>Ga0073928_10007848_pt1 | contig 13647 bp, 14 predicted proteins | sample PaiPotPPA55metaG_FD_76969 | JGI IMG/M metagenome (GOLD analysis project Ga0073928, IMG submission 76969) | Iron sulfur acid spring bacterial and archeal communities from Banff, Canada, to study Microbial Dark Matter (Phase II) - Paint Pots PPA... ...
CACATCCTCCGATGGAGGGACAAGAGGTGGATTGGAAACGGTTGGTCCAGTTTGCGCTGCTGGGTAGCAGTGATTTGGAACAATATGCCATCCTGCTGGTACGCGTTTCGCTCGGGCTGTTCTTCGCCATCTCCGGGGCAAACAAATTGTTTGTCGCCGGCCGCACGAAACCTGTTTACGAGACACTCGTTAAGGCCAAAGTCCCGTTTCCCCACTTCACGGCTTATTTCGTGTCGGGTGTCGAGTTCGTTGCCGGATCCTTGTTGACCTTGGGGTTTCTTTCGAGCCCGGCCTGCGTGGCTTTATTGATCGATATGATTGTCGCCATCCTGACCAACACGCTTTCCACCATGCCCAAAGGACTTTCGCCTCTTAACTGGCTCGACGATTTCCTCTACCTTCCGGAAGTCCTGTACGTGCTCTTCTTTATCTGGCTGATCTGCTCTGGTCCGGGAAAGTTCAGTGTCGATTACTGGCTCGCCGGCAAGTTACTGAGGTGATCGGGGGCTTTGGCACGGTGGGCGGATATGAGCACGTCTGCTCACGGAATCTCGGGACTTGGTCAACGGTTCGGCGTAGCAGCCGTTCTACGCTTGAATACAGGAAATACCCGATGCCTGTGGTTTACGCGGTATGTCAGCGTGTCGCGGTCGTTTCAGTGAGGACAACCGTATTCCTGCAGACCATCTCGTCTGAGTGAGCTGAGAGCACCCGAACCGCTGCAAGGCGTGGTCTGGAGTCGAGCGATCATTTCGTTCTCAAGATACCAAGCACGTTTCTCATTCAAGGATTTCTAGTGTGAAGCGCGTTCGGAGCTTAAATCTGGGGAGCATAAAATCATCCTCTGCGAGCCCAGGCACCGTCCCCGATCAGAGCAAAAAGAGTTATTGAAACGTTCTCAGCAGTTGGTCAAAAGGAGGTGTGTGATGGTGCGATTTGTTGGAGTATTTCTGACTGGTGTGGTTTTGCTTTTGATGTCGCCGGCTTCTTCGCGGGCACAGTCACAGTTCCCACCCGTGGGCAGCCTGGATTGTAATGGCTTCAGCAAGATTCAAAAGCCTCTCAGACTTGTTGACGTTTGTACCGACCTTCGCGGCCTAAACGGCCGGCGCGCGTATGATAACGGCCACTACATTGGGCACGATGAGCCCAGCGTGGGCTTCTATTCGCACGCCCTTAATTCGGGCCACAATATGCAGTGGGAGGTCACGTTGCCTGTCGAACGCCCGCTGCCCGCGACCCAGTCGTTCGAGAACTATATTGCCTTTTGGTTTGGCTTGGCGCTTTGTGACCCAGGTTCATTTCCCAATGGAGCGTGTATTCCGGATAGTGACGCAAACGATCCCAACAAGGCGGGATCCGCCTTCTTGGAAATGCAGTTCTATCCACCTGGGAATCCCCCCTTTATCACCCAGATCAGTTGCGACCTGACACACTGGTGTGCGTCGCTGCACATCAACAGCCTGGAAGTCATGAGCAACGGGTTTCTTAACCCCAACTGTGCCGAAACGACGAACTTTGCGTTCATTCAGACCAATGGCGTTCCAACAGGCCCTGCAGGTCCCGTCAGTGCGACCGCCGCGAGCTTCACCCCAAACGCTCAGACCTTATTGATGAATCAAGGCGATCGACTCCGTATCACCATTAAAGATACGCCCGATGGTCTTTTCACCGGCATAGAAGACCTTACCACTGGAGCGACAGGGTTCATGGTCGCTAGCGCGGCGTATAGTTTCCAGAGCTTAGACCCGAACACTTGCGATCCGACGAACTTCAGTTTCCATCCCGAGTTTGGGACCGCTAAGGTTGGCAATTTCGTTCCTTGGGCCGCCTTACAGGCCAATGTGAACTTCGATGTCGAGATTGGGCACTTTACTCCTGGAAGCAACGGTGATAACGACAATGACGACGCGCCGTGTTTCCCTGGGCCGACGGTGGCTGGCTGCCTCGGCGCTGACTTCGACTTTGACGGTACGTCTTATTTGGCCGATTGGCCAGACGGGACGACCAATAATGCCACTTCCTTGTTGCTCTCATCTGCCAAGGGGCGGGGTATCGGCCCACTCAGCGCGACGCCCGGCAATGGAAAATATGAACAGCCGTATCCACACATTCAAATTGAAACCGATGTGGGAGCCTCCGAAAGCACGTGCCAGCCAGATGGCACGGGCTGCACCGTACCGCCATCGGTAGCGGCGTTCTATCCGTTCTACGCAATGTCAACGGATCGGGAAAATTGCGTGCTGGAATTCGGCAATCTCAGCGGTGCTGGCATCGACAACTTTGGCGGCGATGCTCAGTACGGGACGCCGAATTTGGCGTGGTTTTTCGGCACGAACAGCAGTGGACTTCGACCGAACCCTTGTAACCCATAGCTGCGAGCCCGGTCAGACATTGCTCTCGATTTTGTAGGCATCCTATACGGGGCGCAGGTGAGCTGGCGAATATTATCGTCACTCACCTGCAACTCGTGCACGCCCGAAAACATTCGCTTGGCTCTCAAGCAAGCGCGTTGGATGGCGGACGGGTACCAACCTTAGGCGAAGTCATCTCATAAATGCCCGCTTTGTATGCTGCACTTTCAGGGCGCCCGATTACCGCCCTAGTGTCGCGAGTTCGCGGTAACAGCGATCGGGCCGCTGGGACTGGAATACCTCAGCGCGAAAGACGATCCGCGAAACAACAACTCGTAGGAGGAGTCTGAACACCTTTTTGTAGGCCCAAAACAACGAGTTTTCTAATCTTGGGTCTGGAGCACCACTGTCAAGTTGCCCAGAAACAGTTGATTCCCAAACTACCGAATCGGTGAGCATACAATCAACTTGTCCGATGAGCCGACTAACCAGAAGTTACGAATTAAAATACGCCCAAGAAGTCGAAGACAAGAATGTTCAGCACCCTCGAGCTAGGAACTACTAGTATCATTCGTACGATTTTCGAGTGGGGCAATGGGGCTTCCGGATTGCCGGAAGCCCCACACCGCACTCTTCTTTATCGTTCGGCTGTCAGTGCGCGCTTCACTGTGCGCCGCGCAGGGTAATTATCACGGCGAAATTACGCTGCAGATAATCCCCAGTTTCTGGGTCGATGGCAGACGCAGTTCCAGCAACGTTGGCCTTTCCTCCAGCGTACAAAAGTACGGATCGACCGTGGAAAAGGCTGGTTTGAGTTTGGACTGTAACACTCCAAGGAGTTGTCCCGTCGCAGGCCACGGAGGTAAAGAAGGACCCGTCCACTGGACTGCCGCCATGCATCTGCTTTAGTTCACCGGAGATGTAAACATAAGCCGGTTGATCGCACGTCACAATCCCGCTGACAGTAGCGGTTCCGTCACTCGCGTTCACCGAGCCGAACTGAGCAACGGTTGGCGAGAACATGAACGGCGGAGGCGCCTGCAACAGGTTGAAGGTGAGGTCGGCCGGGTTTACCGGATACAGCGAAGAGACCATGAAGTAATACGTGGTGCCCGCGGTTGCATCGAAACGAACTCTGGATTGAACTGTCCCATTCGAGTCATCGTTGCAAGCAATTTGGGTAAGCGCACCACGTGTTCCGGTGTAAACCGAGAGAGTCGTGTCGTAGCTGCTTCCAAAAGTATTGGCTTCAAGACGGATGTTCGTCGTTGGCGTGTATGCAAACCACACTGTTTGGGTTGCTCCGTAACAGAACGGATCGTCTGGTGCCGTCGTCGCGTTGGTGGCGTCGTAACTGATGCTATAGGGAATCGTGCGGATTTGGGTCGCATCGTTGAAATCGTCGTTAGGGGGCGGTGGCGGAATGACGGTGATTTGAGTGTACGTCCCACCTGTGTTTCCAAGTCCATCTGAGCCAGTGAAAGTCAGCAGATAAGTTCCAGCTTGGGCAGCGCCGGGTGTCCAGTTGAATGTACCGGAATTGTTTCCGTTATCTACAAAGCTGGCGCCCGAAGGAACTCCCGCGGCTGTCATCGTTACGTGGGGCGTTTGAGAGTCGGTGGCCGTGACATTGAAGTTCAAATTCTGACCTTCAATGGCGGTTAGCGTTGTGGGTGCCGTTACGTTTATGACCACAGAGGCGTTGTAGCGGATTTCGCCGCGAAGCGCAGCCGTGCCGCCCTCGCAGTACTGGACGAAAGTAGCGTCAAAGGCAAGCACGTTCCCGATATTGTCGAAACTGGCCTGCAAGACCTGGAAACTGCCCATCAGGGTGTTGCATCCGCGTCCATCACCGTCGACATTCAAACCGGGCTGATTGGAAGCCTGAAATGGGTACCGCGCTGCTCCCGTGTAATTGCCCGGAGCCAGGGATTGGCCACTGGGCGCAGCAAAGTCCAGATACCACCATTGGCTGTAGGAGGGAGTCGCGAAGGAAATTGAAACATGCTGGCTCGAACCACCTTGTTGCGTGAAGGTTCCGTTCGCTGGGGTGAAGAAATAAAACTGCCCCCCGCCGATATAATCGTTTGGGTCGCTTGTCATGGTGAGTGAAGTCACTTGGGCTTGTGCGCCAACAACAGCCGCAAACACGAACGCAAAGAAAAACAGCGATACTTGAACGGCAGCACGAACCAACCTTAAGTAGAGTTCAGGAATAACGAACTTTTCTCGCGTCGTGATCACATCGGCCATGGCTTCCCCCCTCCGTTTTTAAATAGCAATAACGTCACTGAAACTAACGGGCATCAACCTTACTAACATTAATATGAAGGCCCGACAAAGGTTCGCGTTCAACAACGTCCCGGAAGTATATGAATTCTGATAAATCAGATGTGGCTATATACGACATGATTAAAATACTTGTCAAGTTAATATTCGTATTTATACGTAGACTAAATATAAATCGACGCTACGAAGAAGCGGCGGAGAGGCCAACCCGGAGGAAATACTAAAGCTCGTTGTTTCTATTGCGCTCGCCCCCGCAATCGGGCGAAAAACAGGGTTATAGAACGGGATTCTTGCCTAAGTTTGCCCAAGTTTTTGCGCAACTCGTTTCACAAACACGTAACTCGAAACCTCCCGCATTGTCGCACTTTGAGATAGGTAGTAATAATCCCTGTTGCCAAGATATCAATCGATAGGTCCATTACGTTGCGCGGTAAGGTGTTATTTTTGTTCATTTTGAACCTTACGAAAGCAATTCTGAGGTGACTGGGGCGCCCTGGCAGTTTCCGGAGATTTCCTGAAACCGCATCCCTGTCTTGCACGTCTGGACAGCAGGTCCATTTCCCTATCCCCATCGACCCTGGCAGAAGGAGATTTTCAGAGATGACACTTGTTAAGAGATTGTGGAATGAAGAGGAAGGCCAAGACCTCACCGAATACGCGTTGCTTATGGTATTGATCGCATTGGTCGCAATTGTCTCGATGCAGTCGCTAGGGCAGACGATCAGCAACGTATTTTCAAACGCTGCGGTGAACCTGTCCTCGGCCAGCTAGCTTTCAGCGTCTTCGGCCCGGTCTGATGTCTCAGGTTCAATGACCGCGACGGGCGCCGGCTTCTCCGATTCGCGCACCAGCCGGTCAAACTCTTCTCGCACACGCGCTTCCGAAATCTCAACACTTTTTCGATTGCGGGCGCGTCTTCCGGAAAGCGCCTTGCGTACAGTCCCAACGCGTGTTCGATCAAGGTCGGCACCGCAATCAGTTCGCGAATGGAATCGACGGTGTCTCCGTTCCTTCCGACCGACGCGAACAGGTTGCGCGCTTCGTTGAGGGGCGTCGCCGTTCTTTGCAGCCAACGCAGCAGCGTGTTGCCCTACTTGCTGATCGCTCCCGTGTGCTGCCGTCCGCCCGAAGACTCCTCGCTCGGATTCACTCCCAGGTAGCTGGCCTCCTTCTTCGTCTCGCCGGCTCTTTCACTTTGCTTTCCGCATTCGCAGCCGCCCATCCAATCCCCACACGTCTCCGGCAGGCGTCGCATAAAAAATCACAAAAAGAAACAACAGCGGAATGTGATCCAAATTCGCACCGAAGTACTGCCAAACCGGCGCTCCATGCCCGGGCGCATACCAGGTCGAAAGAATGAAACTGATCATCATAATCACACCGCCCACAGCGGACGGCCGCACCAGCAAACCAAGAATCAAGCTGATCGCAATCGCCATTTCGCCCCACGCAACCAGCCGCGCGCAAAACATGGGATGCGCTAACGCGACATTCACGAGAATCGGCTTGTAAAATCCGACTACCTGCCCCTGCTCGACCCAGCCGCGAACCCAATGGTCGAAACCGGCTGGCGTAAATTCGGATCCCGCGATTTTGTATTCCGCAAACAGGAAAAAGATAATTCCCGTTGCGATTCGCACGCACGCAATTGCCTTGGCTCCGATGCCGGCGTGATTGCTGCTTTCTGTTGCTTGCACCCTCGTCGCGCTCACTTCGGTGGTAGCACCGCAAACACGCGGCAAGGCCCTCCCGATCCCCCTTCGAGCTTGATCGGCGCGGCGATAATATAGGCGCCCGATTCCGGCAGTTCCTCCGCGTGTGCCAGATTCTCGAGGTTGTACAAACCCGCAGGCAAATCCACGCGATGCACTTCGTAATTTTTCGACGGGCCGTAATCAACGCTCAGCGTATCGATCCCCAGGGCCACCACGCCGCGCTCGATCAGAAATTTCACCGACTCCACCGAATATCCCGGAAAGTGCATCACCTTATTCGAATCCATGTTCCGGTAGCGCGCAGCGTCCGGCACTCGCGTTCCCCAACCCGTTCGCAGCACCGCGATCGCACCGCGCGGAATCTTTCCGTGCACGGCTTCCCATTTCTTCACTCTCACCACAGTCAACCGGTAATCCGCATCCTTGCCCGCCTCTTCGCGAACATCCATCACCACCGCCGGTCCGAAGAAATTCCTCTCCGGAATCTGATCGAGAGTGATTTTCCCCGGAGGGAAATGTGCCGGCGCGTCCATGTGCGTCCCGTAGTGCTCGAGCATCCAGAAGCTGCGCGTGAAGTACCCATCCTTCTCCACGGTCGCGTTCGCTTTGGCCTCGAACACATGATGGTCCCCCGGCCACGCCGGAAATTTGTCGCTTACGGGATACGTCATGTCAACGACGACGTTCCGTCCGTCGCTCACTCCTTCAATCCAGTTCCCTTCCGCAGCCGTCTTGTGCTTCTGCGGCACAGCCGGCCCCGCATACACCGCGGCCATCGCTGCACCGAATACCAGGACCGTTGCCACGAAAATCATTTTTCGCATAAGAACCCTCCGCTCGGCGCACATTCTATCCGAGTTCCATTTTCGATTTTCGATTTTCGATTTTCGAGCTTCGGTATTCTAAGGAAGCGGAATTCCGGGCGACGCCACCACGCCCGCCATCCGCAAAATTTCCGCGTACTCTTCATCCGTCAGTGGACAGATCGTCAGCCGCGTATTCTTCATGAACTTGATTTTCCGCAGCAGCCGGTTGTCGCGCATCTCAACCAGCGTCACCTGGCGCGGCAGCCGCTCGATCGCGCGCAGGTCCATCACCATTTTTTTCGTGTCGGTTTCGTGCGGATCGGGATACGGGTCGCGGCTCACCTCCGCCAGTGCATACAGCGCGTGCTCCGCCTTCCCGTGATAGAGCAGCGCGCGATCGCCCTTATGCACCTGCTTCAACTGCCGCAGCGCGTCCGGGCGGCTCCCCGCGTGCCGCCACATTTCCTTCCCCTTCACGAAAAGGGTGTCCCAATGATAGACCCGAGGGTCGACGGCCAGGAGCCATCGCCTTGCTTTAACCGGAGGTTGGTTCATTCGTCGAATTCGTCGGGCGCACTATACACGCAAGCGGTAAAAAGTGGACAATTTTTGCGCAGTTTTTTTCAGGCCCGGGCCGTGCTACGGCAGCTCAAGTCCCCGTCCGGCCGGCGTCTGGCCGGGAATTAGCTTGAGGCTGACCTGAGGCCTTTTGCTTTTGGGTTGTGGCTGTTGGCGCGCAGCTCAACCGATATCGACGAAAATATCGTCCCCGCGCACTTCCACCGGATAGGTCTCAACCCCCACACTAGGATTCGTCACCAGCTTTCCGCTGCAAACGTCGTACTGCCATCCATGCCAAGGGCAGGTCACCACGTCGCCAGCCAGCTCCCCCTCGCCCAGCGGTCCCCCGCGATGCAAACATACATTATTGATAGCAAACACTTTACCGCCAACGTTCGAGATCGCCAGCGTCTTCCCCTCCAGCTGGAACTCGCGTATCGTCCCGTCCGGCACTTCAGCCTTCTTCAAAGTCCGCAAAAAAGCCATCCCGCCGCCCTCCATACGCAACCGTACGTTCAACCGCTGTACCCTTTTGATCATCCCGCGCGCATGGGAAACGCCGGAGCAATTCGCAAAGGCCAACACAACCTGCTGCGGGTGAGGCTGCGCAGCGGTTGGCGCTTCCCGTCGACTGCTTTCCTGTCGCAACTGCCCAAGGTTAAAAGCCGTGACCTATAGAGCTCCTGCGCTTCGTGCACCGCGCGCTACCTCCGTCGGAGGCAATCGCAAACCGCAACACAACTTGCTGCAGGTAAACCTGCGCAAAGGTGAGATTTCTATCGCGCCACTTGCACCCTTGCGCCACTCGCTGAAATCGCTACCGCACTCGCAACGGGTCTCGAAGCAGCGGCGTTTCAGCGTCCGGTCGCCAACCCTTCTGTCATCCTGAGCGAAGCCGAGGGATCTGTTTCCGCTCTACGGCTCGAGTGTCTGCTCGCCCAGCAACGATACTTGCTCCGGCTGAGGCTGCGCAGCGGTAGCGCTTCGCGCCGACTGTTTTTATCTCACGGCTGCCCTTCGAGGCTCAGGGTAAAAAGCCGTGACCCCGCAAGGCTCTTGCGTTTCAAAACGCAGCCCGTCTACCGCGGCTCCGGCGTCTGCGCCACCATCACGCCGCGCTTGAAATCCTCCACCATCCGCGGCTCCAGCCGCACTTCCGTCGGCCGCTTCGCCAACGTCATCTCGTCAATCTTGTCCTGCAGCTTCAGCAGCGCGTAGAAAAGCCCCTCCGGCCGCGGCGGACACCCAATCACATACACATCCACCGGCACAATCCGGTCCACGCCCTGCAGCACCGAATACACATTGAACGGCCCGCCGACGCTCGAGCACGCCCCCATCGAAATACACCACTTCGGGTCCGGCATCTGCTCCCACACGCGCTTCAGCACCGGCGACATCTTCAGCGTCACCGTCCCCGCCACAATCATCAAATCCGCCTGCCTCGGCGACGGACGGAAAACCTCCGCGCCAAATCGCGCAATATCAAATCGCGAAGTCGTCGACGCAATCATCTCGATCGCGCAGCACGCCAGCCCAAACGTCAGCGGCCAGATCGCGCTCTTCCGCGCCCAGTTAAACACATAGTCCACCGTCGACAGCACATAGCTTCGTTCAAACCGATTATCAATTACGCCCATGCTTCTATTTTACCTCGTAGTCGCCATGTTGGGCGCTCATCTTAGGCCCCACGCAGATGCAAGTCAACGCGCCTCAGCAAACTCAACCGCAAGCTGTTAACCACAGATGAACAAGGCAAGCAGGTGCGACAGAACTTAGCCCGGCCGGCAACGGCTGGGAGAACTCGCCACAAGAATCCGAACAAACTCGGCATGCAGCACGGCTTTTCGTGCCCCGGACAAATCTGCGGGCGTACTACTACTTCACAAATGTCAGCACGAGTTCTCGGCGCATCCGTGCCTCAATATTGCCGCCGCAATATCCCGAAGCCGGAGGAGGCATGTAACGACGATTTGATGGCAAGGTCCGCGTAAGGCGTTCCGCTAACTCTAGTCCGACCAACTCGGCAAGCTTCGTAACAATGGTTGAAGTCCGAATATAGGTCCCTCTGAGGCTGTTCTCTCCGATAACGTAAACCGCTTTGCCCCCGCGGGCAAGCACACGCCCCACTTCGCTAACCGCGCTTCGCATGTCGCCGACGTAACGTGCGAGAATTCCCTCGTGTCGGCTGTCCAATCGCGGCGTTAGCTTGAGCATCTTAACGATTTCAGCGATTTCGACATCGTCCAGTGTGGATTCGTTGGAGGCTTCACTTCCGACGCTGTTTGTCCGCAAACTTCGAAGATCGGCGATGCTATAGCCCATCCACACCAGTGAGAATTTGCTACAGCGAATGTAGTCAATTGCGTTCAAGTATGGAGGTGACGTCAAAACCAAGTCGACAGAGCCATCGTTCAACGGCAGGTCTCGCGCGTCCCCTATGCGAAGCGACGGCGCCGGTCCGCGATTTGGTGACCTCTTATCAACGCTGTTGGTGAGAACACGTTCCACTGCTGACACGAATTTCCGGAAAGGTTTTTCGGGAGCACGTTCAAACGTTCGATGAGGGCGACTGTGAGACAGGTCCATTGCGAGAGACGCACCCGACTGCTTGCTGATAATCAACCGGGAAAAAGCGCACCAAAGTACGTCACGCGTCGATTCGCACTTCACCGCTTCAATTGCTGTGGATAGCGCAGACAGCTGCCTGCGCGCGTACCCGTCAAACCAATATGAAACGAATTGACGAGTTTCCTCATCGCATTTTTCAGGATAGGCATCGCCGTGAGAAAGACTTTTGAAAGCCGTGCGCGCTCTGCAGAGAACCTCTTGAGATTGTTCCCGTGCTTCCTGAATATCAAGCGCAGTCGTCCAAACTCTAGATATTAGAACCGCGAGCGGATCGATATCGAAGCCAATGCCTTTGTGCCCCTTGGAGCGAGCCATGGCAAGTACGGTCCCCGAGCCCATCATCGGGTCAAGGACGCGTACGGCTGAATCGCTCTCCGACATTACCTGCAACGCGATCCCTGGAGCCATCCGCGCCGGAAAAGGGTGCACCGGCTCTCGGCCCAATGCTTCGTAGACGGTCTTCTTATGAAAGCTCAGCATACCGTTATTGTGAGTCGCTTTCGTACTCCTCGGTCGCAGCATCAATCGCTGCCATAACATTCGCCGTGCTCTGGTCGAGCTCCACAGTATCGGATGTCGCGTACATCGTCGCATTTGATATTTGCGCCATCGCCTTGCACAAGTCAGATAGTTCATCGTCCGTCTCGTAATGGATGGGCGGCGTTAGGTTCGAAAGGGCTACACGTAAGGCCGCATACCTCACAGCGCTCTTTTTAAATGCCAACTGTTGGGCCTCGATTGTCTGCACAATGCGCTTATAAGGCGGCTTCTTAACCCTCAATTTCCTAATTTCTTCCACCCACGATTGGCTATCCTCCGGTAGGGCACACTGAAACAACCCACGGAGCTTTCCTAAACCGACCTGCTTGATTGGACGCAATCGAACCAGGTCCGCAAGGCGGTCAATGGTGATGAGCGTAATAGTCTTCGGATCGCCCATCGCCTCGGTCTTCTTGCGATCATCTGCGATGTCCTGTGATAGCGCCGACTTTTCGCCTGCCGTGGTGGGAAACGACCTGCCGACCACAAGCGCATGTTGACATTCGTATTTGTCACGGTGACGGATGACCGCAGCAATGTCAACTGTTCCAGCCGCCACCTTACCCTTATCGATCTTCTTGCTCTTCGCTTCAAGGCTAATGGCATACTGACGAGGGTTGCCCTTCACATCTCCCGCCAATATCGCTACTGCTTTGCCATCTGGTTTGCCTTTTCCTCCAATCCTTCTACAGTCACAGCCCAAGCTCGTAAAGGCCTCACATAGTTTTTCTTCGAGCGCATCGGGGTCATTGCGCGCATCCTCTAAAGCCCGCGCGATCGCGAACGGACTCTTTCGATCCGATTCACTGGCAAGATTGCGAAGAAGCTGGTCCCGGACGGAGAGGTACTCGGTTATTTGCTCGGCCCGTACTCCAATGGCGTGGAGGTGCGCTTCACTTAAAACCTCCGCCATCGCGAGAAGCTCAAGCGGCTGGCGAGCATTTTTGTTCGAAAATTCGTCATGGAACGTTGAGACGAATGGATGCCACGCGTTGATTCGGATATAGCCATTCTCGGTGTCATATTGAGCGATGCCGGTATCAGGCGAGCCATCGTAATCGATAGTCAGCCCAGTTACAAACTGGCTCCGTTCTCTTGCCCTATTCTCGAGGACAGCGAGAAATGACTCCCTATCTTTCGTCGAGCGGTACTGGGGGACAATCAAATACCGTGAAGTCGCCTTACCCGCGAGAACGGAGCGCGTAAGTTCCACAATCGGCATCCGCGATAGACTTGCGGGGCTTGCGGCAAGCTTGCGCGCGAGCTTTGCTCCGGGCTCTTCTTCCGCGTCGTGCCTATCGATGAACGGACGGACGAAGTTGAAGACGCCGCGGAGAACATTTTGCGCCGTAGTGAGTAGCGGACCGGACCGAACGGCTTCGCGATTGGATCGGAGGTCCTTGTGAAGGCTGTCGATGTTGATGACCAGGCGGAAACGACCGAACGTCCCGTGACGCAGTTCATCCGGTGAGATTCCGAAATGGCCGTCCTCGACGTTAATTAAGCGGCCAAAGATGTAAACGAAGAATCCATTGCTACGACCAATTTCGTCTGACTTTCCGGTCAGAAGATCTTTATAAGCTTCCGCATATCCAGTGATTCGTCCGAGGCCAGCCACTTCCAGGCCGTACCGGCGGTCCTCGGTTGCAGATCGTTCCCTGTCTTTGCTAGTCGTAATTTCTTTCGGAGCAGGCTTAGGCAAAGTCTTGATGTCTTTGCCAAGCACCCATTTTCGGATCAATCCTCTCCCTTGTTTACTCGGGACCAGCTTTTCGCCATTGAGCCAGATCCCAAAGTCATCCCTCAGCGGAAGAGCGGTGCGAAGTACCCATTCGAGGAAGCCTGGCTTAATTTCGTGGACCTTATCCTTTAGCGAAGACATGATCGCGACGGTCCACGTTGGGGGCGCCTTCTTGCCAAACAACGCCAGCCCGCTTCTCTTGAACGCGGACGTGTTCGTCCACGCCTCAACCGCCTCCTTCGCCTCGGATTCCGTCAACTCGCGTAGTGGGAGCTTGATCGGAGTTCTATCCTCAACTTCGCTATCGAGTCGCCGATCGATGGATCGATAGTTCATTGATGTCGCATAATACCTTCCGTCGTACTTGCTAACGTGCGAGAGCCGATCTGCCAAGACATATGAGGCCAGCTTTCCGATGCCGAACTGCCCAATCTGCTGACGCCCGCGCGGTAGTTTATCTAGCTTCCGTTTGTTGCTTACCCCGATTAGCCAATGCTGCTTAAGCCCCTTAACTCCCATGCCCTCGCCGTCATCGATGACCGCGATAGTAGAATTCCGGTCATGTAGATTGGCGGAGAGAAGGACTAAAACACGGCGTGCGCCCGCATCGAATGAATTTGATACGAGCTCTTCAATCGCTTTGTTGGGGCTGGCATAAAGCCCCTCGGAAAAAAGTTCAACTATTCGATAACTCAGGCGGACATTAATGTCGCCAGTTTGGGTGCCCAGTCTCGCAAACGGAGGCTCGCTCTTCATGTCAGGTCCTTCTTTTCCCCTCACCCCTTATCACTCAACTGACGCTTTTACTCAACAACAGTCAAGCGGGCTTCCCAAATCGTGGGTGTGAACTGACTTGTCCCTTCCTTCGATCTAGAGATCGGTAGTTCGTCAAAATACAGATAATACCATTCGAGTGTTTCACTCTGAAGTTCATTATCTGTTTTATAAAATGAACATCTACCATCGAAATATCCACAGGCCTGCGTAGTTCTACGGATACAGCCGGCCAA
>Ga0073928_10007850_pt1 | contig 13645 bp, 12 predicted proteins | sample PaiPotPPA55metaG_FD_76969 | JGI IMG/M metagenome (GOLD analysis project Ga0073928, IMG submission 76969) | Iron sulfur acid spring bacterial and archeal communities from Banff, Canada, to study Microbial Dark Matter (Phase II) - Paint Pots PPA... ...
GCCCGAGGCATCGCGGAACAGCACGACCGGCTCGTCGCAGATGCGGCGGGCCACGGGTCCGGCGCCGAGTTCGTTGGCCCAGGCTCCGATGTACCAGGCGTTCTTGACCAGCATGACGGGGCTCCTTGGCAAGGTTGCCGAAGACCCGATCATAGGCCATCGCCGGGGTGCGGCAAACCGTCCGCTCAGCCGGATTTCGCCCGGTTGCGCCTCAGCCATTCGTCGGCAACGTCGCCCATCGTCTTCGCTGACCCATCCTTGATCCAATGCATAAGCGGGCGATCGGACTTGAACGCGCTGCCTCACTCAGACCGCAGAAAGCGACGGACGTTCTGGGTGTTGCGGTAGCCATCGGTGATCGGCGTGGCGCGAGTGATCGGGTCGGAATGCCAGTCGAAGCCGGCCGTCAATGCATCCGCTTCTCGCCGAGCAGCAGTTCGAGTGCGCAGGGCCGTTACCGCCAGCGCCAGGATGTCAGGGTCGAACACCGAGCGCTCCCTCGCCGATCGCCAGGATCACAAGAGCGTAGAGCGCAGCCACGACATCGTCGAGCATGATGCCGAGCCCGCCGCCGACGCGGCGCTCGACGCGGTCGATCGGCCGCGGCTTGGCGATGTCGAACAGCCGGAACAGCAGGAAGGCGGCGGCATAGGCCCGCGGATCGAGCGGTGCCACAACCAGCACCAGCCATTGCGCCGCGACCTCGTCGATAACGACAAATCCGGGGTCGGTCTTGCCGGATGCGGCGGCGACCCGCGCCGCCGCCCACCAGCCAACGAGGAACGCCAGCAACGCGGAAATCGCCAATGCCGCCGCGCCGCCATAGAACCGGATCGCCCAGGCGAAGGGCAGGGCGGCGAGCGATCCCCAGGTCCCCGGCATGAACGGCAACAGCCCGGCGCCGAACCAGGTAGCGATCAGCGCCGCCGGGTGGCCCAGCGGCAGGCCGAGGCGCGCCGGCTCTACCCGAGGCTGCTTCTTCGCCCCGTTCCGTTCAACCGGGCGCTTCGGTGCCATTGACACGGTGGGAGCAGCCGGCGGCTCAGAGCGGCAGTCGCACGGTTGCGACCGCCTGCGCCGCCAGGCCTTCGCCGCGGCCGGTGAAGCCCAGCTTCTCGGTCGTCGTCGCCTTGACGCTGACCCGGTCGGGCGCGAGGCCGAGGATTGCGGCGACGCTCTCGACCATGCGGGCGCGGTGCGGCGAGATCTTCGGCCGCTCGCCGATGATCGTCAGGTCCACCGCGGCGATGATCCCGCCGCGCTGGTGCACGAGGTCGGCCGCGTGCCGCAGGAATTGGTCGGAGGCGGCGCCGCGCCAGCGCGGGTCGCTCGGCGGGAAATGCATGCCGATGTCGCCGTCGCCGACCGCGCCGAGCACCGCATCGGTGATCGCATGCAACCCGACATCGGCGTCCGAATGCCCGACCAGCCCCGCCTCATGCGGTACCTTCACCCCGCAGATCATCACTTGGTCGCCGGGACCGAACCGGTGCACGTCGAAGCCCTGCCCGACCCGTACGTCTCCGAGGCGGGCCGCGATCAGCCGCTCTGCGGCGGCAAGGTCGGCCGCAGTCGTGACCTTGAGGTTGTCATCGCTGCCGGCAACGACCAGCGGCCTTATGCCGGCCGCCTCGGCCACCGCGGCGTCGTCGGTCAGAACATGCCCGGCAGCAGCGCGGTGCGCCGCGAGGATCGTGGCAAAATCAAACCCTTGCGGCGTCTGCGCCCGCCAAAGCTGCGACCGGTCGACGGTCTCGACGATCCGTCCATCGGCGACCCGCTTTACCGTATCGCCGAGCGGCAATGCCGGAATCGCCGCGGCCTCGTGCTCGAGCCCCTCGATCACCCGGTCGATCAGCGCGATATCGGGAAACGGCCTCGCGCCGTCATGGATCAGCACGCGCTCCGGCGCGTATGCCGCCAGGGCCTCGAGTCCGAGCCGCGCCGAATCCTGGCGTTCGGCGCCCCCCGGCACCGGCGGCAACACGTCGAGCCCGTGCATCGCCCGATCGAATTCACCGCGGTCTTCCCGGCGGATCACGACCTGCACCCCGGCGACTCGCGGATGGCCGGCAAAAGCGGCCACCGCATGCCGCAAGACGCTGCTGCCGCCGAGCGGCAGGTATTGCTTTGGCAAGGCGCCGCCGAACCGGGTGCCGCGGCCGGCGGCGACGATTAGGGCATAGGTGGCAGTCATAGGGTCAAGCTACCGGCGAAGCTGGCGTCCCGCTACTCGCTCAGCACTTTATCGGCCCATTCGACCAGCGCCACCAGGTCCGGCGGTGTGACGAAGCAGGCGTTTTTGCCCTCAAGATCGGCGTCGCGGACCGCACGGGCCCGTGAGCACGCGGTTCAGATGCTGAGCGGGATTTGGTGTGCGATGGTTTTCGGCACGATCTCCGACAGCGGCGGCCAGCCGACCGGCGTCACGGCGGCGATCACCTCGTCCTTCATCAGGTTCACCGCCTCGCCGAGCAGGAAAATCCGCACCTCGTGTCCCGCCTCGGCGAAGGCGTTGGCATGCAGAAAGGCGAAGGCGGCCTTTGTCGGGTCGTCCGACCCCCATGCGCTCTTGATCAGGACCTTCATGTCTGCGGTTCCTTCTCTCACGGTTGGTGTGCCCCAATATCGACGGTAGCCCTGTCGCGGCAGACCGCGCAATCACGGGACGCCGCTCTCATCGGAAGGTGCTGCCCTTGGCTTCTGTTGCGGTGCAGCAAATTTTCGAGTAAGATTTATGCCTAAATTCCAGGCAAATTGTCGAACTGAGTAATCCGTGAGCATATCGCTCGGCCCAGTCACAATCGAAGACCCGGTCATACTGGCGCCAATGTCAGGGGTCACCGATCTGCCGTTCCGTCGCATCGTCAAGCGGCAGGGAGCGGCACTGGTCGTTTCCGAGATGATCGCCAGCCAGGCGGCGATCCGCGAGACCCGCCAGGCGCTGACGATGGCGAAAAGCTGCCCGGAGGAGCAGCCGATGGCGGTGCAGCTCGCCGGCTGCGAACCATTCGTCATGGCCGAAGCGGCGAAGCTGAACGCGGATCGCGGCGCCGCGGTCATCGACATCAATTTCGGCTGCCCGGTTAAAAAGGTCGTCAACGGCCATGCCGGCTCGGCGCTGATGCGCGACGAACTCCATGCCGCCCGCATCCTCGAAGCCACGGTCGGGGCCGTCGATCTGCCGGTGACGCTGAAGATGCGGACGGGTTGGGACGACCGCAACCGCAACGCGCCGCGCCTCGCTAAGATCGCGGAATCCTGCGGCATTCGCATGATTACGGTGCATGGCCGCACCCGCTGCCAGATGTTTGCCGGCGCCGCCGATTGGGCCTTCATCCGCGAGGTCAAGGACGCCGTGGCGATCCCGGTCATCGCCAATGGCGACATCGAGACCCTTGATGATGTCGACCGCGCGCTGAAGGAATCCGGCGCCGATGGGCTGATGGTCGGGCGCGGCTGCTATGGCCGTCCCTGGCTGATCGGCCAGGTCATCGAATGGCTGCGCTCGCGCCGGCGCGTCCCCGACCCGCCGCTGGCCGCGCAATACGAGATTGTGGCCGGCCATTACGACGACATGCTCTCGCATTACGGCACTGACGTCGGCATGCGCGTCGCCCGCAAGCATATCGGTTGGTATTCGAAGGGCCTGCCGGGATCGGCCGAGTTCCGCGCCACCGTCAACCAGACCGAATCCGTCGACAAGGTTCGGGAGCTGCTCCGCGGATTTTACGAACCGCTGATGGCCCGGGCGGCGGCCTGATGTTCGGCTCGCTGCTGCGGCGCTCGACAACGGACGCTTTGGTGAACCTACCCGACCCGGCGGCGCTTTTGGCGGCCTTGCCCGACCCGGTGCTGGCGCTCGACCGGGCCGGTATCGTGCGCTGGGTCAACCCGGCCGCCGAGCAGTTTCTCGGCACCGGTGCGGCGGCGCTGTGCGGCCACCCGCTCGCCGAATTCATCCTGCCGCAAAGCCCGCTTTTCGGGTTGCTCGAGTCGGTATGGCGCAGCGGCGGCTCGATTGCCGAATATGACGTGCTGCTCGAAGGCCCCCGTCTGCCGGCGCGCACCGTGACGATCCAGGGGGCGCCGACCGGGGAGGGGGCTGAGACCGTCGTGATCAGCCTTCACGAGCGCTCGATCGCCGACAAGGTCGACCGCCAGTTGATCCACCGCAGCGCCGCCCGGTCGGTCACGGCGATGGCGTCGATGCTGGCGCATGAGGTCAAGAACCCGCTTTCCGGCATCCGCGGCGCGGCGCAGCTCCTCGAACAGGACGCCGATCCCGCCGGCATCGAGCTGACCCAGCTGATCTGCGACGAGACCGACCGCATCGTCGCGCTGGTCGATCGGATGGAGGCGTTTGCCGACCACCCGTTGGAGCGCGAGGCAGTCAACATCCACGAGGTGCTCGACCGGGTGCGCAAGATCGCGCAATCGGGCTTTGCCCGGCATGTCCGCATCGCCGAGGAATACGACCCGTCGCTGCCGCCGGTGCACGGCAACCATGACCTGCTGGTCCAGGTGTTCCTGAACCTGGTCAAGAACGCCGCCGAGGCGGTGCCGGCCAATGGCGGCGAGATTGCGGTTGCCACAGCCTACCGCCACGGGCTCCGCCTGGCGGGTCCGGGCAGCGAGACCCGGGTCAATCTGCCGCTGATGGTCACGGTGACCGACAACGGTGCTGGCATCCCCGAGGACCTGCAGCCGCACCTGTTCGATGCCTTCGTCACGACCAAGCGCAACGGAACTGGCCTTGGTCTTGCACTGGTCGCGAAAGTGATCGGCGACCACGGCGGCGTGATCGAATTCGACAGCCAGCCCCGGCGCACCGTGTTTCGGGTGTTCCTGCCGGTTGTCCCGCCCGCCGCGGTCGCGCAGGACGGACTGGGCTGATGGGTGCGACGATCCTTGTGGCCGACGACGACCGCGCAATCCGCATGGTGCTGAACCAGGCGCTGGCGCGGCTCGGCCACGATGTGCGGATGACCGGCAATGCCGCGACGCTGTGGCGCTGGGTCGCGGACGGCGAGGGCGACCTCGTCATCACCGACGTGATCATGCCGGACGAGAACGGCCTCGACCTGATCCCGCGCATCAAGCGGGTGCGGCCGGACCTGCGCATCATCGTGATGAGCGCGCAGAACACCTTGCTGACTGCCGTCAAGGCGGCCGAACGCGGTGCCTTCGAATATCTGCCGAAGCCGTTCGATCTGCGCGAGCTGGTTGGCGTCGTCGAGCGAGCCTTGAGCGCCCCTTCGGTAGCGCCGATCGCGCCCGAAGACGAGGTCGAGGAGCAGCTGCCGCTGATCGGGCGCTCGCCCGCAATGCAGGAAATCTACCGTGCGATTGCCCGCCTGATGGGCACCGACCTTACCGTCATGATCAGCGGCGAGAGCGGTACCGGGAAGGAGCTGGTCGCCCGTGCCCTGCACGATTTCGGCAAGCGCCGCTCCGGCCCGTTCGTAGCGATCAACATGGCGGCGATCCCGCGTGAATTGATCGAAAGCGAGCTTTTTGGTCACGAGAAGGGTGCCTTTACCGGTGCACATGCCCGCACCGTCGGCCGCTTCGAGCAGGCCCGCGGCGGCACCCTGTTCCTCGACGAGATCGGCGACATGCCGCCCGAGGCGCAGACCCGGCTGCTGCGCGTGCTGCAGGAGGGCGAGTATACCGCGGTCGGCGGCCGCAACCCGATCCGCGCCGATATCCGCATTATCGCCGCGACGCATCGCGACCTGTCGCAGCTGATTCGCCAGGGGCTGTTCCGCGAGGACCTGTTCTACCGGCTCAACGTGGCGCCGATCAGGCTGCCGCCGTTGCGCGAGCGCAGCCCCGATATCCCTGCGCTGGTCCGGCATTTCGCGGTGCAAGCCGCGCGCGAGGGCTTACCGCTGAAGACGCTCGACGAGCCGGCGATGGAGCGGCTGCGGCGGCATCGCTGGCCGGGCAACGTGCGCGAGCTGGAAAACCTGGTGCGGCGCTTGGCTGCTCTCTATTCGGAGGAGACGATCGGGCTCGATATCGTCGAGGCCGAGCTGGCCGATGCCGCCGACACCGCGCCGGGTTCGTCGCCGGCCGGCGGCGGGGAGGGGCTCGCCGGCGCGGTTGAACGTCACATCACCGATTATTTTGCTGCCCACAAGGGGGCGTTGCCCGCCGCCGGGCTTTACGACCGGGTATTGCGCGAGATCGAGCGCCCGCTGATCGTGGCGACCTTGGGAGCGACCCGCGGCAACCAGATCAAGGCGGCGCACCTGCTCGGCCTCAACCGCAACACCCTGCGCAAGAAAATCCGCGAATTGGACATCCCGGTCGTACGCGGCCTAAAATAAGCCGCCGCTGCGTCCGCCCCGAAGAGGGCCCCGCCGCGGCCGCTGGCCCGCCTGCACGAGCTCGCGGGGGGTACGTCAGCCGCGGAACAATGCCGGCGATGGTGCGTGGGATCGGTTGAATGAGCGTGCTGCGGCGGGTTGGGTCCTGGGCCGGCCGCATCGGCCTTGGGCGCAAGATGGCGATCGCCCTGGCCGCCGCGGCGCTCGCCTCGGGAATCGCGACCTATCTGGCGTTGACCGGCGCGCCGCCCTTCGGGCCGCGGCCCGACACGGTCCTGTTCCTGCTGACCCTCGATCTGGTGTTGCTGCTGGCGCTCGCCGCCTTGGTGCTGAAGCGCCTTGTCGGCGTATGGGCCGAGCGGCGGCGCGGGCTCGCCGGGTCGCGGCTGCAGGTACGGCTCGTCGGCCTGTTCAGCCTGATCGCAGTGCTGCCGATGATCATCGTCGCGATCTTCTCGTACCTGTTCTTCTCGTTCGGGGTCGAGGCGTGGTTCAGCGACAAGGTGCGCACTGCGATCTCCGAATCGGTCGAGGTCGCCGATGCCTACATGAAGGAGCACCAGCAGGCGATCCGCGCCGATGTGCTGTCGATGGCGAACGACCTCAACCGCAACGCTTCGGCCTTGCAGCTGAACCCGCAATATCTGGCGCCGGCGCTGACCGCACAGGCGGCGATGCGCGGGCTGACCGAGGCCGCGCTGCTCGACCGCCAGGGCAAGATGTTGGCGCGCACCGGCCTCGTTTTCGGCCTCGGCTTCGAGGATGTCAGCAAGGAGGCGCTGCGCCGTGCCGACCAGGGCGAGGTCGTGATCATGACCGACGACCAGGACGAGCGGGTGCGGGCGCTGGTCCGGCTCGACGAGTTCGGCGGGCTCTATCTCTATGTCGGCCGCTTTATCGAGGCGCGGGTGCTGGCCCATCGCAACGAAACCAAGCTCGCCGCGGCGCAATACGAGCGCCTCGAAGGCCAGCGATCGGGCTTCCAGATCACCTTCGCTTTCGTCTTCATCCTGGTGGCGATGCTGTTTCTCGCCGCCGCAGTCTCCGTCGGCATCCACTTTGCCGCCCGACTGGCCAACCCGATCAGCAGTCTGATCGCCGCCGCCGAACGGGTCCGGGCCGGCGATCTCGCCGCCCGTGTTCCCGAGGGCGAGAAGGACGATGAGCTCGCCTCGCTGAGCCGCGCCTTCAACCGCATGACCTATCAGATCCAAAGCCAGCAGCGCGAACTGATCGAGGCAAACCGCCAGCTCGACGAGCGTCGCCGGTTTACCGAGACGGTGCTGACCGGCGTCTCCGCCGGCGTTATCGGCCTCGACCGCGAGGGTCGCATCCACCTGCCGAACCGCTCGGCCTCGTCGCTGCTGGGGGTCGATCTCGATCAGGCGATCGGCGAGGACCTCGCCTATGTCGCGCCGGAAATGGCCGATCTGCTGGATGAGGCGGCGCGGCGGCCGGAACGGCTGGCGCAGGGCCAAGTGCAGATCCTCGACGCCAACAGCACCCGGACGCTGCTGGTCCGTATCACCGCCGAGCAAGACGACCGCGAGATCGGCGGCTTCGTCGTGACCTTTGACGACGTGACCGAGCTGCTGTCGGCGCAGCGCAAGGCGGCTTGGGCCGACATCGCCCGCCGCATCGCGCACGAGATTAAGAATCCGCTGACCCCGATCCAGCTCGCGGCCGAACGGCTGAAGCGCAAATACGCCAAAGAGATCAAGCGCGACGCCGACACCTTCAGAACCTGCACCGACACGATCATTCGCCATGTCGAGGATATCGGCCGCATGGTCGACGAGTTCTCGGCCTTTGCCCGGATGCCGGCGCCGGCGCCAAAGCCGGAAGACCTCGCCGCCATCGTCGAGCAGGCCGTCTTCCTGCAGCGCACGACCCGGCCCGAAATCGCCTTCGAGACGCGGTTTGCGATGCGGCCCGCGCCGCTCTCCTGCGATGCGCGTCTCGTCGGGCAGGGGGTCATCAACATCGTAAAAAACGCGATCGAATCGATCGAGGCGCGAATCGCCGAAGGGCCGGCGGAGCCGCCCGGCAAGATCGTGGTCGCGGTCGGCGAGAGGGACGGCCGCCTCGCCGTGATCATCGACGACAACGGCAAAGGCTTGCCGCAACACGGCCGCGAGCGCCTGACCGAACCGTATGTGACGACCCGGTCGAAGGGCACCGGCTTGGGTCTCGCCATCGTGAAGAAGATCATGGAAGATCACCGCGGGGAATTGATCCTCGAGGATCGGCAGCCGATCGGAGCCCGGGTCACGCTCGTCTTTGCGGGCGATACTCGGGTCGCGCCGCGGCCCGCTTCACCCGCCGCGTCGGTCGAATTGAGTCCGGTTGCCCATGGCGCATGACATCCTGATCGTCGATGACGAGGCCGATATCCGCCTGCTGATTGCCGGTGTGCTCAAGGACGAGGGCTACGCGACCCGCGAGGCGGCCGACAGCACGCAGGCGGTGGCCGCGATTCAGGCGCGCCAGCCGACTCTGGTGATCCTCGACATCTGGCTTCAGGGCAGCGAATTGGACGGTATCGAGATCCTGCGGCGGCTCCGCTCGGAGATGCCGACAGTCCCGGTCGTCATGATCAGCGGCCACGGCACGATCGAGACCGCGGTCGAGGCGATCAAGATCGGCGCGTACGACTTCATCGAAAAACCGTTCAAGAGCGACCGGCTGCTGCTGGTCGTCGCCCGTGCGATCGAGGCCGCGCTGCTGCGCCGGGAAAACGAGGAACTGAAACTGCGCGCCGGCGGCGAACTCGATCTCGTCGGCGCGTCCCCTGCGGCCAACCAGCTGCGTCAGCAGATCGACCGCGTCGCGCCGACCGGCAGCCGCGTGCTGATCACCGGTGCTCCGGGCTCGGGCAAGGAGGTCGTTGCGCGGCTGCTGCATGCCCGCTCGCGGCGCGCGCAGGGGCCCTTTGTCGCGGTCAATTGCGCGACGATGCGTCCGGATCGGCTCGAGATCGAGTTGTTCGGCTCCGAGGCCGAAACCGACGGCGCCGCGCGCAAGATCGGCACCTTCGAGCGGGCGCATGGCGGCACCCTGTTTCTCGACGAAGTCGCCGACATGCCGATCGAGACCCAAGGTAAGATCGTGCGCGTCCTGCAGGAGCAGACCTTCGAGCGGGTCGGCGGCTCGCACCGGGTCGAGGTCGATGTCCGCGTCATCGCCTCATCGAACCGCGAGCTCGCCGGCGAGATCGCGGCCGGCCGCTTCCGCGAGGACCTCTTCTACCGGCTCAGCGTCGTCCCGATCAAAGTGCCGCCTCTGCGCGAGCGCCGGGAGGACATCCCGCTGCTGGCGCGCCACTTCATGGGCCGCGGCGCGGAGGCCGTGCGCATGCCGGCGCGCGAATTCGGCGAGGATGCGCTGGCCGCGCTGCAATCCTATTCCTGGCCTGGCAACGTGCGCCAGCTGCGCAACGTGATCGATTGGCTGCTGATCATGGCGCCGGGCGACACGCACGAAGGGGTCCGCGCCGATATGCTGCCGAACGAGATCACCTCGATCGCGCCGACCGTCGTCAAATGGGATAAGGGCAGCGAGATCATGACGCTGCCGTTGCGCGACGCGCGCGAGGTGTTCGAGCGCGAATACCTGCTTGCCCAGGTGACCCGTTTCGGCGGCAACATCTCGCGCACCGCCGCTTTTGTCGGCATGGAGCGCTCCGCCCTGCATCGCAAGCTGAAATCACTGGGCGTTTTCGCCAACGACCGGCCGCTCAAGGTGGCGGCCGGCTGAGTTTCCCGATGTCCCGCATCGCCTATGTCGCCGGCCAATACCTGCCGCACCGGCAGGCCGCCGTCCACATCGAGGACCGCGGCTATCAATTCGCCGATGGGGTTTACGAGGTGCTGGCGGTTGTCGGCGGCCGGCTCGTCGATGAGGAATTGCACCTGGCCCGGCTGCACCGCTCGCTCGGCGAGTTGCGCATCCCGGCCCCGATCAGCGACGCCGCGCTGAAGATCGTGATGCGCGAGGTGACCCGCCGCAACGGCGTCGATCGCGGCATCATCTACCTGCAGATCACGCGCGGGCAGGCGCCGCGCGACCACGCCTTCCCGAAAACCGCGAAGCCGGTTCTGGTTGCCACCTCGCGGCGGGGCAAGCCGCCCGACCCGAAGCTCGGGCGCGACGGCATCGCGGTGATCACGATCCCCGACATCCGCTGGCAGCGCTGCGACATCAAGTCGGTGTCGCTGCTACCCAATGTGCTCGGCAAGCAGCAGGCGCGCGAGGCCGGCGCCTATGAAGCGTGGCAGGTCGATCGCGACGGACAGGTGACCGAAGGCACCTCGACCAATGCCTGGATCGTAACCGGGGACGGCGCGGTCGTAACCCGAACTGCCGACAGTGCGATCCTGAACGGCGTGACTCGCCTCGCGGTGCTCGACATCCTGCGGCGCGAAGGCTACCGGCTGGTCGAGCGCCCGTTTACCGTCGCCGAGGCCAAGGCGGCGCGCGAGGCGTTTCTGACCAGCACCACGGCCGACCTGCTGCCGGTCGTTCGCATCGACGGCGAGATCGTTGCCGACGGCAGGCCGGGTCCGCTGAGCCTGAAATTGCGTGAGGCCTACCTCGCCCATTCCGGGGCCGCGGCGTGACGCCGCCGGCCGGTTCGGCCGCGAAGCCGCGCGCGGTTCTGTTCGATTGGGACAATACGCTGGTCGACAGCTGGGCGACGATCCACGAGGCGTTGAATTTCGTGATGGCGGCGATGGAGAAGCCGCCCTGGTCGCTCGCCGACACCAAGGAAAAGGTGCGGCTCAGCCTGCGTGAGAGCTTCCCGCTGCATTTCGGCGAGCGGTGGGAGGAGGCACGCGCGATCTATCTCGACCGCTTCCAGGCGATCCACCTCGAAAAGCTCGCTCCGTTGCACGGCCGTGAGGCGATGCTGCAGGGGCTGACAGGGCAGGGGCTCTATCTCGGGGTTGTCAGCAACAAGACCGGCGAATTGCTGCGCCGCGAGGTCGACCGGCTCGGCTGGACCGGCTATTTCGGCCGCGTCGTCGGCGCCGGCGACTGCGCCGTCGACAAGCCGGCCTGCGACCCGGTGCATCTCGCGCTTGAGGCCAGCGGCGTCGCCGCCGGCGAAGCGGTTTGGTTTGTCGGCGACACCGCCGTCGACATGGAATGCGCCGCCAACAGCGGCTGCGTCCCGGTCCTGCTCGGCGACATGTCGGGCCCGGCGGAGTTCTCGCGCTTCGCGCCGCGCCTCTCGTTTGCCGACGAACGAAGCCTCTACCGGGCGTTGCAGGCGCCTTAAGGTCGCAGGGGTTGCGCTTCGGCCGCGGCAGCCCATCTTCGTAACCGACCGAAACCTCTGCGCCGGCCCGGCGCCTTCGATTGAGCCGCCCCAGCGCGGCTCCAAAAAGTTAAAGGGGGACTGCTAATGTCGTCCGAAAAGTCCCAGAACGTTCAAGACGTATTCCTGAACCACGTCCGCAAGAACAAGACCGCGGTGACCGTGTTCCTGGTCAACGGCGTCAAACTGCAGGGCATCATCACCTGGTTCGACAACTTCTGCGTGCTGTTGCGGCGCGACGCGCATTCGCAGCTCGTCTACAAGCACGCGATCTCGACGGTGATGCCGGCACAGCCGATCCAGCTGTTCGAGGGCGGCCGCGAGGGCGAGGAACCCTGAGCCGCAGCGAAGCCGCCGCCGCGGCCGATACCGACCGCGCTCTCGTCATCCATCCGGCGCTGAAATCCGCTGCTGCGCGTTCTGCGGTCGAGGGTCCGGGCCGCTCGCTCGATGCGCGGCTCGACGAAGCGGTCGGATTGGCGCGGGCGATCGACCTCGATGTCGTCAAGGCAGAGATCGTCCGCCTGACGCGCCCCACCCCCAGCACCTTGTTCGGCAAGGGGACCGCCGCGACCCTTGCCGAGCTGATTGCCGAGGAAAAGATCGGCCTCGTCGTCGTCGATGCGGCGCTGTCGCCGGTGCAGCAGCGCAACCTCGAGCGGCGCTGGAACGCCAAGGTCATCGACCGCACCGGCCTCATCCTGGAAATCTTCGGCGCCCGTGCCCGCACCTATGAGGGGCGGCTGCAGGTTGAATTGGCGGCCCTGTCGTATCAGCGCTCGCGGCTGGTGCGCTCCTGGACCCACTTGGAACGCCAGCGCGGCGGCTTCGGTTTTCTCGGCGGCCCCGGCGAAAGCCAGCTCGAAATCGACCGCCGCCTGATCGGCGAGCGGATCGCCAAATTGCGCCGCGAACTCGACGACGTGAAGCGCACCCGCGCCCTGCACCGCGAGGCGCGCCGCCGCGTGCCGTATCCGGTCGTCGCGCTGGTCGGCTATACCAATGCCGGCAAGTCGACCCTGTTCAACCGGCTGACCCGCGCCGCCGTCGGCGCCGAGGACATGCTGTTCGCAACCCTCGACCCGACGATGCGGCGGCTCGACCTGCCGTCCGGCCGCAAGGCGATCCTGTCCGACACCGTCGGCTTTATCTCCGACCTGCCGACCCATCTGGTTGCCGCCTTTCGCGCAACCCTCGAAGAGGTCACCGAGGCGGACCTCGTCGTCCATGTGCGCGACGCGCACCACCCCGACAGCGAAGCCCAGCGCACCGACGTGCTGGCCGTGCTCGCCGATCTCGGGCTCGGTGCCTTATCTGACCCGGAATCGGCCGAAGACGGGCTGATCGAGGTCTTGAACAAGATCGACCTGCTCGACGAGGACACCCGCGCGCATCTCGAAAACCGGACGCAGCGCAACGAGGAGGTGGTCCTGCTGTCGGCCGTAACCGGGGATGGCTGCGACCGGTTGTTGCAAACCGTCCAGCGCCGGCTCGACAGCGGCATCGCCGCGGTGCGGCTCGACGTGCCGCTCAGCGACGGCAAAACCCTGGCCTGGGTCTACGAGCATGGCGAGGTAGTCGCGCGCCGCGACGACGACCGCGCTGCGCACCTGTCGGTCCGCCTCTCCGAGGCCGACCTCGGCCGCCTCCGCCACCGGCAGCGACTGCATTAAGAGATTCGCGGCTTTGTAGGGTGGGTTGAGCAATGTGAAACCCACCGTGGCGTTGCACCGCGATGGGTTTCGCAGCGCTCAGCCCATCCTACCAATTATCAATCCTCAACCTCGTCGTTCTTCACCTGTTGCCATAGCTCTTCGAGAGCCTCCAAATCGCGGCCGATGCCGCGTTCCCTGGCCAGCGACTCGACGCGGCGAAAGCGGCGCTCGAATTTCGCTGTTGCCCGCCGCAGCGCCGTTTCCGGCTCGATGTCGAGCTTGCGCGCCAAATTGGCGGCGGCGAACAGCAGGTCGCCGACTTCTTCTTCGAGCAC
>Ga0073928_10007853_pt1 | contig 13642 bp, 13 predicted proteins | sample PaiPotPPA55metaG_FD_76969 | JGI IMG/M metagenome (GOLD analysis project Ga0073928, IMG submission 76969) | Iron sulfur acid spring bacterial and archeal communities from Banff, Canada, to study Microbial Dark Matter (Phase II) - Paint Pots PPA... ...
GAGACGACAACGCTTGCCGCGACGACCGCGAGTAGAAACTCGACGGTGGCAAAAGGTCTGGTCGCTAAGCCTCAGCGCACACCTCTGGCATGACAGCGCTTTAAATTTGCAAACGTTAACGGAAGCGGATGGGAAAGTCGGTTGGGCAGTTTATGGTTCGACGTGCGCGTATCGGGAGGGAGTAGGCGGAGGCGAAGCGGAGAAGCGGAAGGCCTATGCGGTGGTCGTAGATGGATGGAGGATTATTAGTAATCGCGGCGGGAGAATCAGTCACGATTGTTGTGGAGCACGTCCATTGAAGTTCAGGCTCTCCAATCGGCTGGCGGAAACGCAATGCGCCAGAAGCTCGGTGTGGGTTGCGTAAATTCCGCCGCCACCTTGGGCGGTCCAATCCGCTCCCTCTTTACTGAAACAACCCGGCACTCCAGATTTTCGCCGCTTTCGGGGTTTTGCACTTGGAGCTTTTGCCGAGGTGCCACCATGTCCGTTAAGTCCACGAGCGCGCCATGCGCATTGATGACAAGTGTTTGCGTATTTTCGCGAATCGCGGTGGAAGCCATGTAGCACTCCGGCAGAAAATCGCACCGCAAGCAATCGCAAAACCACCAGTCAGGCGACTTAGCTTTCAACGCTCTGCAAAAAGGTGGGTTCGCCCGATTCTCGTCCGAAGGAGAAAAGATTATCGCGAAGGAAATCGAAGGGGCGCACCGGTTTTAAATCGCAGTACGCCCCAACTTTCGAGAAGAAGTAGTTCTACGGGCCGCTTCAACTTCTGACTACCTGCCGAAGCGCCATACGAGACCGCTCTGTATTCTCAGGTTGTTCTGACCAGCGCCAGCAAAGTGGGTATAGAGATAATCCACCTGGATGGCTCGCAGGGAAACGTGCCGCGTCAGGGTGACATCGGCTCCGCCGCCCAGGGCCGTGGCAAAGGCATTGCTTGAAGCCGAGCCAAGACCAGTCGCGCCGGCAGAGAACCGCTCGCCGCCAAAGAGTGCTTGGACGAACGGAAACACGCGTCCGCGAGTGGGGAAATAGACGCGCGGCCCGAAGAGATAGTTCAACCCGTGCGAAGTGACGCCGGACGGTAAGCCCGTCACATTGCACGCCCCGAACTCACCTATCACGCCAACCCGCGGCGTCAGATAAGCCCCGAAGGAACCGGACCCTCCCTGGCAATTAATGCCGGAAGCCCCGTTGCCGGGATTAAAGCGAACATACTCATAGTCTCCAGAAACCTCGAACCCTCGGCCCTCTTGCGCGTTCGCAGAAGCTGCCGAGAGGAACAGCAAACCGCATACAATCAGTAACTTACGCATTCTTCCCTCCAAAGATTTATTGCTGGGGCTTGGTACTATTACTATAGTGAGTGCTGCGTGCCTCTCGGGCAAGCGTGTTGGTTAAGGCGATTTCCTCGGCGGAACTTGACCCTTGGGTCAAGTCGCGTGACCAAACGAACAGGCTCCATCTCTCCCTTTCGTCGGGCCCGCCAACAGTGGGTGTTTTGTGGCGTCTAGTCGGTCGGTTATTTCCGTTTCTGTTCCCATCGTGCCGACTGCACATGGACCCGTCCACGATGGCGCACCAACATTGGGGCGTCACCGTGTGTTGCCCGAGCCTCGCGAGCCGAGGCCGGACGCACGGGTGACAGTTCGCCAATCCTGAGCGAAACGTTGGAGGCCACCGATGTTCGGCTCCTTCCTCCTAAGCCGCTGTTCGTCAAACAACCAAAGTCTACTCGGGTCGAGGGAGCCGACATTGTTATGGTGCAGCAACGCTAGTTGTCACTCCAATGGGTGAGAGTCCCATCGACAGAACGGTTCAGTGACCGTCGTAGTTATATCCAGCGGCGAGAAGGGTGACCGACTCGTCGGAAGCCTGGAAGTAAGAGTCCCGGTGGCCGGAAGAGTTCTGGTCACGCCGCTTGAGCGACAATCGCGGCGCGCGCCGTTGCCAACTAAGGCATGTCAGTACCACCGTACCATCAGGCCACTGCGATCGCAGGTGCTACTGTCATCAAAGGGGGGCAGAAATACGAAAGAAGGCGTTCCTAACCTTGGCGGCGATACTCTCTCTGGCCTAAACCGGCCGTAGATCCACCATGTCTGGCCAAATGGCCGACCTCGAACGCGTCGCCCACAAGTAATTTGTCATACCGAGCTAGCTAACCTCACTTTCGGAGACGCCTGTGCTCAAGAAAACTACAATCGTCGGCCTGTCCGTCCTCGCTTGCGCCGTCTTGACCGTATTCGCCATAGTGGCCAAGTCGTCGCACCAAGATTTCGCTCCGCGCCCTCTCAGTAAAAGCGAACTCCTGGCCCTCGTCGCGGGGCAAAGCATGCCCGAAAATATCATCTACGAGATTCGCACCCACGGCCTGCTCTTCACACCTACATCTACTTACAAGTCCCTGCTTGAAACCGCAGGCGCCGACCCACGAATCCTCTCCGCCCTCACCGATGCAAGAATCACTACTCCGAAACAACCAGAGCCCGCCGACGACTCCGTTCTTCTTCAACAGCTGTCGCAAGCAGGAAAACTGCTCAATGCTGGACAGTTGGACGATTCGGCGAATCAATTGACGAATGCCATGAACAATGGCCTCGGCAGGTTGGAACTCGGCTTCGTGATGGGCATGGTGCTCATGGACAAGAACCGCTACGAGGAGGCTGGGCAGATTTATTCCGAGATTCTGGATCGCGATCCTGCCTTTCCGCAGGTGCATACGCGGCTCAGCAATACCTATTACAACTCCGGGGATTTCGAGGAAGGCTTACGACATGCAAAAGCAGCCGAGGAAAGAAATCCCGAAGACATGTCCGCACACATGAACGCCGGAAATTCGCTCATAAGGCTGCGTCAGTTTGATGCCGCCAAGTCCGAGTTGCTGGCAGCGATCCGCATCAAGCCGGACCTTGGTCTTGCCTATGAAAATCTGGCCATTCTGCTGGGAGATTCCGGACAGCAAGATGCAGCCATAGAGCAGTTCAAAAAGGCGCTCGCCCTTGCGCTTTCAGACACAGAAAGAGGGAGAATTCATTACGGTCTGGGGGTTGCCTACGAACGCAAGAACGATTACGCCTCAGCGATTCGCGAGTACCGCGAGGTAAAGCGCCTGGATCCCAAGAATGGTGACGCTCGCCAAAATCTGGCATCGGCTCTGATGCGCACCGATCCTGGCGCGTCGATCACCGAATGGAGGGACCTTGTTGCTCTCTATCCCGATCGCCCCATCTGCCACGATTGCCTCGGCGACGCGCTCTACAGCACCGGCCGCTATGATGAAGCGAAGAATGAATATCAAATCGGCCTCCAGATCGATCCTGGCTCGCCCCGTCCGCATACGGGCTTGGGACGTCTTTGGGAAGTAAACAAAAACTACGACGAAGCCCTGAAAGAATATCGCAGCGCCGAACAGCTGGACCCGACGTTCGGCGGCGCGTTTACCGATGCCGGGCGAGTGCTCGTCCTCAAGAAGGATTTCTCGATAGCAATCAAAGAGCTAAAGGTTGCGGAAGGCGTCGAGCCCACGAGTTGGACCAATCACGATCTCCGGGGACAGGCTCTCGAGGGTGCGGGCGATCGCGATGCCGCGATTGCCGAATACACGGAAGCGTTGTCCATCGCGCCAAAGGAACTTCAGGCCCGCTTGGATCTGGCACTGGCGCAGCAGAAAAAGGGTGACTGGATCGCCGCACTGCGCAACTATCGCCAGGCGGCCACCGACGAGCCCCCGCCCAAGCCAGGTTTCTCGCAGATCAACTTTGACGCTGCTCATAAATACGCAAGTGCGCAGCAGAGTTTCGCGGAACATCTCACGGAATTGCGCGTGTCGAACCGAGCTGCCGAAGCCGCTGATCTCGAGGCTCGGCTGCGCAGCTCTACGGCAAAGGTCGGCGTCGACGATGAGTATCACGTCGCGATGAATGCGAGTGCGCAAGCCATGGCCCAACGCCGCTTCGACGACGCCGCTACTTCCGCGCAGCAGGCCATCAAAATCGCTGAAAAACTCCAGCCTCAAGATGGTCGTCTGCCGGAGGCTGTCGGACAGCTTGGTAACGTCTATGCCTGGCGGCTGGATTACAAGAACGCCGAGGCCGCTTACAAACGCCAACTCCTTCTTTACCAAACACTTTACGGTGCTGAATCCCCGATGAGCGCGCCCGCGGTGCAGAACCTCGCGATGCTGGCGCTGGCGCAGAAGGATTTCGCCCGCTCCGCTGTACTCTTCTCGCAGGCTCTCGATTTGAATCAGAAAACCTACGGCGAAAACAGCACTGCGGTGGCCGAAACTCTGCGCGGCCTGGCTCACGTCTACTCTGCGCAACATGACTACCCAAAGGCAGAGGCCGCCTATCTGCACGTTGTCAGCATTGATGAAACCATGTACGGCACCGACGACAATCGCCTTGCCATTCCGCTGACCACTCTCTGCTCTTTGTACGATCAATGGGGCAAGCCGGACAAATCGCAGTCTTGCCACGCGCGTCTCGTGTCGCTCGAAGAAAAGCAATTCGGCTCCAACAGCCCGTATCTCGTCCGCGATCTAACCGCCGAAGCCAACGCCCTTCGCCAGCTCGGTCGCACCGATGAAGCCTCCCAGATCGAGCGGCGCACGCAAACCATTCAGTCGGCTCAGTCGGCCCAAACCAACCCAAACTAAAATGCGAACCGCAACGGCCACGTGGTATTGGATTTGACGATTTCAGGTGGTTCAAAAGAACTCCGGAAGGTCTTTTGAACCCTACGACCGACTAGCAGACTCTGCGGACGTTTCACTTGTCCGGCAGAGGCTCCGCCTTTCCGAGAACGTATTGCTCGTGAGACTGACTCCAGCGCCGCTAGCGAGACTGGCGTTTGCGTGAATTTAGACAGCCACCGCTTTCGCCCTTTGAACAGGATTACCGTATTTCTCGACTAACTCACGTTCTGCTTGTACCCAATCCTCCACATCCTGCCCATGAGCGCCGCCACGTTCGATGTAGATCTGGTATGCGCACAATTCGATTTCTTCACTGTGGGAACGCCTGGGACAGTCTCTGGTTGGCTCTTTTCTGTCGGGTTGTTCATAACTCCCTCCTTTGGGGACTCGGGCACTGAGCGCTGTCAGAGGTATCTTCGGTGCTGGTGCCAGTTCGATTACTCTTGAACGTATGTTCAGAATTTTACGGAGAATGGCCCATTTTTCATGCCAAACAGTTTGATACCGTCGCACCGATACTTCGCATTCCCTTTGTTCCAGCCATGTTAAGGGCTTTTGCCGGCGAGTTAGGCAGGCTCACAAATCGCCCATTTTTCTGAGTTTTAGATGTAGTTATCAGGCACAGTCAACAACATGTTTCGCTGTAAAGAACCCCACCTGACAAATTGAAGAAAGCCTCGGTCTGACAGACCGGATTTGAATATGGGGAACGCCAACTACAACAGCCTGCAAACGTCGCTCAAACAGACGGCGGGACGGTTCACTTTCCTGGCGAGCTATACCTATGGCAAGTCGATGGACTGGACTTCCAGCATTCAAGAACAAGTCAACCCCTTCGACTTTCGCAAGGAGTACGCAATCTCTGCGTTCGACCTCAAGCACAATTTCGTATTTAGCTACAACTACGAGTTGCCCATCGCCAAGTTGTTCCGCGCATCGAACCGTCTCACACAGGGCTGGACAATTTCCGGCATCACCCGTTATGCTACAGGATTGCCAGTCACGTTTCAGAGTTTCGGCGACAACGCCCTGGTGCAAGTCCAGAACAATGGCGTCAATAGCGTGAGCATCGATCTTCCGGATTACAGTCCCAGCCTGGGTCCGCTGGACGTCAACCGCAATCCCCGCAACAATTCTTTGGCCTTTAACACCAACCTCTTCAGTCCCAACGCGCTAGGCACGTTTGGCACTTCCTCGCGGCGTTTCTTTTACGGACCCGGTATAGACAATTACGACATGGCTCTGCGCAAGATCACCAGAGTCACCGAATCCTCCTCACTGGAATTTCGGTTCGAAACGTTCAACACCTTCAATCATGCCCAGTTCGACGGGGCCAACTCCGTGGACGGCAACATCAATGACCCTACCTTTGGGAAAATCCTCAAATCGCAGCCAGGGCGCGTCTCGCAAGTTGCTCTCAAATTCTCGTTTTGATGGCGCCCCAGCAGCAAGCCGATTCCGTAAGAGAGGCCGAGTTACCGAGCCTTGATGGGTAACACAAGCCAACTCCATTCAGTCCATTGTTTCTCCGCTATCGGAGAATTTCGATGATCTGCCCTGGGTTTATTGACGCAGTCACGCTTCCGAAGTGAAGTGAATCTGAATCTTGCCGCCGGAGGACTGGTTCGTGATGGCGGTTAGTTCAGCCTCGACAACTTTGCCGCTGTAGAGGCGGACCCGGATGCAGGAGCCTACGCTGTAATCCATATCTAAGCTTTGCACTCCCTCATAATCCGGGTGTCATCCACAATCAGAGCGAAGGCTCCAAAGGTTATGACGATGTCCGCGTTCATAGTGCAGGCGGGCGGTGATCCCCACCCGGTTCAAATCCACCCAGAGCCGACGACGGCCACGTTAGCTCTTGCGTTCCTTTGTACGCTGGCGTACGGTGGGTCCTTAAGTTTAGGCGCACCCCCCACCGCCCGGAAGCTGGAACAAATGAATTCAACGACATATTGGTGGCAAGGGGCTTATGAGTGTGCTGTTCTAGAGACCGATCCCGCCCGGATGGCCACGCTCATAGATGATGCGTTGTATGCCATCGAACAAAGGGTTGGCTCGACCGTTCGAATAGATCAAGCCGAGAACGACGCTATCGAGTCTGCCCGAAACGGGCTCGCCGTCATGAGAGGAGAATGGTTCGGCGGGTTGGCGGAGTCCATGAGAGATTAGCCAGGCCGCAGGCGTCTGTTCAACGCGGAACAGAGCGGTAGCGTACTCAGCGGCGCTAAGGCAAACGCTGTATTTCACGGACCACCGTCGGGTGTAGGGTTGTGCCGTGATCGCGATGGCACGCTGGACGCTACGGTGCGACAACTGCAATTTCGACTTCACGCACTCCATGATTGAAGACTCTGGAGTAGCGAACTTCTTCCAGCCGCCCAAACCTGAGTTCTCAGATGGCGGGACTGAATTGGAATGCCCGAATTGCGGGCACAAAGGTACCTACCAACGGCACGAACTCGCTCGCATACCAAACCTACTAGTTGCTTCGGGCATGGCGTTGACGGATCGATCTAAGACGGATCAAGCAACCCAACTGCAATTGGCTTACGCTCTGCAGGCCCTAACGGCCACTGCGGGCTGAGCGCCCTTTGGGTTTCGGTGGGCTGGGTTCGTCGCCAGCCTGAAGGTACAACTTTTTTCGCATCCGTTTTTCCAGTTCCGTAAGTTCGACACTCAATCGCGCGGACCGCTGACTGAGAGGATAAAGCTGGTCATAGGCCAGAGCGATCATGCCCTGAGGTTCGCCGTCCATCCCCGAATCGCAGAGTTTGAGATACTGACAGGCCGTATCGAGCATTTCGCCGAGCAAGATCATTTGATCGGCACAGCATTGAGGCCTAGGCATTTCGTAATGGTATTCTCAACCACGGCCAACTCAATCCATATTTGGCTTTAGACGACCTTGATTAATCCAGCGCAGACTATCGGGATTTTGCATGACGATTTGTATACATAAAACAATGTATTGTCGCTGACTGTGCGCCTGCGTATTTATACTCGAAAAATAGTCCCGACTCGCGAGGTCCTTGTTATGGACGGCATTTACTCCTGGCAGGCGGCATACCTAGCAGCGGTATGCGAAACCGATGATTCACTCATGGACGGCAGGATTCTCGAAGCTCGCTCCGCGCTCGAACAACGGCTCTTGAGCCCCATCGAAGGCGAAGAATACCGGGCGGTCAACAACGCGAAAAAAGCGCTTGAAGTGTTGAGGAGCGAGCGAATCCGAAAATCGAGGTCGTCTAGACAAACTTCCGAGCCTTCTCAATCTACTCTTCACGCGCGTTCGAATGATCTGAGTCTCCCTCACGACTAGCGCGAACACTCCAAACGCGATATGAACCTTGCGGCCAGCAACACTCTCAATGATCTTTGTAATCTTGGCCTCGACTTCGCGGCCATCATACGTTCACAACCTGCGTACACCGTGGGTCTCAGGGCTTTTCATTTCGACACAGTGGACTTCTCGCACGTCAGTGCGGGGTTGCCGTTGTTCCTTCTACATTGCCATTGGTCGTTCTTCAATTCTCTCTAGAAAAAGAATAAGGACTGAAGCGGTGGCCCTCCAGTCGCTCGGTTATTTCGATAGCCACTCAGCGTGAGGGAAGTTGTAGCCATGTACCTGTTCGGCTTGGACTTTATACATCACACGCTCCTCGCCGGGCTGCTTGTAAGGATAGTGATCTGCGCCGAGATACTTCTTCGACATTTTGTCGAGGTGGAGATCGGCATCCTGCTCGAATGTCTCCACCGCGTGTCCCCGAATTTCCAAATAGCGATAGGGATTATCGGGGTCAACGATTACCAACGCAACTCTTCCGTCGCGACGGATATTTTTGTCTTGGTGGCGGCCCTTTGCGGTATTGAGAAACACAAATTCGTCTTCGATATCGCACCAAACAGGTGTGACTCGGGCCGAACCGTGGTACCGAGGCTGGCGAAAGCGCGTTTGTTAAACAGGTCGCGATACTCAGCAGGGATAGTCTGCGACATGAGAGTCTCCTTCATTGCAATCGTTAAAACTCACGATGAAAAATTGCACCACTGTACCAAATTGGCGCAAAGCCCGAAGGGATTCTCGCGTTGAGTCTTTCATTGACGCGGGAGCATACCGCTATTTCGGGTGCCTCCTGCGCCATTCCGCCCTCGCCTCGTCCAATATGCACGGACTTCGCGAGGTCCATGTAAATTCGACTAGGCTGGGCTAGGCGGTGCCTCGACTGGAGCCAGGTTGGTCCATTCACACTCATCAAAACCAGTCACGATTATACTGAATTCGAACCCACTCTCAGATGCGGCACCCACGGCGGCGTCATGGGCGGCCTTCAGCACCATGTCCGTGTTCTGGATTGCGTAGCTGCCAGTGGGCAGCCAATATGCCTCGCCGTCATCGTCCCGAATTTGCGAGAAGAATTGACGTTCTTTCATAGCAGCATCTAATTGTTGGAAATCCTCTTCGTTCTCTGCCCCGTGAAGTTCGATGATTGCGATGTAGTTGGCCATAACTCTTTAGCGCGCCTGCCACTCAAGGGCATACGCGTCCTGCGCGCCAGCGTCACGTAGGGTCAAAGGTGAGTCATCAGCGGTTAAGCCGCACCAGGGTCCAAACACTCCTTGGGCGCGCCGCAGGCCTTTCAGGCTGAGCAGGCGCTCAACCTTGAGATCGTTCATTCGGACACGGTAAAAAGCCGGCTCGCTTTGCAAGGACGTATCGAAGTAGAGCGTCTTTCCATCGCGAGACCACGTCATGAAGTTGATGTTTCCCTCCATCAGTGTCTGCCATTTCTGTGAGGTGAAGTCGAGAAACGTCAAACCCTGACCCCGAATTGCTGCAATATACCGCCCGTCGGGAGACCAGCGGGCGCAACAAATCTGTCGCGATCCCGCTACGTCCACGACGTGCCTCGTTTCGAGGTCCAGCACCTTGATCAAATATTCGGCTGGATTTTCCGCATTCTCTGTAAAAGCCAGTGAGTTCCCGTCCGGAGACCAAGAAGGATCGCCTTGACCTGTGGTGCTGGCTGTCAGCTGTTCAGGGCTGCCGCCATCAACTGGAACGATGTAAATGTGCCAGTGACGATCAGAGCCGATCCCCATGAAGGTAATCCGCTTACCGTCAGGCGACCACCAAGGCTGATAAGCCTGCAGCGGTGGGTAAGTCAGCTGCATGCGCTCGCTGCCGTCGACCTTGCTGCGCCACAGGATTCCATCTGGAAAGGTCACATAGGTGGTCCATTGGCGGTCTCTTGAAAAGCTCACCCCCTCAACTGAAATTCCCGAGAGGTAAGGCGCCCAGTGCTCGGATTTTCGGTCGTACGCAACTAGCTCACCTCGGGTCTCGCCGACGACAGCGAAGATTTTCTTGCCGTCGCGACTGGGAACGGACAGTTGGATACTGGTAGCGCCCGACGTCAACTGCACCGGCTCGGAGCCGGACCTGCTAAATGGCCCCGCCGTCTCGGCGAGCGCCCAGATGTTGGATACGTTGCCGCGTACAGACTGAAAAACGTAGTACTTGCCGTCCGCCGTCCAGTTGCCACAACATTCAGCTGGAGGGGTACTCCATCCAGGAAGTAAGGGTCGCAGGTGACTTCCATCTGCGGAGACTTCCCACAGGGCTTGGGTGTTTGTCTCCGGTTCGTGGAGCGTAAATCGCAGCCGCGTTCCATCCGGGGACCAGCGAATCCAAAGGCCGTCTCCCGGGATTTTCACCAGCTTGCGTGAGCCAGCGCCATCACCGTTGGCGAGAAACAAATCCTCCGTTGTCGCATAGACAATTGTCTTTCCGTCGGGAGACCAAGCGGCAGCCCTCCCCACGATGTTGCCAAGTCTGCGGGGCGATCCTCTCAGCGTAGGCACGGCCCAAAGCTCTCCCGGCGCCAACGGAGAAAAGCCTGCATTTCTGACCAAAAGCTCCGTGTGATCTGGCGAGATGTCCTCGACCCAAGCATTTTGAAGTGGCGTGGGAATGGAAACGACTTCTCCGCCCCCTACCGAGACCTGTGCAAGGACACCCTGGTCCGCCTCAATCTCACTAAAATAAAGGCGCGCGCCGTCCGTCACAACAGTACCGCCCACCCCCTTCAACCGACCGTCCTGGGTGAGTCGAATTGAGCCTAAGATCCGAGGAGGAGGAGTAGGGAGGCGCAGCCACACAACGGCAAGTGCCAGGATTAGCAGGAATACAATTGTGCCGGCGATCCATAAGCGCGGTCGACTTATCACGGGAGCGGTAGGTGCTCTCGCGGGTGCACTGATGGCTGCCACTTTACCGGAATCGGTGTCGCGCTTCAGTCGTTGCAGGTCGGTGCGTACGTCAGCCGCATGCTGGTAACGCAGGTTGCGATCCTTCTCTAACGCCTTGTTGATCAATCGCTCAAGCTCGGAGGGAATCTTGGTGTCAAGCCGCCCGGCTGTAACAGGATTTTTATGAAGAATTTCGTCGAAGACAGCGCCGGAACTGTCACCCTTGAACGGCAGAAACCCGGTGGCCATTTCATAGAGCACGACTCCGAAGGAGAACAAATCGGTGCGGGCATCCAACGGTTTGCCGAGAACTTGCTCGGGCGACATATAAGCCACGGTGCCGAGCGTACTGCCCGGGCTCGTCAATTGCTCCGAGTCCATCTCCATCGTAGCCAGTGTGGCCTGCGTACCGACTCCGCTGCCACTGACCTTCGCCGGAGCGATCTTCGCTAGGCCAAAGTCCAGAATTTTGGCGTGACCGCGCTTGGTCACAAAAATGTTAGCGGGTTTGATGTCTCGGTGAACGATGCCCTGGGTATGCGCTGCATCTAGGGCGTTGGCAACGTCTATCGCGATGTTCAGAAGTGGCTCCAACTCCATCGCGCGACCAAGGATGGTCTGCTTCAAAGTCACTCCATCCAGATGTTCCATCACGATGAACGCTTTTCCGTCCTCCTCACCAATGTCGTGGATCGTACAAATATTGGGGTGATTCAGTGCGGACGCAGCCTCCGCCTCCCGTCTGAAGCGTTCAAGTGCGGAACGGTCATGGGCCAGCTCAATAGGCAGGAACTTGAGTGCAACGAAGCGATGCAGCCGCGTGTCCTCGGCCTTGTAGACCACACCCATTCCGCCACCACCGAGCTTTTCGATAATGCGGTAGTGCGAGATGGTCTGCCCGAGGAGTGATTGGGACTCCGCCATTTGGCGCTCATCTTAGGTTGCGGCTAGGGGCAAGTCAACGAACTGTAGCGATGTGTCGCCGCAAAATGAGAATGAGAATGTCGGGTTTGTGCAAAGTAAAAATGTCCGCTTTCCATGGGGGGCCGAGGGCTATGTGGTCGGCCCTCGAACCGCAGGTCCTCTATGAACAGGGGGGATACATGGTCTGCACCCACTCGGACACGCCTCATGGTGGCCTTGGTATGTGCACCCGTTGCTTTCCCGCGAGTTCCAGCTTCGGAAGCGCATCCTTCGAAAGCTGATCGAAGAGTCCGATGCGGGTCATCAAATTTGAAGGACCAACGCGGATGCTGGGGTGGGCATGGCCTCGGTTTCGAGGTCCGATTTGGCACGACTTACCAGGCAAGTGGATTGCGGAAGGGAACCTAATCACAAGCAAGAAAGGGCTCAAGACTTAGTCGTGAGGTCGACGACCATTCACCCGCCTGGGTTGCTCATTGCTTATAGACAAGCGGAGGCCCGCTGATCCGATGGCCCTTAAGCGCTACATTTACCTCGACGCGGTCGGCGATCTTGATGAAGGGGATGCCACTGTTCATCCCAAACTCCTTACGGTCAAACGCCATAGTGCCTTTAATCTCACCGTTCCCTGTCCCCTTGCCGGTAATCGTAAGATTCAGCGTCTCGGGCTTGGACACTCCGCGAATGGTAAAGGTCCCAAGCACGTCAAAGGTGGTGGGACCTGTCTGCGTAACTTTGCTTGAATGAAACGTAATGTACGGATCGTCTTTCGCATTGAAGAAGTCTTTGCTCTTCAGCTTCCCGTCCTTCGTGCCGCTTCCGGTGTCCACGGAGTCGGCATAAATCTTGATGTCCAGGACGCCGGACTCGGGGTCCGTAGACGGAAAGGTTAGCGTGGCGTCCCACTTGTTGAACTTGCCGTCGATAGCTACCGAGGCCTTCACAAAGAACTTAACATCGCTTTCTTCTTGGGTGACGGTGAAGACAGGACCCTGGCCGAGGCACACGGAGGGGAGTATGGCGGACACCAAAAGGGCGAGAACCGCTAATCTCATGGAATTCCTCCTAAACGAGAACACGACGACAGCGTTTCAAGTCGCCAATCCTTTCACTATTGGTCGAACGATGAGTACTGTCAGAAGTAACAGGGACAGTGGAGTCCTGGTCCGGGCACTTGGTCGAGTGGCCGGGCGCCATTGCTGGCGCCCAGCCCTCTAAGAACCGGACTTGAAGGTTTCCCATTCATCCGGCTCGAGCACCCAAAAACGCCCCCATGAAAAAACGAGGACGCGGCCTGATTCAAAACGAAGCAGACCTACTCGATACTGACTTGCTGCCGACTCGCACGGCGATGCAAAATCCACCGGTCGTGTGTGAAGCCGCACCAACGGGTTGCCCCGTCGTCATTTGCTTTGCTCCATGCATCGGTTCCTCAAGCGTTCGCGAGCTGAGCACCAACAGGAAGTCAGCTCCGTTTCCGGCGAGGTGATCTTGTCCCCACGAGGCGACGCAACCTCTATCTGCCCAATTACAGGGCAGCCTTCGCTTTCTCCCATTTCCGTTACCCGCATCACCATCAGTGCCATCTTGCGATGGACTTTCCCCTTGCGAGGAGCGATACGGGCTTACCCTGTTCCGCTAAAATGACGCGATCGGTTAGATCTGCTCTCTACGCCGGCAGTGTTGATTACCCATGACAGAGAAACCGGAAGCCTCTGTGCTCACTGCAAGAAGAGCCGCGCAGCATTTTAGGCTCTCTTCGGC
>Ga0073928_10007854_pt1 | contig 13641 bp, 7 predicted proteins | sample PaiPotPPA55metaG_FD_76969 | JGI IMG/M metagenome (GOLD analysis project Ga0073928, IMG submission 76969) | Iron sulfur acid spring bacterial and archeal communities from Banff, Canada, to study Microbial Dark Matter (Phase II) - Paint Pots PPA... ...
ACCTGGTTCGCGCCGCCCGCATCTTCGCGCGCGCCGGACGCGGCTACGTGGTCGCCGGAACCGGTCCGCACTTTGCCGGACACGGCACGCTGATGGAGTACCTCGCGCTCTGCGTCGACACAGTCTGCGGGCACTGGCTCAAGGCGGGCGAGCCGGTCGATGTCCTCGGTGCCCTCGCCGCGCCCAAGGTCCCCAAAGCTCAAGCGGTTGATCCCGCGCCCGCGTACGGCTTCGGCGAACCGTCTCGCGTACGGGGACTCGGCCTCACCCTCGCGGGCATGCCGAGCAGCACGCTCGCCGAGGAGATCCTCCTCGACGGACCTGGACGGGTCAGGGCGCTGTTGAGCTGCGGCGGCAACCCGGTCGCCGCGTTCCCCGACCAGTCGCAGACGATCGACGCGATGCGTCATCTCGACCTGCTCGTCCAGATAGACCCGTTCCTCTCACAGACGGCCGTCCTCGCCGATTACGTGATCGCGCCCCGCATGACCCCCGAGATGGCCGGGCACACGCAGAAGATCGAGGGCGCGAGTACTCACTACGCCACCGGGTACGGCTTCCCCGCCGACTATGCGCAGTACAGCGATCCGATCGTCGAGCCACCGGCCGGCTCGGAGGTCGTCGAGGACTGGGAGGTCTTCTACGGCCTGGCGCAGCGGCTCGGCCTGCCCCTGGTGGTCACGACGATCGGCGGCGAGAAGGTGCCGCTTGACATGCAGACCGCACCCCTACCGGATGAACTGGTGACGCTTTTGTCACGGGGCTCCCGGGTGCCGCTCGACGAGGTGAAGCGACACCCGCACGGCGCGTTCTTCCCTGCCGATCCGCCCGTGGTCGTGGCGCCCAAAGAACCCGGCTGGACCGGACGGCTGGACGTGGGCAACACCGACATGCTCCGCGACCTCGCGGCGCACGTCCCGTCCCCCGACGAACCGGCAGATCCCACTTATCCGTTCCGGCTGCTGAACCGACGGATGATGCACGTCGTGAACTCCTCCTACAACGCGCGCGGCGCGGCGGGGCACCCCAACGTCAACCCGGCCTTCCTGAACGCGACCGACCTCGCGGCACTGGGTCTGACCGCGGGGGACCTAGTCGAGCTCGAATCTCCGCACGGCGTCATCCACTCGATCGTGGACGTGGACGACGAACTGCGCAACGGGACCGTCTCGATCATGTTCGGCTTCGGCGGGCCGCCCGAGGACGATGCCCGCGTCCGGGAAATTGGCAGCAGCGTGGCCCGGCTGCTCAGCACGACCGATTTCTACGACCCGTATTCGGGGCAGCCGCTGATGAGCAACGTCCCCATCCGGATCCGCGCCGTCGCACCCACGTGATCGAAGTAGTGGGGCGCACATGACGTACACCGATTAGGGCGGACTCGGATTCATGGCGTATGTCATCCTCCAGCATTGCTGCAACGATGCGGCCTGCGTGTCCGCCTGCCCCGTCGACTGCATTCATCCGCGTCCGGACGAGCCGTCCTACGCCACGACCGAAATGCTCTACATCGATCCCGAGATGTGCATCAACTGCGGGTCCTGCCAGGTCGCCTGCCCGGTCGATGCGATCCTTCCCGGCGGCGACCTGGGGTCCGATGAAGCTGTGTTCTCGGAACTCAATGCCGCTTTCTATCAAAATCAGTCACAACCCGCGACGTACTCCCTAAGCGTGCCTGACGCCCGGACTCGGGTGACCGGCACGGTGCGGGAGCTCCGGGTGGCCGTCGTTGGGTCGGGACCGTCAGGCAGCTATGCGGCCCAGGAGCTGTTGTCGCGCCGTGACGTGTCGGTGCGCGTTGACATGTTCGAGCGTCTGATGACGCCGTGGGGGCTGGTGCGGTTCGGTGTGGCCCCCGATCATCTGGCGACCAAGGGTGTCGCCGTTGGTTTCGAGCGGATGACGCGCGACCCCAGATTCCGGCTGTGGCTCAACGTCGAAGTCGGTCGTGACATCTCACCCGAGCAGCTATCCGAGCGCTACCACGCGGTGATCTACGCGTTCGGGGCTATGAACGCGCGGATGATGGGCATTCCCGGCGAGGACCTGCCGGGCAGTCACTCGGCCACCGAGTTCGTCGCCTGGTACAACGGGCATCCCGACTACGCCGGTCGGGAGTTCGACTTGTCGGTACCACGTGCCGTCGTGGTCGGCAACGGCAACGTCGCCGTCGACATCGCGCGGCTGCTACTCAGCACTCCAGCGCGGCTGGCCCAGTCTGATATCGCCCCGCACGCACTCGAACAGCTCTCGACTAGCCGCATCCGCGAGGTCGTCGTCGTCGGACGTCGCGGCCCGGCCGATGCGGCGTTCACCAACGGAGAACTGCTGGGGTTGCTCAGCGTGCCCGAGCTCGACGTCGCCGTCGATCCCAAGGGGTTCGGCAGCAACACTGACCCCGATCGCGCCCTGGGCTTCGCGGCCATCCAGAAGGTTGCCCGCCTGTCCGAACTCGTTGGGCGCATGCCGAGCAAGGATCGTCGGGTCGTGTTCCGCTTCTGCGCCTCGCCGGAGCGGCTGCTCGGCCAACATCAGGTGAGCGGGATCCGCCTGGTGCGCAACACTCTGGTCGCCGATGGCTCGGGCGTCCGTGCCGTGCCGACCGACGAGTTCGACGAGCTTGACTGCGCTCTGGTCATCCAGTCGGTCGGCTACCAGGGCAAACCGCTCGGGTCCGTCCCGTTCGACTCCGCCCGTGCCAAGATTCTGAACCATCACGGGCGGGTTCTCGATCCCGAGTCGGGTGAGCCCGTGACCGGCGCCTACGTGACGGGCTGGATCAAGCGCGGGCCGTCCGGCGTCATCGGGACGAACAAGCAATGCGCCAAGCAGACCGTGGCATGCCTCGTCGAGGACTTCTTGGCCGACGGCTTGGTAAAGCCGACTGCCGAATTGGGGGACATGGCGACGCAACTGCCGGCAGCCTTTGACGTCCGCGCGTGGAGGGCGATCGACCAGCACGAGCGCAGCGCAGGCAAACGGACGGGTCGGCCTCGGGTCAAGTTGGTTGACCGCGCCGTTCTGCTGGCCGTCGGCCGTCAAGCGGTTGCCGAACAGCACGGTTCTGTACCGGACAACATCGACGCAATCTCATCGGTCACCGACGAGGGCATCAGGCGTGGCTGATCAGTTGGGCGCAGCGGGAACACCGCAAACAGTCGCTGACGCGAAGATCCCGGCACCGAACATTTCGGGCCCCGAAGCAACCGTTCGTGATATGAATGCGCCCTTCGAAAACGGCAAGGTGCACGCCGTGTTGATCGTGGATAGTGATGTGTTGCTCGCCGTCGTCGGGCGATCCGACCTTGACCAGTCCACGGGCGACGGGGCGTCGGCATCGGCGCCCACCATGTGTACAGCGTCGCTCGACGACGTGCAGCCGCTCCAACAGGGTCCACTACATCGGCGCAGATTCGGCACGCCGCCGCATCACGAAACACATTGCAAAGCCATGTGATCACGAGATTGGCGGACGGGTTTACCTGAGAAACGAGGCTCACCTGACGTGAGTGTCTTTGCGATGCAGGTTAATTGGATTCTGATCCCCTTCGCATGCAATCGGTCAGCCCCGCGCCACCTGCAGCTTCTCAAACTCCGTGGCGGATTGCGATGTCTTTACCTGCAGTTTTGCAGATCTCTCATCGAAATGGCGGACGAGGTTCTCTCATCTTCGTGGCGGATCCTAGAACCGTACGGTTGTGCACGAAATGTGAAGACGTCGGCGACGGTTAGGGCGAATCGTTGCGGTCCAACGCGTGCCCTCGCAGGTCGGCGCTAGCCATCGCGTCAGGCTAGCGGCCTGTCTCTCAGATTATGGGATATTCAACCCAGTGTGTCGCGGAGGATTGTCAGGCGGCCAGGCGCTGCTTGGCAAGGAAACCGCGGATCAGCCCGGTCACTTCATCGAGAGATGACTCAAGCAGGAAGTGCCCCCCGTCGAGGAGGTGGATTTCGGCATCGGGTAGGTCCTCGGTGAAGGCGTGCGCGCCGGCTGGGCCGAATATTTCGTCGCCCCGACCCCAGACCGCCAGGAGCGGCACCCTGCTGGCGCGGAGGTACTCGTGCAGGCGCGGATAGAGCGGTGCGTTGCTGGCATAGTCAAGCAGCAGTTTAAGCTGCACCTTGTCGTTGCCGGGCCGAGATATCAGCGCGTAGTCGTGATACCAGGATTCGGGAGCGACGAGGGTCTCGTCGGCTACACCGGTGAGGTATTGCCACCGGGTGGCATCTAAGGTGAGGAACTGCCGCACTGCAGCTTCGGTTTCGGCGGTCTGTTGAGTTTGATAGTCCCACACGACGTTCCAGAAGCTCTCCACGAAGCCGGCGTCGTAACCGTTGCCATTTTGGCTGATGATCGCCGCGATTGCGGCCGGGTCCCGAAGCGCGAGCCGCCACCCGATCGGGGCTCCGTAGTCCTGCACGTACATCGCGTACCGATCGATTCCAAGTCTGCGCAGCAACCCTGTTGTCAACGCAGTCAGAGCGTCGAAGGTGTAGTCGAACTCCTCGACGTCGGGCGCATCGGATAGCCCAAAGCCCAGATGATCCGGCGCGATGACGTGGTACCGGTCGGCCAGCGCCGGCACCACATGCCGGAACATGTAAGAGCTGGTCGGAAATCCGTGCAGCAGCACCAGAGCTGGCGCATCCGGGTCGCCCGCTTCGCGGAAGAACAGCCGGTGACCGTCGATGGTGGCGTAGCGATGATGAACAGTTGGCATGAGCGATTCCTCCTGAGCCGATGTGCCATTCACACGCGGTTTTCGTGCGGCCGGCAGCCCGGGCAGCTGTTGCGGCGAAGCGACGCGGCCACCGACCTCATTTATGGGTTACACATCCCAGTATGCACTTCGAGGGAGATTCGCAACAGCCTTCGCAATCGAACATTGCGTGAGCCAATGGGAAGCCGGCGCCCTCGGTGCAGTCGGCATGAATGGGATAGCACCCCGGCATTGACCCGCGCGTCGGAGTGCTCATATTCTGGGTTGTATATCCCAATTCGATGCGGAGGCTGTAAGGCACCCCACGACGACATCGTTCTCGCCCTCTAAACCCCCACCCACCAACGGAAGGTCACCGCCGATGAGCCCGAAGAAACCCAGCCCCGCAGTCGTACTGGTCCACGGGGCTTGGGCCGACGGATCAAGCTGGAGTCCGGTCATCACCGCCCTCCAACACGCCGGCACGCCCGTCGCAGCCGCCGCGATCCCATTGACCTCGCTGCACGACGACGTCGCCGCGCTGAACCGGACCATCGACCGCACCGAAGGTCCCGTCATCCTCGCCGCCCACGCCTACGCCGGCGCCGTCATTGCGGCAAGCACACACCCCCGTATTCACGATCTCGTATTCATCGCCGCACTGGCACCCGATGAAGGCGAAACCGTCGCCGACGTCTTCTACCGCCAGCCCCCACACCCCCAAGCACCAGCACTGCAACCCGACGACGATGGATGGATCTGGCTGCCCGCCAACGGGTTCGCCAGCGCTTTCGCCCAACACGCGACACCAGACCAAGCCGCACTGCTATCGGCGGTACAACGACCCATCGCCGCCGCGTGCATACAGCAACCAGTGCCAAGACCGGGATGGAAAGACCGCCGGACGTGGTACCTCATCGCCGAAGACGATCGGATGATCAATCCCCAAACCCAACATTTCATGGCCGAACGCATGGGCGCGCGCACTCACTCGTACAACGTCGACCACGCCCCCCTGATCACCCACCTCTCAGCCGTCACCTACATCATTTCCGAAGCCGTCTGTGCGCTACAAGACGACGCGCCGAAACTTCACTAACGGCCCGCAAGGCCCGCTCCACATCTCCGGCGGGCGAGGGGTGCCGTCTACAGGGGCGCCGCTGGTGCGTGTAGGTTCACGACGGATCAGCGCTCATCTGCGCATACCTGCAGGCTACCTGTGCACTCGTAATTACGCGATGTTAGTTGCGTACCTTGTCCATACCGACAACGGACAACAGGCGAGGTTGTCATGCCGAACATTGAGTCAACACACTCGACCTGACAGGTTGGCCGACGCTGCTGGCTGATGGGTTGTCCACCGAGTTCGGTGTGGCCGCGGCGACCCCTAAACGGCTATGCAGGTAAGCACCCACTTCTCGAAGCCACCTTCGTGCTGGGCTTCCCCCGCCGCCAATGACGTCCGGCCCCGGTGTTCAGCAGTCGGCCAGACGCTCCATGATGTCGGCGGCTTTCAGCAGCGTCCGGCGCTCGGCGGGCGTGAGGTTCTGTTCGATGGCTGCTTCGAGCCAGGCTTCCCGCGCGGGGCCGATGCTCGAGCTGAGCTTGCGGCCCGAGGGGGTGATCGACATCAGCGTCTTACGCCCGTCGGTGGGGTCTGGCTTGGCGGCGACGAGTCCTCCCGCACGCAAGGCGGCGACCGTCTCGGCCATCGACTGGGGACGCACGTGCTCGGCGACGGCGAGAGCGCTGACCGTCGTGGGCCCCTCCTCGGCGATGCGATGGAGTGTGGTGACCTGTGACCACGACCAGCGCATGTCGTCGGGCGCGGACTCGGCCCGTAGCCGCGCCCGCAGCCGAACCATCGCGCGGCCAAGCACGCGAGCAGCGTCGCGGGGATCCGCCGTCGTCATGGATCGGCACTCCATCTCGCTTGAGCCTGTCGATATTGTCAGGCATCCTGTACTGTTTACACAGGCCGACTGTTTAGATACCTGTGTAATGCGGACAATTGTAGTCGGCTGCGGTCACCCAACAGTGCAGGGTTGTCCAAACTCGTGACGCGAAGGAGTGCCACAACCGTGACGTTGTCAACCGGTGATCTGACCATCGACGCGCGACGGACAGCGCTGATGCTGATGGATTTCCAGCCCGCGATACTCGGCCAGGTACCCGACCGGGACGCCGTGATGGACAAGGCTCAGATCGCACTGGGCTGGGCCCGTGCGCACGGCGTCAAGGTAGTGTTCGTGCGGGTGGCGTTCGCGCCGGATGATTACGATGCGATCCCACACCACCACAAGGCTTTTGGGACCGTGAAGCAGAACCATCTGTTGGCTGAAGGGAATCCGTCCGTTGACATCGATCCCGCCTTGGAAGTGCGTGCCGGTGACACCGTCGTCCGCAAGACCCGGTTCGGGGCCTTCAGCACCACCGACCTGCACGCCCTGTTCGGCGATGAGTCGATGAACACACTGGTGATGGGCGGCATCTCGACGGCAGGCGTGGTGCTATCCACGGTCCGCGAGGCCTCGGACCAGGACTACCTGATCGTCGTGCTATCCGACGCCACCGCTGATAGCGACCCGGAAGTCCACCGAGTTCTCACCGAAAAGGTGCTGCCCGCGCACGCGGACGTGATCACGACGTCCGACCTCAATCACCTACTTCGCGCCACCTGACTAACATTGCGCCTCGTACGCCGGCCGATCGCCGCTTCATCCACATGTCGATCTGTTCATCGCTTCGACACGATGCTCATTGCCCTCGACCGCGCTGAAGTCGCGGCGCGCACTGCGCTCTCGACCGAGGCGAGCAGCCGCACTCGCGGACAGCGACGAGAAACTGAGATAAACATCGGGACTTACTCAATTCTGCTGAACTCGGGCTGTCCGGCAACGCCGATGTAGCATCTATCTGGATTATTCCCTAACTGCTGCCGGCGACCTGCTCGCGCTGGTGTGCGCCGGCGCTTAATCACCACGACCCCCGCTATTGGTCTGTCGGCGTGGGGAATTCGAGACGATGGTCGTCGCGCAGCGGCGCGTACCTTCCGTGGCGGCCGCTTTACATGAGCCGGCGATGCTTCGACGGAAACTCCCGTACTTGCTGCGCGATTCCGATTCGTAACAGCGGTGTGCGCGTGGCTTTCCCGGGTTAGTGGCTCCCCAAAACCGGTTAGTGAAACTGTACAGGCGCAGCGCCGCCATCGCCGTGGCGATGGGAGTCCTGGGTGCCACCGCCGCCCACGACAGCGGGCAGAACCAGACGGCCATCGCCCATCCGAGCGGCGGGCACACCGTGACCGTCGAGCCGCATGTTGTCCCGCCGACCGTTACCGTTACCCGGCCGTCGTCATAGCCTCCGACACCGTTCGCGGCACCCCCGGTGCGGGCACCTCAGTCCGGAGTTGTATGCCATATACAGTTCATCCGCGGCCGGCAAGAAATCAAAGGCTGCCTGCACGCCTGTGGCGTCGATTGGGCGTCGTCGACAGGTCCGGCTGTGAGCGTCACATGGATTGTCGGCCATAGTTGATACGTGCGTCGACGGCGAAGTCGGTTTCGCCGCGCGCGATGGAATAGATGTTGACCCGGGTGGCGGACAAGGATGTGCATGACGTATTCCACGCGCTTTTACCTAGCCACGAAGTGTCACCGCGACGGCCTTGGTTCAACCACGGTGAAAGTCAACGGGTTCAAGGCGTATGTGTTTCTGTCACGATGTTGTCGGTTGCTAGGCCGCTGAGAATGTTGCCGGGTCTCGACGTGCTGCGACCTCGGTTGCCGACCGACGTTGATGAGCGGGCCCAGAATTCAGGGCTTATTCGGTGACCGCACCGCCGCGGTCGGCGAGCATCCCAGCGGGCGCCGGGTCGCGTTGCCGATCGTGGCTGGTAGTGCCATGTGGCCGACCCACACGCCGGCAGCAACCTCTGGACGGTGAAACGCCCAAGCCCGGTGAAACGCCGGTGATCGGCACGGTCCGCCTCGCGGTCTGCTACGCGTCAGCCTTCGGTCTTCGGTATCGCCCTGGGAGGCGAGGCTTTCGGAGTCTTGAGTGTGCGGTCGAGCACCGTCAGGGCCAGGACGAGGATGCTGACCCCGACCAGGATGGCGCCGACCAGATGCATGCCGGAGTCGGTGACGTTGTGGCGGAAAGCGATTCCGGTGATGGTCGATGACGCGATGGAGCCGGTGTAGCCGAATGTGCGGAAGAGCCCGGCAGCGGTGCCGACATGTTCAGCGGGTGCCTGGATGTAGAGAGCAGTCTGGTTTCCCACGGTGGTGGTGCCCAGCGTGATCCCGAACAGCAACGTGACGCCGACGATGGCGGCGACGGAAGTGTGCGAGGTGAACAGCGCGATCGCGGCGGACGCAAGCAACAGGCTCGCGGCGCCGCCGACCAGCGGGCCGCGGACGAGGTTGCGCGCCGAGATCGGCTGCGACACGATCGCGGCGAGGATGCCCATCGGTAGCAGCACCAGCCCCGCGCCTGCCGGCGACAGGCCCCGGGCGGCCTGCATCCACTGGGTGAGGCCGTAGAGCACGGCGTAGCACGACAGTAACGTGAGCGCGCCGCGCAGGTAGGTGCGTGTCAGCGCCAGATTGGATACCAGCAGCCGCATGTCGATGAACGGGGTGGCCGCCCGCAGCTCCCACAGCACCAGCGCCACGCCCAGCGCGATGGCCAGCCCCAGAGGAATCCAGTTCGCGGTGGGCAGCGACAGCAGAAACACCAGCAGGGCGCTCATCGTGCCGGCGAACAGCACGATGCCGCTGACGTCGATGCGGCTGGCGATCTCGCGCAGCGGACGGCGTTGCAGTGCTTCGTCCTTGGGAACCCACGCCATCGTCAGCAGCAGGGCGATGACGGTGATCGGGATGTTGACCAGGAAGGTCGAGCGCCAGCCGAGAACCTCCACCAGCACACCGCCGATGGGTGGGCCGATCGCGACCGTGACCGTGCCGGCGATGGTCAGGCCGCCGAGCACCCGGCCGGGCGGTTCGCTCATCCCCGCAACGATTGTGCGGCGGCGGATGATCACCATCGCTGCCGGATACCCGGCTGAGGTGCCGATCCCGATCAGGACGCGCGCCACGGTCAGTGTCGGGATGTCCTGCGCGACACCGCCGATGATGCCGCCAAGGAGCACAAACAGGATGCCGACAACCAACACCCGGCGCGGACCGAACTCCTCGGCGAGCTTGCCCGCGGTGGGCTGGGCTATCGAGCTGGCCAGGTAGAGCGCCGATACCAGGATCGCCGTCCGCCCGACCGACACGCTCAGTGCGTGCGCGATGGGCACCAGTGCGGTCGTGATCAGTGAGCTGTTGATCGGGTTGAGCGTCGAAGTCACCAGCAGCGGGGTGACAAGCCGCCACGAGAATGCCTCGCCCTGTCGGCCGACATCGGACTCGACTGCGATGCAGTCCGCTTCGTGCGCGCCAGGCTCAGTCCCCTCTGGCGATGTCATCGATTCTCCGTTCACTCATGGTCGAGCGTGAGTCAATCGTGTCCGACGTGCGATGGGGGTATTGCGCAAGTGCAGTCGGTTCGTGCAGCGCCGTGGCCCCGCACCAAGCCGGCATTCGGCCGAGTTCGCGACGGCTGGCCACGACTACCGGCCGGCACCTTTAAAGGCAGGGAGCGCAACGACGCGGTGCAGGCCGTCGCCGCGGACAACGCCGTCTTCGGTTCCGAGTCCGCGCCGTGCCCCAAGGGTAACAGAAGGACAGGCTACCTGTACACATTGAGCCACATAGAGTGCATGCCTACTTCGTCTGCATGGATAGGCACTCCATCTCGCTCAAGCCTGTCGAAATATTGCTGGGCGGCCGGTAGCGCTTACACAGGGAGCCTGTACAGAGTGCCTGTGTGGTGCATACTGTTATCGACGTCATTACGCACCTGAGCCAGATCTGGGCGTTATACGCCCGCGAATGGCTTCGTCGAGTTGCCGCGCCGTGTGTGCTGTGCCTAATCGACCCTGCGCCGTAGCCCTCGGTGGCACAGAAGTTCTGGCGGCACAGCGCTATCGCCGGGCGGGGTCCCACTGGAGCGGTTCCGCTCGCAGATATGCAGATCGAGACTGAATCTATCGACCCAAACTGTACAGGCATCCTATACAGGTTGCCTGTCTATCGTTTACACTGGGGCGCGGCGAGGAGCTCGATACGGCACAGACGACGCCGGAATGCGCCTGGTCGGCCGACTCCTCGTCGTGGTGAGCATCGTCGTGCTGGTCTTGACGGTGTTCGACCGCACCCTCAAGTTTGGGCAAGCTTCGCCTCCGGCAGCGACGACGAGCGCTGACGTGCGACCCTGGGAAAGGAGTGCCATGACTGGCATTGTCAAGCACGCATGGGTTCCGCTGGTCATGGTGGTCGTGGTGGTCATCGCCGCATTCACGGTCGCGCGGCTGCATGGGGTCTTCGGCTCACACATGTACACACCGGACAACGGCAACGCCGACGCGATCATCCAGTTCAATCCCAAACACGTTCTCCTCGAGATCTTCGGCCCGCCCGGAACCGTTGCAGACATCAACTATTTGGATGAGCAGGTCCAGCCCCAACGCCTCGATGCAGTGAACCTGCCATGGTCATTCGAGATCGTGACCACGCTGACCGCGGTGCTGGCCAACGTGATTGCCCAGGGCAACGGCTCCATTGGCTGCCGGATCACCGTCAACGGTGTTGTTCGCGATCAGGAGTCCGAGGACTCCTACCATGCGCAGACCGCCTGCGTGGTGAAGTCGGCATGACCAGCCGCCACAGCGCGCCGACGGAGGCGCCCACTCGCCCGTTCATTGCCCGCATCATCCGGATGTTGGCGGTGCCGATCATCTTGGGTTGGATCGCGCTGACCGTTGTGGTCAATGTCATTGCCCCGCAGTTGGAAAAGGTCGGTGCGGCGCACTCGGTGCCGATGACCGCCAAGGATGCTCCGTCGACGATCGCGATGCTGCACATCGGCAAGGACTTCCAGCAGTTCGATTCCGACACCACGGCGATGGTGTTGTTGGAGGGTCAGGACAAGCTCGGTGATGACGCGCACCGCTTCTACGACAAACTGATCGACGGGCTGTCGCAGGACACGACCCATATCGAGCACATCAACAACTTCTGGGGCGACCCGCTGACCGCCGCGGGCTCACAAAGCACCGACGCCAAGTCCGCCTATGTGCAACTGAACCTGCGCGGCGACCAGGGCGGTACCGAAGCCAACGAGTCGGTCGCCGCGGTGCAACGCATCGTGAATTCTGTGCCGCCGCCGCCGGGCATTAAGGCCTATGTCACTGGTCCCGGTCCGTTGGCCGCCGACCGCCGCGAGTACGGCGACAAGGGCGTGCAGAAGATCACCCTGGTGACCCTGGTGGTGATCGCGGTGATGCTGCTGGTGGTCTACCGTTCGATAGCGACCGCGCTGGTCATGCTGCTGACACTGGGGATCGAGTTGTCGGCCGCTAAGGGTTTCATCGCCGTACTGGGCAACTGCAACCTCATCGGACTGTCCACCTTTGCGGTCAACCTGCTAGTCGCGTTGGCGATCGCAGCGTCGACCGACTACATCATCTTCTGGGTGGGCCGATATCAGGAGGGCCGATCGCGAGGCCTGGACCGTGAAGCCGCCTACTACAACATGTTCAGCGGCACCGCGCATGTGATCGTGGGATCGGGCCTGACTGTGGCCGGCGCGATGGCGTGCCTGAGTTTCTGCCGGCTTCCCTACTTCCAGACCCTCGGCGTGCCGTGTTCGGTGGGTCTGCTGGTGGTGCTGGCGGCCTCACTGACCTTCGCCCCGGCGCTCGTCGTCGTGGTCAGCCGATTCGGAGTTCTCGACCCCAAACGAGCCCACCGCGAGCGCGGATGGCGGCGGATCGGCACTGCCGTGGTGCGCTGGCCTGCCCCGGTGTTGGCCGCCACCACCGCGATAGCCTTGATCGGGTTGCTGGCGCTACCGGCCTACACCACCAACTACAACGACCGGTATTACATCCCCGGCTACACCCCGGCCAACGTCGGATACCACGCCTCGGATCGGCACTTCCCGCAAGCCCGCATGGAGCCCGAACTACTGATGGTCGAAGCCGACCACGATCTACGCAACCCGGCCGACATGATCGTGCTGGACAAAGTCGCCAAAAACGTCTTCCACATTCCCGGGATCGCCCGAGTGCAAGACATCACGCGACCACTGGGCACACCCATCGACCACAGCACGGTGCCCTTCCAGATCAGTTTTCAAAACGCCAACAACATCGAGAACCTCCAATATCTGCACGACGCTATTTCCAATCTGACCAAGGTCAGCGATCAGCTCCTGGTGACGATCAACATCACCGACCAGCTCTCCGACCTGACCCATCAACTCACTGGCGTCACACACGATCTGGACGGCCAAACCCACCAGATCAGGTCGGATACCAATGCCTTGCGCGACCACATCGCCGACTTCGACGACTTCTTCAGACCCATGCGCAACTACTTCTACTGGGAACCGCACTGCGCCGATATCCCGATCTGCTGGTCGCTGCGATCGCTGTTCGACAGCCTCGACGGCATCGACACGCTGACCGACGACATCGGCAACATCACCACCGACATCGACAAAATCGACGTCATCCTGCCGGAGCTGGATGCGCTGCTGCCACAACTAACCGCCACCCTGAGGACAGTGCGAGCGCTGACGATGACGGCGACCAGCACCTTCGCCGGACTGATCAATCAGCAGGACGCCCTATCCAAGGGCTCGACCTTCATGGGCAAGGCGTTCGATGACTCCCACAGCGATGACACCTTCTTCCTGGCGCCCGAGGCGTTCGAGAATCCAGACTTCCAACGCTGTCTGAAGCTGTTCTTGTCACCTGACGGCAAATCCGTGCAGTACATCATCACCCACACAGGCGATCCCGCCACCCCCCAAGGCATCTCGCACA
>Ga0073928_10007856_pt1 | contig 13631 bp, 15 predicted proteins | sample PaiPotPPA55metaG_FD_76969 | JGI IMG/M metagenome (GOLD analysis project Ga0073928, IMG submission 76969) | Iron sulfur acid spring bacterial and archeal communities from Banff, Canada, to study Microbial Dark Matter (Phase II) - Paint Pots PPA... ...
CCACAATCAGCCCCTGCTCGTTGTCCACGATGACCTCCAAGCTCTCGAACTTGTGGCCATCCATGGTCCCCACCCAGCGCAAGAAGGTGGTGCGCTCATCGAGCTTAAACTCGGCTGTATAGGCACCGGATCCACGCGTAGCGCTCGATTGAGCGAAAATCGCCGCGATGACTTCACGCCCCGTGATCGGCCGTACCAGGATCGGGCTGTTGAATACGATGTTTTCGGCAAGCAGCTCGCCCACCTGGGCGGCTGTGGGGTTACCCGATTCCCGTAGTTTTCGTAAAGGATGCATTGTGATTCCCCCTAGCGGCATTTCAAGGACGGATGAGCGGTCGCCACCTTAAGGTCAGAGTTTTCATTTTGCACTACCTGCGCCCGCTCCGGCAGGCAGAGGTAGGCGCATGGCTATGCGGAGTTCGATCACAATAAGGTCTACAACATAGCCATTGCACATGCGCCACAGCTTCTTCTCGCCGTGCCTAAGCCGGATTGCGAAGATCGCGGTTGGCCATTGGACATCTGATGCGTGATGCGCTAGCATTTGATGCATGCGAACGACACTCGACATTGCAGATGACGTGCTTCAGGCCGCAAAGGAGCGGGCCCAGCGCGAGAAAAAGACCATCGGGGAGATGATTTCCGATCTGGCCCGGCGCGCCCTGACGACCCCGCAAGAGCCGCTTTCCGTAAAGGAACCGAAGGCAATCTATGGTCTTCGACCGTTCGCGCCGCGCGGCGGTATTGTCACGAATGAGTTAATCGACAAGCTCCGCGAAGATGATGTGTATTGACCCCTGACGAGAGGGGCGCTGCGTGCACCGGCTATTTGCTTTCCGGCTCAATGATTGCTCGAGTTCCAGGGGTTTCAAATAATGCGCGCGCTGCTGGACGTCAACGTGTTAATTGCATTGCTCGACTCCGATCACACGTCTCACGGGGTCGCACTGATATGGTTTGCGAAGCATGCGCGAGAGGGCTGGGCTTCCAGCCCGATCACGCAGAACGGCTGTGTCCGTATCATGTCGAACCCGAGCTATCCGAACGCGCTGCCGGTCCAGGCAGTCATGAAGCGTCTTGCCGACGCTTGTGCAGACGACGTCCACGAATTCTGGTCGGATGAAGTCAGCTTGTTGAATCCGAACGTTGTTGACTCGACGCGAATTCATGGCCCGCGGCAACTTACTGACATATACCTCCTGGCCCTTGCCGTTGAACAAGAAGGAAGACTCGTCACGTTCGACACCGGGGTTCCTCTCGCGGTGGTTCGAAAGGCAACGGCTGATAATTTGGTAGTGCTGTAGCCGGTGGAAACCGAGCGATCGGCCATCGGCCTGCCGAGTCGCGCACTGGCGTGTAACGGCGAAGCCGGAAATATCCAGCGTAGGAAGTGGTAGCGGGGGCGTGATTCGGAATTCTACACACTTGGTTTTTCACGAAATTTTCTTCGACCGCGAGTCGCCGTTGAGCACACACTGCCATCGCGAGACTCGTGTGCGCGCTATCGCGTGGTGGTGTACAAGCGGTGTCTCTCATGCGCGCAGTTCTCTCTCATCTCGTCGCAACCTGGCGCCGTAGCTGCGGGGCAAGCCCGCGCACGTTCGGCGAGTTCCCGCACCTCGCACCTCTTATGGGGCCTCGGCAGCGGCGCGGAGCCCATTCTAATAAGCGTAACAAATGCCGCCCCTAGCACTTTCATGTGAGGGTTTACTCCGGTTAGCTCGCAAAGCATTTCAACGTGAACTCCTGTTTCCCTCAAACGGTTTCTTGGATACGCTGGCATCAATTGAACTGATGCGACTATCTGGCAAAGAGTAGTTCACGATTCTCATGTCTAACCGAACCACGTCGTTACTCACTCTGCGCGCTTTCGAAGCAGCGGCAAGACGCCTGAGTTTTACCAATGCCGCGCACGAGCTCTTTGTATCTCAGGGAGCCATCAGTGGTCACGTGCGACAGTTGGAGACGCAACTCGGTCGCCCATTGTTTCGACGGCTGCATCGGCGGGTGGAGCTCACGGAGTGCGGAGACCGCCTAGCGCGAGAGCTCACGCGCGCCTTCTCGCAGATTGAGCGCGCGATGTCGGTTGCGCGGGAGAGTCCATCGAAACGCCTGCGGATTTCCGTGGAGCCGACATTTGCTGCACGTTGGCTCGTACCCCGCCTCGGACGTTTCACCTCGGCGCATCCGGATATAGATGTAGAGCTCGAGTCTTCGGACGAGTTGCGGGTTGTCGGTCGGGACGCGGATATCGCCATACGATTTCTCAAGACATCCGCTCGCAAGCCCAAGGGGCGAGCGCGCAGACTCTTCGTGTTCGCGGAGTTCCCCGTGATCGCACGAAGTCTTCAGGGCCGCCGCGCGCCGCTTCGCAGCGACCGCGACATCCTCGCCTTTCGACTTTTGCATGACGACGGCGGCGTAGAATGGCGCCGGTGGTTTTCGGCGGCCAGGCTCGATGGCTTCGATGCCGCGAAACATCTACACTTCAATGACTCTTCGCTCGTGATCACAGCGGCGCTGCGCGGACAGGGAGCCGCTCTGAGCGGACCCCCGTATGTGGGGTCTCAACTCGGGTCAGGCCGCTTGAAGCGGATCGGTGAGACCATGCTCGTCAATGGAGAATACTAGCTACTCGAATCGGGTGATCGGCTCACGGCCAAAGCACGCGCGGCGTTCATCGAATGGCTGAATCTGGAGGCAAAAGATCTATTGCGCTCCACATCAACCGCGTAAGGCGAGTTTGAGTGTCAGGTTGGTCTTAGGCCGTGGGAGGAAGCCGTAGCATGATTCTTTATTCGACGGTTGGTACTGCGGACATGGAGCGCGCAGTCAAGTTCTATGACGCAGTATTCGGCGCATTGGGGGTTGCTCGTGCGCCGAACTGGATTGACGGTTGGGCAGGTTGGGGAGGATCCTACGACGAGGGGTACGGATTCTGGATCTGCAAACCGTTCGATGGGCGAGTACCTACAACAGGGAACGGTACGATGTTTGCGTTCCGCGCCGAGAATGAAGCCCAAGTTCATGCTTTCCACATCGCCGCGCTCGAGCATGGTGGGAGGGATGAAGGCGCCCCGGGTACGCGACCATATTACGAACCGACCTTTTACGTCGCATACGTACGCGACCCCGACGGAAACAAACTCGCTTGCGTTTACTACAAGCACAAGGCAAGCCCGGCGACTTGACGTCGCGTCCTGCAGGGTAACGGCGTTTTATGTTCTCGAACACATAAGTAGTGTCATGTGCACCGGCCAGATATGTGGCGTTGCTGTCTACGACGCCTGAAAACAGGCTCCCCTTCTGCAATATGCCGGACATAACTAGGATGCACTGCGGGCAAAATTGGGGGACATCTAAATGCTGCTTAAACCTGAGCGCACGCCGGTGTCCCGCACTAGCGCGGAAAATGTGAATGCGTCTGTGTCGTGCACGGCAGGCGAATATCCATGCTCACAATTGACGTGCGCTACTCCACCAAAGTTCATGCCGAGGTACTCAAAAGTCTCATGGAATGCAGCCATGAACGCCGCCGACGGTTCGTCGCAGATCGAAGTACAAACGATGAAAGCATTCTTTCCGCGGAGTTGCCGACCCTTAGGTAGCAGGTCGGGCACTTCGAGAAAGTCGGAAATCCTATCGAGAAAGACCTTCATGGCGGGGCTTACGGCGTACCAGTAGATCGGCGTCGCAAAGATGACCTGCTCGTGCGACAACACGCGCTCCATGAGGGGTTCGAAGTCGTCATCCCGGTTGCGATGATCGTAGTCGTAGGGCGATAGGCGTAGGTTGGCCAGGTCGACAACCTCGACGGCTAACTCCGAGGCAATGCGATCCATGAATTCACCGGTATTGCCGTTGCGGCGGGAGCTGGAAAATAGGGCGATCGTATTGAGCATGGTGATCCGACGGACTTTAAAGCGCAATCTTGGGATGTAGCCGGTACTTGAATCGCGAGGTAGCAAAGCGTAGAACCTCAACCGCACTTGAGGTCAAGCGTACATGACTCGACTAACTCCAAATCAAAACAAAGCGCCCTTATCAGCGGGCCAAGTCGCCGCTCGCAGTGGAGTAGCCGTCTCCACCATCCATTATTACGAGACGAAAGGCCTCATCCGGAGCTGGCGTACCTCGGGAAACCAGCGCCGCTATGGACGCGATGTCTTAAGACGGGTGGCCGTCATCAAAGTGGCTCAGCGCCTGGGTCTGCCGCTCACCAGCATCCGCAAAGCGATGGACTCCCTACCCGGAGGCCGGACTCCCACTGCGGCCGACTGGAAAAGGTTATCGGGAGAATGGCGAGCCGATCTGCAACGGCGGATACGGACCTTACAGAAGCTAAGTCGCGAGCTCGATGGATGCATCGGTTGCGGCTGCCTGTCGCTTAAAGTCTGCCGGCTGCGTAACGCCTTGGATCATCTTTCGGAGGAGGGATCGGGTCCACGTTTGCTCGAATCCGCGCCTGGGAAATAGGTGCGTAGATCATCACCGCTGCTGTGGAATGAGATGGGGCCGCGGTAGCGGATTAATGTGGCGCGGCTACGCCTTGAGACATAACGACACTCTCTACTGTTCTGTCGAATACTTGCCACCCCAGTCGAGCGTAAAGATCCTCACGCTCCGTGGTGAGCAAGTAGAGGACTTCGGTGCCGAGTCCACGTGCTTCGACGACCACTTCGTTGACCAAACGAGTGCCGATACCCTCGCGCCGGCGCTCCGGAACTACATAAACGGCCGCCATCCATGGAGATAGATCAGGCCACTGCTCTGTGCCGACATCGTGCGCCAGCAGCGTCGCTGTTCCGACGGGGCGCGGACCGAGCAACGCGACAAGCGTCATGGGAATCTGACCCGGCATGAGGTGAGGTCGCAGGAGGTCGGTCAGTGTGCCCAAGCTGGCGCCTTCTGTACCCTCCCACCACTCCTCGTAAATCCAGCGTGCGACCGTTGGAAGCAGATCGGGACGCCTCGCCAGCTGTTCAACTGTGAGCGGCGCCGATGGTTTAGGAATGCCGGTCGAAGGGCCCATAACCGTTGTAGACAGGTAGATTGTCGTCGGTACGAAACCAGGAAAGACGGCTTTCAGCGAATATGTGCATGCGAGGCGGGAAGGCGTCGGGGTTGTCAAACGATGCCGTATTGATGCTGACCTCGTTCGGAGACTCTTCGCTACAAAAGATGAGGTAACTTCCGCAGATCTCGCAAAACTGCCGGTTGCCGTGCGCAGAGGATGTGTAAGCCCGACTCTTGCCTTTGATCCAGCAGAATCCGGCGCTCGGAAATGTCACCCACGCAACGACTGGAGCACCGGAATTACGCTGACACATCCGGCAATGACAGTAGCCACTATCGAGCGGCGGCATGGAAACCCGAAAGCGCACCTCGCCGCAAAGACAGCCTCCTTCATGACCCGACATTTATACTCCTGCGATAGTGACGCTCGCGATGTTAGTCACGCTGTGCGACGATACGGATCTCCAGGAGTGTTCCTGGGGTAATGAGTTCGCTGACTCCCACCGCCGTCCAGGTTGGATAGGGCTGCTTGACGAACTCATCTTTAACGGTCACGAATGTCGCGAGGTGCTTGCGTAAGTCGACGTGGTAAGTCGTCAGATCCACAATCTGATCGAAACCCAGTTCCGCGGCCTTTAGATGCACCTCAACATGGCGGAACGCGTCACGAAATTGCGTATGGGGGTCAGCGGCGAGGGTCTGGTCAGGTCGCACACCCGTGATGCCCGAAAAGAACAGCAATGGCCCGGTGTCTAACGCGGGGGAGAAGTGCCAGTCTCTCGGGTAGTTAGGAAACTCGGGCGCGACGATGATCTTCCGCATGGGGGCATTCTATAGCGCGGGCTTTCCGGAATCAGCAGCAACGTCAGCAGGAACACAGAGGCCGGCAGAATCTGCATCCAGAACATCCAGCGCCAAGCCGCGTATCCGAGCCAATAGGCATCGGTCGATTTGCCGGCCTTGGCCGCCAGCACATAGTTGACGAGAAACGCGCCCGTGAGGCCGGAGATGATCATGACCTGCTGCACGCTCGAGAGGCGACCGCGCATGCGCGCCGGTGTCACCTCGCTGATGTACGCCGGCGACAGGACGCTCGCCGCGCCGACGCCGACGCCGACGCCGGCGGCGAATCGCGCAGCGATCATCATGTTCGCGGAGGATGCGGCTCCCGAGGCGAAAGCGCTCAGGATGAAGAGAATGGCCGCCGCCATCATGACGCGGCGCCGGCCAAATACATCCGCTGAACGCCCGGCGAGGAACGCCCCCACGGCACATCCCGGCAGCAACGCGCTCACCGTGACGCCAAGACCTACCTCGCTCAAGCCGAAGGTGCTGCGCAGGCCCTCCTGGGTGCCGTTGATGACACCGCTGACCGATTTTACGCGCCCTTCCTGCAACCATGTTGCTTCCGCAACTTTTCCAGCTGGTTCCGGTACTCACAGGCGCATAAGACCAAACACCTGCCCTATCTCATGGCTCATAAACTGCGCAACCGTGCGTCTCCGGGGCAGAGACGTCGGTGGAGGGAGTCATCATGCGTTACCGTGGAATAAATTCGCGCGGGCTGTGGATCCCCGCGATCCTGGCATTGGCACTCGGCCCATCGATGGGCGCCTCGGCACCGCCGCCGGTCCCGGACAACATGGGCGGTGGACTGCGCCAGCTGGTCGAAGCGCGGGTGAACGGAGCGGCTGCGCCGTCGGCTGTCTCTGCAGCGGCGCTCCTCGAACCGCGAGTGCTGCGCGATGCGCAGAGCCGCGTCTTGGTCAACGTTTGGCTGGACGGCAAACATCCGGTCCCCGCCGTTCATCAGTCTCTTGCGGCCTTGGGCGCCAACGTCTCGGCCGAGCTTCCCACCTACCGCCATGGCGTGATCGCCGCCTACGTGCCGGTCGAACGCGCCAGCGATGCCGCGCGCCTGCCTGGGATCCGATCCGTCACTCTCGAGCACAAGCCGCAGCTGCGTGTCGGCAAGGCGACCACCCAGGGTCTGGCCACCGTACACGCCGACAAGCTGAACGCTCTCGGATTCAAGGGTCATGGCGTTACCATCGGAGTCCTGTCCGACAGTTTCAACACGGTGCCGAACTCGGTCACCACGGATCATGAAGCGCAAGATATAAAGAGCGGCGACCTGCCGGGGCCGGGCAATCCGTTCGGCGACACGAAGCCAGTGGTCGTTTTGGACGAAGATCCGGTGCCGGGCACCGACGAAGGCCGGGCGCTGCTGCAAATCGTTTACGATATCGCGCCGAAAGCAAAACTGTGCTTCGCCACTGCCTTCACCGGTGAGGTGCAGTTTGCCGCCAATATTCTGAAGCTCGCCGATTCGAAGGGCCCGTGCAAAGCCAATGTCATCGACGACGATGTCGGATACTCGCAAGAGCCGGTCTTCTCGGATGGCGTCGTTGCTCTGGCGGTCGACCAGGTCAATGCCGACGGCGTCGCTTACTTCTCCTCGGCCGGCAATGACAACAGCGGCAATTACACAGCGACCTTCAACCCGATCAGCGATGCCGACGCGCGGACGATGCACGCGGGCAATCTCGTTCTCGGCAATGTCGATTCCGCGCTGACGGCCGGCGGCTTTCATAATTTTGGCACTGCCAAGAACGTTTCGATCGCACTTCCCGTCTTCGCTCCCCCCGGCACTCACTTCCTAACCCTGCAATGGGACGATGCGTTCTTCGCCAATATTCCAACCGCGTCGTACGACTTCCTGGTCTTCGACCAGAATGGCTCCTATCACCCCGAGCTCAGCGGCATCGACAACGTCTATTCGACGGGTCAGCCGGTTCAGGGCGTTAGCCTCGACGGTGGGACTGCGGGGTTGACCTGGTTTCTAGCCATTGCGCTGCGCCCGGGCGGCGCCGCGCAACACGCGATGCATCTACAGATGATCGATTTCGACAACGGCAACCAAGTCACGCTATTGAAGTTTGCCAACCGTCTGGCACCGTCCGTATTCGGCCACCCGGCGGCGGCCGGCGCTATCGCCGTGGCCGCCGACTTCTGGGACAACACGCTGAGTTCGGAATATTTCTCCTCGCTCGGCCCGACCACGATCTACTTAGACCAGGACAATTTGCCGCTGGCGAAACCTGAGATGCGCAAGAAGCCGGAAATCGCCGCGCCGGACGGCGTCGACACGACCTTTTTCGGGTCCCCCGGCGTTCCCGGCGACCCGCACCCTCTATTCTTCGGCACGAGTGCTGCCGGCCCTCATGCAGCGGCCGTTGCCGCGCTGCTGATTCAGGCGGCGGGCGGACCGGGTCGTCTTTCGCCCGACAAACTAAAGACACTGCTCGAGGAAACCACGCAGCAACCCCATCAACTCACTGCCGGCGCCGTCGCCGCGAGTCTGACCAGCGGAGGCGACACACTCAAGGTCAACATCGCTGGTTTTGTGCCGGGTGATGCAAGCCAGTTTCGCTTCGCCTTCCTCGGGGACGCCGACGACAGCGTCACGAGCATCGTCATGAACGCAGGCAAGGAGAATATCTCTTTCGGCGACAACACCGATCAGTTCCTCATCGGGGCCACCAATCTTCCGCCGGTGGACATCGTCTACCACAACAACAACGGTCTGAACCCGGTCGCCAGGCTCGCTTTCTTGAACCGAGCCTTCAAAAGCGGCGGCTTCGTCGATCTCGGCTTCGATTTTGACAATTCGCTGATCGGCTTTGGCGGCATCAACGCCGGGCTGCTCTATGGCGCCACGGTCACAGCGACCGTCCAATCGGGTAGCTCAACCACGTCGGTCAGCGGTCGGCTCGGCGGCCCGACGGGCCGAGGCTACGCTGTCAATGACGGATTCGGCTTGATCGACGCTTTTGCGGCTTACCTGAAACTTACCGGAGGCGCAGCGTCAAGCGAGTAGGCGTCATCTGATCGACTATGACCGACCGGATGGATTAAGGCGGGGATTGTACGCGTCAATCCCCGCGCCTTTCATAGCTCGAGTGGCGGCAGCTCGGGCCGCCGGTATCCATCAGCCACGGATCGATTGTGCGCGCAGTTCCGCGCCACCTCCACCGCAGCTTGCCGCCCCGCATCGGCGGCATCGCCGGCGCGCGTCCCGCCTAGCTGATTAGTAACGCTAGAGCCGCCCGTGTATTTCGCCGGAGTCGCTCTGATCCTCGAAATATCGCCCGGTTCGAGCAAGCCCAAATTAGCTTCCAGATTGCCTCGGTGACGGGCATGTCAAATATTATGTGGTACTTCGATGGGTTCCGCCGTCAGGGTAGGAAAGCGGTGACCCGAAGTTCAATGCGCCGAAATGCCTCCTGGTTTGCGGTCATTCGCCCGATGTTTGACATGCTGGGGTGGTAACTGATCTATTGCTCTGAGACTAGATACACGGAAAGTGTGCGCATGCAGGCTCGATGCCATAAAGAGGGGAAGGATCAATGAAATCGGGTAATAAAGGCGAGAGCTGGTTTCTAGGCGGCGTGTTGGTAACCTGCATGTGCGGATTGATGCTGCAGATCATGGAGACGCGCGTGCTTTCCGTCATCGGTTACTACCATTTAGCATTCTTTGCCATTGGAATCGCTATGATGGGGATGACCGCCGGCGCACTGGCAGTGTACTACAGGTTCGGTCACGTGTCGCCGACAACACTACCGCACCTGCTATGCCGTGTGATGACCGGCTTTGCTTGGAGCGTGGCCGCTTCCCTGATTGTGCTGCTTTCGTTAGCCATCCAGTCGAGCTTTGAAGCCACGTTGCGCTTCGTAGCGAACTGGGGAGTAACAATCCTCGTCTTGCTGCCGCCTTACGTGTTCCTTGGGATGGCAGTGAGTCTGGCGCTGACTCGCAGCCAGTACCGCGTCTCGCTCGTCTATGGAGTGGACCTCCTCGGTGCGGCGTTGGGATGCCTGGCAACGCTCGGCCTTTTGACCTACGCCGATACGTACACCGCGATTCTGCTGGTCGGTGCCGTCGGCGCCATTGCAGCCGCGTGTTTCTCTGCGAGCGCGCAGACGGCGATATCTCCTGCGACGGGTCTGCGGGCGTCGCGAGCGAGACCTCTGGCAACGCTTGTCGTTGTGTTGCTGATCGCTGGGGTGAATCAAGTCCTGGGCACTCATGGTTTGCGCCCGCTCGTTGTCAAGAGTCGCGTGGAGTGGACCTCCCAGCTCACAGAGGAGCGTTGGAACTCGTTCTCGCGAATTGCGATGGAGATGCGCCCGAACTCAGAGGCATTCCTATGGAGCGGCTCTCCCTATGCGCCAAAGGTGCAGATCGATCAGGGGTGGTTGAACATTGACGGTAGTGCAGGAACTCCAATTTATCGCTATGACGGCAATCCTGCCCACCTCGACTTTCTGAAATACGACGTCACGGCGCTCGGCTACTATATCCGAGATCGCGGTCGTGCCGCCGTGATAGGCGTCGGCGGTGGTCGCGACCTGATGACGGCTTCGGTGTTTGGATTTCGTGATATCACGGGCGTCGAATACAACCCCATATTCGTAAGGCTTTTTGCAACCGACTACCGCGACTTCAGTGGCGCTGGCAAGGTGCCGGGTTTGCGACTCGTCGTCGATGATGCGCGTAGCTGGTTCGCACGCAGCACTGAGAATTTCGACTCGATACAGATGAGCCTAATTGATACCTGGGCGGCGACGGGCGCCGGCGCGTTCACCCTGTCGGAGAGTGGGCTATACACCGTGAACGGATGGAAGTGGTTCCTGGCTCGCCTCACGCCCCGGGGTGTCTTTTCTGTGTCTCGTTGGTTTTCACCTGAGCATCTCGACGAAACCGGGCGCGTACTGGCGCTCGCCATGGCCTCCCTTATCGAAGAGGGCGTGAACGACCCGGCCTCTCACATCTATCTCGCGGCAAACGGAAGCTTGTCGACGCTTCTTGTCGGCCGCTCCGCTCTGTCTGCCGAAGACCTCGCGCGGCTCGATTCGGCGGTCCAGCGCCTCGGATACGTGGTGCTTGCAGCGCCTGGAAGAGCCGGTGCCGAGCCGATCATCAACCGCGTCATGGGGGCCAAATCGACTGCTGAGCTGGTAGAACTGGGTCAGCATTCCCGCCTCAACTCCTCCCCGACATGGGACGATAGCCCATTCTTCTTCAACCAGTTGCGCTTGGCGGATCCAGTCACGATGTTGCGGGTGGTCTCCTCCACGAGCACCGTCCTACGTGGAAACCTGACGGCTACCCTCACCTTGGTAACCCTGATTGCTTTGTCCATGCTGATTGTCGTGGTAGTTGCGGTAATTCCGGCAAGCCGTGCGATACGCGGCAGCCAAACCGCATTGGCTTTGTGGGGCAGCCTTTACTTCCTGATGATCGGTGTGGCTTTCATGTTCGTAGAGATAAGCCTGATCCAGCGCATGTCGCTGTTCCTCGGCCATCCTGTGCGCGGCCTCGCGATCGTATTATTCAGTTTGATTCTGTCGACTGGCATCGGCAGCTTAGCGTCTGAGCGCCTGGTGACATTGGGTAATCGTTCGCTCATTGGATGGCCACTCGCGCTCGCCCTATATCTCGCGACCCTACCGCTATGGTTAGGCCCGCTGCTCGAACAGGCAGAAAGCGGGAGCCTGCTCCTGAGAGTAGCAGTCTGCCTGCTCGTCATCGTACCGGCGGGGATCCTAATGGGCCTAATGTTCCCAACGGGCATGCGACTGGCAGGTGCTATTGACACGGGGATAACGCCGTGGCTCTGGGCACTGAATGGTGCGGCTGGTGTATTCGCATCCGGCGCGGCGGTTCTCCTCGCCATATCAACGTCGCTCAACTATCCACTGTGGGTAGGCGCAGCGTTTTATGCAATACTGATTTTGCCAACGCTCCGCTTGCGAGCTCTTTCCAGCTCCCGACGTGAGTCAACGGCACCAGAGGTGGCTCCGATCGGAGGCGCAAATCAATCCGTCTGAACTACGGTCGCGTCCATCGGTTCTCGAAGCGCCAACAGGCGATATCTGTCCAACCCGACGATTGTGTTGTACTTCTGTTCCAGCAATAAATCCAATTCTGGGAATGTTACCTTCGCGCTACCGATCGTCCCCGCGAGCTTGTCTAGCGTCATCGCCGCCTGAGCTTTCCTGCCTCTGGTCGGTACCCTAGCCCGCGGCTTTCTTTGTCGCCGACCGGCGTCCGAGCGTGCGGTCGAGCTTATCGAGCAGCGCAAGGCCCACCTCTGGTCGACCGCGTGTGGCGCGCAGCCGATAGTGGTTCTCGGCATCAAGTTGTGCGAGCGCTACGGTGGCCCACTCCTCTACCAGCTTGTTTATCAATCGCGCGCGCCGACTTACAGGGGCCCCGCCCGCCGAGCGCGGCAATAGCATAAACTGCGGGTAGATAAGTCAATGAACTATGGGATGACTTCCCTTGGACGTCCTTAAGGGGGAGCACGGACCTCCTCTTCGGCAAAGGGGCACCGCCCGCGCAATGCGCATTGGGAGGGCTGTGATTCGCAGTCTTCGGAACTTGGCCATGCTCTGCCTCTTGGCGTTCACTGTTTTAGGCAGTACGCCAAGTCGCGCGAATGAGCCAGCCTGCGCGACGGCTCCGGCCTGGACGCCGTGCCAATTATTCCCGCCCGGGCCATCGATCGCAGATCACAGCGGCAATCACGACCACGAGTTCTTCTGGATTCTTTTCAACGTCTACGCGGATGAATGGAATCGGATGCCGCCCGAGGATCCGCATGCGCCACCGACGCGGCGCCCGGAGGCCGAGGTCCCCCCGGTGCCGATGACGAGCCCGCCAATGCCGTTCACTGACTGGCCGATCGGTGCGACGCAGGTGATTGGCGGCGCGACGCCGAACTCGGTGGACAGTCCTCTCATGGAGGCACTGATCGGCGGAACGCCGATCGGCAAACCGCTCGAGGATGCGCATGTCCAGATCTATGGCTGGATCGACGCCGGCGGCAACGTCAGCAGCGCAACCCACGGCTTTGGCGGCAATGCGCCGGTCGCCGACTCCTTCACCCAAAACACGGTCCAACTCGATCAGGCCGTCGTCTACATCGAGCGCGTGCCCGACACGGTGCAGAAAACCAGCGTCGACTGGGGCTTCCGTTTCGCGCCCATCTACGGGGAGAACTATCGCTATACCACTGCGCTCGGCTTTTTCAGCAACCAACTTGTCAATCAAAACCGGTTCAACGGTTTCGACATGCCGATGGCCTACGGAGAAGTCTTCGTCCCGTTCGTCGCGGACGGCGTGCTATTCCGTTTCGGCCGCTACATCACCCTGCCCGACATCGAGGCCCAGCTCGCGCCGAACGACTATCTCTACACGCGATCGATCACTTATTCCGTCGACAACTACAGCACGACCGGTGTCAACGGCAGCCTGAAGATCAACAGGAACTGGCTGCTGCAGGCGGGCATTGGCGGCGGCACCGAAACCCTGCCGTGGAATGCGCGGTCGATCAGCATTCCCGGCTACCACGGCCCGCGAGATCCCGGCGCTCAGGCGTCCCTATCCGGCTGCGTCCAGTACCAAACCGATTCAGGCCACGACGCACTCTATCTTTGCGTCGACGACCTGAACAACGCCCGCTGGGGCTACAACAACATGAACTGGTACGGCGGCACGTACTATCACAAGTTCAACGAGCAGGTTCATGTCGCGTTCGAAGGCTA
>Ga0073928_10007857_pt1 | contig 13631 bp, 7 predicted proteins | sample PaiPotPPA55metaG_FD_76969 | JGI IMG/M metagenome (GOLD analysis project Ga0073928, IMG submission 76969) | Iron sulfur acid spring bacterial and archeal communities from Banff, Canada, to study Microbial Dark Matter (Phase II) - Paint Pots PPA... ...
CCGCAAAGCACGAGCACGGCACCACTGGACGTAGCCCGCCAACCGGGCTTCCCGCAGCCGGGCTACCTCCAGCCCGGATTCACTCAACCCGTCAGCGCACAGCCCGCCATTCCGCAGCCCGCCATTCCCCAACCCACCAGCCCCCAGCCGGCCTATCCCTACCCGGGCTACGCGCCGGCCGCCTATCCTCAACCGACCTATCCCCAGCCGGCCGGCTACGGCTACCCCGGCTATCAACAGCACGCCATTGATATACCTACTGCCGATCCAGGCGCCCTGAAGCGTAAGCGCAAGCGGCTGTGGATCATCGGCGCGGTCGTCGTCGTTCTCGGCCTGATATCCGCCGGAATCTATGCGCTCCTTCCGGGGCGCACCGGCAATTCCATCGTCAGTGTGGTCACCTGCAAGTCGGCCGATCTCACGACATGCCTCATCAACGCCCCGGCCGGCGCAGTGCGGCTGAGTGCAAACGGCGACGACCAGTGGCCCCAGCAGACGGTGTCGACCGCGGGCCTGTACGCCGGCAACATCACCACCGACAGCCCAGGCGTCGGCAGCAGCACGACATCGTTGCTGAGCCAGGACGGCGTCAAGACCGTCGCGCACAACGACTGGAACGCCGTCGACGGCGACAACATCGACATCGTGCTGCTCCGCTTCAGTACCCAGAAGGGCGCTCAAGCGTGGAACTCGACCCGTGCCGCCGAGATCCTCGCCGCCTACCCGGGCTCGACCGTCGCCATCCCGGGCGATTCGACCAACGACGCCCACGCCGCTACCAAGCCTGATGCCAAAGGCGATATCGATGCGGGTTATTCGACCGTCGTCGGGCAGATCGTGCTCAACGTCTCCTACTCAAGCCCGAACCGGTTGAGCGCCCAAGACCTGCAGAACTGGGCCGGCACCGAGCTCACGTCGCTGCGAACCGCACCCGCCCCGGCGGCCGACGCGGCGCCCACCGCCCCGGCCACCCAGCAGGTCGCGTGCGGCTCCGGACTCCAGTCCTGCCTGATGGCGACGCCGGGCGACGGCCAGGCATGGTCGAATCCCACTGACTCGCACTGGGTCGCCGGCTCCTCGCTCACCTCGGCTCAGCTCGTGCACCTTTTCTGGGAGAACGCGTCCGCCGCCGTGCAGCAACAGGTGCTGACGAATTTCAACTCGGACGGCGTGGCGAATATCGCCCACGAAGACTGGACGGTCAACAACAACTTCGAGCAGGCCGACCTCTACCTGATCCAGACGATCACTGCGACCGGCGCCAGTCAGCTGAACAGCAGCAACTTCGGCGAGCCCGTTTGGGGCGGCGGCTTGAGCGGCGTCAGCTACACAATCCCCAACGCATCCAATGCCCAGGCTTGGTACACGAATAAGACGGACTCGAGCGGCTTCATCGACTTCGCTTACACCACCACCGTCGGCAACGTGATCGTCTTCGGCTGGCTCTACTTCTACGGGTCCTTGGACTCGGGCACGGCGAACAGCTGGGCCGAGCCCGAACTCGACCGCGTCGGCGGGAGCACGCAGACCGCGCCCATGGGTCTGTTCTCGCTGACCGCACCCACGCTTCCAGCCGCCAGTCCTGGGACCTGCCCCGCCTCGGGCGACTGTCTGCTGCCGCTGCCGGCCGGTGCCTCGGACACGACGACGTCGTCCTACCAGAACGGGGAGAGCCTCAGCGCCCCGGCGTACGTCGACCAATACGAGGCCGGTTCAAGTGACGCGATCACCACGTGGCTGAACTCGGACGGTTTCTTCTCCGCCGAACACCGGTCCTGGACCGCCTCGAACGGTGCCACCGCCGACGCTGTTCTGCTTAAGTACACAACGCCCGCGCAAGCACAGGCGGCTGCGATGCTTGAGTATGGGGTCAACGCTTCGGCAGACCGAGTGTGCACCGATACAGCGGTGCCAGACTCGCTTTGTCTGGCGGCGCCGGTCAGCACCTCCGACCTCCTACAGAAGGAGACCATCTGGGTACTCGCATGGAAGGGCGACTATGAGGTGAGCGTCAGCGTGTCGATTTCGAACGCTGCGGATCTCGTGCAGGCCTACACCTGGACCCAGCAGCAGCTAGACATGCTGCCCGCGAGCTGATCGGACGGCCGCGAGCGGCTGCTTGTTGGCGCTACGGTCGGGTCGCGGCAGCCGGCTTCGCGGCCGCGAGACGCGGGCTGGCGGCGAGCGCGAAGGCGCCGGCCGATCTCGCTGATCTCATGTCCAGTTCCCTTTCACGTGTTAGTCCGCAGTGCCGAGGTCGCCACGCGGACGGATCCCCTAATTGCGCGGCGACCTCGGCTTTGAGCCTGCACCCACTGTGCGCCTCAGACATCTACGCTTCATCTATCTTCAGTTCGACAGGAGTGGCCCGTCGTGCAGTTCGAGATCTTGGGTCCGATACGGCTTACGGTGTCCGGTCATGCCGTGCGGATCGGGTCGGCGCGCCAACGCGCGGTGCTGGCCGTGTTGCTGCTCTCGGCGGGACGCACCGTCTCCGTGGACCGGCTCATCGAAGCGGTGTGGGGCGAGCAGCCGGCCGACAGTGCGCTGAACCTGGTCCGCACCTACGTCTGGCGGCTGCGGTCGCTGCTGACGGAGGACGGCGAGACCCGCCTGGAGACCGAGCCGGCCGGCTACCTGCTGCGGGTGAAGCCGGGTGAACTCGACCTGGCGGAGTTCGAGCGGCTGGTGGCGGACGGCCGGGCCGCGCTGGCACGTGACGAAGCGTCCGCGGCCGCGTCGCATCTGCGTGCCGCGCTGGACCTTTGGCGTGGTGAGCCGCTCGAGGACGTGACCCTGCACGGCGGGGACCGGGCTGCTGAGACGCTGCGCCTGAACGAGGCGCGTGTGGCCGCGCTGGAAGAGCGCATCGAGGCGGACCTGGCCCTTGGCAGGCATGAGGAACTGATCGGCGAGCTCCGGCAGCTCGCCGCGCAGCACCCGCTGAGGGAACGGACCGCGGGCTCGCTGATGCTGGCCTGCTATCGCTCCGGCCGCCAGGCCGACGCGCTCAGTGCCTACCAGACGTTGCGGACCGCCCTCGTCGAGGAGCTCGGCCTCGATCCCGGCCCGGCCATCCAATCCCTGCACGATCGCATCCTGAACGGCGATCCCGACCTGCAGGCCGACTCGGCCGCAACCGGGTCCGGCACCCGGCACACGCCTCGGCAGCTGCCCGCCGCCCCCGGGCACTTCACGGGCCGCGCCGAAGAGGTCCAAGCGCTGACCGAGCTGATGAAGAACGGCGAGCGTCCGCCGGGCACCGTGGTGATCTGCGCGATCGACGGGATGGGCGGGATCGGCAAGACCGCGCTCGCGCTGCACGCCGCGCACCTGCTGGCCGACAAGTACCCGGACGGGCAGCTGTTCCTCGACTTGCACGGCTACACGAAGGGTCTGGAGCCGCGCGATCCCGCGGATGCGTTGGCGGTCATCCTGCAGGTGCTCGGCATTCCGGCGCGGCAGATCCCTCCCGAGCTCGACGCGCGCGCCGCCCTGTACCGGGACCGGCTCGCCGACACGCGCACCCTGATTCTGCTGGACAACGCGGCGAGCGAGGAGCAGATCCGCCCGCTCCTGCCCGGCAGCGGCAATTGCCTGACCCTGATCACGAGCCGTACCCGGCTGCGGTCCCTGGACGACGCCCACACCGTGCCGCTGGACCTGCTGCCCGTCGACCAGGCCGTGGCGCTGCTGCGCGTGGTGGCCGGGCCCGGCCACCACGCCGTCGACGAGGCGGTGTTCGAGCAGATCGCGGAGCTGTGCGGGCGACTCCCGCTCGCGTTGCGCATCGCCGGCGGCCTGTTGCGCCATCGGTCCGCGTGGACCGCGTGGCATCTGACCGACAAACTGCGGGAAGGGCGCCCGGGCCTCGAGCTGTTCCGCGACGGCGATCGGGACCTGACCGCGGTCTTCGAGCTCTCCTATCGCGCGCTGATCGACCGTCAGCGACTGACGTTCCGCTATCTCGGCCTGCTGCCGGGACCGGACTCGGATGGCTACGCGATCGCCGCGCTGCTGGATTGCGATCCAGCCGACGCCGAGCGGTCACTGCAGGATCTGGTGGACCACCACCTGCTCATCGAGCCGACCGTCGGCCGCTACCGGATGCACGACCTGATCCGGCAACACGCGCAGGCCCTCGTCGAACAGGATCCGGCTGCCGACCGCGCCGACGCGCTGGACCGGCTGATGGGCTACTACCAGCACACCGCTGATCGCGCGGACGCCCGCATCGCGCGGTATCCCCGGCACTCCCTTGCGGGCCCGGCCCCCAGGTATGCCCCTGAGCTTTCCGATGTGCAGCGGGCCTACATGTGGCTGCGGACCGAGCGGGCCAACCTGGAGGCCTGCATCCAGCGGGCCACGGACGAAGGCCAGGACGCCCGCGTCGTCGCGCTGACCGCCGGACTCGCGGCAATCATGCGCGGGGACGGGCCCCTCACCCATGCGGTCTCGCTCTTCACGGCCGCGTCGCGCGCCGCCGACCGGCTCGGCGACACGCGCACCCGGGCCAGGGTCCTGACTCACGTCGCGGTGCTGCGGGCGCATTCCGACGACTATCAGGGCTCGCTGGGGATTTTCGACCAGGCAGTCGCGCTGCATGCCGAGACGGGCGATCGGCGCGGCGTGGCCGTCGCCAGGGCCGAAAGCAGCGTCGCCCTGCGGCTGACCGGCGATCTGGACGGCGCGATGCGAGAGCTCGAAGAACCGCTCGCCGAGTTCGTCGCACTGGACGACGTGCTGGGACAGGCCAGCGCGCTCTCGGAACTGGGCATCACCCGGTATCTGACCGGCGACGCGTCGCGGGCGGTGGACGATTTCGCCGAGGCGCTGCCGCTGCATCGCACCCTGGGAAACCGGCGCGGCGAGGCGGACGTCCTGGTCACCCTGGGCGGCGTACAGCACTCGATCGGCGATCTGTCGGGGTCGGTGAAGAACCTGGAGGAAGCCCTTGCCATCTACCGCGAGCTCGGCAACCGCGTCGGCGAGGGCAAGACCCTGGTCGAGATGGCCGGGGTGCTGCGGCTGCGGGGCGACCTCGACGGCGCGAAGCGCGCGGTAGACGAGGGTTTGGAGATCTGTCTGAAGACGGGCAACCGCCTCGGGCGGGCCGTCGCCTGGGAAAGTCGGGCACTGGTCTTGAAGGCGGCGGGCGATCTGCCCGGGGCGATGCGTGACTTCGAACACGCCCTCGACGTGTTCCGCGAGATCGGGGCGCGTGGCAACCAGGCCTGGGTGCTCAACGGCTACGCGGCGGTTGTCGACGACGCGGGCGATCCGGCACGCGCCCTCACCCTCTACCGTGACGCGCTCGTTCTGGCGCGCGAAGCGAAGATGCGCGACGAGCAGGCCATCTCGCTGGAGGGCATCGGGGAACTCCAGGTTAGGGCGGGCGAGCGGAGCAAAGGGGCGCAGTGCCTGACGGAGGCGCTGGCGATCTTCCAGCAGCTCGGGCAGAAGTCCGACGTCGGCCGGATCGAAGCGCGCCTCGCGGAACTAGGCTGACGCCGTGTCACGGCGCTGTGCCGGACCAGCCCTGAAGGCGGGTCCGGCACAGCGGGTCACAGTGCACTGAGCCTCGCGGCTATTCCGTGTTCTTATCCGAGTTCTTATCCGTGGTCTTGACCGTCAGCGTCACCGGGACGGCTGGGAGCGGGTATGGGGTCGTGGTGCCGAACACGAGCTCGGCGCTGTAGGTGCCTGGTTGGGTGATCTGCGCGGCACTCGTGTCCAGGGTGACGGTGACGGTCACCCGCTGGTAGGGCCACAGGGTTAGTTGCGTGGTGCTCTCGGCCAGCCAGGGGACGTTGGCGCTCGGGTCCACGGCGTATCCCGGCAGGTATTCCACCACTGTGCTGGGGCTGATACCGCCGGCGGAGCCGCCGAGTTTGTAGAAGCCGAGCGCTCCGGCGCCGCGATACGTGGCGGTGTTGGCGTTCGGCAGCGCGCTCCAGGTGTCGGTCTGCGGGTCGTAGGCGACGCTCTGGTTAGTCAGCGTGCTTGCGGTGGTGACGCCGCTGGAGATGACCAGCATGCCGTTGGCTCCCGCATACGCCGCGCCCCACAGCGGGACCGGCATGTCCGGCAGCGCGGACCAGGCGTTGGCGGACGGGTCGTAGACGTAGGCGTGTTGGATGTTGTCGCCGTTGTCGTCGGTGCCCCCGGCGCAGTAGAGCTTGCCTTCGATGCCTGCGCAAGAAGTCCAGGCGATCGATTCCGGGTAGGCGGCGATCTGGCCCCAGGTGTTGGTAACCGGGTCGTAGACGGAGGCGTCGGTGGTTCCGCAGGGACCTGCGCTGCAGCCGCCCACGAGGTATAGCTTGCCATCGAGGACCGCGCTACCGGCTCCCGCGTACGGTGTGGGATCCGGAGCGCCAGTGGTCCAGGTGTTGTCGGCCACGTCGTAGATCTCCAGCTTCGGATCCACCGAACCGTCGGGGGCCCAGCCGCCCGCGATGTAGAGCTTGCCGTTGATGATGCCGTGCCCCGGAGCCTGGTGGCTGTCCGCGGCCGCGGCGAGCTGGGTCCAGGTGCCGGCCGTCGGATCCAGGACGTAGAGATTGCCGGGCGCAGGGGCACCGAAGGAGAGCCCTGAGTCACCGAATCCTGCGTAGATCTTCCCGTCGTAGGCGTCCGCGACGTCGTCCATCATGGCTTGCGGCAGGTTCTGGGCACTCTGCCATGCGCTGTCCGAAGGCACGACGGACGGAGCGGCCGCGGATGTCTGGACTTGCGACTGTCCGGTGATGTGGCCCGTCGGGTAGGTGCCCGGAATGCGCTGGAGGGGCGCGCCCTGGACTGTGCTGCTCGGCGTGGACGCGACGGCCTGTTGCCCGATCTTGATCGTCGCTGGTGCGCTGCCGGTGTTGGTGACCGTCAGTGTTCTGCTTGTGCGCCCTCCCAGGTCGACAGACGCCGTGATCGATCCGAGATCCACCCGCAACTGTCCGGCCCTGAGCCAGTAGTCCACCCCGACTGCACTATTGGCGCGGATATTCACGGCTCGTGGCGTACTGACATAGTCGAACTTGGCGGCGGTAAGGACGTGCTTGCCAGTACCCGGCACGAACAGCGAGTAGTAGCCGTCGGCGAGGTACGGGTCTTCCGGGGTTGCGATCGTCTTGGCCTGCACGGTTGTGTCGTTCTGGTCGGTCACCGTGGCGTCGATCGCCCCCTGGCCGGTGTTGGCGTCCTGCACCGTGCCGACGACCAGGCCGCCCGGGGTGGGGGTGAAGTCGCGCTGTCCGACGAAGACGTTATCGATCTCCCAGTACCAGGCGCCGTGCGAGGCGTACTGGAAGCGCAGTTGAACCGAAGACTCTCCGGCGTAGGCGGTGAGCGGAACGTCGAAGTGGGCGTCGGCGAGGTAGTAGTCGCCGCTGCTGAGGTCGGGTGTCCACACTGTGGTCCAGGTGGCCCCGCCATCGTCGCTGGCCTGCACGTCGAAGGACTCGTAGTACGGGTTGTCCAACCACATGCTGTCGAAGCCGACTTCCGGCCGGGTGTCGCCGGTGAAGTCGTACACCGGGGTGACCAGCGACGTGTTCAGGTTGCTACTGAACCCGAAGTAGTTGCTGTCGGCGATGGCGAATCCTCCGGTACCACCGGTGTTGTTGCCTCGGCTGCCCGGATCGTTGAACTGCCAGCCGCCGGAGGTATTGGGGGCGTTGACCACGCTCCAGCCGGCCGGCGCGGAGGTGGTGGAGTCGAAGGTTTCCGTCGGCCCGGTCAGTGCGAGCTTGTAGCCGGGGGCGGTGGCTGTCCACGGGTCGGCGGTTGCCGCGACGTCGACGGACAGCGGTGCCCGAGTGACCTGCACGGTCTTGGTGACCGCGTCGTAGCCGGGCGAGGCGGGCGCGAACTCGAGGGTGTAGTCAGTATTCTGAGGCAGTGTCAGCTTGTAGCGTCCGGTGAGCGGATCGGTCCACACGGCGTTGGGATCACCGCTGACGCTGACTTTCGAATACAGTGGCCAACCCTGGCCGGAGCCGTCGGTGACCGTGCCCGAGACGGTCTCGCTCGGCACCTGCGTCAGTCTGAAGTTCTTCGTGGCGGTGGTGCCTGCGGCGACGGTCAGGGTCGCGGTGCCCGTCACGTATCCGAACGCGGTGACGGTGAGGTCACGACTCCCGGCAGGCAGCGCGAGCGTGTAACGGCCCTGCGCATCGGTGTGGGTGACGTCGGTCCCGTCGCTGACTGCGGCTCCGACGATCGGCGTGTGGCCGGCGCGGTCGGTGATGGTGCCGGTCAGTGTGCCATGCGGGCCGGTGCGGAACGCTTGCAGGCCGTCCGGGGAGCCTTGACCGGTGGGGCCGTCGTAGCCGGTCACGGCGTTGCACAGGTAGCCGACCGGGCAACCGCCGTTGGTGCCGCTGGTGACGTCGTTCAGGCCGGTGCCCGCCGCGTAAGGGTACGAGTTGGGGTAGGTTCCCGCGGCCGGGGAGCCCGCGTCGGCGTACACGCCGGCGATGATCGGTGAGGCCACGCTGGTACCGCCGTAGACGCCCCAGCCGACGCCGCTCTCGTACACGGCCACGCCGGTGGCCGGGTCCGCGACGGCAGAGACGTCGGCGACTGTGCGGTTAGCGCAGCCGGTGTCGTGTTGGAAGGTGGGCTTGGGTTCGTAGATCGAGCAGCCGGAACCGGCGCCGGCCCACGCCGTCTCCGACCAGCCGCGAGCACTGCCCGAGTTAAGGGTCAGGCTCGTACCGCCGACCGAGGTGACATATTGCGAGGCCGCGGGATAGGCCACGCCGTAGCCGGAGTCGCCGGAGGAAGCGATGACGGCGACGCCGGGGTGGTTGTAGTAGGCGTCGAGCGTGGTGGTCTCGGAGGGGTCTTCGCCAGAGCCGGGGGTGGAGGTGTAGGTGGAGCCGTAAGAGTTCGACACGAACTCGGCACCCAGGGCCACGGCTTCGTCCACGGCCGCGCCGAGGTTGTCCTCGCTGTCGTCGGTGGCCTCTACGAGCAGGATGTGGGCGTTGGGGGCGGCGGCGGAGACCATGTCGAGGTCGAGGGATATCTCCCCGTCCCAACTGCCGTTGGCGGGCGGGTACTGGGCGCCACCGGTCTGGTCGACCTTGCTGAAGCAGCCGTTGGCGCTGGTGCACGCCGGGAGGCCGTACTGCTGGCGGTAGACAGCCAGGTCGGCCTCGGCGGTGGGGTCGTCGTAGGCATCGACGATGGCGACGGTCTGCCCCGACCCGCCGTCGGACGGCAGCGAATACGCGCCCTGAAGGTCGGCCGGTCCGTACCCGGCAGGTGCGGTGGCGGACGTCTGCGCGTGTGCCGACTGCTTGATGTCCGTGCGCCGCAGTGCGAAGCAGGAGAACGTGCCGGGCTTCGCCGCAGCGCAGGTGGACTGATAGGTGGGGGCGGTATTGGAGTCGGCAGCCGCGGCGGCCTTGACCGCCGCGCTCGCGGCCGTAGCCTGTGCCGGGACTCCGAGCACGGCCAGCGCCGCGGCGGAGAGAACTGCCACGGCGCCGATCGGGCCGGGCACAGCACGTCTCTTATGTAAGAAATGGAACATACAAACCCCCTGCGTCTCTCGGGTGGGTATCCGAGCGACCGTGGCAATGGGATTCAGGGTGGGTTCCCAGTGACCACGGACTCTTCGAGCACTTACACAGATCGCTCTAGTTCTTGCGCCATAGCGTCGCCTTCAATCATCATGGTTGGCAAAATCCCCCAGGCCAGAGATCGCGCGACCCGCCCATAAGCCGCCCATGAGTCCCCCATAACCCGCGAGCGGACACCTGCGGCTTCTGCTCGGAGGCGCGATGGACCGCCGCTAGCCGGCGGCGCCGTCGGACTGGGCGGCCAGGGCGGTCAACGCGCGCAGGCTGCGGCGGGCGAGTAGGAAACACAGGGCCGCGCAGGGCAGCTCGAGAAGAAAAGCGGAGGCCACCGCCTCGGCGTGGGCAGAACCTCGGGCGGAGGTGGTCACGTCGAACCAGGCATCCGCGCACAGCAAGGCGCCGCCGACCGTTGCGGAGAGCACGATCCTCGGGTCGCGCCGCCAGGCGCACACCCCGATCCAGGCGAGCACGATGATCAGAGCGACGTCGAAGCCGACCCAGGTGGCCCGGTAGTGGTCGGAGACCTCCCGTTTGGGCAGGCTCACGGCAAGGTAGACCACCCACGGCACAAGCACCGCGGCGAAGGCCAGGTAGAGACGGCCGATCTGGCGGGCGACCCGCTCGCGCCGCGTGACCGGGCCACCGCCGGTGCCGGCGGGTTCCGACGGATCGACCAGGTCAAGCATTCCGCCTCCGGTATCCGGCGTCGCCGCGTCCGACGCGCACGACGGCATTCTGTTTCACGGTACTGATTGCCCCGTGGCGCGGTGCACGGCGCTCGACGTCTCCGGCGCCGTCTTTCTCGATATGAGCCGGATGGCCGCGATTCGTACGACCGGCGGGAGGGGCTGATCAGCAGCCGGAGATGGCGATGGGTGCGGACTGGGAGACAGTGCCGGAGGATACGGTGAGGCGTACCGAGCTTTGACCGCACCACTGGCTGAGGTAGATCGTCTGGGTCAGATTGTAAGAGTTCTGTCCGGACTCGTCGACCTCGGTGACTTGGGGCTGGCCCGAACTCCCGGTGATGGTGATATCGACGGTGACGTCTCCGGTTCCCGAGGTGTCGACGGTGCCGGAGACGATCACCTCTGGCGGGTTGCCAGGCAGCACGTCCGGGGTCATCTGTATCGCGGTGACCCGCGTACCGCTCGCGCTTGATGTGCCGGGGGCGACTGTCGAGGGTGACGCAGATGTCGGCGTCGTATTCGTGGACGTGGCGGACTCGGTCGTCGCGGGAGCCGATGCGGACTCGGTTGCCGACGCTGTCGTCTCGGCGGTGGGCAGGGCGGTGGTCGAGGCTGTGGCCGGGGCCTGCGCCGAGTCGTTGCTCAGGAAGTGCGGGAGGGCCAGAACCAATGCGATCAGCACGATGCTGCCGACGACGGCTAGAGCGATGACGGCGGGCCGTCCGAGGATGGCGGACCGGGCTGACGCCGTTGCCTCTGCCTCCACCGCGGCTTCGCCGGGGCCGGGCGCCAGGGCGATCATCGCGTCTTCGCGGAGGCGGTTGAGCTCGGCGATCTGGTCGGCGGACCAGTCCGGCTGAGCACGCTGGCAGTACGCGGCGAGGCTTTCGCTCGCGCGGTGGCCCCAGGTCGACCGATCCGTCTCCGTTGCCAGCACGTTATCGATCTCGCGACCGAGCTCGCGCAGAGTGCGCGCGTCGAGCGCCGCCCCGGCCGCTCCGGCTTGGCCGCGCCACTCGGCGCGGCGTGCCAGGTCCCTCAGTGCCCTGCGCGACTCGTCGTTCACCGGACAATCATCGGGCATCGAAGCGGTATCGCGCGCTTCCGGGCCACAAGCACTTCGGATCCGGGGCGCGGACTGGTCGGCGAGCAGGGGCGGCTTCGTGATTGGACTTGCGGGTCCATTTTTTTCAGCGCAGGCTCGACCCGAGGTTCCACACGTGCACGACTTCGGGAGACGACCACTCATGACCCTTCGGCTTCAGCACAAGACCGCGCTCGTCACGGGCGCCACGAGCAACCTGGGGCGCGCGATCGCCCTGGCGTACGGCGCCGAGGGCGCGCACGTCGTCGTGTCCGGGCGCGATAGCGAGCGCGGCGACGCGGTCGTGAAGGAGATCCGCGCCGCCGGCGGACGTGCCGACTTCGTCGCGGCGGACCTCGATGGGACGGCCAACGCCTCCCGGGCGCTCGCTGAGCAGGCGACGCGCGTCCTGGGTGGCCGTATCGACATCCTGGTCAACAACGCCGGAATCTACCCGGGAACGACGACCGCGCTGACCGACGAGGAGACTTTCGACCGCGTCTACGCCATCAACGTCAAGGCGCCCTTCTTCCTGACCGCCGCCATCGCCCCGGACATGGTCGAGGCCGGCTCGGGCGCCGTGATCAACCTCGGCTCCTGGATCGCCCGCCTGGGCATCCCGGTCGGCGCGCTCTACAGCTCGACCAAGGGGGCCATGGAGACGCTCACCAGGGCCTGGGCCGCCGAATTCGGCCCGCACGGCGTACGGGTCAACGCCATCTCCCCCGGCGTGGTGCGCACGCCAGACCCCGAGGAGACCGCACCCCACCCGGGCGACGTCATGATGCACGGCACACCGGCCGGCACCATCGGCTCACCCCAGGCCGTCGCCCACGCCGCGGTCTACCTCGCCAGCGACGAGGCGTCCTTTGTGCACGGCGCCGTCCTCGACGTGGACGGCGGCCGAACCACCGTCGCCGTCATCGCCGCCTGATCCGGCGCAAGCCTCGGCCGTGGCACCGGCCTTGTCACATGTCTGCTACGGTCGCTCGTTGCTCCATGAACGTCCGGCGGGACTGGATAGGCTCTCCAAGCGCCGATTGATGCATACCGCAGCCAATCGGGTTCAACGGGGTCCTGAAAGTCAGGTAGGTAAACCACTGTGTCGATTCTGGCCGTCGGAAGCGCCAAGATGCGCGCTGCCGTCCACGAACTGACGAAATTCGGCACCATCGGCGCGCTGGCGCTCGTGGTCAACGCCGTCGCGACCAACGCCATGTGGAAGGTCGACCCGGGAAGCAAGATCACCGGTTCGGTAATCGGCACCGTGATCGCCACGGGCGTCTCGTATCTGGGCAACCGCTACTGGACCTACAAGGACCGGGACTCGATCGGCCGACACCGCGAACTGCTGCTGTTCGCCGTGGTCAACGGCATCGGCATGCTGATCGAGTCGGTACCGCTGGCCGTCTTCGACTACGTGCTCGGCATGAATGGCACGCTGGCCTCGAACGTCGCCAAGTACATCATCGGCGTGCCGCTGGCCATGGGGTTCCGACTGTGGACCTATCGCACATGGGTCTTCCCGAAGGTCGACCAGCCCGCGCCGGTCACCCGGTACCACTATGACGTCGATCCACAATCCGGTGAGCTACTGAGCCAGCTCCGGTAACCGTCGCGGGCCCGACCAACCAGGCCGGAGGCACGCAGCCGTGTCGACACCGCCTACATGACCTGCGGGTGAGGCTCCGTGTGCATCGATGGTTCACCGAGCGTCACGGCCAAAACGGTTGAACCACATGAAATGAGCATGGCACCATACGCATGACTCAGTTTCTCGACGGGTTGGGGCTGGTTGCATTGACGCGAGGCAAGGTCATCTCCTTCGATCGGATCAAGGGCTACGGCTTCGTCGCGCCGGACACCGGCGGTGACGACGTGTTCATCCACGTGAACGACCTGTACAGCGACAAGACCCAACTGACTCAGGGTTGCATCGTCGAGTTCCGGATCGACGCGGGCGACCGCGGTCCGAAGGCCTCAGAGGTGACCATCGTCCAGCTCTCACCCGGCGTCGCCCTGGACCGACCCGCGCCGACCCCGGCCGCCATCAGCACATCGACCGCGCCTGCCGCACCTCGGCAGACGTCGCCGGACGCGTCCGGCGAAGAACTCTGCGACGCGATTTCCGCCGGCGAGTTCGAGCACGAGATCACCGAAGCGCTCCTTCGCGTGGAGCCGGAACTGACCGGCCGCCAGATTCTCGACATCCGCAAGCGGCTGCTGCGCATCGCTCAGAGCCACGGCTGGAGCGATCGCTGAGTCGGTAGGCGG
>Ga0073928_10007858_pt1 | contig 13629 bp, 13 predicted proteins | sample PaiPotPPA55metaG_FD_76969 | JGI IMG/M metagenome (GOLD analysis project Ga0073928, IMG submission 76969) | Iron sulfur acid spring bacterial and archeal communities from Banff, Canada, to study Microbial Dark Matter (Phase II) - Paint Pots PPA... ...
AATTTGCGCTTTGGAATGAACAACTGCCGTGGGATGGATCTTCGGATTCACCTTGCCCGCGCTCGCGCGCCATTCTTTCTAAGAATCGCCGACCACAAACGTCACTTCGGCTTCGCTGACCACTTCGCCCCTTACTTTGCAGCAGCCCTTGGCCTTGCCGAGTTTGCCGCGCAACTTCGTGATTTCCACCTCGATCACCAGCACATCGCCCGGATGCACCGGTTTGCGCCATTTCACGCGCTCGGCGGACATGAAGTAAGCAAGCTTGCCCGCGTGCTCGACGCGCTTGAGCATGAGAATGCCCGCCACCTGCGCCATGGCTTCGAGTTGCAGCACGCCCGGCATGATGGGATGCACCGGAAAATGACCCTGAAAATACGGTTCGTTGATGGTCACGTTTTTGATCCCGATGATCTTGTTGCCATCGATTTTCGTGATTCGATCCACCATCAGGAACGGATAGCGGTGCGGCACGACGCGCATGACGGCCTGAGCATCCATGGCGCCGTCCTGGTCCCGCGTCGGGTCCGGCTCGCCATTAGCAGGCGCTTCGGCTTTGGGCTGGCGCAACGGGGGAGCAAAGGCCTGGGCCGCCACCATCGGCTTGCGCATTTGAGCGGCGATGCGGCGGACGAGTTCGCAGTTGGCCGCGTGGCCGGGCTTGACCGCAATCAAATGGCCGCAGATAGGCCGGCCCAGCAACGAGAGATCGCCCACGATGTCCAGCATCTTGTGCCGGACGAATTCGTCGGCATAACGCAGCGGCTCGGTCGTCAGCACGGCGTCGTCGCGGATGACCACGGCGTTCTCCAGGCTGCCGCCTTTGATCAAACCGTGCGTGATGAGATACTCGATTTCCTCGTAGAAACAAAATGTGCGCGCGGCCGACAGCTCGGTCTCCCAGCTCTTGGGAGAAATTTCGAGGCTGTAAAACTGTGTGAAGCGGCCCTGCTTATCGGCGCTGGTGCAGGAAATCTTGAAAGCTTCGTCCGGAAAAAGCGTCATGATGGTCTCGCCCATTTTCAGCTCGATGGGTTCCGTGACGACATAAGGCTCGTGTCGCTCTTCCTGCGGGAGAATGCCCGCCGCGCGTATCAATTTGCAATATTCCCGAGCGCTGCCGTCGGCTATCGGCGGTTCGTTGGCGTCCAGCTCGATGATCGCGTTGTCGATGCCGTAACCAGCGAACGTGGCCAGCACGTGTTCCACCGTGTGGACGCGCGTGTTGCCCTTGGCCAGCGTCGTCGAGCGATTGTTCTCGACCACGTTTTCGACCCGCGCCTCGATTTCGGGTTTGCCCTCCAGGTCCACGCGTCGGAAGCGCAGTCCCGCGTTGGGCGGCGCGGGCAGCAGGGTCATGGTGACTCGATTGCCGCTGTGCAGGCCGACGCCGGAAAAGCTTGCGGGACGAGCGAGAGTTTGTTGTTGCCGCACGCGGCCATTAAACAAACCGCACGCGCAATTGGCAAGCGTTGTGAATGCCTGGTGGTCCTCCTAATCATAATCTTTCTCTTAATCTTAATCCCCTTCGTGCATCCGGTAATCAGAATTGGCCTTAATCAGGCCCACGAGCATCGACACAATTCCATGCAATCGCTCTTTCCCCGGGGTGACCACCATCAAATCGCTCAGGCCTTTCGCAACCAGAACGTCCAGCGCCGCCGCGCACTCCAGGGCCGAACCGCGCGATATGTCAAAAAATCGGCAGCGATCAGGTCGCGTGAACTTTCCGTTGCCCTCAGCGAGGTTCAGGACGATCGAAGTGCTGGCGCGATCCAGTTGATCGCGCACGGCGATCGTTTTGGGAAGCTTTTGAATCAGCGGTTCAAGCCAAGTGATGAAAGCCAGAGATTGTCTATAAACTTCCAGCTTCTCGTGGTCAAAGAGGATAGTCATTCGCGGATTAAGATTAAGAGAAAGATTAAGATTATGAACGGAACACCGCCACCCAAAAAAGTGAAATGCCCCACCTCACCTTCTTCCATCGTACCAAATGGAACATTCGTCGCGGCTATTCAGAGTCTTGCCGCGCACGAGCAATGTTTTGGCCAGAAAAAGGAGGTGTTCGCGCGGCGTATAGAGGTGCAACTTGCGCGCGGATGTAATCAAGGGATGACGATGCAAAATAACGATGCGTTTGCCTGTTTTCTTCGCCACTTGCTTGAGTCGTTTGCTCAAATCAATTTCTTCCGCGGCAAATAAGTCCTGGTTGAATCCTCCAATCTCCCGGAACGTGGCCGCTTCGCAGAAAATGAACGAGCCGGCCAGGAGATGTCCCACCCGGCTGATCGCGTTCCACACCACGCCAATCAGCCTTGCCACGACATAATTGCCCGCTTCGAATTTTACCGTGCAGCCTCCCGCCAGGCAACGACCGGACGCTACCTGTTCGGCCACCTCATCGAACAGCCCCAGGCCAGGCTGCGAGTCGGCATCCACAAACACAAGCCAATCGCCCGAAGCCGCCGCAGCGCCGGTGTTGCGCGCCCGGGCGATTTGATTGATCGGCTCGAAGACGACGGTCGCGCCCTCGGCGAGGGCCAAACTGGCCGTGCCGTCCGTGGAATTGTTGTCGCAAACGATCAACTCAGTCTCCCAGTCCCGCCGCGAAAACGCCGGGAGCGCGGCGTTCACGTGGCGCAGCGTCTCCGCGATAAGCCGTTCTTCGTTAAATGCGGGAATGACGATCGAGATTTTCAAGCGCGCAGATTGAATCTTGATCAACGCTTCGCGGGCTGGCGATGCGGGGTGTGAGGCACGTTCCTGCTCGAATTGGGCATGGGATTCACCAGACCCATCGATTCAAGCGCCGCCCGACAGACGTGCCCATTCCTGCCGCTTCTTGCCGCGTTTGAATTCTCGGTAGTCATCAAACAGCGCGTCCAACAGATGGTTGGGAGTTGCCTTTGAACTGGCGCGAGCAAGGGCTTGGCGCAGCAATTCGTCCAATTGGCGTTGACGGCCGCCTCGTTCGGAGCGCGCACAGGTTTCAAGGTCGTAGCGCGCCTGGTGAATGGCCTCAATGAACGGGTTTCGTGCCATCGAAGACTTCGCGGAGAATCAGGTCCCTTTCCGCGGCCGGCATCGGCTCGTGCCAGCCCCGGTAATCGGCACGCAGGTTATCGACCGTGGATTTCAGGTCATTCGCCGTGATGCCTTCCGCGTTGGACAGGAAGCCGTGCCGATCAATTAACCGGCCCAAATGCTCGCCGTCCTCGATGAGGCGCAGGACAAGCTCTTTGTGAAGGGCTAGGTCTTCGGGCGCGGGAGTCTGACGGTACATCCGCTGTTCCTCCTCATGGCGAAACAGTTCCACCTTGTGGAACCACACAACCGCTTCTCCATAGAGTACCAGTTGCGGATCGGGGCCAAGAATTACCTGCGCCGCCGGCCCCCAGCCACGATCTGATTGCGCCGATTGCATAGCCTTTACTATGGCGCGGAATCAAGTCGCAGGCAAGTGGGATTGCCGCGCCGGATTGCAGCGCCGGGTGAGTTAACGATACTGTGGACCCTTTCTGGCTTATCTCGCCGAAATCTGAGGTTGTGTCGCGCGCCCGGGCGATTTGATTGATCGGCTCGAAGACCACTGTCGCGCCTTCGGCGCGGGCCAAACCGGCCGTGCCGTCCGAGGAATTGTTGTCGCAAACGATCAACTCGGTCTCCCAGCCTCGCCGCGAAAACGCCGGGAGCGCGGCGTTCACGTGGCGCAGCGTCTCCGCGATGAGCCGTTCTTCGTTGAACGCAGGAATGACGATCGAAATTTTCAAACGCGCATGGTGAATCTTGCGCATCTGGCCGCAGGCAAGCCAGAAGAAAGCGGCGCGCCGCCGAATAATGGGTGGCACGGGCGACCCGTCCGCCTCGTCTCCCGACGCTTCGGAACCGGAGGGAACGGCGGCAATGGGTGGCACGGGCGACCCGCCCGTCCCGTCCGGCGACTCGCCGGACGGAACGGAAGCAACCGTTCGAACCAACGGATAATGCCACGAAAACACGAATCGCCGCAAAAATGCGCAGAAAGACAGCGCAGGATACGATTCTCGCCGCGGTTATCGCTTCAATTTTGACTTGTCGATTCCAAAGGAGTATCTTTCAACTGTCCTCACTGGCTCCGAGCGAATTATGACCGTGAAATGCAAGTGCGACAACTGCTCGACGGAATTGGAATTCGATTCTGATAATACCGGCGAGGTGATTAGTTGTCCTGTATGCGGCGCAGAAACCAAATTGAACGCCCCTCAGCCTTCCGCTGGCCGGCAACCTCACGAGGAAAAGTTAACCCGAAACACCACCAAACGCCGATCTGTACGGCGCGGTCTGCTCGTCGCGATTGCTGGTCTGATTTTGATAAGTGTCGGCGTGACGTTCCGGACGGCGAAACCTCCGGTGAGAGAGCGGGGAGAGGGTAGTGGTTCACCAAAAGAGTACCTACTGCGTTCCGCACGAAACGGAGATGCTCAAGCGCAGTTCAAACTGGGCGAAGCGTACGAATTGGGACAAGGGATACCTAAGGATACAGCCGAAGCGGCAAGGTGGTACTACAGGGCGGCCAATCAGGGCTGTGCGGATGCACAGTATCGGCTGGGAGAAATGTGCTTCGTAACCGTGATTGATTTGGCTACTGGGCTACCCGTGCCAGATGCTACTGTCGGTTACGCTGGTGATCCTGTGCCTGAACACCCGATTGATCCGGCTACGGGTTTACCTTCGGTTGCCGATGCATCCGCTAACAGACGACCGATGCTGCAACAGGACCGCCCGCCAGGAGGTGTTGGTGAGGCATTAAAGTGGTTTTGTAAGGCTGCTGACCAAGGAGATGCAGATGCCCAATTCGAGCTTGGATGGTGTTATGCGCTTGGCATAGGCGTGACCCAGCGTTACGCCGAGGCCGTGAAATGGTATCGCAAAGCCGCCGAGCTGGGACATGCAGGAGCGCAGAGAAACCTTGCCGATTGCTATTGGTCCGGCACGGGCGTGGCCCAGGACTACGCTGAGGCCGTGAAGTGGTTTCGCAGGGCCGCCGAACAGGGAAATGCAACAGCGCAGTACCAACTTGCGCTCTGCTGTAAGCGCGGCAAGGGCGTAACCCAGGACTATACCCAAGCTGCGGTTTGGTTTCGCAAAGCCGCAAATCAAGGGGATGCGAAGGCGCAGAACGATCTCGCGGATTGCTACAGATATGGCGACGGGGTGGTCAAAGACGTTACCGAGGCCGTGAACTGGTGTCGCAAGGCCGCCGAGCAGGGAGATGCGGAGGCGCAGAAAGAATTAGCATCGAGTTATTTGACTGGATATGGCGTAACCCAAGACTACTCCGAATCGGTAAAGTGGTATCGTAAAGCTGCTGAACGAGGGGATGCCGAGGCTCAGAACGAACTCGCGGATTTCTACAAGGACGGCATCATGGGTGTGACCCAGGACTACACCGAAGCCGTGAATTGGTATCGCAAAGCCGCTGAACAGGGAGAAGCAGAGGCGCAAAGAAATCTTGCTGATCGCTATCGAAGCGGTGAAGGCGTTCCCCGGGATTACTCTGAGGCAGTGAAGTGGTATAGCAACGCCGCTACCAATAAAGATAACCGGCTTGTCGAAATTGACGCTGTCGTTGAAATCGCGAGAATCTATGCTGACGGTTTGGCCACGCCTGACGACCCGGCGTCTGCCGCGCGTATCGCACAGGAAGCTGCCGAGGGCGGATACTCCCGCGCGCAGTATTATCTTGGAACGCTCTACGAAGCCGGCACGGGCGTAGCGCAGGACGACAGCAAAGCGTTCGAGTGGTACCTGAAAGCCGCCAAGCAGGATGACGCTGACGCGGAATTCAAAGCGGCTGTCGCGTATCAGGCAGGCCGAGGTGTCCCTCAAAGCAACTTGGAGGCTTTAGGCTGGTACAGAAAGGCTGCCGCGCACGGGAACAAGCAGGCTGAGGAAATCGTCGCACAAGCGGATGCGGCTAAGGAAACGATAGCTGTTGCCGTGTCGAGGCCAGCCAGGGAAAATGCATTCTTTAAGACGCAACGCCTCATAAAGGGTAAAGTTTTCCAGAAACAACCCGGCAGCATTACTGTCGAATGCGAACCTGGGGGTGGAATGTATGCCAATACGCCAAATTACCGTGCGAGTGCGAATTTCTTCCATGTCGAGATTCGAGATGTCGACATTTCCAGTGTTCATGTTGGTGATCGGGTTAGATTTTACGGCTACGAGGGTTACGAAGTGAAAGTAACGACCCTTGTTGGCGAGGAAATTGGGAGGACGTCGCTGACCATCAAAGTGCCCGAGGAGTTTAGGGGCGACGCGAGGCTGATACTGCCGGACAATGACATAGAATGGTATCAGGCTCACGGCCCCGTTCCTTCGGAGGCGGCCTTCCGAGAATCCGTCCAGCACCGACAAGATTTGACAAGATAGATGCGATTTTCGCATCAACAGGCATTTCATTTATGACATTGCTCGACGAACTGATAAAATTGGCAGTGAGCATTTTCGGAATTACGCTGCTCGGCGGCGCGGTGACCGCGTTTTGGACGTGGCGCCAGAAGCGCCGCGAAATCGAGGAAATGGAGTTGAAGGCTTTCTATAAACACTATGGCCAACTATTAACGTCTTGGCGACTATGGAACACGATCAAGTCAACGAGTATTGCTGTCCCTCCCGGTGAGGCTACTCGATATGAACTCCTGAAACAGGTGAGCGAGGCCGAAAGTGCCGTCGAGGGAATGTTGCTCAAGCTGGCATCCGAACGCTCTTTGTCCAGGCATGAGTTATCAATACTGGGCAGCTTCCGCCAGGGTTGCCAGACGGTGCGGGAGTCGATCCATAATGACGAAGTTGTTCCATGGCACTGCTCCGAGGAAGAAACTTACATGGCATTCAAGAAGGGGGCGTCATTTTTCTCGTCCCTCCTAAAGAACCGCATTTGGTCCTTTCGGATAAGCCACCAGCAAGCAATGAAGGCAGTCGAAGAAATAACTAGTAACAAGAATGAATTCAGCCGGAAGGCCCAAGCAGGCCCGTGTGAAAAACGCTGGAAATAAGCCGGTTTCGAATCGGCTCGCTTTTCGGTGTTGGCCAGTCATTCCGTCCATTTACTCCCGCCGACAAAAGGCATCGTCGACGCAATCCGCCGCTCCCCTCTGCAAACCACTGCGCCACCCGTTTTGTCGATTGCCTGCTGCCACGAAGCCAGTCCCAGTTTCTTACCCGCGATTCCCCATTAGCGTTAATCAGCGTGGATTAGCGGTCAAACGCCCTTCCGCATGATTCTGGCATCCTCTTGCCTCTTTCGCCGAACACGAGAAAACGGAGAGAGCAGAGGTTTGATTTCCGGTCTCTGTTTCCTCTGTTTGCTCCTGTTAAAAACCCGGTCAAGAGCGGCCTGTTGTAGAGGCCGGAGGTCATCTGCGTTGCGGCCGCGAGACAACCGGCGCCGGAGCCGCGAGCGCGGCGGAATGAAAGTAGTGCAACGCGGTTCGGCTGTGGCCGGAGGTGCTGCAACGTGGCCGACACCGGCGACCTGGCGAAGCCTCTCTCTCGCCCAATCAGAAGGGTAAAATCAGCCCTTGTAGATGTCGTGTGTGCCGATGTCCACTGTCACCACACTGTTGCGTTCGGCTAGTGCGCCCGCCGGCGTGACGGGGGCGGTGCGCCGCTCAAAACAGTCTCCATGTCCGCGTAATGTCCTGCTTTGGCATCAGCCATGCCGCGCTTGAACGACTCCGGAATCCAGGAATCGTCCGATTCGACGACAAACCTGGCGACCTCCGCCCGCTGTTTGGGCGGCAATGCCTTGAATTGCTTGATGACGGCCTGTGCTGTCATGGCGTGAATAAACCACCACCGCGAGCGTTTGGCAAGCGTCCGCGGCAGGATAAAATGGAAATCGAGAATGAAATCTGCTTAACCAGCGCCGTTCCATAGCGTTCGCAACTCACTCAATCGCACGATTCGAACAGGAGAAAACGGAGAGAACCGAGATTTACTTTCCGGTCTCCGTTTCCTCTGTTTGCTCCTGTTGAATCCCTTCCGCATGAGTCTGTCATCCTCTTGCCGCTTTCGCGTGTTTCGCGTGTTTCGCGGGCAATCAGGCCTGTCCCGCGCCTATGACTCCAGTTCATTTTTTTGCCCTTCATATTTCTGCCTGTTTCGCGTCTTTCGCGGGAAACCGGCGCTCCCAAAAATATTTGCGAAAATTCGAAACATTTCGTTGCCATTCGGTATAGTATATTGTAGCGTAGTGGATGGTGGGAGAGTTGATGGTTGATAGTAGCCGACGCCGTTGGCGGAGGCGGGTTCTTTGACATGTGGGGATGAAACGTGAAACGTGAGCCGCCTTCGCCCCAAAACGGGCTACGGCGTGACAAGTGCGTGACCAGATGGGAAGCAGGGTGGGGCTTGGGCGGATAAAAAGCTCAAGGTTCGCCAAAGGCTAACTCAAGCCTGGCTGCAGGTTGGCTATAGGCTGGCTAAAGGCAATTAAAGGCGAACTAAAGGCTCCTAAAGGTTAATAAAGGCATAGAGCGTTTTTCTGGCACCCCGTTTGGGGTGCGGAGGGTTTTTGGGCGGAAACCGGAGATCTTCACTGCGTTGCGACCTCCGGCTACTGTCTTTCAAGCCTTCGGCTTGGGGAAATCGGTCCGCTGTCGCGCTTTTGCGCTCGCACCTTCGCTGCGCTTCGGCGCGGTGCGATGGCGCGACAAGCCGGGGCCAGGTTTTTCGACCAATTTCGACTGAATTCGACCAATTTCGACCAAAAAAACATCGCCACGGCCGGCAAGGTTGGACTCCCCTTTTTCCGGGCCTGACGGTTCGCGGACGGTTCCTGACGCTTTCCTGACGCTTTGTTGTTGCTTGACACAGCGAAATTGCTAAGGATTTCGCATATTTTTTCGCCGGGAGGTCGATCTTTAACGTTATTTACAGGGGGTTGACGGTTTGAAAGTGCATTTGGACCAATGTTTATCGGGTTCCTGACGGGTTGACGGTCTGTACGGGGGTAATGGGGGTGGCAGGGTTTCGTCCTCCTCCTCGTCCTCGATCTTCGATAGCGAGTAGGCAGGTTCTTCCCCTTCTTAATCATAATCCTAATCGTAATCCTCCTCATCCTCGCCTGCCGCGCCGAAGCCTTGCGAAGGCGGGTCCTCGGCAATCGAGCACCCCGAAAATGACAAATGATCAATGATTAATGATTAATGGATTCCGGTCATCCAATACCGCCCGATACCGGTTCATACCGCTTAATACCGGTATAGCGATTTTTCTGGCGGCATTGCCGCTTGGATTGGTGGTGTCCCGGAACGGGACCCCCCGCTGCTCTTTGAAATTTGGAATCCGGGCAAATCCGGCCTAATCAAGGCCAATCAAACCGAATCAAACCTTTGAATTCTGAAGCAGAAGGGGCGATGGACGGGCCGAAGCGCCGGCAAGCCGGTCGATTTCGCCGCTTGAACCAAGCCGCCGCCAGGTGCTATCTTGACGGCCATGAGCACGGTTGCCGAAATCGAATCCGCCATCGAACGTCTCTCGGCAGAGGATCAAGAGAAGTTGCGTGAGTGGTTGCAGGAGCGTCAGCCAGGACGAGAGCCCATCTCGGCGAAACTGCGCAGCCTCGCGGGCAAGGCGCGCAATCTGCCCGCCGACCTCGCCGCCAATCACGATCATTATCTGCATTTTGTCGCTCACCGGTGACCGCCACTTCGAGCAAGCGGGTTTTCACGCGCTGCTCAAGTAAAGTTCCAGCCCTTCTTCTCTTATATTGGACATTACTGGCCTGAGGCCTGTGTCCGGGCCGGACCCAATCCAACTTGTATCCCGGCAGTCATTGGCTTAAACCTGTCCGGTGCCAACCAAAGTAATTGCGGTCGCCAACCAGAAGGGCGGCGTGGGCAAGACGACCACGGCGGTGAATCTGTCCGCGTGCGTCGCGGCAGTGGGACGCCGGGTGTTGTTGTTCGATCTGGATCCGCAGGCCAACGCAACCAGCGGCGTGGGCCTGGAGAAGGTCGAGGGCGCCAGCGCCTACCGCCCGTTGCTCGGCGATGGCGCGTTGCTCGACAAAATCAAGAGCACGGCATTCGAACGCCTGGAAATCATCCCGAGCGAAGTGGATTTGTGCGGGCTGGACATCGAATTGGCCCGCATGGAAAACCATCTGCACCGAGTCGCCCAGGCGTTGCGGCCGGTCCTGGATGCCCAACGTTTCGACCTCGTCATCATCGATTGTCCCCCGTCCCTGGGCGTTCTGACGTTGAACGGCCTGGCGGCGGCGGACGGCGTGCTGGTGCCGCTGCAATGCGAGTACTACGCCCTGGAAGGGATTTCGATGTTGAACCGGGTGATGGCCCAGTTGCACGACAACAACATCAATCCGCGGCTGGAACTGGTGGGCGTGGCGATGACCATGTTCGATGGCCGCACGAAACTTTCGCAGCAGGTGGTCAGCGAGGTGCGCGAGCATTTCGGCGAGCGCGTCTTCGAGACGATGATTCCGCGCAGCACGCGTCTGGCCGAAGCGCCCAGCTTCGGCAAGCCGATCATCCATTACGACAAATACAGCAGCGGCGCGGCGGCTTATGAACTGCTCGCGCAAGAGCTGTTGGGGCGGCTGAAGCTCTAACGCCGCGGGGTTTCGCGAAAACCTCCGCCATAATCCGCCGGACCATCGCGGTCGTCCTGCTTAAATCCAGCTAAGTCTTTGAGAAGCAAAATCGAGAAAACGTTACACAAATCATTCAGTGACGGGGGAGTCCGGCTATGATAAACGGAAACCGATTTATGACTAAAAAGCCCTCGAAGCCCAAGCATGTCTATTTGATGTCCAATGGGGACCTGCGGCTGTCCGCCAACCAAAAATGCTGGCCGGAACAGGCCCGGATGGAGGCCGTCCTCGGCAAGGCCCTGCGCGCGAAAGGTTGGACGGTCGTTCGGGCGCATCCGTTCGACAAGGAAAAGCGGCACGGCTTTATTGATTCGCAAAAAATGGGGATGGAAGTGTTTCGCGGGCTTGACCCCCAAGCGCCGTTGATTGTGGCGGAGTGCGTCTGGCAGTACAGCCACCATGTGCTGCCCGGCCTGTTTACGCATCAAGGACCGATTCTCACGGTGGCGAACTGGAGCGGAACCTGGCCCGGTTTGGTCGGAATGTTGAACCTGAACGGGTCGATGACGAAGGCCGGCATCCGTTACAGCACGTTGTGGAGCGAGGACTTCACCGACCGTTTTTTCGAAGAGGGCCTGCGGCAATGGCTCGAGGAAGGAGAAGTGACGCACGACCAAAGCCATGTGAAAGATTTGGCCTTGCTCAAGCTGCCGTTGGCCGACGAGCAAACGGGCCGCCGCGCCGCCCGCCGATTCAAGGAGCAAAAGGCCATCCTCGGAGTTTTTGACGAAGGCTGCATGGGCATGTTCAACGCGATCATTCCCGACGAACTGCTCCATCCGACCGGCGTTTTCAAAGAGCGGTTGAGCCAGTCCGCCCTTTACGCAGCGATGCGGCAGGTCAGCGACGCCGAAGCCCGCGAGGCCCTGCATTGGCTGCTCAAAAAAGGAATGACTTTCGCCTGGGGGCAGGACGAGGAGACCGAGTTGACGGAATCGCAGACACTGGCGCAGTGCAAAATGTACATCGCCGCCGTGCGCATCGCCGACGAGTTCGGCTGCGCGGCCATCGGCATTCAGTACCAGCAAGGCCTCAAAGACCTCGCGCCGGCCAGCGACCTGGCCGAGGGCTTGTTGAACAACGTCGAGCGCCCGCCGGTGAAGTGCCGCCGCTCCGGCCGCATTTTGTATTCCGGCGAAGCGGTGCCGCACTTTAACGAGGTCGATGAATGCGCCGGCTTGGATGGCCTCGTGACGAATCGCCTGTGGCGCGAACTGGGTTTCGCCCCGGAAAACACGCTGCACGATCTGCGGTGGGGCCGGCATTACAAGGGGAATGGATTGAATGATTACGTCTGGGTCTTTCTGATTTCGGGCGCGGCGCCGCCCGCGCATTTCATCGGTGGCTACAAAGGCGCCCGCAGCGAGCGCCAGCCGCCGATGTATTTTCGGCTCGGCGGCGGCACCCTGAAAGGCATTTCCAAACCGGGCCATATCGTCTGGAGCCGCGTGTTCGTTGCCAATGGCAAGCTGCATTGCGACCTGGGCGTCGCGGAGGTGGTGAAACTGCCGGAGAGCGAGACGCAACGGCGCTGGCGGGAAACGACGCCGCAATGGCCGATCATGCACGCTGTACTCCAGGGCATCAGCCGCGACCAGATGATGGCCCGCCACAAATCGAATCATATCCAGGTGGCCTATGCGCCCAACGCCCGGCAAGCCCATCGCGCCTGTCGTATCAAAGCAGCGATGCTCGCTGAGTTGGGCCTCGAGGTCCACTTATGCGGCGAGGTGGCAATGGTTTGAATCAGCCAAGCGTTCGCATCAACGGATCCGCTGGAAGTTTCTTGAGCAACTGGCTGACGGTTTCGGTCTGTCCCGGCAAAATCAACTCAGGCGCGATTTCAGCGAGTGGTTGCAAAACAAAACGTCGCTCGTGGGCGCGCGGGTGCGGCAGCGTTAGTTTCGCCGTCGCACGAATCTCCTTCCCGAAGGCCAGCAGATCCAAGTCAAGGGGACGCGGCTCATTGAGGACCTTTTTGGGCTTCCGACCAAACTGTTTTTCTATTTCCTGCAACTGCTCAAGAAGCGAATCCGGCGTCATCCCCTCGCGGGGCACCAGGCCCACGACTGCGTTCGAAAAATCGGGCGAACCCGGCGGGCAATCGACCGGCCTGGTCCTCCATAGCGATGAACGGAGCACCAGTTCGTCCGAGAGTTGCTGCAGGCGCTCCATTGCCGCGAGAATAATTTGGCGGGAGTCGCCGAGATTGGAACCGAGCGCCACGAAAGCCAATTCTCCGGATTCCGGCCTCCGATTTCCGCCGGCGGCCCTCATTTCAATCCCAGCACATTCTGCATGTCGTAAAAGCCCGGCTTCTGCGTCACCAGCCAGTGCGCGGCGCGCAGGGCGCCGTTGGCGAAAGTTTCGCGGCTGGAAGCTTTGTGAGTGAGTTCGACACGCTCGCCGGTGCCGGCAAAAATAACCGTATGATCGCCCACGACGTCGCCGCCGCGCACCGAGTGCATGCCGATTTCCGCATCCGTGCGCTGGCCGACAATGCCCGCGCGCCCGTGGCGCAACGCCGTTTCGAGTTGGAGCCGCCGCGCCTCCGCCAGAATCGCGGCCAGGGTCCGGGCCGTGCCGCTCGGCGCGTCATGCTTCAGGCGATGGTGCATCTCGACGATTTCCAAATCAAAATCCGGCCCCAGGATCTCCACCGCTTTGCGCGTGAGCCAAAACAATGCGTTCACGCCAGTGGAAAAGTTCGAGGCCATGACCATCGGAATCTGCGCGCTGAATTGGACCAGGCGCGAACGTTCCTCGTCCGAGTGGCCGGTGGCGCCGATGACCAGCGCCTTCTTGTGCGTGGCGCAATGGGAGGCGATGCCAGGCGTCGCGCCGTGCGAACTGAAATCGATCACCACGTCCCCCTGCCCTATGACGGCGGCGAGATCGCCGCCACGATCAATTTGGCCGACCACCTGGCACTCCGGATCGCGGCTCGCGCAGTCCAGCAGCATGCGGCC
>Ga0073928_10007859_pt1 | contig 13626 bp, 17 predicted proteins | sample PaiPotPPA55metaG_FD_76969 | JGI IMG/M metagenome (GOLD analysis project Ga0073928, IMG submission 76969) | Iron sulfur acid spring bacterial and archeal communities from Banff, Canada, to study Microbial Dark Matter (Phase II) - Paint Pots PPA... ...
CCCTTCATATCTACATCCAGGGTCGCCAATTCCCAGTAACCGGGCTGAACCTCTTCCTGCTTCACATAAAAATGTCCACCTGCGTCCAAATGCCCCAATAGGCCACCGCCGAATTTCACTGGGCGCGTCAAATGGCCAGAAATTTCCGCCAGGCGTTTTTGTCTCCCATTGACCCACAACACGCCTTCCATCGCATGCACGACAGCAGCCTCATGTGACGGAGGCCGGAAATGCGGGTTGGGCTTGAATTTCAGTTCGATCAAGTCTACTCGCTGTTCTCCATATTCAAAGACCAAGGCGTCCGGCAGCGTTTTCAGCAGCCGCTGACTTCGCACCTGGTCCTCATCTTTTTCTCGCTGTGATCTTTTCAGCTCTGCGGGATTACTTATCAAACGTTGGAGACCTCGCTGTCGCTCGCTTCGCTGGTCCTCCGGAAGGGGCTTTCCGTTCACCGAAATCAGCCAATCCAAGTCTCCGTCCTTGGTCTCCACTACTTCCCTCACTTCGGTTTTTCCAGATTTTCGCGTCTCTAGCCGAAGCATCCAATGACTGCGATCGTTTTTCTCGGCTTGCAACTCGTTGTCGATGATCTGGCGTGCCAACTCGTTCGCGGGCGGTCGCCCATCAGAAGTTTGCGAGCTACTCAGGCACGCAAAAGGTAAACTGACTGCTAACACAACCGCGGTAATGACTCTGAACATAACCATTTGACGAGCAACCGCATGGGGGCAGTTGCCAAGCATCTGCAATGTGGGTGGCAAGAGAAGCTGAAAAATATTCAGCAAATTACGTTCGTCGACACCGAACCTGCGAATGCCGCGAGCAAGTCCTGCTCAGCACGACTTTTGCTGCGTCATTACCGATAACCGAAACTACCTCGTACCCTTGCAATCTCAATACCATGGTTCGCGCGGTTGCTAGGCCGCTATCGTAGGCGATCTGAAAGACCACCGGTTTCCGGCCTACGCCACGGGACGAACGCACATTGAGGCGGGCAACAACCTCCGTTGTAGGTAGATGCATTATGAAGCATTCATTTCTTGTGGTTCTGGCAAGCTCCTGTAATTTTTGGCGGGCGCTCGTCAGCCCTACCGCGTGGTCGCGCCACATGGGTTCATCATCTGAAAACTGCTCGAAGAGGTCGTATTCCCGTTCCATGCGAGTCTCGCCGGGCCAGCGGTTCCGCAGACTAAACTTACGTGCATGTCAAGAGCCGCCACTACTATTTTTCGGTTCCGCGGATTCGTGTCGAGTGACGCGCAAACTTTTCGGGATTGTTACAATCCCGCAGCCTGCAATGAGCATCGAAAGATTGATATCCCGCCGAATAGAATTGCGCGTGGGTGTTTTGGCGGTGGCCAATGAGACATCACCACGCTAAGCTCAGAGCGGATCGGTGTCAATGACCGCTTTTGGTGCAGTGAGAGGTAAACTTCCGGGAACGAGCAAGTATTTCCGCAATACCGATCAGTCGAGAAGAACTCCAAAGCACAAAACAGTGCCCGCACCGTTTGTTAGGCGCACTAAGTGGAAAGCCTATTGTCTACTCCGGACTAGGCCGCAACCGCGGTGCGATCCAGGATCGCAGCCGCCTGCCCAGCTTCTACGACGCCAAAAATCAGCAGAGGCGTATTCGTTCTGGGATCCACTCCGCAATACGCGTAGTCGATGTTAATGTCTGCTTCGCCGAGGCGCGAAGCCGCACGAGCTAGCTCGCCCGGTCGGTGTGAAAGTTTGGCTTCAGCGACATCCGTCTCCTGATAGCTCAGCCCTTCGTTGTCAAAAGTCTTCTTAGCCGTGGCGGGATCGTCCACCACGAAACGCACCAAACCTTTTCCTTCCGAGAGAACGGACTGGAATGCGACAATATTCACTTTGTGGTCCGCGAGCGCGCGGCACGCCTTTCCGAGAGTGCCTGGTCGATCCTCTAGACGAATCGTCAATTCTTTGGCTGTGGGCATGTGGGGGCTTACCTCCTCTTCTGTGTCTAAGCGAACGCACAAGCGTTCCGGGGTAGATCGAGAAAAACGCTGCCAGAGGCTTAGATCTATAACGGAATCATACGTCTCGTGACCCTCGGTTTCAACGGCTTTGCACGAGATTCAGTATCTGCCTTTTAGGTGTGCTGAAGCGAACGGTGTCGGCCATGATTCCCAAGGCTCGATTCTGGGTCTCTGGGTAGTGGTGTACTTGAATTTTGACTCCAAGAGCGAACGGCAAATAATTTGCCAAATTGTTCAAGATTGACCATTCTCTTACATTGGGCTCGGGTGATTATCTTTCAGCCATGAAAAAACAACTCAGTCCAAAACAGGTACTCGCGGTTCGTTGCCCCACTTGTGGCGCTAAGCCGAGAGAAAAGTGTGAGCTTAGCACTGGGCAACCGCGCACAGAGCCGCATCGCGACCGTCGATTGATCGCAGCAGATTGAGGCAAGAAAATTTAGTCGTTAGCACGAGCGGCAGGAGGATTGCGTGGTGCGTCCGTGATCTGTTTTGCGTAGCAGATCTCGGGAACGGCTTTACCGTCTTCGTCCGCAGCCGTGTCGATTCCGAGTTTTAAGGGCTTGTTGCAGATGCGACAGGTCACTTGAAAATCGCCGTTACTAGCCATAGGCGAGCCTCTTCCCGAGAGGAGGGCTGGTACGGGTAAGTGTATACGACGCACGATATTTCGCGCAATAAATTGCTTCAATTGCTTTCGCGTCAGCCTCGCGGTTTTCCTTTTCGACATTGTGCTTGGAAATTCAGAATCAGCATTCCTGAGTTGACCTAAGAAGCTTCACGGCGATGCGCCATACCGTGGTTATCTTGCAATGTGCTTTGCAGAGCATGCAAGGCGTACATTGCGTCATCAAGGGCTTCTCCCTCTTCGATATTGTCTCCGGCTACGTGAAACAACTCGCGTGACCTCAGTGCAAGCGCTTCCTCTGCTTGCGCAATGCGCTCTGGGAGTCTGGCCTTATCAACCTCAAAGAGCGCGATCTTGTACAAATCCTTCCACGCTCTGCTGTTTAGAGATATAGAGCTGCCTGTATTCATGATTCCTCCGGGTTTCGCTTCCGAAGCAGGTCTGAAAGTGTCTCCAATGACACGTCAATTAGATACGATGGCGCCGGTGATCCCTGCTGGGAAGTGTGTCGTGTTCGCCACTGCGGTAGAGCTTAGGACGGGCTTCATTGACAATCAGGGCGCGCCCGCCGTGGACAGAACCGTTCAGGGTACGAATAGCATCTCGCGCCTGCGCAGCACTAGTGCCGGGAATTTTAGATTCTTGGTAGATGGAGAGGTATCGTCCGCCATTGGCGGCCTCCTGTGAGGAACGTTTCCGTTCATCGGTTGCACAAGAGACCGACGCCCAAAAGGGCGCGGCGGAGAGATGTGTAAAGGACTCTTCCAGTCTACTCCTAAACTGGGGATTGCAACATTTTGTGTACTCGTCGGCACCAAACGCTTCTCGTTGGCTCCCAATAGCTCGTTGACGCGTTGAATACGCGGAAATAGTTTCTCAGGGTCCTGTTCCATCGCTGCTCGCCCGGCCTTGCCACTCTTCTCGTTGATCTCTCACAGATGCCCCCTTCACGCGGTGTCGATCAATGGCGTTCTGCGACTCGGCAACCGGGCTACGATGAGCGTGCCTTTGCCGTTGCTGCCAGACCTTATCTCCAGAGTACCGCCGAGTTGCCGGATTCTTTCTCGCATCCCTCTGATCCCAACTCCGACCATGCCAGTTGACGCCATCGCAGACCGCTTCTTCAGCGGTATGCCCTTGCCTTTGTCTTCGATTTCCAAACGGACATCGGTGCCGATGCGGGAAATGTGAATTCTGGCCACAGGGCTTCCGGAATGGCGGTGAATGTTGGTGACCGACTCCTGCACGATGCGGAAAATGGCCGTTTCCAATTCCTGTGAGAGTCGCCCGAAATCATCGGGGATTTCCAAGTCCACTCTAATCTTGCTGCGATCTGCAAAACCGTCCAGGTACATACGAAGAGCCGACGAAAGGCCTACTTCATCCAACAGTGGCGGGTGTAGCAGATGAGAAATGGTGCGCACTTCCATACTCAGTTGGTCTATAAGGCCGAGACTCTCCTTGACCACCTTGATCGAATGAGGACCGCCTGCGCTGGCTTCGCTTGCCAAAGGAGTCAGGTTCATGCTCAAGGCGACAAGGATCTGGCCGGCGCTGTCGTGGAGCTCGCGAGCAATGCGCCTTCTTTCCTCATCTTGCATCTTCATTAGCCGGCTGGAAAGATCACGCAGGCTTTCTTCGGCTCGCTTGCGTTCGGTGATGTCGCGAATGGCGCTCGTGACCAGCACGCCCTCTTCGGTCTCCAGAGGGCTGAGACTGATGGCTACCGGAAACTCGTGGCCATCCTTGTGCAAACCATACAATTCCATACCTGCCCCCATGGGCCGCACTCGCGGTTCGGCGAAGAAGCCGGTTCGGTGTTCAGGATGCAGGCTACGAAAACGCTCCGGCACCAGCATCTCAATTTCCTGCTCCAATAATTCTTCCCGCTGGTAACCAAACAACTTTTCGGCCTGGGCATTGACCAGGACAATCTTGCCCTCGCGATTCACGACCACCATGGCGTCGGGCGCTGCATCCAAGAGCCCTCGGTAGCGTCGTTCACTTGCGTCTAGTTGCAGCCTCTGAGCGGAGAGACGCCGATCCACAGCCGACGTCAGCACGGCAACGCAGAGAACCAGCAAAGTAACGGCGGTGACGCCTGTGATGCCGAGTGTCGAGGTGCTTACGGCATGAGTGGTGTCCGGCACTACTGTAGAGGGCGTAAACCGGGCTGCAGCCATTCCCGTGTAATGCATCACAGGGATGGCCGCGCCCATCACTATGGCGCTGGCAGCCTTCCACCAAGCGAAGGCTTTCGTATCTTCCCGGAAACGAAACGTGAGCCACAGCGCGACCAACGAAATTACGATCGCGAGCACAACTGACAAGATTAGGAGCCGTAGGTCGTAGGAACACATTGCGGGCAAGCGCATCGCCGCCATACCGGTATAGTGCATGGTGGCGATTCCACTGCCCATAATTGCGCTGCCAGCCAGCGCCCGAGGCCAGCCCATCTTCTTCCGGCTTACGACGAATAGGGCCACGGCAGCAGCGAAAACGGCGGCCATGAGCGAGAGCAACACCGTCGGCCAATCGTAGAGCACCAGCACCGGTAAGCTAAAAGCCAGCATTCCGATGTAGTGCATGGACCAAATACCCACGCCCATGGCAGTCGCCCCGCCCGCAAGCCAGGTTAGACGAACTCTGCCGCGTGCGGCGGTTGTGCGGCCCGCGAGGTCAAGAGCGGTGTAGGAAGCAAGCACAGCAATCAAGACCGAGAGCGCAACAAGGCGGTAGTCGTAATGACCGATCATCGCTTTAGCCGTCACCGATCATCTCTGCACACGCTCTTTCTGAATCCGTCGCCGCTTGGTGAGAGTGCATCTTCAAGTGCGATGATGTTACAAGAAACCCGCCAACCAAAGCAGAGTTTCGACTTGCGGTTATGGTGCAGTTGGAATTTATTCCCTAGGAGGAGTGACAGGAGAATTGCGGAAAGCACAAAAGCGGACCAGAACTCGCAAGGCAGGAAAGGCGCGACAGCATCGCCCTGAGCACCGATAGAGGTCGCGCGCCATTCCGCCAGCGACGACAGTTCCACTCGGTCCTCCAAAAACGTCGCCGATTTGCTTTGCCTCCGGTTGCATTTGATCTGCTTCATCTCGCACCTTGTTGAGTTGATCGCGCAAGACCCTCGGCTTGAGGGCACAAAGTGCAAATCGGCAGTCTTCCTAGCCAGTGACCACGCTGCGCTCGGAACTCGGTCAATGAGCATAATAGCTATTTTTCGCTATCAATGACGCGGCTTTCCCCACTAGGAGGGCCTGGGACTGCCCCGGCGGGTGTCTGCACCGCCCCGGCTAGCGTCAACTCTGATCATGGCAGCTTTGAAGCTAAACCAGCGGTATCGGCTCGCGTGCGCGAAGGAGCGCAGTGGTTCTTCTGGATTGTCGGACTGACCGGCATGGACTCCGTGCTCACAGGTTTGGGCAGCCACGTTCACCGCTCTACCGGATTGGGCATTACCGCCCTGGTGAGCGGACTTGCCAACCACTCCGGGAACGACGCCGCGCTGCACCTGATTGTCAATGGCTGGATGGCAATCGGATTTCTCTTTCTTGGATACTGTGCCTTAGAAGGGCGAGAGTGGGCTTTCGTTCTGGGAATGGCAGCGTCTTCTAGTCCTTCACCAGCCATGTCAAGGCTTCCTCGCGGGTCTCAAAGGAAGGAAACTCGCGCCGGGAGAAGCTCTTCATGCTCTCAGAGATCACCTTAGGAAAGTTCTTTGCTCCCACCCATGCAGATTTCTTGACATATGGCTTATCGAAGACGGCGGCTTCCTTCATCGCTCGAAGGGCGTCTGCATCTGCGTGTCCAGCGGGAAGCGCTTCGCTAGGTCTTGAGCCAGCGCGCCGGCGCGCGTTGTGTCGCCGGCCATGGCAAACGCAAGTGCCGCTTGACTCTCCACGCCCTGACTCGCAGGAGCCAGCTTCAAAGCGGCGGCCGCAGATTGCCGGGCTTCGGCACGATTCCCGTAAGCCGCTTCCTGCAGAGCAGCATTCGCCAGGTCGAGCGCTCCACTTTCCTTGTTGTCCGATCGAATGGCGGAGTCCACGGCCCGCTGGTTCAACTCCCGCGCCTTGCTCACATGACCGGCGTAGGCCTCGGTGTCGGACGCCACGGAAAGTCCATAGTTCTCATAATCAGGCCGGCGGCCAAACCACTGCTGCTCTTCTGCCATTGCCGCGGAGTCGGATCCGAGAAAGGCGAGAGAGTACAGAGCCTCGTGGAGAATGAAATCGTCCAAGTTCCGCGTCTGGGCTTCGTGAATGATCTGCCGCGCTTCGTCGAAATGCTGTCGGGCAAGAGCGTAGTTGGCGAGATTCTCATACAAATACACTCGATCGGGCGCAAGGCGGATCGCTTGCGTCATGCTCTGCGCCGCTTACCCTGCTGGTCAGCGGCTACCCCGACGTGAAGAGCGCTATGGACGCTATCCTTCTGGAAGCGGACGACATCATCGTGAAACCATTCGAGGCCGGGAAACTCGCCGAGCTGGTCCACGAAAAGCTGCTCACTCGTAAACCTTCCACCCGGATGCAGAAGGAAAGAGTGGCCGCGATATTGCAGCGTTGTACCAGCCGTATTGTCGAAGACTGGTTAGTTCGGGTAAAAAAGAACAAACTACTCAATCACATTTCGCTTAACGACGTGGAGCGTACTGGGTACCTTCCAAAGCTGATTGAAGACCTGATTATGCGCCTGAGAGAGTCCAACATCCCTGGGGAAGAGAGCGAATCCATCTGTTCCGCTGCTGCCGTAGCTCATGGCAAGATGCGACAACTGCAGGGCTACACTCCTGGGATGCTGGTACACGACTCGCGAATACTATTGGTGACCCTCTTCGGGATGTTGCAGAGCAATCTGAGCGCTCTGGATTTCAGCTTGCTGTTACCCGATGTCATGACTATCGCGGATGAGGTGGATTCGCAGTTGACACAGGCGATGGATAGCTACATGGGTGTCGTGCTGAAGCCAGTCGCGGCGTAGCAACTCCTATCAGCGCATCCCAAACCGCACACTTGGCCTCAATCAGCCAAGCGGGAACACTCAGACTCAGCATGACGATTCTGTGATAGCGCTGTTCCGGGCCCCCTGATCGGACCGCCAAGCCTAGACTCAAACGAAAGCTGGCCGTACTTGTACGGACACCAACTCCGGAATGCGCCGGAGGTTTTGGATGGATTTGACGGCGTCTTCGGCCGTGAATTTTCCCATCACCAGTGCCAGCTTACGGTTGAGTGTCATTTGGATGGGAGTCCGATCAATCCGCTGCACGTATTCAGGTGCGCGAGTACCGCCACGGTTCACTCTTACAACAAATTTGATGTTTATCATGATTGTTTCCTTCTCGCTCGGTGTGAGAAACAAACGGGAGGCCGCATCGTTCCTTCATATCTGCTCAGAAATTACAACGGCGGCCTACTTGGTGACTGTTCACAATTGCTCAAGTTTCGGAATATAGGTGTCCACACTCCGTGAGGGCTTCAGCGCGACCGAATGGCGCGATATGAACGCTTCGACTCAGAATACATGATCCAAATTGACCTGTAGACGCCCCCGGACTCGTGACATGATGGGGACTATGGGCAAAAAGAAAACTAAGAAACAATCGGCTAAAGCAACTCTCGCAGAAGTCGTCAAGGAAATGGCGAAGCCCAGAGTGGCTATGTCTGCAAGAGAGCACAGTTCCGTTGTGTCGGAACGAAGTTCTAGTCGTGGAGAACGATGTTGAGAAGTGAACTGTGGACCTGTAATTCATCGCCAGCGTGATAATCAATTAGGCCCCCGATGACGTAACTTTGATTGTGTAAAAAGCGAGAGGGTGTAAGTTGGCTTTGGCCTCGCAAGCTAAAGCCTTTCCGAAAAGGAGACCTACACCCAATGGCGAAGATAATCCCGATCACGGAGCATTTCCAACATTTTCTGGCCGAGATGAAAGAGAGTTTCTGGGGCGATCTGTACGGGCAGACGCGAGTGGCGTGGCAGCGGTTTTTCGAGCAGCAGTCGGAACGGGAGCGCGACCGGTTTTCCGGGGCGGGACGCTATGAACGGCGGCGCGGGCGGCGGCGCATCTATCGCAACGGCTACTACCAGCGGGATTTCGTGACCCGGTTCGGAACGATTCGGCTGCGCATCGCGCGCACCCGCCAGAAGAGCTTTCTGCCGGTGGGGCTGAGGCGGTTTCAGCGGCGGGCGGAAGAGGTTTCGCTGCTGATCCGGGAAGCGTTTTTGCGGGGCATCAGCACGCGGCAAGTGGGACGGGTAGTGGCGACCATCACCGGCGAGACGGTGAGCGCGCAGACGGTGTCGAAGCTGACGCGGGATCTGGATGAAGCGGTGCGCCAGTTTCATCAGGCACGGTTGAGCGACGACTATGCCTATCTGTTTCTGGACGGGGTGAGCTTGCGGGTGCGGCGACCGACGGGGCGTAAACAAGTGCAGATGCTGGTGGCGTACGGGATCCGGCGCGATGGCCGCCGCCACTTGCTGGCTTTTTTGCGCAGCCAGGGCGAAGGCCAAGCTGATTGGGAGGCGCTACTGCAGGATCTCTACCGCCGCGGACTGGAAGGCCGATCGCTGGAACTGATTCTCACCGATGGCTGTGCCGGCTTGGCAGCGGCGATTCGCACCGTCTACCCGCGAGTGCAGCATCAACGCTGCTGGGTGCACAAGATGCGCAACATTCTAGAGAAAGCGCGGAAGCGCGATTACGACGAAGTAAAAGTTGGAGCCCAGGCGATCTATCGGGCGGAGAATCGGGCGCAGGCCCAAGCCGCCTTTCGCGCCTTCCGCTCCCGCTGGTGCCGGGCTTACCCCGCCATGGTCCGGCGGTTGCAGCAGGATCTGCCCGAGTTGTTGTCGTTCTTCGCCTTCCCCCGGCACCTGTGGCGTAAACTGCGCACCACCAACGTGATCGACGCTGCTTTGTCGAAGTCCGCCGCCGTACCCGGCCCATGGTGTGTTTTGTGAACGTAGAAAGCGTCGATCGCATCATCTACTCCATCTTCCAGAGATTCAATCTGGAATGGAAAACCCGCACCCTCAATCTATTTACACAAGCAGCTTGACGTCACCTAGGCCCCCAGCAGCCTTGACTTGTATGTGCGGTAGCGTACACTCTTGAGTGCCGGTTTCGGGCAAAGTTCCTTTTTCATGGCGAAAAGATAATGCCACAACGCAGTGTTAGGACAGTACCCCGAATTTCGGTAGTGGGTCAGTTTGAATATGCACAGTCTCGCTTTAGCATCCCTGCCTGTGGCATGATGGATGCGTGAGCAAACCGGAACTGGTCATCGAATCCCAACGGATGATGATTTTGTGCAAGGTGTGTGCTCGTTGTGTCCGCGAGTGCGTTTCCACATCACAGGGAACAGCCTAGAACAAAAGACGCTCGTGCGGAGGATGTTCGACAACCACCTTCGCAAGTTCCACGTGCAGGAGGACGCCAGACATGCCCAGGACTCCCCAAAATGACCATCGGCAAGGGCAATTGTCCGCGTGATCCTAACCAGCTTGCGAAGTGGATTGTAGATCGCTCCACGGGAGAAACACCAGAGCCGGAGCATAGCCTAGAGCCTGCAACAAGTAGCAGTTCCACAATCCCGCCTCATGTCTCCGAGTACATGCGTGCAATCGGGCGCAAAGGCCGTCACATCGGCGGGAAGCGCCGCCTCAAGGCCATGACCAAGGCACAGCGTTCCAAGATCGCAGCTAAGGCTGCTAAGGCACGCTGGAAACAGGCGAAACGACCGCGCTAGCCTTGTGCCGCTTTCGCGGTTTCTCTGCCGTTGCAATCTCCCGCACGCTCTGAGCTTTGCCGCTTCCCTCACCGTTTAACCGCTGATCGTGCCTGTTTCAGCATCATTTTTAATTCTGGGATGCTCAGTGGCGGGTCTTGAAAATGAATGACCGCGTGGCAGTTCGGGCAGATTGGGCGAAGGTCTTTGATCGGATTAACCTTGTGCTCCCCGCCTCTGTCGGCAATGGCTCTCAAATGATGGACGTGGATGAAGCCTTCAGCAGTTTCACCGTAGACGTCTCCGAAAGAGAACCCACAGGCAAAGCAAAATGATCCGTAGTGCGCGATGCACTGTTGCCGCGCTATCGGGTTGCGCTCGTACATTGTGACCGAAACCGATTTTGCGGCTCCGTGGATTAACGGCTCTGCAAACGATGCCTGATAGCTGTCGAGCAATTCATTGAGACGCTGTTCAATGGCTCCGTCAATCGTCGCATAGCTTCTGGGATACGCAGTCCATTTCCAAGCGGGGTGATTCTTGCGGATGAATGCCAGCGGGACGGCAGAGCTAAGGAGTGTGACCGCTTGAACGGTTGCGCCATACCGCCCCGGCACGTCCTGTTCTGGTTCCGACCCGATTAAGCCACGAGCCGCGAAGCCAAGCCCCGGCAGATGAAACAAGGCGCGGTCGTTTACATGGGCTTTCTTCGGAACAATCCACTCGATCGCGTCACCGCTTCCATGGTGGCAACTGCATGAGTTCTTCAGATGGGCACGCCCACCCCTACCGTTGAACGGTGAGAAACGGCAAATGGCGAGGGGTTGAACGATGTCGAAACGGTGCCCTGCGGAGACAGTAACGGTCAACATTGCTTTCGGTCGCGCGCGCAGGTCTCGATCTTGACCGGACGATCAAAGAATGCCCTTTTCGTGTACGTGTTCGAGCACATTTCGATATTTGTCTCTTGCCCTGTAGAAAGCCCTTTTTGCATGGCGACTCAGCATACCCCGGTATCTCACGTTGCCCCGGTCGAATATTTTTGACTCCAAGATGCCAAAATCCGAGTCGCAGACAAGAGATTCCTCCCATGTAGTGATAAATATTTTCTGTTTTGCCAAGTTCCTCAAGACCTTTTTCCCTTCGGGCTCTAAGGTCTCCTCCAGCGATATCTGTGCGCGGTCGATCTTCGCTCCCATGTCCGCCCAGACTCCGTCTGGAATGGTTGTGTAGCGTTCATTCGCTTCCGCATAGAGCGGCCCTGCGGTGCGATCGAATCGAGACAGATCCCCCACGGCCGCCATGGCATCAGACCGTTCCTCCAAGTCGATTTGCACTTGTTGAGCGATGATTTCGTAAAGAACGTTGTCCCACATGCACCCTGCCTGCGAAATCCAAATCTCGTTGGCGTCATAGAGCATGGAAATATTGTTGCCCTTAACTCTGTAGGACATCGCACAGCGAAGAACGCAGGGCTTAGCGAATCGTCCCCCTACCATGAATGATTCTCTCGTAAACCGCCTTTTTAGATTCTGGAATGCCCAGCTAGGCACGCAGGAACAGATAACCTCTTCGACGGAAGGTTCCTTGGGAGTCTTAACTACCAGCTCTCCAAACGGGACTAGGACTCCTGGGTTGTCTGCAAGGAAGAACTCAACAATCGTTGGCTCGACCTCCGTGTCGCGCAAGTAGGCGCAGATTTCACGTCGAAGTCTTTCACTTGCTCTCGGAGCTACAGCATAATTCAAAGCAACTTCCCACTTCGCGGTTCGTGATTTGCTGTTTAGTGTTGCCAGGTATCTCCGATACGTGTCACGGCAAATCCGAAGCTCCCGATTGACTTCAGCTGATAAAAGTCTCACGTATTCACGATGATCTTCTTCGCGTAGCTCCGGAAGCCTCGCTGTCAGTTCCCGCAACCGGAACTCGTGGTGAGCTTCTTGCGGAAGCCGATATGAAACAGTCTGTGCTATCTCGGACGATAGATGCTCGTGTGGCAAATCGCTCCAGCGCACTGCTGACTTTCGCCTCGTCTTAGATCTGGCCATCTCACCCCAATATGCTCTCGTCTCGAACGAAAAGCCACCAACGGATTACTCTGTCCGGGCCGTTACCTCTGTTACTCCCGTGTGGGGGCGGAATGCTCGCATGTTTTCTGTTACTTGCAACACTATTTTTGTCCGAGTGGCGAACCGGACAATTCAGAAGCTTGCATTCCGTCATTGTAGCTGCGAAAACGGAAGCAAGCGGTGTCTGGGGAACGTATTTCCAGGCAAAAGGTTGTTCCGGCGCAACGACCAAAAGCTGCTCCAGACCTCATGGCATGCGGTCCAAAAATCGAGATGACCGAGGTTGAAGGTCGTGCTATTGTTTCGGGCGAGGCAAACACCGGCAAGCCATCGAGAGGAGATATCGAATCGATGGCACGTCGGAGATTTCAAGATCCCATACCCAGAAGGGAAGGGAATTGGTGGTATTTGCTGTACTGGCTGGATACGTTTTCGGATGGGAAGGCCACGAGGAAACGTAAGCGTCATAAATTAGCTCCGGCGGACACTCCGGAGCGCGAAGCTAGAAAAATGGCCGTGGAATTTCTGCGACCAACCAATCAGGGTCTTGCGCCGATCGGATCGGCAACGAGGTTCGAGGATTACGTGGAAACCGTATACAACACAACTTTGATGCCGCTGATGGCCAGGAGCACGCGCGAGCGTTATCAGGGAGTGATCAAGAACTACCTCAATCCGGCATTCGGATCGAAGTGTTTGCGAGATCTTACGCCGCTAACGCTGCAACAGTATTTCTCAAGCATGACCGGATCAAAACTGTCATACGAATCCCGAGACAAAATCCGCGATGTCATGTCGAGCGTTCTCACTTCAAGCGTAACTTACGGCCTTCTAGTCAAGAACCCGATGGAAGGCGTGAGACTCTCGCCAGGAAAGAGGGGCAAACGAGTCAAATTGTTCATTGATCCAGCCAAGTTCGCCACACTGCTGGCACTGATACCGGAACCCTATGCCACGATGGTCTTCGTGGCGGTGTACACCGGTCTTCGAGCAAGCGAGGTAATCGGGCTGAAGTGGAGGTGCATACACGAGGATGCCATCACTATCGAAGAACGCTATTGCCGCGGTGAGTGGGGCATTCCTAAAAGCCAAGCTAGTAATGCGACCATCCCTGTCAATCGCGGTGTGATCGAACGCATCCACTGGCTTAAGACAGTCACCGTTGAAGTCAAGGCGGGCAATGC
>Ga0073928_10007865_pt1 | contig 13616 bp, 13 predicted proteins | sample PaiPotPPA55metaG_FD_76969 | JGI IMG/M metagenome (GOLD analysis project Ga0073928, IMG submission 76969) | Iron sulfur acid spring bacterial and archeal communities from Banff, Canada, to study Microbial Dark Matter (Phase II) - Paint Pots PPA... ...
CAAGTCCACTTCTCCTTCGTCCAGGACCAAGGTCGCCTGGCCTCTCAAGAGCACGACATAGTCAACGGTGCGCGTGCGGTGCATCAAGGGGTGGCGATGCGTATCGATGCGACAGTGGCTCGCTCCCAGGGCGGCAAAGGCCGCGTCCAGCAGATGGGTGACTTCTGGACTGGTCAGCCGGTCTTCCTGGGGACGAATCTCGAAGAATCGAAACCGCGTGCCGCCCGAGGCGGCTCCAGCTTGACGGGTCGGCGCTCCATCGGGGCATCGAGCACGGCCGGCACCGATGCCGTGGTCCATAATTCCTGGAGGCCAAAGGGCTCGATGGCATTGATCTGAGTGTCATCAGCAATCGTGGATTTCCCGTCGGCATTGTTACCCGTGACGATCCTGCGAATCGAACCTGGCATTATTCGCTCCTTTTGCAAGCGCACAATCGAGGCAACGCTAAACGCGAGTTGCATTCGCGTTGAGCATTAAATGTCTACGCGTTTCATATTCACCAGGGCATCGATTTGCACCCCGTGTCGCGGGGCTAGGGCCGTGCCACCAGGTCCTCGACGGCGCAACGTTGATGCGTTAAACTGCCGAGTTGGGCAGTCTTCTGTATACTCTCGCGATTTCCAAACGGACGTTAGGCGGGGGATGTGCGAAGCCGAAGGGAAATGAAATATGATCCTCAGAACGTGGCATGGTTGGACAATGCTCGCGAATGCCTCCCGCTACGTCGAGCATTTTCGAGGAAATGTTCTTCCGCAATTGCGATCCATCGCCGGATTTCGCGGCGCTTTATTGTCGAGGGGTGACCGCGACGGCGAAGTCGAGTTCTTCGTCCAGACCCAGTGGGACTCAATGGATGCCGTGCGAGCGTTCGCGGGCGACGATCCGACTCGCGCAATGGTCGAACCCGAAGCAGTTGCGGTGCTGAGTCATTTCGACCGAATCGTGCGGCACTACGAAATCATGGACTAGGACTTCACAGTATGCCCAAAGCCATCCGACTGCATCGTACCGGCGGCCCCGAAGTCCTCCAGTGGGAGGAAGTCGAGGTTGGCGAGCCCGGCCTGGGCCAGGCCCGCGCTCGCCAAACCGCCATCGGCGTCAACTTCATAGACACCTACCACCGCTCGGGCCTCTACCCGCTCCCCCTGCCGACCGGGTTGGGCAGCGAAGGAGCCGGGATTGTAGAGGCGGTTGGGCCAGGCGTCACGCACGTCAAGCCGGGCGATCGTGTCGCCTACGCCGGCGGCCCTCCCGGCTCTTACGCCGAGGTGCGGCTCATCCCGGCGGAGCGGCTAGTCAAGCTGCCGGAAGGCATCACCGATCAGGTGGCCGCCGCCATGATGCTCAAGGGCATGACGGTGCAGTACCTGATCCGCCGCACCTACCGTGTGAAGCCGGGCGATACGGTGCTCTTCCACGCCGCGGCGGGAGGTGTGGGCCTCATCGCCTGTCAGTGGCTCAAGGCACTCGGTGCCACCGTGATCGGAACCGTTGGTTCGGAGGAGAAGGCAACACTGGCAAGGGGCCATGGCTGCGACCACGCAATCATCTACACGAGGGAAGACTTTCCGAAGCGAGTTCGCGAGCTCACCGGCGGCCAAGGCGTGCCGGTTGTCTACGACTCGGTGGGCAAGAACACCTTTATGGGCTCACTCGACTGTCTGCGCCCGCTGGGACTAATGGTCTCCTTCGGTAACGCCTCGGGCCCGGTGCCGCCTTTCGAACCGAGGCTGCTGACCGAAAAGGGATCTCTCTACCTGACCCGGCCAACTCTGGTCACGTACACCGCCAGCCGTGCCGACCTGGAGTCGACAGCGAAGGATCTGTTTGATGTGGTCCTCTCGGGAGCGGTGAAGCTCCAGATTAACCATACCTACGCGCTCAAAGACGCGCAGCAGGTGCATCGTGACCTGGAGAGCCGCAAGACCACCGGCTCGGTCGTAATACTCCCTTGAAGGGGCTCCACATCTGGACAATCGGGCATTATGACTTTGCACGGACCTACCATGTCTGATTTTCACTTAATTCTGTCCGGCTGCCGCGCCTGAGTGTGGTTGGCCGAAACTCGGCGGCCATTCGCCTGGTAGTTGTGCAGGGGGATAGCGCCCGCTTTTGTCGCCGTTCGTAGAAGAAACTGGGATCTTTAAGAGGCAACGGGGACTTTGGGATGACAACCGCGGAAACCGCAACGAGGTGTTGCCCGAGCCGGCGTTTCCTTTGGGCAGGCGTTGCCCTGGCGATTCTCGGGCCGGCGGCATACGCGCTCCAACTTTGGGCCAGGCAACTCTTCACGCCTTGGTACGTCCCCACGCTGGGGACGCTGGGGGTGGTCCTGGTCGTCATGGCGCTCGGTGGGGCGGGTGCTGACGCTGGTCCTCGTGGGCATCTTGGCGGCGGGCGAGTGGTATCTCATGATGAAGCTGGCCAAGCTTCCAGCCTACGCCGGTCCGCTCGAGGTCGGCAAGCCGCTGCCAGCGTTCGAAACGCAGCTGGCCGATGGGTCACGGTTTGCATCGGGGGACCTTAACTGCAAGCAGAACACGTTGCTGGTGTTCTTCCGCGGGCGGATGTGACCGATCTGCTTGATCGAGCTGGGCGAGCTCGAACGGCGGCACGCGAATTTCGCACGGAAGAACACGCGGATCGTGGCGGCTTCCACGGAGCTGCAGGCCTCTGCACAGAAAACGCAGGCGGAGTACCCGCATCTGACGATTATCTCCGACAGGGACCACAGGATGATCAACGCCTTGGGAATGGTTCACCCGCACGGGTTCCCTAGCGGCGCCGACGCAGCGGCGCCCACCACGGTCTTGGTGGATCCGGAGGGGACGGTTTGCTGGCTGTAGCGCCCGGATTTGGGGATGGCCCGGCTGTCGGTCGATGAGGTGCTGGGTCGGATAGCCGACAGATTGATATAGGAGGTCTGCCTTGATGATAAATCATCAGCCGGGCGCCCTTTCATGCAGACAAAAACTGCGCGCGGATGCGGGCATGCTGACACTGATGTGTCTGCTCTTGTTCCCATCTGCTCAGCAAGGATTCGGCCTAGCCCGGGCTCATGACGAACACAGTCAGCCACGGCCAGGATCGTCCCACGGCATATTGAGCGATTTACACGATGACTTACAGCGAAACGGACCTTATCTAGAGCTGATCAGTGGGATCGAGCTCTTTGCGGAAATGGCCTGTGATACAAGGAGCGTCCCCATAGTCGCCAAGCTCCACGAACTGGAAGCTCTCCAGCCGAAGCACGTTGAATCGGTCCTGTGGCAATCGCTCCAGGATTGGCACCATGGTCTACCTGGTGCCGCGATCCACTGGGAATTGACGGCGTGCGTCGTGAGCGTTCGAGAAATACCGATGCACGATGGCATGGAGAAGATTGAAAGATTATCATTCCAGCGTGGCGATGCATTGAAGCGCTACAAATCCGGCGGCTTACTGCGCGATTGTGATTTATCGTACCTCGATGCCGGCGATTGTCGTCCGAGCGTATCATTCACATTCAAGATGCCTGACCCCAGGAAAGATTCCAATATGCCCCGCGAACGAGCGACCGGGGAAGTCATCCCGCGGAAGCTCTCGGCAGACTTCTGCTTCGCAGTTGCGGGCTTCGTCAACGGCAGTCCTGAAGTTCGGACCAAACGTTTGCGCATCCATAATTCCGGGCCAGGGCAATGGGGTGTCGATCCGCCCTAGGGTTTCACTGCCTCCGCCCGCCACTCATCTTTGGCCATGGGTAGTGCCAGCGCGCGGAGCAAGCAAGCGGGGCGCGTGGGGTGTCCCAAGATTCCCCTCACCCTGCCCTGGGGGAACATGTCGGGGCGGGGAGTGAGTGGCAGTGAGCGGGAAGCGAGAGGCGTGGGGCGTCCCAGCATTTCACAGCGACCGTGTGCACCAGCTCATGCTCGCCCATTCCCAAAAGCACCGGGTGCCGCAGAGAGCCGGAGAGCCAGGGCAGAGAGCAAACGCGAAGAAGCGGGCAATGCTGATACTTGACGAGTGTCGCTGACTGGCATGGTGTGGCATCGATTTCGAGGGCGCGCTATCAACTGTCAAGCTGTCAAGTGGGGCGGAAATCGAAATCGGGTCTCAGACGGGCGCGCAAAAGCATTTCTCGATTCGGCTTTGCAGAAGCTGGTGCATGCCAGTGCCAGGCGATGGCGTAGCGTGCCAATCGTGCAAATTGTATTTGGTGAATTGTTGTTTTTGCTGGTCGCTATGGGGTGTGTCAGTTCAAACCAAACGAAACCAAAGCGTGCGTGGGCCGTGAGGCATGGAGCGGGCCTTCAGTGCTCGACATGCTTTCGGGTCAGAACCGACAGTATGGCACCCAATGTCGCGGGGAGCGGGAGGACCGTGGAGCGTCCAGAACGCCCCCCTCACCCTGACCCTCTTGTTTTGTCGGCACGCTAGCGGATTCGGCCGACGACTCCGACGCCTACGCTTACGGGCGGTGGGGCGGGCTCGACGACGTAGGCGGGTTCGCCGTAAACCGGCACGGCGGTGTACACGCGGCGCGGATAGCGCGTGGTGTTCATCATCACCTCGATGACGCGATCGCTGACGCCGTTTTGCTTGAGCCAGATCGTGTCATTGCTGGAAAGCTGGTAGACCGAGCCGGAGCTGAGGATTTGGTTGATGATGACCTCGTCGCTGATGTGCTGTTGCGCCATCTGGGCAACGTCAGCAATGCCCACCTGTCTCTGGGCCTGGGCGATCGCCTTTCGCTTGTCGCTCTCGTCCGCGGAATGACCGATCAGGCCGCCTGCCAGAGCACCGGCGCCGGCCCCGATGAGGGCGCCGCCTGCCGTGTGGCCTGTGGCATGGCCGATCAAGGCACCGGTCGCCGCTCCAATGCCGCCGCCTGCGAGGGCGCCGTTTTCCGTGTTATTTAGCGAGGAACAGCCTGCGGTCGCCGCCAGGGTACTGACAGCCATTGCCAGTGTTTTCACCACTCTCATCGCGACTCTCCTCCAGGGCCCGCGGGCCCTAATCCGCCATTCCGGATCTGCCGGCGCCAGGCGGGGCAATATGCGGCAAAACGCAAAGACCGTCAAGACCAGCGGCCAGGGGTTGACTGCCGGCACCTAACCCCGGACCATAGAAGGATCATGCGTCAAAATCAGTATCGGCCAATTGGAGAAAGCGACATGAATCGGCACCGCATCGGTGTGCCGCGCCAGATGTTTTTGGCGGCCATCTCGGCTTGTCTTATCTGTCTTATCGCTTCCATGTCCTTCGCGGCCGCTGCCGGGGCGCCGCAAAAGGTCGTCACCATCGAGGGTATCACGGAATATCGCCTGGACAATGGCCTGCGGCTTCTCCTCTTTCCCGATCCCAGCACGCCCACAGTCACAGTCAATCTAACCGTCCTGGTCGGATCCCGGCATGAAGGTTACGGCGAGACGGGTATGGCTCACTTGCTCGAGCACATGCTTTTCAAAGGGACGCCGAGCCATCGCGAGATCCCTCGATTGCTCAAGGAGCGCGGGGCGGAATACAACGCCAACACCTGGATTGATCGAACGGCCTACTTTGAGACCATGACCGGGACAGACGACAATCTGGACTTTGCCCTGAAGCTCGAGGCGGACCGCATGGTCAATAGCCTCATCCGTCGTGAGGACCTGCTCAGCGAGATGACGGTGGTGCGCAACGAATTCGAGCAGGGCGAGAACAGCCCGCGTGCCATCCTGAGCCAGCGCATCACATCGGCCGCTTATGAATGGCACAACTACGGCAAATCCACAATCGGCAACCGTAGCGACATTGAGCGCGTGCCCATCGAGCGGCTCCAGGCTTTCTACCACAAGTATTATCGTCCGGATAACTGTCTCCTGGTCATCGCCGGCAAGTTCAACGAAGAGCATGCGCTAGCCATGGTCGTGGAGACGTTTGGAAAGCTAAATAACCCGAAGCAGGCGCTCGACTCCACCTACACCGAAGAGCCGCCTCAGGATGGCGACCGCTACGTCACGCTCCGCCGCGTGGGTAAGGTCCCATACGTAGGCGTGCTCTACCACGTTCCGCCCGGGGCTCACGCGGATTATCCGGCTGTTGAGGTTCTCAATCGCGTGCTGGTGACTGAGCCTTCCGGTCGACTCTACAAGGCCCTCGTCACTACTCACAAGGCGGCCAGCGTTTCGGGGTCCGCCTGGGGCTGCCACGATCCCGGCACCATTGAGTTCGCCGCCGAGGTGGACCACGGTTCCACAGCCGACGCGGTCCGCGACGCCATGCTCGATGTGACCGAAGGAATCGGCAAAAACCCCATTACCAAGGAAGAAGTGACGCGGGCCCAGCGCGAGCTCAAGAACCAGCGCGACCTGGTGATGACCAGGACCGGCACCGTTGCCCGACTCCTGGGCGACGCGGCTGCCATGGGCGACTGGCGGCTATTCTTCCTCAACCGAGATCGTGAAGCCGCGGTCACCGCAAGCGACGTCAATCGCATCGCCTCCACGTATCTCGTGCGAAACAATCGGACGGTGGGCGTGTATCTACCCACCGAGGCTGCCGAGCGCGTGGCCGTCCCCGGGGCGCCGGACATGGATGCCATTCTCAAGGACTATCGCGGCCGTGCCGAGCTGGCCGCGGGTGAGTCCTTCACTCCCACGCCCGAGAATATTGAGAAACGAGTCGAGCGCTTCACACTTCCCAACGGTATGAAGGTCGCGTTGCTGGCCAAGAAAACACGCGGGCAGGCGGTCGTGGGCGCGCTGGAACTGCACTACGGCAGCGAGGGCTCGCTAAAAGGGCACACGAGCGCGACTCAGTTTATCGCACCCATGCTTCAGTACGGGACGCGCGGGCGGGACCGCCAGCAAATCAAGGATGAGCTGGAACGCCTGGGCGCTCGGCTCAGCGGCAGCGGCGCAGTTGGCGATGCATCGTTTTTCTTCCAGACGACGGCCCCGAACCTGCTGGGCTTGCTCGGCTTGCTGGCCGAAGTATTGAAAGAGCCCACCTTCCCGGACAAGGAACTTGAGGTCCTGAAGCGGAAACAGCTCGCCACGCTCAAGGCCAGTATGGCGGAACCTCGCTCGCGGGCTAGTCGCGAATTGCAAAGGCGGCTCTCTCCGTTTTCGCCTGACAACGTCCGCTATGTCCCCACGATTCAGGAGTCGATCGACCGATTGAATGCAGTTACCGCCGACGAGATCAGGAAGATCCACAAGGAGCAATGGGGTCCCGATAACGTCGAACTCGCCATTGTAGGCGACTTCGACCCCGCCGCCGTCAAAAAGGAGCTGGAGGACCGCTTTGGCAACTGGAAGGCCGCGCTGCCGTTCCAGCGAATCGAGCGGCCGGCCCGTATGGACGTGGCCGGCAGCCGCGACGTGATCCTGACTCCGGACAAGGCGAACGCCATTTATCTGGCCGGAATGATGCTGGATATGAAGGACGACGATCCCGAGTATCCCGCGCTGGAAATCGCCGACTTTATCTTGGGAGGCGGCAGCCTCTCCAGCCGGCTCGCCAACCGCGTGCGTCAAAAGGAAGGTCTTTCCTACACCGTGGGCAGTCAGTTCGGTGCCGGCGCCAAGGATGCCGCGGCCCGCTTCGCGGTCTTTGCCATCTGCAATCCCAGTAACATAGAGAAGGTCGATCGCGCCATCACCGAGGAGCTGGCCCGCCTGGTGGACAAGGGCGTGAGCGAGGCGGAGCTGTCAGAAGCCAAGAAGGCCTATCTGGAAAATCTCCGCGTTGCCCGGGCGGAGGATTCCAGCATAGCTTCCACTCTTGCCGATGAGCTCTCCAATGGACGCACCTTCGCGTATTACGCCGACCTTGAAAAGAAGATCGAGGCTCTCACACCGGCCCAGGTGAATGAAGTGATACGCAAACGCCTCTTGCCGTCTCGTCTGATTGTTATTCAGGCGGGCGACTTCAAGAAACAGACCAGCCGCTTGCCCTGAGGTCTCCCGGGCCTTTTGGTTTACCCGATGTCCGATATCCGTAAGGACGCTGCCGCCAAGGTCAAGCCCGTCGAGAACGCCCCGGTTCTGACCTGGCACCATGGCGGCTTGACCATTGAGGGCTATTCTCGTGCCGCCGTCCAGACTTACTGGCGAATCCCAGAATTGAAATTGGGGTTCGATATGGGCGCACAGCCCTGGGACTTCATGGGAACGCCGACCTGGTTCATCACGCACACGCACCTGGATCACGTCGCGGCACTACCGGTTTACGTGGCCCGCCGACGAATGATGAAAATGGAGCCGCCGAACGTTTATCTTCCCGAGCCCGCGCTCGAGGACGTTCGCCGGCTGCTCCTGATCATGCAGCGGCTCGACCGTGGCCGAATGGCTTGCACGCTGCACGGGCTCAAGCCCGGCGACGAAGTATCGCTGTCGCGCGAGCATGTGGTGACGGTATTCGCGACTTCGCACACCATTCCTTCGCTCGGTTACCTGGTTTGGGACCGTCGCAGGAAGCTCAAAAAGGAATACCAGGGCCTGGCCGGGGAGCAGATCCGCGACCTCAGGCAGTCGGGCGTGGAAGTGACCGATGACAAACGAACGCCTTTACTGGCGTACACAGGCGATACCAGTCCCGCAGCCCTCGATGCTTATTCACCAGTTTTCAAGGCCCGGATCCTGATCACAGAGATGAGCTTCATCCGTCCCAATCACCGCCGCGAAAAAATCCACAAATTCGGCCACATGCATCTGGACGATTTCATCGAGCGGGCCGACCGCTTCGAAAACGAGCGCATCGTCTGCTCCCACTTCAGCACTCGCTATCATCCCCACGAAGTGCGGAGGCTGCTAGAGGCCAAGTTGCCGGCAAGCCTGCGGGAGCGAATCCACATCTGGCTGTGATCCGGTCTGCGCCGGTCACATCTCTATTTTGAAGCAGAAGCTGCCCGCGCCTTTGCTAACGCCTCTTCGAGACTGCCCGCGCCGGTAATGCGCAGAATCTCTTTCTCATACGCGCCCGACAAAGGCGTTATGATGCCTGCCTTCTTCGCGGCCATCAGGTAGCTAATACCGTCCATTCCTTTGGGCACGTCTCGCTTTCGGGCGCTGGCAACGGCCAGCTCGGCCAGTTGGCGGGCGGTGGGGTGTTCGAGCTTGCCCGAGTCGGCGAAATCGGTGTAAAGGACTCGATCCGGGCCCATGAAATCCTTGCAGACGGCTATGAGCACGCTGTTGGGTCCGGGGTTGGCAGGCCGCTTGTACGCCTTGCCGCTGCCCACTTGTCTCGTCTCGCGCCGCCACAGAATGCTCTTTGCCTCTTGTTCCGAGATCGAATCCTTGAGCACGAAAATCGTAGCTTTGACGTGGGCGCCGCCGGAGCTGACGGGCACAAGCGTGGGCGCGCCGCCCCGGGTTCGCTTGCTGGTCCGTCCATATTCCACCGCAAAAGGCGTTTCCGCTTCAATTCGGCTCGCCGTGGCGTCGGCGAGCTCCTCACCCGGATCGGCAATGAGCGAACCGAAACCGAAGATGCCGACTTTCAGCTTGGTATGTGCGTCACGCCGCCCGGACGTCTCCTGGCATCTGCCAGTGTTTATCGTGCCAACCAGGAAGAGGCTTACCACGATGGCCCAAGGATGCAGCCGCCGAAGCTCTTTCATGACTTGACTCGCTTAAGGCGTAATTGTCAGTGCCCAAATTGATATCGAAAACGTTGAAGGCGGCCAGCGATCACGAGCCACAGTGTGCCCTATAGACACACTGGCAATTGCCCACAGTGCGATCCTGTCAAAAAACAAACCAGCCGGGAAAGCCATTGGCTTCCCCGGCTGTCGTCTCAGCTAACTCTGGGCCTCTTAGTTGCCCGAAGGAGGAGCAGGCGGGGTGGGGGTCTGGGCCACCGCGGTCGGGCCGATCGCCGGCTGGACGCCCGCCGCCGGAGTTACCAGCGTGCAGTAGGTGGTCCAGGGAATGTAGCAACCCCAGGGCTGGTACCACAGGCACCAGCAGTTGTCGGTCGGGTACCAGTAGCAGTAGCAACCGAAGCAATCGCAGTAGCACTTGTGCGAGCAGTAGAAGCTGCTGTTGTAATAACACTTGCCGTAGGGCTGGCAGTAGCTCTTCGAGGAGCTCTTCATGTTGTAGCTGTTCGACTTGTAGCTGCTGTTCGAGCTCATGCTGAAAGACTTGCTGCCGGAGCCGGAGTTGCCTCCCTTGGCGTTGGCGATGCCGGTCGCGGTCAGGATCAGGGCCAGGGCGGTCAGTTGCAGGATAGAACGCTTCATCGGAATCTCCTTTGCTGCTCAGGGCAGCGGGTTAAGTTCGTGGTGACACAGGCCTTTACACTTTTTTGACCCGTTTCATTCACCTCGTAACCGTATTCCGGCCTGAGCCGTCGCTGTGACAGGCGGTTTTGGCAAATTCAGCAGAAATCTCACGCGGGCCGCGTGTTTCAGGCGCTTCGCCAACTCGATCGGCACTCCAGCGAAATCACCGATCAAATTGTGAGGAGCTCGAGGCCAGGCGAGAAATAGCTCCCTGTCCGTCAAGACGGTCGCGGCCTAGTCTCGCGCCCGCTTCGGCATGCGGTGAACGCTCGCCGCCTTCAACAACTTCCGCAAGGCGGGACTACGAATTGCCGCTGCTTCCCGAATTTTGACGTGCCTGAGTCGCTTGCCGGTGCCTTCGAGCAAGCCATCCGGATCGAGCAACTCCGCGCCGTAGTAAAAGCCCAGGTTCACATCGTCCTTCTGGGTAGAGATATAGCAAAAGTGCTCGGTCATCTTCTTGGGGCCCACACCGTAACTGGCAATGCGCATTCTCGGCCACGGCACTTCGACTACACCGGGCATGACCCGGGCCACGAGCTTCCGAAGCTGACGCGCCAGCCGGCGGGCGCGTTCGCTCCCCTTGGCCACGGAATCCTCGAAGGTGCCATACTCATCGATGGTCCGCACAGGCGGTGTCCTCAGGCATGCGCACAGCACGAACCCAATTAAGAACGAGGGCCTGTGTCGGCCGGCGCGGGGACGGCTTTCTCACATATAATAGTTGGCTCCAGAGGCTCCGGATACCATGGCGGACCCGAAAGAACAGGCGGCAAGTCAGTTGGCCACCGGGCCGTACGCGGGCGGCCCATTCGTGCCGCCTTCACCGGCAGAACTGGCAAAACGACTGCCCAATTTAGAAGTCCTGGAAGTCATCGGGCACGGCGGCATGGGAGTGGTCTATAAGGGCCGCCAGACATTTCTGGATCGACCGGTCGCCATCAAGCTGGTTCGCCCCGATTTCGAAAGCAACGCTAACTCGGAAGAACGCTTCATTCGTGAGGCCCGTTCGCTGGCCAGGCTGCAGCACCCGAACATCGTTACGGTCTTCGATTTCGGCAAGGCAGGCGATCTTTGCTACCTGGTCATGGAATACGTGGAAGGATCGAGCCTTCGCAGCCGAATCGCCCAGAAGTCGGTGTCCCCGCGCGATGTGCTGGACTTTGTCCCGCAGATCGGTGAGGCTTTGCGCCATGCCCACGAAAGCGGCCTGGTTCATCGCGACATCAAGCCGGAAAACATCCTCATTGCCCCCCGGAATCGAGTACGCCTGGTCGATTTCGGCCTTGCCATGCTGCTGGACCCATCCGGCCGGCGGGCAGGTCAAGATCAGCGCATTGCGGGGACGCTTGGATACATGGCGCCGGAGCAGTTTTCGATGCCCGAACAGGTTGACCACCGTGCCGACATCTATGCGACCGGCGTGGTCTGCTTCGAGATGCTTACGGGGAAGATTCCGCAAGGACACCCGGTGCCGCCGCCTTCGACTACATCGGCGACGGACCGGCGTTTCGATCCCATCGTGCTCAAGGCTCTCCAGCGTGACCGGTCCGAGCGCTACCAGCACATTATCCAGATGAATACGGACTTGACGGGGTTGACCCGGACGCCTGATTCCACGATTCGCTTCGACAAGACCATCGCCGCGCCCATCGATACGGTCTACGCGGCATGGACGAACCCGGAACGGATAGCAAGATGGTTCGCGCCCACGGACGACTTTACGACTCCCATGGCCGAGGTCGATGCACGCGTGGGCGGCCGTTACCGGATCGGCATGAAACACAAGGACCAGGACTACACGAATATCGTCAGCGGACAGTACTGCCGGCTGGATCCTCCTGATTGCATGAGTTTCACGTGGGCCTGGGAGGCGCCGCGGGCCGATGAGCACGAGACGCAGGTGGCTCTGGAATTCCGCCCGAATGGGCCCGCAACCGACCTGCCCCTCATTCACGAGCGATTTCGCGACCCGGAAGCTCGAAAAAGCCATGCCGAGGGATGGACAGGCTGCCTGGCCAGGCTGGAACGTAAGCTTTCCGGCGGTTCCACGCCGGCTTGACCATCATGCCGTGACGGCGGCTGGCCTTTCGGGTGCCAAAGTAGACCGCAAACCGATACGGCCCAAGCGCAGCGTGCTGCTTGCTCATCGCTTCTGGGGCGGAATGTCTTCGATCGTCGATGCGAACGCGGCATGGGCTGCCGCGTCAACGGGCTTGTGCGTGATCTTGGTTGTCGCCGGATGCTTGCCCAGGCTTTTCGATGGCCGAATGGGCCTGGAAGCAAAGCCGCCTCCACAGTTCGGACACACGTTGTGCAGGATGCGCTCGACGCAGTCCGCGCAAAAAGTGCACTCGTAGGAGCAGATCCTTGCCTCGAGCGAATCAGGCGGCAGCGGCCGGTTGCAGTTTTCGCAGGATGGTCTCAATTCCAGCATCGCACACCTTGGTTTCTGTATAGAGTGCTGTCTCGCTCACATCGTATTCCGGGCCCGAAACCATGCCAATGCTGGCAGACCGGCTCCAACGGCCAAAAGGGACATTTGCGCCCGGCGATCCAGAGTCAGACACCACTTGACGGAAACGCCAGAGTTTCCTCTGTGGGGTCTGGCTGTCGTCTATCGCTCCGGTGCGATGGGAATACCCGCTCGCTTCAGCAGGTCGTCAAGGACCGGACGGGCAGACTTGCTGATTGGCAAGAAGTGAGCCTGTGGTTTTCCTGGGTATACTTGGATTTGATCACAATGAAAGCAGATAATGAGACTCTGGGCTTGGCTCCCTTGAACCACATGAATTGCGTGTCGAGGGTCGAAGCAAGCAGTAGGAGTTCCACCCTCTGCCACAGCGCGGACCACGGCTTCCCCGACCCGCTTGCGATCAGCGGAGGACGTAAGGGTCAGTCGTCCCAAGATCCGCCAGCCTTGAAACCGCGTGGAGTCATTGAGCTTCAGTGGATACGAGTTCGGGTCTAGAGATAGCAACTCCAGCTCGGACGCATTTGACAAGACCTGCGTTACGTCATTGGGAAGAGGTATTACGTCCTTACGAAGGCCACTCATAGCCCAGAACAAGAGGCCCAGACAAACACACGCCAGAACGATGAGCGTCGGAATTCGCTTCATTGCATACTTCCCGATGCCGACGCGATCGAGATCGTGCATATAAACTACAGTTCACCCGTTCCGCGAATCGCAAAGCCGCTGGAGAGTCTCATGAATCTTTGCCGGTCTAGCTTTTTCCTGCTTCTCTTTACGTCTTGCTCACTGCTCCTCGCGGACAACGTCGCCGCGCCGCCGGTACCCAGGCAAGCCGAGCATATATCCATCTGGCACGGTGAGAAGGTAAATGATCCCTTCTTCTGG
>Ga0073928_10007866_pt1 | contig 13615 bp, 10 predicted proteins | sample PaiPotPPA55metaG_FD_76969 | JGI IMG/M metagenome (GOLD analysis project Ga0073928, IMG submission 76969) | Iron sulfur acid spring bacterial and archeal communities from Banff, Canada, to study Microbial Dark Matter (Phase II) - Paint Pots PPA... ...
CGGCTGCTGGCGATTGCGGAAGAAATCACCAAGCTGCTGGCCATTTGCGTCCGGTGTGGCAATCCCGCGGTGCATACGCAAAGGCTGGTCGAAAGCGAAGAACTTGTAGTGGTGGGCGCCACTGGTATTTACGAAGCGCGCTGCCGCCGATGCTTCGAGCCCAATATCGCGCTGGCGCAAGAGAAAAAAGATGGGCCACAACTGATGTTCCGCGCGCGCAACGTTTCGGGCGCAAAGTAATTCACGTCACACTCGCTGATATAAGTCTGGGCCTGCTGGTAACCGCGACGTTAAAATAGCCAGTCGTCTTTTTTCCCGAAGGGCAAACATGATTATTGAGTCCAAGGCGCCCACCCGCGTCGATCTGGCTGGAGCCACCCTTGATATTTGGCCTTTGTATCTCTTTCATCCCGGGGCGCTAACCGTGAATGCGGCAATTTCGCGTTACGCCTCCTGCGTAATCGAAACCAACGCCCCGGGCAATGAACAAATCAGGCTGGTGTCGCGCGACACCAAGCGCGAGGAAAGTTTCACCTCGCTCTCTGCGCTCGCAAAAGCCGGGCGCTATCGACTCCCACTGCTCGCCGAAATTGTGAAGTTCTTTCAGCCTCCAGGTGGATTCACCCTCACCACCGACTCGGAAGCTCCGGCCGGCGCGGGCATCGGCGGATCCAGCGCAATGGCTGTGGCGATTTGTGCTGCGCTGGATCGCTTTACAGGAGCAGGCAAAAGTAAAGAAGACTGGATTCACATCAGCCGTGACGCGGAAGCGGTGGTTATCTGCGTGCCCACCGGGACACAGGACCACTATCCTCCCGCGTTTGGTGGCGCTGCGGCGATTGAGTTGCCCGCCGGCGGTGAACATCGCGTGGAGTTGCGACTGAATCTGGATGAGCTGGAACGCCGCATCGTGGTTTGCTACACGGGCAAGCCACGCCAGCATGGCATCAATAATTGGGAAGTTTTTAAAGCGCACATTAACGGCAAGCGCGCGGTACAAAACAGCATGGAGAAAATCTCCAAAGTCGCGCAACTGCTGCGCGTCGCGCTGGAAGCCACGGACTGGAACGAAGCTGGCCGGCTGATGCGGGAAGAGTGGTTTTTTCGCAAAAGAAATTTGCCCACCATATCGACGAAACTGGTTGACCGCGTTATTGAAGGAGCGCGCAAAAAGGGTGCGCTGGCGGGCAAGGTTTGCGGCGCCGGTGGTGGAGGCTGCGTGGTCCTGCTGATTGACCCGGACGCGCGCCAGCGAGTGGAAGCCAGCATCCGAGACGCAGGAGCAGAAGTCCTCCCGGTTAAGATCGATCGCCAAGGCGTTCAAGTCGTCTCCCGTTAACAGATTGCGGCGTACTTACTCCGCCCTAAGGTGCGCGGAGCCTGCCTTCGGCAGGCAGGCCCGCCGAGGAGGAACCTACGTCTATCCAGCAGGGAATAGCCCTTTAGGACAGTTAAGCGGAAGGATAAGACTGTCCCTGCATGTGGCTGTTCAGCGAGTTTTTCGCATCATAGAATAAGAGTTAAGGTAGACTGGCTCGGGATTGCCCCGCCAGTTGGAACCCTTACGGATGACGATTTTAGCCATTACTTTGACCTTCCTGCTATTCGCAGATGCGGATGTGCCGCAGGTGAATAGCTTGCGCACGCCTGCGAGTGCAAATCTGGGAACATTTCCCTCCGGCGGCGAAGTTCCTCTGTTCGGAAACGACTCATCTGAAGGCGATTCGCAAAATGCATCAAGCTCGCAGGACAAATCCCAAAACGGCGGTAAGGACGCATCGCTGCAGGATAGTTCGAAACTAAACCTGATCCGCTATGTGTCCGGTGAATTCGCCAGAGCAGTCAAGCCTCTACCCGCCGGCAAAGATGGTTTCATCGTGCACGTTGGCCAGCCGATGGACGCGGACATGCTTGACCGCCAAGTGGCTACGCACGGCGCCGCAGTGAATACCGGCGATCACGTGCAGATTACCAAGCTCGAATTCCACGAAAAACAAATCGTCGTGGATCTAAATGGCGGCGGCCGAGGCAAGAAACGCCTGCGCGATCGCATTCATCTGGAGATGGGCGGCATCCCGACCACTCGAACAACCTCAACTACGCCACAGGATCAGGGCCCTCCAGGAATGCAGCCGGGGCTGGGAAGCACGCTGTTTCTTGAATTTGGCAAGCCGCTTCCAGATTTGTCTCCTGACGACTTGAAGAAGCTGCTTGCGCCCTTTCTGGATTTTGCGAAACAACGCTCGGCGTCGGTGCAATGGTTTGACACTCTTCCAATCGAAATGAAGAAAGCCATCCAGGAACGAAAACCGGTCGTGGGCATGGACCGCGAAGAGGTCGTTGCCGCGATTGGCAAGCCGGAGCATAAGGTTCGCGAGCGCGACTCAGAAGGCAACGATATCGAGGACTGGATTTACGGCCAGCCCCCGTCAAAAACCGTGTTCGTGCGTTTCACGGGCACGCGCGTGACCAGCGTCAAGCAATACCCGCAGTAATCCTCCGCGATATTTAAACGATCTCGCAAATAAGAGAGAACGTCCGGTCTGCCCAGGAATTCCCACGAATTCCCCGAGCAGAATATCCACCAGCGGTCCTGCTTTTCGCGCCCCCACCACCCCGCCCTGATTATGATCTAGTACTAATCTAGTCCGCCCCAGTTGCCCCTCCCGCCGCGTCACGATATGGTTCAGTAAGCTTTCTCAGACCAACTAGGGCCAAATCAAACAATGTTCGAGCAGGCATTCAAAAATATCGACGATGTACTCCGCAAAGAGGCCGGTTGCTCCAGCGAACTGGACTACACCGAGCAAACCTCCTGGCTGCTGTTCCTGAAATATTTGGATGCCTTGGAGCAAGACAAATTCGATGAAGCCGCCCTCAACGGCAAAAAGTACACCTTCATCCTAGACAAGCCTTACCGCTGGGACGAGTGGGCCGCCCCTAAAGCCAAAGACGGCCAGATCGATCACAACAAAGCCAAAACCGGCGACGACCTCCGCGACTTCGTTAACGCCAGGCTTTTCCCCTATCTTCACGCCTTCAAACAAAAAGCCAGCGGTCCCAACACCATCGAATACAAAATCGGCGAAATCTTCGGCGAAATCAAAAACAAAATCTCCAGCGGCTACAATCTGCGCGACATTATTGACCACATTGACGAGTTACGCTTCCGCTCCCAAACTGAAAAGCACGAGCTCTCGCACCTCTACGAAGCCAAAATCCGCAACATGGGCAACGCTGGCCGCAATGGCGGCGAGTATTACACTCCCCGCCCCCTCATTCGCGCCATCATCCAGGTCGTGAATCCCAAGCTTGGCGAACGCATCTACGACGGCGCTTGCGGTTCAGCTGGTTTCTTGTGCGAATCGTTCGAATTCCTGAAACAAAAAAAGAATCTCACCACCAATGATGTCAAGTTCCTTCAAGAGCGCACCTTCTACGGCAAGGAAAAGAAGTCCCTCGCCTACGTCATCGCCATCATGAACATGATTCTCCATGGCATTGAAGCGCCCAACGTCATTCACACCAACACCCTCACCGAAAATCTCGCCGACATTCAGGAAAAAGATCGCTACGACATCGTTCTCGCCAATCCGCCCTTCGGTGGCCAGGAACGCAAAGAAGTGCAGCAAAATTTCCCTATCCGCACCGGAGAAACTGCCTTCCTCTTCCTCCAGCATTTCATCAAAATCCTCAAAGCTGGTGGGCGGGGCGGTATCGTCATCAAGAACACTTTTTTGTCCAACACCGACAATGCTTCGGTAAGCCTTCGCAAGATGCTTTTGGAAAGCTGCAATCTGCACACCGTGCTCGATTGTCCTGGTGGAACGTTTCAGGGAGCTGGCGTAAAGACCGTGGTGCTCTTTTTTGAAAAAGGAACAAAGACACGCAGGATTTGGTTTTATCAGCTTGATCCGGGCCGCAACCTCGGAAAGACAAACTCGCTGAACGACACCGATCTGGTCGAATTTGTAAAATTACGGAAAAACTTCGCGGATTCGCCTAAATCCTGGAGCATAGACGGCAAGACTATCGACTCAAAGTCCTTTGACCTATCGGTAAAAAACCCAAATGGCGGCGAAGCGACTGCACACCGTACCCCGCTTGAAATTATGGAAGAAATTGCGGCGCTCGATGTGGAGAGCGCCAAAATTCTTGGGAACATAAGGGAGTTGTTGTGAATGATGGGTGGGTGGTCAAGGAGCTCGCAGCCGTTTCTGCCATTAGCTATGGGTATACAGAAAGCGCTGCCAGCGAATGTATCGGTCCTAAATTCCTTCGCATCACTGATATTCAGGAGGACGGCGTCAATTGGGACGGCGTACCGTACTGCAAAATTGAAAGCGATAATTTTCCTAGATACCGATTAGCCAGCGGCGACATAGTATTCGCCCGAACGGGTGCGACAACTGGAAAAAGTTTCCTAGTGACTAATCCTCCTGAGGCCGTATTCGCATCCTATTTGATTCGGCTTCGACTGCTGGACAAAGCACTTTTGCCCAAGTTTGTATCCTTCTTCTTCCAAACTTCTGGTTACTGGGAATCGATTAAGTCTGGATCGACCGGCAGTGCGCAAGGTGGCTTCAATGCTTCAAAACTTGGTGCTCTTTCTATCCCAATTCCGCCTCTGGCCAAGCAGAGGTGCATTGTTGATATCCTCGAAGAAGCGTTTCATGATATTTCCGTAGCCAAAACCAAAGCCGAAAAGAACCTCCAAAACGCCCACGCCCTCTTCGAAAGCCATCTGCAGTCATTCTTCTGCCGTCCAGGTAAGGATTGGGTAGGTACAGCACTCGGCGACGTTTGCGGATTCGTTCGCGGGCCGTTTGGTGGAAGTTTGAAGAAGTCTATTTTCATGCCAGATGGCTACGCTGTCTATGAGCAGCGGCACGCAATCCACGGCCAGTTCGATGAGGTCCGGTATTTCATTAATGAGGCCAAGTTTAGAGAGATGAAACGTTTTGAGCTTCTTCCGAAAGACGTCATCATGAGCTGTTCCGGGACCATGGGCCGTGTTGCGATCGTTCCTATAGGTATTAAGCAAGGAATTATCAACCAGGCGCTTCTCAAATTGACCCCAAGCGCGAAGATTTTGGGTCCGTTCCTCAAGTCTTGGATGGAAAGTGAAGCATTTCAAGACGCATTGAAAGAGTATTCGGGTGGCGCGGCGATCCAGAACGTCGCATCCGTGAAGATATTGAAGGAAGTCAAAGTGCCGCTTCCTTCTGTCAAAGAACAGCAGAAGGTTGTTGACGATCTGGATGCGCTCCGCAAAGAAACCCAACACCTCGAAGCGATCTACGACCAAAAACTCAACGCGTTGGAGGCGTTGAAAAAGTCCCTGCTGCACCAGGCTTTCACGGGCAATATCTAGAAATTCTATGAACGAATCGGAAACCAGAGCCGAGCACATTGATCCCGCGCTGAAAGCGGCAGGGTGGGGCGTGGTCGAGGGCAGCCGCGTTCGTCGCGAATACGAAATCACGCTGGGCCGCCTTGAAGGAGGATACGGCCATCGCGCGAAAGGGCTGTGCGCGGATTACGTCCTGACCTATCGCGATCACAATCTCGCCGTTATTGAGGCTAAGGCCTGGGATGAATCCCTCACCGAGGGCGTAGCCCAAGCAAAAAATTACGCCGACAAAATGCAAATTCGCTTTGCCTACTCCACGAATGGGCGGGAGATTTACGGTATTGATATGGCTGAGGGCAAGGAAGGCGTCCTCGATCTATATCCCACTCCGCAGGAACTCTGGGACCGCGCGTTCGCGAAAGCCAATGCCTGGCGAGATCGCTTTGCCGCCGTACCCTTCGAGAATAAAGGCGGCTACTTTCAACCCCGCTACTACCAGGACCTTGCCATCGACCGCGTGATGGAAGCTATCGCCGCCGATACACCGCGCACCTTGCTGACCCTCGCTACCGGAACCGGCAAAACCTTTATCGCCTTTCAGATTGCCTGGAAACTGTTTCACAGCCGCTGGAATCTCAGCCGGCAACCTGTGCGCCGACCGCGCATCCTGTTTCTTGCCGACCGCAACATCCTCGCCGACCAAGCCTATAACGCGTTCTCCGCCTTCCCTGAGGATGCCATGGTGCGCATCGAGCCGCCTGATATTCGCAAGAAAGGTAGAGTCCCGAAGAACGGCAGCTTGTTTTTCACCATCTTTCAAACTTTCATGAGCGGTCCGCCGAAAGATGGCCAGCCCTCGCCTTATTTTGGCGAATACCCTCCGGATTTCTTCGATTTCATCGTGATCGACGAATGCCATCGTGGCGGCGCCAACGATGAAAGCAACTGGCGCGGCATCCTCGAATATTTCGCGCCCGCCGTTCAGCTTGGTCTCACCGCAACACCCAAGCGCAACGACAACGTGGACACCTACGATTACTTTGGCGATCCCGTTTACATTTATTCCCTCAAGGAAGGCATCAACGACGGCTTCCTCACTCCCTTCAAGGTCAAACAGATTTCCACCACCCTCGACGAGTACGTCTACACTTCCGATGACCAATTGATTGAAGGCGAAATCGAAACAGGAAGGCGCTTCGAGGAATCCGACTTCAACAAAATCATCGAGATCAGGGAACGCGAAGCCCATCGCGTGAAAATCTTCATGGACCAGATTAACCAGAACGAGAAAACGCTGGTGTTCTGCGCCACGCAAGATCACGCCCTCGCCGTCCGCGACCTCATCAACCAGATGAAATCCAGCAAAGACCCCAACTATTGCCAGCGCGTCACCGCCGACGACGGCTCGCTCGGCGAACAGCACTTGCGCGACTTTCAGGACAACGAAAAGACCATCCCGACAATTCTGACTACGTCGCAAAAGCTTTCCACCGGCGTCGACGCCCGAAATATCCGCAACATCGTTCTCATGCGGCCCATCCACTCCATCATTGAGTTCAAGCAAATCATCGGTCGCGGCACGCGCCTATACGACGGCAAAGATTATTTTACGATCTACGATTTCGTGAGAGCCCATCATCACTTCACTGATCCAGAGTGGGACGGCGAGCCTCTCGAACCGTAGTCAAAAGAACCTAGGGGGCCGCAGCCGCCGAGACGCCCGGCAGAACCTGGCCCGGATCACGAACCCGGCACGCGTCCGCAAAAAATCAAGGTAAAATTGGCCGACGGCAAAGCCCGCACCATCCAGCACATGATGGTCACTTCGTTTTGGCACCCCGACGGTACACCCATGTCCGCCCAGCAATTCCTCGAGATGCTCTTCGGCAAGCTCCCCGAATTTTTCAAGAATGAATCAGAGTTGCGCGGGCTCTGGTGCGCTCCCAGCACCCGAGCGAAGTTGCTGAAAGGTCTAGCCGAGAAGGGTTTTGGTACGCTACAGATGATGGAAATGCAAAGAATTATCAACGCCGAAAAAAGTGACCTCTTCGACGTTCTAGCCCATGTCGCTTACGCGCTACCGACCATGACCCGCGACGAGCGCGCGACTCAAGCCCGAACCGGCATTCGCTCCCAATTCAGCGCCAAACAACAAACCTTCATAGACTTCGTATTGGCCCACTACGTAAATGAAGGCGTCCAAGAACTCGACCAGGAAAAACTAACTCCCCTGCTGCGTCTGAAATACGACGACTCCATCTCCGACGCCGTCGCCGACCTAGGCAAGCCAGAAGAAATCGGCATATTCTTCGCCGGCTTCCAGAAATACCTCTACCAGGACGCGCCTCCCACGACATTCTCTGCCTAAGCGGTGGCCGACCGTTGAGCTTCAAGAGCGGGTGCCGCACCCTTTGTGGTTTTTCAAAGGGTGCGGGTTTTGACTTTTCCTTCATTTCAAAGCCAACTTCGCTTTCCGCCGACCAGCTTTTCTTCCCTGCCCCCGCACTGTCCCTACGTCCAGTAGTAGTTACGCTATCTAAACAGTAAAATAACACATGATTGTCGCGAATCGCCCCAGCACCCTCGCGCTCCGGCATTCCATTCCGGCCAACCTCGTCTCCAGATTCCCAGCCTCAGTCCGTGCGCCGGAGCCTGTTTCTTCGCCCATCCATCCCCAACTTCCAGCAGCCCTCTTGCCTCTGTTTTGCACGCTCGGTTTTCTTTGTTTTCAGTGTCTTCCAGCCTCTTTTCGGAAAAAAAGGGGGTATACCCCCTCGCCTCAAACTAAATTTTTTAGAAATGAAATTAGAACCTAAAAAGGACCACCCATGAAAACATCTGACCCGTACGCCGAAGCTTACGCCCAAGCCGCCCGCGCCGCCGAGCGTTGCCAGTACCACACTCCGACCGGCCGCCAGTGCGCTTGTCTCATCCAGGACCAGCAGTCCAAGTTCTGCCCTCGCCACTCCGAATCTCCATCCACCGACACCCAGAACTTCGCCGACCTGCTCGCCGAGAGCGCCGAAGACTTTCAGACCGCCGAGGGCATCAACCGTTCTCTCGCCCAGCTCTTTCGTCTCCTCGCCGGCGGCCAGATCTCCACCCGCCGCGCCACCGGACTCGCCTACATCGCCAGCCTGCTCCTCCGCACCCTCCCCGCCATCAACGGCCAACTCGACCTTAACAAAGCCATGCAGTACGAAATAGACGTCCCTCCCCGAGGCTGCGTCGGAATGTCACCAGACGAAAAACCCCCAACACTCCCCGCACTCCCATCGCCCGAAGAAGACGACCGGCCAAGCCTCCCGTCACGTACACATCCTTCCCAACAATCTCCAGCCCCACAACCCTCACTACCTCCCGCTCCCCAACCCCAGGCTCCTGTAACTCAGTCCCTCACACCACCCGGCGCAGAAAAATTCAACGGCAGGACCCAGGTTCACAACTCAACTGCGAACCTGCACCCAACTGCAAGGCGCAGGCTAGAAGAGCGGACTTGGGCGGAAGAAAAGGGCGCGGGCTATTCGTAACGCAAAGCGACCATGGGGTCGACGGGCGGGCGGGAATGTAACAAGTGATGAGTGCAGAGACCATGACAAAGTCAAAAGCCCCAGGTTCAAACTACGAACCTGGGGCACCCGGCCGTCCTGAGTGGTGGACAATTTAATTTTGTAGCTCAGCCTACATAAGGGAACTTCGTTGGCAGGCAGATAACGTTCTGATATAACTGCGCCGTTTCGAAAACCTTAATTCGAGTTTTCCCAATGGTGATAGAAGCATCATGGATAGGAAATGACGGCGTTGCCGTAAACTTCCCGGCGCACATCCAACTCGTCAGCCGCAATATAGGCGTTTTGCGGCTCACAGAGAAGGCTCCTTCCGGACAAGAGATCACGCTACGTCGCCGGCAGTATGAGGACATCTGGAAATCTACACGCGCACTCGTCGGAAATGAGATCGAGCGTGACTCGGATGGTTACTTATACGCTTTACGCGTACTTGAGCCGGATTCAGATTTCTGGAACCTCGAACTTTCCGTTCCCAAAGGAACAGAAGATGCTTTAGGCCGGTTGTTAATGGAATGCAGCGTTTGTCGTAGTCGCGAAGTTGTGCCTTTGAACCCGGTAGAGTTGAGATCTTTCGAAGTACGTAGATGTATCGCGCGAACTTGCAGCGGGTGCTCTGGACCGTCGATCTGGATTGAAGCCCAGCCGGAAACGCAGTTGATGAACGTGGAGGAGGCCGATAGTAAGCTCGAAACGCAGTTCCTGCCCGCGCGAACAAGTGCGCGCATGAAATCACGGCTGCTAGCTTGCGTTCGTCAGCTAGGTTATGACGAGGAGGCTGTTTGCGAAGACTTATCAGAAGGCGGGGCAAGCTTTCGAAGCCGCACTCAATACGCTGAAGGTTCGCTAATCGATATCGCTGTACCGTTTAGGCCGGGAGTAAAAGCTATATTTGTACCTGGCCGGATCGTATTTTCTATGCCGTTACGGGGCGTCAGACTTTTTAGGCACGGCGTGTCGTATTTAAAGAATCCGCCCGAAACGCAAGATTGAACGTTTCGCAGATGGGTGCAACGTTCGACGGTCGTTCGAATTAGCAGGCCCTGTGGCACATGTAGGCCTGGTTGCCATGCCGAAGGAACATGCGCATGGCAACCAGGCATTCGAGCTTTGATTCCGCGATTGCTGCCTCTTTTTAAGGCGCGGGGACGTTCACAACGGTATTGACCATGGTTACGGAGGCGTTGAGGGCTATAGCGCGACCATCGAGGGTCACGAAGGCCACATTGCCGGCGGTTGAGAAGTTGATTCCAGCGGAAGCGATGATGGTGCCGACCATGGTTCCGCCGCCGGCCGCATTGATGGTTGCGGAACTGCCGACGTACCAGAACACATTCTTGGCCTGCGCGCCATTGACCAGGATGATGTTGCGGGGAGCGCCGGGACCGCCGACGGTAAGTGAGCTTGCGGATTGGAATACCCAGATGGCGTTGGTGTCACCTTGGGCATCGAGTGTCAGGTCTGAGCCGGTAATCTGGAAGGAGCCACCTGCAGCCATGTAAATACCGGGAGCGAGAACCAGCGCGCCGAGCTGGCCTGCACCGGGATCGGTACCGCCCGGGCGTGACGCGGGGGATATGTTGTTAAAGGCCGCGAGAGCATCAAGGGCAGCTTGCTGTGCGATGGCGGCGGTAACGGCAGTGCCTTCAGAAGGGCACGCGACTGTGGGTGGGGGAGGAGCGGTGTCGATATTTCCGTTGACGAGCCCGATGTTGAGCGGGGTTTCTGTGTAAATACATCCAACTCCTTGATCGTGAAAGCCGGTTACGAGCGTGGAGGCGCCAGTGGTGCCGATATCACCGTTGATCACTGTGTTGATGCCCTGGTTGGTGATTCCCGAGCCTCCTCCAAAGGAGCCGAAGGGTGCGGCGCTGGCGAGGTTGGGAGCGACTGGTCCAGTGGTGGTGCCAGTGGTGAAATTCCACGGATTCGGAACGAGGCCGGCGGCGAGCGCGTTGCCTGAAAGGTCCTTCGCGGCGTTGGTGACTGTGGCGGTGTACTGGGTGCTGGCCGTGAGATTTGCGCTGGGAGTGAAGGTAGCGATGTTGGTCTGGGAATCGTAGGTGACGGCTCCGGTCACGGCAGCGCCGTTTACTCCTGTGACCGCGAGAGTAAAAGTGCCTGGTGCGGTGATGGTGAGCGGGTCCATGGAGGTGCTGAACGTGGCGTTTACGGTCTTGTTGAGGACGACGCTGGTGGCGGCATTCGCGGGACTGGTAAACGTTATTGTTGGAGCTGTTGTGTTTGGACCAGTTCCGGTGGTGAAATTCCATGGGTTGGGAGCCACGCCAGCACCCAGGGCATTGCCACTAAGGTCTTTTGCGGCGGTGGTGATTTTGGCGGTGAACTGTGTACTCGCGGCCAGATTGGCGGTGGGTTTGAATGTAGCGGTCGTGCCGGTATAGTTTACCGTTCCGGCCACAGCCGCGCCGCCAACACCAGCCACGGCTACGGTGAATGTGCCTGTGGCGGTGATTGTAGACGGATCTATAGGTTTGCTGAAGGTCGCGGTGATAGTCTGATTGGTGGGAACGCTGATAGCGGCCGAGGCCGGTACGGTAGAAACGATGGTCGGTGAGGTAAGGTCCGCGGTAGCACCGGTGGTAAAACCAAAAACATAGTTTGCTGCCAAGCCGTTGCCTGCGGCACTCTGCGCCGCAGTGCTGATGGTGGCGGTGTAGTGCGTGTTGGGGAGCAGATTTGCTGTCGGCGAGAAGATGACGGTGTTGTCGGCGGCCACAAAGGTTACTGTTCCGGGAACGACTGTTCCTCCAGTGGTGACGGTAAGCGAGAACACACCGGCGGCCGTGACGGTTGCGGGGTTCATGGCTTCACTGAACGTCGCGGTGATCTTGCGGTTGATGGGGATACTGATCGCGGCGTTGACGGGGTTGGTGGAAATGACCGTCGGAATTGTTCCGGTAGTGAAACTCCAGACAAAATTGCTTGCGAGGGCGGCGCCGATAGCGTCTTTGGCACCGGTAGTTATCATGGCGGTATACATGGAACTTGGGGCTAGGAGAGTTGTGGGAGTAAAAGTCGCGGTGGTTCCGGAATAGGTGACTGTTCCAGTCACCGAGGCGCCCGCGGGTCCTGCGACTGTGAACGTGGAGGTGTTGATTGAGGTGGGATTCATGGCTTTGTTGAATGTGGCGGTGAGTAAGGATGCGACCGGGACGGCGGTAGCACCGTTCGCTGGAGTAACAGTGACAACCAGGGGCAACGAGGCTGGTGCCTCTTCGCGCCCGCAGCCGGCCATAAACAGGATCAAGAGAAAAGCGAGAATGGACGACGTCCTGAGAGTTGAAGATTTGGAAACGATTACCTTAGACATGAGGCTCCTCTTCGAATTGCAATCTGTTAAATGTGATCTGGGCGAACGTCTGAGCCATCGTTGAGGGCCGGATAAGGGCGCCAAACAATTCGGGTTCAGAATGGTTTCCCTACAGGAACGCTCTTGCAGGAATGTTTGCTAAGAAAATGTTTGGACTTACTTAGCGCGGACGTTGGTACAAGTTACGCATGATTAAGTCGCCGCGCTGAGTTTTTATAAATCTTAAGTGTCCGTTTAATTACTAAGTTTAGTGTCCTTTTGGTTAGCTGTGAAGTTTCTAATTTTATTCGGTTGCTGCGAATCAATGTGAGCACAATGCGTGCCAAAGATAATCAAACAGTGCAAATCGTGGGCTCGGAGCGATTTGAGATAAGTGCCTGATCTCACAGTCGAATAGATAGTCAGACTTTGGATTGCGGCGAACGGAATTTTTCCTCGCTTCGAAAGTTTGTGCCGAATAGGGAAAGGTTCTGTGCCTGGTTCCAAAACGACGGGGCGAATACCGAGCGTTTGACTTTTATCTAGCGTGCCCATAGCATTTCTTGTTCTACTTGTGGCTGATTTTCATTAGAGCTGGCCGCACTTTATTCATCCCACCGGAGGAAGAATGGCGATTAAAGTTGGAATTAATGGGTTTGGGCGCATCGGGCGCAACATCATGCGCACCGCTTTGGACGACAAAGATATTCAATTTGTGGCGGTCAACGACGTGACCGATGCGATGACGCTCGCGCATTTGCTGAAGTACGATTCCGTTCTGGGCAACCTGCACCATAAAGTTACCCACACAGAGGACACCATCAGCGTGGAAGGGAAGAGTTTTAAAGTTTTCAAGACGAAAGATCCGGGTGAAATTGATTGGCCTTCGGTGGGCGCGGATATCGTGGTGGAATCGACGGGTCTTTTCACCAAGGGTGCCGACGCCAAGAAACATCTGCGCGGCACGGTCAAGAAAGTGATTATTTCGGCCCCGGCCGATGGTCCAGACGCGACTTTTGTCCTGGGCGTCAACGACAACACTTACGACGCTGCGAAACATAACGTGGTTTCCAACGCTTCCTGCACCACGAATTGTTTGGCGCCGGTTGCCAAAGTTTTGCAGGAGACGTTTGGGATTCACAGCGGCACCATGACTACCATTCACTCTTATACGAATGATCAGAAGCTTTTGGATTTGCCGCACAAGGATTTGCGCCGGGCGCGCGCGGCGGCCATCAATATGATTCCCAGTTCAACGGGGGCGGCCAAGGCGTTGCACCTGGTGATCCCGGAGCTAAAAGGGAAGCTGGACGGCTACGCGATGCGGGTGCCCACGCCGAACGTGAGCGTCGTGGATTTGACGGTGTTCGTGGACAAACCGGC
>Ga0073928_10007868_pt1 | contig 13612 bp, 9 predicted proteins | sample PaiPotPPA55metaG_FD_76969 | JGI IMG/M metagenome (GOLD analysis project Ga0073928, IMG submission 76969) | Iron sulfur acid spring bacterial and archeal communities from Banff, Canada, to study Microbial Dark Matter (Phase II) - Paint Pots PPA... ...
CTTCCGCTTCCTCCGCCGCAATCGGCGAGGCCAAACAGCATGACGAGTATGGCCGCCAAGCCCGCTGCGGAAAAAAAACTACGTTTTGAAAGGCTTGACACCTGAGGTGGAAGTTTCCCGCTTAGGTAAAAGAGCTGGAGTCCGTTCATCCGGCCTATGATTTATCCCAAAATCCCGCGATCGGCAAGACCCAAACTCCTGGTTCTAGAAATTATCGAGCTACTATCGTAACTTTGTTACTACCCATCCGGCGAAATTCGTGCTACCATGACCCGTTTTTATGAGCTGCCAAATTAACAGCACGGGCCGAAGGAGGTCGCCTGTACTTACAGGCGCGCATATAAGCGGTCAGGATCGAGTCTATGAAAATCAGAAGAGGAATTCTAATAACCGGAACAGGGTTTCAGGGTTTGTACTTGCAAACCCTGACAGGAGAGGGGATTAGAAATCGACGCAAATGACTGAAAACACTCACTCGCGACCCGTTCTAATAGTCAAAAACTGGGGGGGTACTTTCTGCAGTTTCGGTCACCCACTCCGGGGGCCCCTACAAGAATGCGGATCCCCTTGCGCACCGAAGCATCAAGCGAAAGCGGCTGCGCCTTTCTTTCGCCCCCTGCGGCAATTCCAAAATTGGCACCGGGATTAGAAAACAATGCAAGTGACTGAAAAGATTCACCCGCGACCAGTTCTAATATACGGTAGGGGTGGGGGGTAGTTTCCCACCGGCGAAAACACGGCGAACACTCTCAGCCCCGCCAGGGCTTCCTCCGCGAATTACTTGGCGTAGTCGTTGCGGTCAATGGCGCCGCCTTTCATCACGAATTTCACACGTTCGAGCTGCTTGATCTCGTCGAGCGGGCTGGCGTCGACGGCGATAATGTCCGCGAATTTTCCCGGCTCGATTGCACCGACGCGGTCCGGCCAATCCATCAGCTCCGCAGCGCGGATCGTGGCCGACTGAATCGCGGCGAGCGGCGACATCCCGTAGCGCGTCATGTACTCGAATTCGATTGCCTGCGTGCCGTGCGGGAACGGTCCCGCGTCGGTGCCGAACGCGATCTTCACGCCAGCGGCGAGCGCTTTCTTGAAGCTGGGCTCGTGCAAGCTCGCGCGACTTACCTTTCCTCCGCTGGCCGCTTCATCTTCTCTGCGGGTGTCGCCATCGTAGACGTACAGCGTCGGAACGAACCAGATTCCCTTTGCCACCATGTCGCGAACGGCCGCGTCGTCCAGGTCGATACCGTGCTCGATCGAGTCCACTCCGCCGTCAATGCAGGTGTGCAGACCAATGCCGCTGTAGGCGTGGCATGCCACCTTCACTCCTTCGCGATGGGCTTCATCGGTGATCGCGCGAACCTCCTCGAGTGTGAACGTTGGTTGGCTGATTATTTTGGCGTCGGAGGTGAAGCGGTGCTTCTGGGTGCCGTAGATTTTGATCCAGTCGGCGCCGTACTTGATCTGCTCGCGCACGGCCTTGCGAGCCTCGTCGGGGCCGTCGACGATCTGGACGCCGGATGGGACGAGCACCTCGGGCGAGTACCCTTCGAGCGGATAGCCGCCGGTGGTGGAAATCGCGCGGGTGACGACCTCGAGGCGCGGGCCGGGAATCAGGCCGCGATTGATGGCATTGCGCACGTCGACGTCGCTGTACATCGCGCCCTCGGTTTCGAGGTCGCGCATCGACGTGAACCCGGCATCGAGATCGTGCTTCGCGTTCACCACAGCTTCGATGGTGCGGTACTGCCACGACTCCTTCAGCAACTGCTCGTCGTAGCGGCCGTTGTCTTCGCCCGTGAGAAAGATGTGCTCGTGGGCGTCGATCAGACCGGGCAGGACGGTAGCGTGGCTCAGATCGACCACGCTGGCACCGGCGGGGATTTGCACTTCGCTGGCGGGCGCGACGCGCTCGATGCGCTCGCCGCGAACTACGATCACGCGATCCGGCAGCATCTTGCCCGTGCGCACGTCGAGGAGCTGGCCGGCGCGGACGTAGGTGGCCGGTGGGTCGGCGGCAAGCGCGTTAGGTCGGAGCGCAGTAGCGACCGCGAACGCGAGAAGCAAAACGGTCGCAGCGATCAGGTCGTGATGCGCGTGTCGAGGCATTTGTTCCTCCTTACCTCTTTAACAACAGAAAGCGGAAGGGCGGGTTTTAACCCCGCCGCGGGCCTGATGAGCCGGGCGGATTCTACAGCTTTTGCCTACGTATCGAAAGGTAACGGAAGGCATTTTTGCGGAAAATGATTTCCGCAAGCGTCGCTGCGGAGCCTCGGAAAAGTCACTTTCGCCGCAGGGGCGAAGCCCGCTATCGTCCTGTGTTTCATGGAGTTAGCGAAAGGAGAGGGGGTGGTACTAGCCTTGCTTATTCCTGGTTGAGTTTGGAGAGGTCCCTACATGGTACTTGCTGTCGCCGCGCTGCTGTTTCAGGTTTCTGCCGTGCCTCCCGGCATGCATGCCGCGTCGGCGGACGCCGGCACGATTGCCGCGGAAGCAACCGATGTCGCGGCGGCCGATACTACGAACATCCAGAAGCACCCTAATCTCGACAACGTCAAATTGGGCGACGAACCAGGCTTCGCCAGAGAATCCACTTCGAGCAAATCAAATTCGGCGCCTCAATTGAACACAGTGGCGTACAACGCTCCGAACAGTTCGCTTGCGACGGTTCGTGTGCCCGAGATCAATCCGGGGAAACCGCAAGAGTTCAAGTCCGCGGAAAACTATCCCGCGCGCCGGTCGTGGCTGGCGCTTTCGATTTTGCAACACGGCGCTGCGGGTTTCGATGCGTATTCGACGCGCTACGCGGTTTCGCACGGCGCGGTGGAAGACGATCCGCTGATGCGGCCTTTCGCGCATTCGGCGTCGATTTACGTGGTGTCGCAACTGTGCCCGTTGGCGCTCGACCTGGTGGGCCGCAAGATGCAACGCAGCCAGAGCGATTTCATCCGGCGCTTGTGGTGGTTGCCGCAGACGACCAGCACCGGCATCTATCTTTTCTCCGGCGTGCACAACATGCACGTGGGCGGTCATCCGGTTCAGTAGCGAACGAGTTCGCTGTACTCCCTGGCGGGAGGTGCCAAAACACCCGGGTTCTCTCCCCGGGTGTTTTTTTTTGCGCGTCCGGGACAGCAGGGTCAAAACCGCGCTTTCCACGAACGCCTAGAAAGGGAGGTCATGTGGTCGCCAGAATCTGCTTCTGTGGGGTGTTATACTTTCGGCCTATTGGTTGTTTTGCTCGCCTCGGGAAGAGGCAATCATGAAACACCGCTGCTTAGGCGTCTTGTTTTCCGGATGCCTTTTGCTTTCTTGCAGCGTGTCTGGAGACCCGCGCCCAGACGCTCTTCTTTTCGTTGCTAAACAAATGGAGCACAGCGTTTTGCTCGTAGATCCCGTGTCCAAACAAATTCTGGCCACGGTGGGAGTGGATATCAGCGGACATGAGGTCGCTGTTTCCCAGGACGGGCGGTTCGGCTACGTTCCCATCTACGGAAACACATGGGTGGGAATGCCCGGCTCAACGGAAGCACGATTCACGTCGTGGACCTGCGCCAGGGGGAGGACCGCGCCGTCATCGACCTTGGCAAAGAGGTCGGTCCGCAGTCCGCGCACTTTGGGCCTGACGGATTGCTGTATGTTTCCGCGGAACTCGCCAACGCCATCTACATCGTGGACACCAAGATTCGCTCTCTCGCAGGCGAGATTCAAGGGCATGGTCATCGGCTACACGGCCATCGTGCTCTCGTTCTTGCTGGTATTCTTCGGCATCGGCTCGTACCGCGACAAAGCCGGCAACGGCCAGATCACGTTCAAGAAAGCTTTTGCCGTCGGGATGTCGATTACCCTGATTTCGTGCGTCTTCTACGTCGTGACCTGGGAAGTTCTCTACTTCAACTTCCTGCCCGCCGAATTCATGGACAAATACGGCGCCCAGATAATCGAGAAGGCCAAGGCCTCGGGCCCTGCCGCCATCCAGGCGCAAATAGAGCAAGCAAAAAAATACAAGAAGATAGAAGACAACCGCTCCTGAACGCAGCGATGACGTTCATCGAGCCCTTCCCGATTGGGCTCGCCATCACGCTGATTTCCGCGGCGGTCCTGAGGAAAATGGCGCAATCGCAACCGGCGCAATCGCCCTTGCCGGCATCTTAATTGAACCTGTTCCCGCGAATGTGCTCCTAGCCCCCAGTTCGTCACACAGACCCGAGATCGGCATCCCTTCCACCAAATGCCGCCTCAGAATGAATGGCGACTTTTTCTTCCGTTGCTTTTTTCATGTGTTCGCTCCGTTATCTTAACGGGTGAACGCTTCTCCATTTCTAGCTGAGGCAGGACACGACAGCAAACATAAGCCCGGCAATGCGATTCGTTCAACTCTGATGGATGGGTTCTGTGCTTTCATCGCTAGAAGACGAACTTCGCCGTGAGTTGAATTTGTCTCGGAGACGAGTCTCCACCCAATCCTGATCCGAGAATGCTGGTCGGCGGCGAAACCGTCTGGAGAATCTGCCCGAATTGCGAGTTGGCAATATCACCGACGGGCTGATCGAAGTTAGGATGATTGAGCACGTTGTAAAAGCTGGCTCCAACCACGAGTTGCTGACCCTCTCCCCAGAAGTTGATTCGCGTGCTCTTGAAAATTCTCACGTCGGTGTTGAAGAACGCGGGCCCCCGGAATTGATTCCGTGTTTGGTGTCCGAATGCCGAGAGCGCTGGAGAAAAATCGGCGCTCATCAAGCAGAGGCTGGTGGGACTGTTGCAAGTGGGCTGTGCCCCGCCGAGGTAGTTCGCAAACAAAGTAGCTCCGCCGTAGTTGGCAGCGTTTGCGGAACCCGCCAGAATTGCAGTGTCCGCGCTATCGATCACCGTGAAAGGCAATCCGGTGCGATAGAAGAATGTTCCCGATAGCGACCAGCCAGCCAAGAGCCTGCCCGGTCCGTGCTCGATCAAAGAATCGAGCGCAGGAGTCCAAACATAGCTGGCACTGAATGCGTGGCGCACGTCGGCGTCGTTGTTGCCATAGTTCGCATGGGGATTGTAGGGATTCTGTGGGTACTGAATGCTGCCGTCCGTGTTGTAACTCCAGGCGGTGAATCCATTGTCAGAGACGTCGTCAAGCGCATGACTGTAGGTGTAGCTGGCAGCCGCCTGAAAACTGTGGCTGAAGTTGTGGCGCGCGGAGAGAGTGAGCCCGTTGTAATTCGAGGTTCCATCCGTCTGCAGCTCGGTGTCGTTGGAGAATCGCGGGTCAGGAGCAGCCGCCGGAAGGCCGGTGAAGCTGTTCGAGTCGTACGCGTTGAGGCCTTGATTGATGAAAACTTCGTGGATGCCGTGGTTGCCGACGTAGTTCGCGCTGACAGTTGTGTTTTGGTCGAGTGAGCGCTGGACTTCGAAATTCCACTCAATGTATGTGGGGTTGATGGTCTTCCGCTGGGCGCCGTAGTATGCAGGTGGTGAGAAGGTCGGCACGCTCGCCTCCAAGTCGGCCAGCGTGGCGCCCTGCGCAAAGCCGTTCTCGAACGCCGTGTTGTAACTAGCGGCGGTGGCGAAGATGTTGTTCGCGACCGCGGGGGAGAGCAGACCCCCGGCGACGGTGAAGGCGTTCACGTTCGGCGTGTTGAGGGCGAAACCCTGGAGCTCCTGCTGTGGGAGAAAATCGCGGAAGTTCCCGATGCCGCCGCGAACGACGGTTTTCGTGCTGCCGAAAGGCGACCAGGCAAACCCGAGACGCGGCTCGACCGCCAGGCCGGTGGTGGAGTAGAACGCCTGTGGCACACCCGTCTGAATCGCTTGATTATATGGAATCGACGGATCGTGACTTGCCAATTCGAAAGGGGTGGTGAGGCGCGCAAACCGGTTTTGCAGGCTGGTGATATTTGATTCCCGGTCAAAGCGCAAAGCACCGGTTAACTTGATATTGGGAATCACGGCCCAATCGTCCTCAACGTAGAAGCCCAGATCGTAGGCTGCAAAGGGTGAGTGAAGGGTATTGGGGAAGGACTGATTGAAGTTCGTTGCATCACCGTTGTAGAAATTCGCGAGGTTGGTGGTGATGGTTCCGGCCGTGTTGCTGCCGTAGAAGAAAACGTTAAGGTCATCGCGAAGGAAATCCACGCCGGCCTTCAGCGTGTGCTTGCCAAAAGTATGCGAATAGTCGTCGATGACCTGATACTGCGTGATGTGACGCCCGACAGGGTGGGCCTGGTTTTGACCGAGGGTCGCCAAGCTGCCGCCGGAAAAATTTAGTTGCGCGGGGAAGACCTGCAGGGTGGCGGCGGGATTGGCGGGACCAAACAGAATCCCGGACCATTGGAACGCGGCCACCAGCTGATTCACGGCGCGAGTGCTGAACGTGTGCGTCTCATTTAACTGCCCTTGCCATTCGGGTTGCGGGCTCGAGGCATTAAACGCGGAATTGATTACGTTCGTGTTGGTCGCTTGCACCCCATGGTCGGTGAAGACGTGCAGGAAGACCTGGTCGCGCGGACTGATAATTTGATCGATCCGCCAGGCAAGCAGCCACTCTCCCGTGAAATTTCCTGGGATAGCCTCAAAACGCAGAGCGCAGGGAACGCCCGCACCGAGCGCAGCAAAACTTCCGCATCCGTCACCGGTGGGACTGCCTCCGTTGGTGCCCGGCGGCAGGACATCGGCGGCGCGGTTTGCACCGGGGGCATTGTTGTAGAGACCGAAGATCGTATTGTAGAAGGCGACCGAGCCGGGACTGACGGTCTGCAGGTTGGTCAGGGTAGCGGCTTCGAATTGAGGGCTGGGAATATTCACTGAGCTGGTGGTGGGGAGAACGATGCGCAGCCCTTCGTTGTCCACAAAGAAGAACGCATGGTCTTTCCAGATGGGACCGCCAAACGAAGCGGCCCACTGGTTGACGTTGTCAAAGGGCTGCGGAGTATTCGCATCGAAGTAATACTTGGCGTTGAGGGACGATCCGTTCCAGTCGTAAAGGACGTTTCCGTGAAATTGATTTGTGCCGGTCTTGCTTACGAAATTGACGTTGGATCCCACAAGCCGCCCGTAATTTCCGGAATATCCGTTGTTCACGACGGTGACGCTTTGCATCTCATTGGCGCCGAGGCTGTTGTTGGTCGCGCCGGACTTATTGTTGTCGCCGTAGCTGTTCAGGTAATCCATGCCGTTGATTGTGAACATGTTGGAGTAGCCCGGCAGGCCGAAAACGGAGAAATTGCCACCGCCGTTTTGCGTGTTCATCACGGCGCCGGGCGCGGTCTGCGCGATGTATGTGATGTCCGCTCCCGGATTCGGGACGACTTGGATCTGTGTCTCGTTGTAGTTGGTGGTGATATCGCCATTCTCGGTCTGGATAGGAGCGGCGTCGCTGTGCACGACTACGGTGCTTGCGGACGACCCTACGGCGAGTTGCACGTTCGCGGTCGTTGACTGGCCAACGGTGACGAGGAGGGATTGCTTTGCGGTGCTGAAGCCAGTGGCAGTGACGCTGAGCTGGTAGTTGCCGGGCGCAACGTACTCGAAGTGATAGACGCCCTTCGAGTCTGTGGTTGCCGTCTGGACGAACGACGTGTCGGGATTCCTTAACGTTACGGTGGCTGTGCTCACCAGAGATTTACTCGGGTCGGTGACCACACCGGTGACATACCCTGAGATCGTTGATTGAGCGTGCAGGCTCGGAATCAAGAACAGAATCGCAAGCACGAGAACGCTTCCCTTGGATAACCGCATTGCCTTTCTCCTTTTTCCGGACCGATCCGGACATCTCGCAGTTAATAGCAGCCAGGAATTCAAAATCTCCGTGTGTGAAAACAAAAAACCCATCGTCCGGTCTTTTTCCGGCGATGGGTTCGAGAGGTGCGCGGCTAAGATTTGGACTTACATCGCTTTTCCTAGCCTCCCAGCGCCGGAGCACACATATGCGCGACACTGACAACATCCAATGCTTTTCAAGCCTGCAAGTTGGATCGACACACCCACTCCATTTCTCCTGCGTGTTTTCAAGAGAAGTTCTCTCCCCAAAAACACAAAACCCACCAGCCAGTTCGTCTCCTGGCGGTGGGTGGCTAGACTACGCTGCTAGTGCTCAGCGATTAGCAAGCTGTTCCGAGCCCAATGCCAGAAAAGACGAACGCACAACCAGTACAACAACACGTTCGAGCGCTCCTCTGACAGTTCGTAAACATTTCCCTCGCAACGTACAAGACATCTCGGGCAGTGTCAATACGGCTTCGATGCGTATTTTTTCTCGAACCGATAGGTATTCCTGATGTGTCCGAGATTGGCGCGCGCACTTGGCCGCAAGGACTGCGAACGGCCCTTTTCAGCGGTCCCAGATTCCAGTGGTGAACGCATCGTGATACCTTTGCGGGAGCAAACATGTTTTCCTTGTTGATGCCGGCTCGGTGCCTGGCGCTGAGACTGCCAGAGGATGCGCGAGAAGAATTTCTGAAGAAGTACGGGACGACGCTGTTCGAGGCGTATGGCGCCGTTATGAAAGAGTATGTGACGGTACCCGACGCCTTGTTGGGGAAAACGAAGGAACTGCGGAAGTATTTTCAGTTGAGCTACGAAAATGTGGAGACGCTGAAGCCGAAGCCGAACGCGAAGGAGAAGAGTTGAACGAAGAGAGAAAAGAGAAAAGAGAATGAAAATCGCGGCGTTGATTTCAAGGATACTGCTAGGGCTGATCTTCGTGATATTTGGTCTGAACGGTTTCTTACATTTCATTCCGATGGGACCCATGCCTCCGGGGCTGGCGGGGCAGTTCGTGGTCGTGCTGATGCAGTCACACTACGCGGAGGTGGTGTCCGGGTTTCAATTGTTGTGCGGCGCGCTTTTGCTGGTAAACCGGTACGTGCCGCTTGCGCTGGCGATTCTCGGTCCCGTGATTGTGAACATTTTTCTGTATCACCTGCTGATGGCGCCGAGGGGCCTGCCATTGGCGATCGTGGTGATGATCCTGTGGGGAATCGTTGCTTTCTATCTCCGCCAAAATTTCTCGGGATTGTTTGTGCAACGAGCACCTTGAGGCGATTCATGCTGGGTGAGGAAGCCCCCGTTGCAAGGATGCAAGAAAAAGCAGATCTCTCACCCGCATCCGCGAAAACCACGCGGCTGGGTTCGAGATGACACGCGGCGTTCTTGCAACAAGACGTCAGAGGCGGGCGGCGCGAAGGGTCACAAGGCTCCAAGCAGGGACGGGTACGGCGCCGTTTATGCGGGTGAGCGGTTTTTCGCTGAGGTCGCTAAGCCAAACAGCCTCCGGTTGGCGGTGCGGCCAAATGAGTTTCGCCTGACGGTCCTCGCCGGACGCGCCGAATAGGCGGATAATCCAGGCTTCGGCGTCGTCGCTCGGTTTTAGCGTGGTGACGAGGACGTCGGCGGGCTCGACGCGTACAAGAGGGAGACGAGGCGCGTCGGCGACCTCATCCGTCGCGGCGCGCGCTGCGACGAGCGGCTGGGTGAGTGCCGTGGAGAAGCGAGCGGCAGCCGCGGAGTCGTAACCCGTTTGTTGGTGCAGGGTGTGTGGCCGCAGAGCGTAGCGGAAGGTAACGACGCCTTCCTGGTAGGCGCGATAATTTGTCCCCCAGTGGTTGTTCATCACCCAGGAATAGAATTTCTGCGTAGGCTCTATGTGTTTGCGCCAGATGTCGGGCTTCGTCTGCGAGCCGAGCATCCGCGCGCTGATTTCGCCAATTTCGAGTAGCGGCGCGTCTAGAGTGGCCCACGTGATGCCGAGGTGGTCGTTTGCGACGTCGACCCAGCGCCCGACCGGCAGCCAATTCTTGCACGCGCCGGGGAGCTGATCGATTTCGGGACGCATGACCGCGAGCGGGATATCGATCCGGAGTTGGCCGTTGGGCACGTTGAACGGAAACGCGAACTGGACGCTTTCTTTTCCGCCACGCTGAGCCCAGTCGCCTTCGCCTGGCGTGGGATTCATCGGGGCGCGTTTTTTGTCGATGATGTTGGTTAGTTCGAGGTAATCGGCACCGGCGCACAAACGAACTTTGCGGACGAGGCTGTTGCAGCCGGGGGCATCGGATTCGATTCGCAGGATAGCGACGAGCGTACCATTTGCTTCGATCGCGATTTTCGGCGGCGCGTTGGTTTGGAGGTCGGCGAGATTGGCACCCGCGAGGTAGAGATACTGGTTGATTTGCTCAGTGCCGCTCGTGTCTGCGAAATTGTGATCGTCGCCGTGGCGATAGAGCTCGGCGATACCACCGGTCTTCGGGTCGATGCGAGCGCGGATGATGCCATTATCGAGCACGATGCCATCGGTCGAAACGGTGTGATCGGGTGGATGCGGGCCCTGCGGTGAGACGCGGAATCTCGCGGAGCTGAACGGCGGAATGTCCGTCGCCCAAATCGTGAGTTCGTTCGCGGAAAGGCGTTGCGATGGAACGGGGTGGCCGCTGGAGTCCGTGACATGGTCGAGAGGAGACGTTGTCGGCAGCACAGCAAGCTCTGAACGCGGCCATGACGTGGTGTTGTACACGTCGAAGGCGCGGGACGCCGAAAGTCTGGAGTTTGAGGCGGTGCCAAGAGAGCGATCGAGGAGTTCGCACGATTGCCGTGAGGCTCTGATTGCAAATGTGGCCTTCGTTTCCCATTGCGCTTTCACGAACGGATTTTCCGAGTCAGAGACGCTGTTCCATGCGCCCCAGGTGTGTTCGGAGTAGAGCAGCACGTTGCGCCATGCGTCGTTGAATGCAGCGTGCGGATATGGAGCGTCGTATCCGTTTGCAGCGGTCATCGCGAACAGCGTTTCGGCTTGGACGAGACGTTCGGCGGCGTTGCGACTGATTGCGGTCTCACGCGCGGAGGAGGCGGCGCCATCCTCCCAATACGGTGTGAGGTCGCCCCTGTATTCGGGCAATTGCGCGCCGTGTGCCTCTTCGAACGCGCGAAAGGCCACGCTGGTGGATGAGATCGCGAACTTAGGCCAGGCGTACTTCGTATTCCAGTCCTTGAAGAATTCGCAAATCTGGGGATCGGGCTCGGCATTGTCGCCATGACCGGACCAGCGAATGTAGGAAATGTCGTATGGGAAATTGACCTGGTCGAGGCGGTCCTGATAATCGGTGACCCATTGGTGGCTGGCCTGGCGCACGACGTGCGACATGGCGTAGCCGGTCCAAGGAACCCAAACGAGGATCTTTTCCTTGCCGGAAGGCGAGAGCCACCAGAAAGGCTTGTCCTGCCACTGCTCCATGATGGAGCCGATGCGATCGAAAAAATTCGGCGCAGCGGAAAAATAGCGGATGCCTGCCTGCGACATGGCCGTGGCGGTGCCCCAGGTAAAACCTGGAACGTCGCTGATCATCGCGGAATCGATTGGCACTTTGCATTGGTCCGCGAGCTGAGTCGCGTAACGGAACAACTGCAATAATTCTTCGGGGCGGCACAGACCGGTAAGCTCGTTCGCGTACATGCCATTGAGTGCGACCCAACCCTTTGCGACGGAGGCGATGAATTCGTCCTTTTCAGCGTCGGACGCGCGACGCATGAACATGTCCGCAGCCCACAGGCCCTCCATGTTCCAGACAAAACGCGCACCCTCTGGATATTCGGCTGTCTTGCGGGCGAGTTCGATGCCCTGGTGCAGATTGCGAATCTGCTTTTCCTCGACGGCGGCTTGCAGATCGGTGTAACCGATATCGTTGTGCGAATGCGGCAGGACGTAGATGGTCACCTTGCGGACGGGCTTCAGCGTTACGCGATACGAGCTCGCGTGGCCGCCGATGGCGACGTCCACGTTCACGATGCGTTCCGAGTCGACGGCAGGAGCGAGCACGTTGAGCGTGTGAATTTCTGGAGCGACGGCTTGGCGAAAGCGCTCGGTGCCGTCGACGCGGACGATTGCCGTTGAGCCCACGTCGGATGGCTTGAGAGTCAACCGGATTGGCTGGAAGGACTTTCCGTCGTTCTCGATGAGGCCGCGGATGGGGGTGGCGGGGGACGGTGGCGAGCCTTCTTCCTGCCGCTTTGCGAAGGTGCTGAGCGGGGCAACTCCGCAGGCAAGCCCACTGCCGGTGACAGCGAGTCTCTTCAAGAAATCGCGCCGGTTCATGGTGTGGCTCTCAGGAATGGATTCGCCGAACCGTTCTCATTTCACTGCGACGACGACTAGAGTGAAGTCATCGTGAAACCTTGCGTTGCAGAAACTGACCACCTCTTTCTTAATTTCGGCAACCAAGTCGGAGGCGCCCAATGATGTGTTGCGGCTGACGAGCTCAAGCAATCTCCGCTCTCCAAATTCTTGTTCGTCCGAGTTCATCGCTTCGGTTAGACCGTCAGTGTAAAGCACCAGGCGGTCCCCAGAGCCTAACGAAAGTGCCGCATCGGCATAATTCCGGTTCGGAAATATTCCAAGCGGCGCTCCTCCTTCCCGCAAGGGAACTGCCTCACCCGATTTGTGGAACAGAATGGGCGGCCAATGACCGGCGCTGGCATAGGCGAGCCTATTGTCGGCCGTATCAATGGTGCAGTAGCAGAACGTAACGAATTTATCGGGAGCAATGTTATTGGCAATCACGTCGTTCAATTTGCTCACGAGAGTGCCGGGCGAGACGTCTGCCGAGGCGAAAGCTCGAAAACTGGCTTGCAGGTTGGCCATCAACAATGCTGCGCTGATTCCCTTGCCAACCACATCACCGATGCACACACCAATCTTTCCCTCGCTGAACTTCAGCACATCGAAATAATCTCCGCCGACGACGCTCGCGGGTTGCCAAGTTCCCGCCACTTCCAGCCCTCTGACCTGAGGAATCTTCTTGGGTAAGAGTCCTTCCTGAATCTCTCGCGCTTTGCCCAGCTCCTGCTCTTGCTGTTTCGATCGCGTATTTCCAATTTCGACGGCGCGCTGAAGTTCGAGATTCTGGTCCTCGAGATGCGCTCGCGATTGTTCGTGCAAGTGGCGGATGCTGCCAACCACCAAAACAACGACGACTACCAGCCGGCCGGCGCTCCACAATTGGTGGAAATAGGAATCGACGGGGATTCGGTATACGGCCATTATGATGGCCACCGTCAACGACGCGATCACCGCCGCCGTGAGGAACAAAAAAATCAGGTACGCGACCCAGTTCCACGGAAAGCGAAGACGCGAAGACAATGGCGTGAGGTGATTTATGATCGGCGTCGTAAAATTGCCGATAAAGAGGCAGTAGAGGAGCATGGGAATAAAGCCCATGCCCGGACCCCGCACATTTGCGACCCAGAGAATCGCAAACAATGCGGCTGCAACCATGACCAACCGCAGCTGCATGGAGACAAACGCGCGAATGCCAGCGGAACCAGCCAAGAATCTCGGGATGGGAAACGTCATCAGTCTTTAGGCGGAATTTCCGATTTGGACCTCGGCTCGCACATCGTACGCTTCGCCTGTACTCGACACAACGAATTTGGCAAGAGTCTGTGCGGCGGCACCGGAATTTTGTCGGGTAAAGGTAATCCTAGGTGAGGCGTTTTTCGATTTGCTCGGCGGCGCGGCGGGAGACTTCCACGGCGGGAGCGACATCGGAGCCGGGACCGCCCGAGTCTGTGTTTGCGAAGTAGATGCGGTCGAACTGGCGGCTGGCGAGCGGAATGATTTTCGTGAAGGAACCGGGCGTTGGGAGAA
>Ga0073928_10007869_pt1 | contig 13605 bp, 13 predicted proteins | sample PaiPotPPA55metaG_FD_76969 | JGI IMG/M metagenome (GOLD analysis project Ga0073928, IMG submission 76969) | Iron sulfur acid spring bacterial and archeal communities from Banff, Canada, to study Microbial Dark Matter (Phase II) - Paint Pots PPA... ...
CGCCGGCTGGGGGCTTCGAGCCGGCTGCCGAGCCGGCGCCGATCATGGCTAGGACGCCGAGCGCTGCCGCGCCGAGCAACAAAGCAACCTTACGCGAGATCCACGACATTCTGCTCCTCCGTTCCGGCTTCCGGCCCTCTCTGAGTTAGGACACCCTAACCGCAGTTCGTGCTCGAGGTCAACACCGGACGGTCGGGCGGGGATGTACGAGTACTGACACCGCCACCGACGCCGCGATCATCCCACGGTATACGCGACCACTGCGGGTTCCGGCTCCGGGCTGTCGCAAACCTGCTGTAGGAGACCGCCGGGGCACGCCAAACTCATCGGTGGAGACTCCTGACCCAGGCGAAAGTGACGCGACTGAGCCTGCGATCCCCGCGCCGTTTCGTCGAAACTCTCTAATATCTTGTCGCTGAGGTCGGCGTCGAGGCCGGCATGGGGACAGGAGGGGACAATGGTGGGTGCATGGGGTAGTTCGCGGGTGCGGTTGCGCGGCGGGCGTTGCTCGGACAAGACACTTGACTCGAGCAGGTCGCCGGGGGCGCCTTTACGGATCGGGCGCTATCACGTGCGTTGCTTCGGAGCGACGCTGCTGAGCGTCCTCCTTCTCACTGCTGTTTTGTCCGTCCCAACAGCTGGCGCCACGGCTGGGGTGATCTCGAACTACCCGGGTATTTCCGCCCCTGACGGAATCGTGGCGGGACCGGATGGGAACCTCTGGTTCACGAACAGCGACGGCAACTCGATCGGGCGCATCACCCCGGCCGGTGCGGTGACGATGTTCACCGGCACCGGCATCTCGGTTCCTAAGGGGATCGCCTCAGGCCCGGACGGGAACCTGTGGTTCACGAACGGTGGCAACAACTCGATCGGGCGCATCACCCCGGCCGGTCTGGTTACCAACTTCACCGGCAAGGGCATCTCAGTGCCGGACGGAATCGCGACCGGCCCAGACGGGAACCTGTGGTTCACAAATAGCGGCGCCAAGTCGATCGGGCGAATTACGACGGCTGGCGTGGTCACGGTGTTCACCGGTACCGGCATCTCGGGACCGGCCGGGATCGCGGTCGGCTCAGACGGGAACCTGTGGTTCACCGACCGCACCAACAACTCGATCGGACGCATCACGACATCTGGTGTTGTCACCAACTACACCGACCCGAGCATCTCGGCTCCGAGAGGGATCGTGGGCGGCCCGGACGGCAACCTCTGGTTCACCAACGGCGGCAGCAACTCGATCGGCACGATCACCACCGGCGGTATCGTGACCAATCACACGGGCACCGGGATCTCGGTTCCATACGGGATCGCGGCGGGACCGGACGGCAACCTCTGGTTCACCAACAGCGGCAACAACTCGATCGGGAGTGTGACCACCGCAGGCGTGGTGTCGAACTACACCGGCAGCGGTGTGTCAACTCCGTACGGGATCGCGGTAGGCCCCGACGGCAACCTCTGGTTCGCCAACCACAACGCCAACCTGAGCTCTGTTGGGCGCATCACCACGGCTGGATCGGTCGCCAACTACACCGGTCCCAACATCTCCCTGCCCACCGGCATCGCCGTCGGCTCGGACGGGAATCTCTGGTTCACGAATCGCGGCGACAACTCGATCGGGCGCATCACCACTGCCGGCGTCATCACGAACTTCACGGGCGCTGGGATGGCGATTCCCTACGGGATCGTGGCTGGCCCGGACGGGAACCTGTGGTTCACCAACCATGGCGGGCGCTCGCTTGGGCGCATCACGACGGCCGGCGTCCTCACGAACTTTGCCGTTTCCGGAATCACGGCTCCGTACGAGATCACGGTGGGGCCGGACGGGAACCTGTGGTTCGTAAGTAGCGGCAACAACTCAATTGGGCGCATGACGACGGCCGGCGTGTTCACCAAGTTCACCGGCACCGGGATCTCGGGCCCCGAGGGGATCGCACTCGGCCCGGACGGGAATCTGTGGTTCACGAACCTCACCAACAATTCGATCGGCCGTATCACGACGGCCGGGGTGGTGACCAACTACACCGATCCGAGCATCTCGGCTCCGAAGGGGATCGTCGCCGGCGCGGACGGGAGACTGTGGTTCGCAAACAGCGGCAACAACTCGATTGGTGCCATCACGACGTCGGGCGTCGTGAGCAACTACGCCGGTAGCGGCATCTCGCAGCCTTGGTGGATCGCGGCCGGGCCGGACGGGAACCTGTGGTTCACCGACCAGACCAATGCGATCGGCCGCATAACGACCGCGGGCGCCGTGACGATCTTCAAGGGCACCGGCCTGTCGGTCCCGGAGGGGATCGTTGCGGGTCCGGACGGGAACATGTGGTTCACGAATTACGGCAGCAACTCGATCGGCAGTATCACGACGCAGTGAGCCACAACGCCACTGTCGGTCGGCGTGCTGGTTAGGAGTGGATTCGCCGCCGGCTATGCGGGCTCGTCCGGTACGTAGTGCCGGCCGCCGTTAGCGTCCACCCAGACGCGCATGACCCTCTTTGTCCGCGGGTCACGAAAGCGCTCGTTGGTCGGATGCCAATCCACCGCGGCAGCGTCCGCCTCGCCATGGGGTCGCACACGCCACCACGGTGTTTGCGAGCGCCCGCCCAGCGGCGGCAGGTCATCGAGCAGGGCGCTCGCCTCCTCGCGCGTCTGCGCGCTCCCGCCGAGGGCGACTCGTCGCTCCAGCTCCTCGATCGTGATTCGCCCGGCGGCGGCGTGCTCGGCGAGCAGCTCATACAACCGCTCGCGGTCGGCGTCACTCAGCCGCAAGCTTGACCGCAGTGCCGTAGGCGACGATCTCGGTGAGCTGCTGCCCAATCTCGGAGGAGTCGAAGCGCACGGCGATCAGTCCGTCTGCGCCCATCAGCGAAGCGTTCTCGACCATCCGATCGATCGCGTGGCGGCGGGACTCCTCGAGCAACTGCGTGTACTGGCCGACCTCGCCACGCCGCAACGCCTTGAACGAGCTTGCCACGCCACCCACGAGGCCCATGCTGCGCACGACCAGGCCGTAGCAGACGCCGAAGTTCTCGGTGATGCGATAGCCCGGTAGCTCCAACGCCGTCGTCATCGGCATGCCCGAACTCGTGCCCACGCGGCGGACGCTACCACCGAACTCCGGATCGCTCCGATGCGTCGGTGGCACCTACGGATACCCCTACGCGGGGGCACCCCCGGGTAGGGTTACTGACTGTGGGTCCGTTAGTCGGGGCAAGCGCTGCCTGGGTATTGCCCGCCGAGCCATCCGCCGTCGGTCAGCTGCGGCGTCAGACCACGCAGTTCGCATCCGCGGCGGGCGCGCCTGACGAGGTGAGCAACGCGATCGCTCTCGCCGTCTCCGAGACCGTCACGAACGTGGTCGTTCACGCCTACGATGGCGCGGACCGCGGGCAGGTCCGAGTCGGCTGCCAGGTCGACGGCGAGCGCTTCATCGTGGAAGTGGCCGACGACGGTCTGGGCATCGGGTCAGGTCACGGCCATCCCGGGATCGGACACGGTTTGGCGATGGTGGGGGCCCTGACGCAGTCGCTCGATTTCGCTCCCGGCCCCGACGGGCGCGGCACGGCGGTGACGATGACCTTCGGCCCAGCCACGCCGCTCGCGGCGCCACCTGGATTAGAGGTGCTTTGCGCACTCGCCCTCGAGACCCTCGCCGATGTCTCGTGCGTGGACCTCGTCCACGAGGGCGTCCTGCGCCGCCTTGCTGCGGAAGTCGCGGACGATCCCCCGTTGACCGCCTGGCTCCGCGCGGCGGTTCCTCCGGCAAAGCCGGGGACGGCGACGTGGTCGGCGCTACGCGAGGGCGGCGCGCGTCTCGTCGTCCACAACCCCACCGTCCCGCGTTCGCCGGGAGGGACCGGAGAGCGTCTAAACCTCGCCTGGTGGGTCGCGGTCGCACTCGAGAAGCGTGACGGAGCACGGGTAGCGCTCTGGGGCTTCGGCGGCCGGAGAGGCGGACATCCCATACCGTCCGAGGAGATGATCGGCATCGTCGCCGACGCCGCCCGCGCGGACCTCACGCAGCCCGCCGCGCGCGCTCTGCTGCGCGGCCGGCTGGCGACGGCACGCCTGTTGACGCGCGTCGACTGTCGTGAGCGCGAGACGACCTCGGCGAGTCTGCTCAGGGTCCACCGATCAACGACCGACCCGCTGCGGGACTCACGATCAGATCGTGAAGATCGCCGCCCACCTCGAGTCGACCCGACTGCTTCACCCCGCCGACCTTAACCGGCGCGAACCCGGCTGTCCGGATCAACCGCTCAACCTCCTGGGCAGCGCGGTCATCGTCGGTCGCGTAGAAGAGGACCGCCGGCTCGGGTGACCGGCTGCCGGAGGACTCGAGGAGGTCCGCCGTCATGGTTCCAAACGCCATCGCAAGGCGCGTCCCCGCCGGCAACCACCCGGCCAAAACCTCGCCAGAGGGTTGCCCCTTCGGGAGCAGACGTTTGACCTTACCTTCTGAATCGAGGCCGACCGGGTTGCTCGGGACGACCACGAGCTTGCCGGCCAGCGCGTCGGCGATCTCGTCGATGACGCCCTCGAGCACGGTGAACCGCAGCGCGAGCACGACGGCGTCGGCGTCCTGCACCGCGTCGCGGTTGTCGACGGCGACGACCGCGGCTCGACCGATCGTGGCAGCCAGCGTTCGCGCCGACTCAGTGTCGGCGCTCGAGAGCCGCAGCGTCTCGCCGCCTGAGGCGAGGCGGCGGGCGATGGCCGAGCCGAGCCCTCCAGTGCCGATGATCGCCGCGGTCGTCGGCATTCACACGGACTCCTCTGCAGCCGCACTCGACGGCCAGTGAGCGGGCGACCAGTCGCCCTCCATATCCGTGGTTTGCCCCACCTCGATCAGATGACCGTCAGGATCGCGGATGTAGCAACGGATCTCGTACTGGTGCTGTTTCGGCGGCGTCAGGAACTGAGCACCCCGGGCGCTCCATTCCGCGTAGACGGCGTGGATGTCTTTGACGCGGATATTGAGGAAGCTGCTGACCCGGTCGGGATCGCGTGGTGTCTCCAGGGTGACCGTCGGCTTGTCGTCGGTCGGGCCCCCACCGACGTTGATGATGATCCAGCTGTTGGATAGTGCGACATAGGTCAGGCCCCCGGGGCCGGAGAACGCCAGCCTCCCCCCCAGTACCTCGGTGTAAAAGCGGCGGGAGCGCTCGACATCGTCAGAGACGATGAAGTGCGCCAGGACCAGCTCCTCGTCGATCTTGGTCATAACGACCTCCTTTGGTCGGTCAGTGCCGATCGGCTCGCATCTCTCGCCCCGTCACGCTCATCCCGCCCCCACTCCGACCGTGGGTCCCGCCGCCGCGACCTCCTGCCGCAGCGCCTTCAGCGCGGCCGTATGGATCTCCGAGAAGCTCGGAAACGGCTGGATCGTGTCGCGCAGCACCTCGAGCGCGACCCCGGCGCGGATCGCGAGCGTCGCCTGCTGCAACCACTCGCCGGCCTCCGGACCGAGCGCGTGGGCGCCGGTCAGGTGCTGCCCGTCACTGAGGAGCGTCAGGAACCCCTTCGAGTCCGCGTACGCGTGGGTGTACGTGGGGGTCTTGGCGATTTCGGACAGCAGAGCGGTGGCGCTGAACTTGGCCTCGGTCGCGCCCGCGGCCGCGGCCTGCGGATCGGTATAGGTGACACGCGGGACTGCCTCGTAGTGCGCCTCCCGCGGCTCGCCGAGGATGTTGGAGGCGGCGACCTCGCCCTGATACTCGCCCACGTGCGTCAGTTGCCAGATGCCCGTGACGTCACCGACCGCCCACAGCCGCTCTCCGGCGCGCATCTGCGCATCGACCGGAACCCCGTGGGCGTCCGCGGCGATGCCAACGGTCTCGAGACCGATCCCCTCGACGCGCGGGCGTCGTCCCGTCGCCACCAAGAGATGATCACCGCGCAGCTCGCGTCCATCCTCCAGTCCCAGCACGAAGTCCTCCCCGTCGCGGGCCGCCGCGATCGCCTGCACACCAAGCACCAGCTCGATTCCATCCCGACGCAGCGCCTCACCCAGAGCCTCGCCCAGCGGCGCAGGCTCGCGCGCGAGCACACGCTCCGCTGCCTCGACGAGCGCCACCTCACCGCCGAGACGACGCACAACCTGGGCGAGCTCCAACCCGGCCGGCCCACCTCCCAGGACGACCAGCCGTCTCGGCACCTCCTTCATCGCGGTGGCTTCGCTCGTCCCCCAGACGCCGTCGAGCTCTCGCAGGCCCGGAACCGGCGGCACGACCGGATCGGCACCGTTGGCAAGAACGACGTGCTCGGCCGTGTAACGATCACCATCGACCTCGACCACACCTGTCCCAGCAAGGCAGCCATGGCCGCGCAGCAGTGCGATTCCTCGGTCCGCCAGCCACTGCGCAGCTTTGGTATCGGAGTAGTTCGAGACCATGAAGTCGCGCCAGTCAAGTGCCGCGTGCACATCGACCTCAGCGCTGGCCGCAGCCTCGCGCGCGCCGTGCACCGCCTCCCCGGGGCGCAAGAGCGCCTTCGACGGGATACATGCCCAATAGGAGCAAAGCCCACCGACCAGGTCGCGCTCGACTATGGCCACACGCAGCCCGCCCTCCGCGAGCGCGGCGGCGCAATGCTCTCCGGGCGCCCCGCCGCCCAGGACGATCACGTCGTAAGCGACTGATTTCTCGCCCGTGGCAGACATGCGTGCCCCCTCGGTTGCGGCGCCCCCAAGCCCGCTCCTCCGTGATCCTCGCACGGAGGTCAAGGCGTTGGCTCGGTAGGGTGGGCGCACCGACCCGAAAGGCGCCCGATGACGTCTCCCGACGCGACACCCACCCGCGGCCGTAGCCTGCGATCCACCATCTCCTCCAGCGGGGAGCTGCGGTTGGAATTGGCCGAGCGCGAGGTTCCCGAGCTTGGCCCGAGTGAGGTGTTGGTGGCCGTGGAGGCTTCACCGATCAACCCGTCGGATCTCGCCGTACTGCTGGGTGCGGTCGCCCCGGGCACGCTGCGACCCGACGGAGCCGACCTGGTGGGAACCGTTTCAGAGGCTGCGCTGCCGCTGTATCGCGACCGGTTGGATACGCCGCTGCCTGTCGGCAATGAAGGCGCCGGCACCGTGATCGCGGCAGGTCGGGAAGCGGCCGGACTGATCGGCCGTCGCGTCGTCCTGCTCGGCGGTTCGATGTGGGCCGACTACCGCGTGGTCGACGCGTCCGCTGTCGTCGAGCTGCCCGACGACGTGAGCACCGCGGAGGGTGCAGCGCTGCTGATCAACCCGCTCACCGCGTTATCGATGGTCGAGACGATGCGCGCCGAGGGCCACAGCGCCCTCGTCCATACTGCCGCCGCCTCCAACCTCGGGCAGATCCTCGTGCGGATCTGCGCCGCCGACGGCATCGGCCTGGTCAACATCGTCAGGCGCGCCGAGCAGGCCCGGTCGCTGCGCGACCTCGGCGCGGTCCATGTTCTCGACACCTCAGAGCCCGACTTCACCGACCGGCTCACCGAGGCGATCCGTGAAACCGGTGCAACCCTGGCCTTCGACGCGATCGGCGGCGGCTCGCTCGCCAGCGACATCCTTACCGCGATGGAACGCGCGCAGCCGCCGCTCACGCGCTACACGCCCTACGGAACCTCGGTGCACAAGCAGGTCTACATCTACGGCTCGCTCGACTTTTCCCCGACCGTCATCAACCGCAGGTTCGGACTGACCTGGGGCGTCGGCGGATACCTCCTGACCAACGCGCTCGCTCGCCTCGGCGGCGAGGCGATCGGGCGCATGCGTGCCCGCGTCCTGGCGGAGGCCAAGACGACGTTCGCCTGCACCTACGCGCAGACCATCGGGCTGCGTGACGTCCTGAATCCCGAGGTTCTCGCCGTCTTCGCGCGCCGCAGGACCGGGACGAAGTACCTCATCGACCCGTCATCCGACCGTACGTCGTGAGGCGCTGATCATCCGACCTCGCGCTGAGGCTTACCTCGGACCTCGGACGCTCGAGCGCTGGCGTGGGGGCCGAGTGACGGTTCCCTGCCGGCCCGCTGTTAGCGCTCGCCCCCCACGATCACAAATGTTGCTGCTCGCCGTGGCGCCCGTCAATCGGAAATCCGTTGCTCCACCCGGCTCAGCGGGCTAGAACGTTCGTCCAACGCCGCCGCGGCAGCGGGGCGTCTAAGCCCGTCGCGTCTGTTGGTACTCGTCGCGATCCACGACGAGTGCAACGCAGGACGCACGCCTGTACCGATGAATCGTCCTGCGGCGTTCCCGGTTATGGGCAATCCCGTCCGCCGCGCGTGCCAGCGGCCGTAGTAGACGAGACCCTGCCTTCCGTGGTCCGATTCCGCGCACCGTCACCTCTCTCTGACTCGGCCCCAGCGGCGCCGGGGCGTAGAACGACCGTTCAAGCGAGATGAACGAAATCCTCCGATGAAAGTTGCGTCGCAGGACGGCTGCTTGCCAACGCCCACGCCTTAGAGCACTCGCTGGAGCTCGGTGTCCAGCTTGTGCTCGAGTTTGTGCAGGCGGCGGAACCTCGGCAATTTCGCACTCTCCCCGGTGTGAAGTGTGTCGAGCGCACAGGCCAGGAAGCACGCAGCCCCCAGGCACGTGTTCCAATTCGCCGCGGCCAGGTCCAGTATCGAGCCTTTGGCCGGAACGACATACCCGGCGATCGCCGCGACGCCGAAGAAGATGCAGCCGAGCAGGTTGACGGCCGGCTGCCACCATCCTCGACCTCCGCGCTGTGGTAGCCAGCCATGCCACGCGTGACGTCGCGATGCGCGATATGCGATCGCGCCCGAGACCAGGAAGCACACCGACCCGCGCCAATCCGGTCGCCAGACAAGCTTGTTGTACCCGGAGCTCGTCACCGCGACATGCATCGCCTGGTAGGTCGTGACGTTGAAGAAGAGCGTGCCGGCGGACTGGATGATCGAGGACCACCAGGCCGCGCGGCCACCGCCGTGTGATCGGCGCCCGGGCCACGCCAGCCAGCTCTGAACCCCCCCACCGGCCGTGAACAGAATCGACCCGACGAAGAAGGTGACCGCGTCAGCGGAATCGCCGACGAGGTTTGCGTAGCCCGGGAATGGCCCGATGAGGAAACAGACCGAACCCAGGGCAAAGCACAACGCCATAAAGCGCTGGCGCGTCATGCTCCGGCAGTTCACCTCAGCCCGGTCGGCTCGACATCACCCAAACGAGACGACGATGGGCTCGGCGCCCGACCGGGACGCTTCGGTGCGGGTGGCTGGGGCCTTCCTCCAGAGGACCCGGCGCTTACGGAGCGCAAGCTCGGGCTTGGCGAGGTCGCATGGTCGCCGAGCCCAGGCTCGAAGGTATCGTGGGCTCGTGGCTTCCCAGGATCCCGATCTTGATGCTGTTCGCCGTGAACTGGAGGCGCGCCGCGACCGTGACCGCAAGCGTCTGGGGATGCTGGCGGAGCATCCCGAGCGTGGCAGCGCTGTGAGTTTCGGGAAGCGGATCGGCGATGGCACGGCTGAGGCCGTGAGCCGGTTGACCGACGTCGGCGTCGGCGAGTCGCTTGAGCGTGGCGTGGAGCGCACCGAGCGGGCACTGACCAAGCTCAACGACGGGACTTACGGGATATGCGACGCGTGCGGCGGACCAATCTCCGGCGGTCGACTTAGAGCCATGCCTGACGCGGTACTTTGCCTGGAATGTTCGGCGTCCGAGCGCCGCGTTCGTTCTTCGCGTCGTAATTGACTGATCGCGATGGTGAGGGCCTCGAGCTCTCGCCGATCGCAGCGATCCCACTGACGTGAGCTTCGGAACGGGCCGATGGGCGGGGGCCGTCGCCTTTTGCCACGGCGGTGTTTGTGTGCAAGAATCGCGGCTGGCGTCAATCGTTCGTCAAGGAAGAGGGGCTTTGGAAGACGCTATGGGGACGAGCCGAGAGGTCCGGTTCGATGCTGGGGCATCGGTGGTGGTGTTGTTGGTCGAGCCCGACGCTCGCGCGGCGGTGTGGATCGGCGAGATGCTGCGGAGCGCGTGGGACGACGACTTGCTCGTGGCGCACATCGAGCACCTCGGCGCGAGAGCGCACGAGTTCCTGAGTCGTGGTGTCAGCTGCGTGCTGGTCGACGTGTCGGGGTCGCAGGATCAATGGATCGCGGCGGTTGAGCAGATCCAGACGGTGGCACCCGGAGTGGCGATCATCCTCTTGTTTGAGGAGGTCGAGGAGCAACAGGCGTTGGCCGCGCTCAGGGCTGGTGCCCAGGACTGCCTGGCCAAGCCCGACCTTTGCGCAGCGCTCTTGCGCCGCGCCGTGAAGTTTGCGATCGAGGGCAAGCGCTCGGAGACGCAGCTTGTCGACGAAGCGCTGCACGACCCGCTGACCGGACTGCCCAACCGCGCGCTGTTCCTCGACAGACTCGAGCTCGCTCTCGACCGCTCCCGCCGGGGGGCGGGTGCGATCAGCGTGTTGTTCCTCGACGTCGACAACTTCAAGAAGGTCAACGACGCCTTCGGGCATCACGCCGGGGATCAGCTACTCGTGGACCTGGGGGGCCGCCTGAAGCGGATCCTGCGCCCGATGGACACGGTGGCGCGGTACGGCGGCGATGAGTTCGTGTTCCTGCTTGAGGATCTCGGAAACGAGCGCGACGTGGCCGCCATCGCGCAGCGGATCAGCGAGTCCGCCGCGCTGCCCTTCCGGGCCAACGACGCGCAGGTCGCGGTCACAGTGAGCATCGGGATCGCGACCGTGTCTGATCCTGCGATCCCGGCCGGGACCGTCATCCAACAGGCCGACGCCGCGATGTACCGCGCCAAGGAGCACGGGCAGGCGCGGTTCGAGCTGTTCGACGAGACCTCCGGACAGCGCGCGATGGAACGGCTCGAACTCGAGAGCGATCTGCGTCGCGCGCTCGAGCGCCGCGAGTTGCTCGTCCACTATCAACCGCAGATCTCACTCAACGAGCAGTTCGCGATCACAGGGCTCGAGGCGTTGGTCCGCTGGCAGCATCCCGAGCGCGGCCTGATCGGGGCACGAGATTTCATTCCGCTCGCCGAAGAGAGCGGACTGATCGTCGCGATCGGGCAGTACGTGCTCGAAAGCGCGCTCGCCCAACTCGCGGTGTGGCAGCGCGGCCGGCCCGACATCACCCTCTCGGTCAACATCTCCTTCCACCAGCTTGAGGACACGAGCCTGCCCTCAACGCTCGCAGCGGCAGCCCAGGCGATGGCGATCGACCCCGCAGCGCTGCGCCTGGAGATCACCGAGGCGGCACTCACGCGCTGTCATGAGCCGGAGATCACTGCTCTGGAGGGGCTCGGAGCGACAGGCTTCCGGGTCGCGATCGATGACTTCGGGACTGGATCCTCGTCGCTTCAAACGCTCAAGCGACTTCCAATCGACCGGATCAAGCTCGATGGGAGCGTCCTCGCCTCGGCCACCGGGGAGCGTCCGGTTCTTGGAGCCGCGATCGGGATCGGGCACGCGCTGGGACTGCGCGTCGTTGCCGAAGGCGTCGAGACCGAGCAGCAGGTGCTCGAGCTGCGAGCACTGGGATGCGACGAGGCTCAAGGCTTTCTGTTCAGCCGGCCAGTCCCCGAAAACGAGATCGAGGAACTCTTCGCCGCCAAATATTCCCCGCAGGGTGCCCGCCAGCGCCGCCGTTGGCCTTGGGGGGGGACAGGCCAGCGCGATTACAGCCCGCGTACACCCAGCGGGGTCGCACACGCTGAGCGCTTGCGCCGGCTTGGTCTTTAGAGCCGCGCCGCGATCCACGAGCAGCGGAGCGGCCGCCGGCGACCGGCCCGTTGTTCGCGCGTAGCATCGTCCGCCTCGAGGCAACGCGCCGACTTTGGTCCTGAGTCGCCGCTCGTGCCTTGGGGGTTGGCGCGAGGGTTTCGATGTGACAGATCCGGGCCGATTCGGCAACTAGAGATATGAGCACGACGACGGCCACGGAGGTAAGCGTGCGGCAGAACCCGCCCGGTGGCGCGCGCGCCGAATTCGAGGAGATCTACCGAAGCCACGTCGGCGTCGTGGCGGCGTATTTCGCTCGTCGGTGCTCGGAGCCGCAGGAGGTTGCGGATCTGACGTCCGAGACGATCGTGAGGGCGGTCAGCTCGTTCGGCGCGTTTGATCCCCGTCGCGGAAGCGCTCGTGCGTGGCTGTTCGGGATCGCGGCTCATGTCTGGGCCGGGTATTGCGCGCTGGCAGCCGATAACCGGGAGCTCTTGGTCGGCTCGCGGGCCGTCGGGCTCTCGATGCCGGCGAGATCGATGAGCTGGCAGCCAAGATCGACGCGCAGCAGGCAGGCCGGGAGTTGCTGAAGCGATGCGCGGTGCTGAGTGCGAATGAGCGAATGGCGATCGAGTTGGTTGACCTCGCGGACCTGACGCCCAAGGAGGCCGCGGTTGCGCTTGGCGTGCGCCGCGGCGTGTTGCGGATGCGGCTCTCCCGGGCTCGGGCGAAATTGAGAAAGGAGTATGGGCCTAATGAGTGAGTTCGAAGACAATTTGTGGCTCGAGGTTATGCGCGAGCACGGGCACGAGCTAGCCCGTGCCGTGCGACCGGTCGGCACGCACAGACGCGCGACCCGCCCTCAACTGCTCGCGGGTACGACCGTCGGTGTGGCCGCCGTGGCGACCGCCACCGCATTGCTGTTCAGCGCGTCGACCAGCCCCCCGGCGTTCGCGGTCACCCGCAACCCGGACGGCTCGGTTACCGTCAAGCTGAGGCAGCCATCGGGGATCGCCGGCGCGAACGAAAAGCTGGCCGCGATGGGCCTGCGGGCGCGGATCGCGGTTGATACGAAGACCCCGCCGAAGCTTGCTTGCCCTGGCGGAACGGTGCCGACGGTCACCTTTGACCCGGCCAGCATTCCCAGTCGCGAGGAGGTGGTGATCACCCCTGACCAACCGGGCGCCGGCAACACCGTGGCGACCAAGGCGTACAAGGCTGGCGGGAGCGATGGCGGCAACACAGCCGTCGGGGCTCCGGGTAGCGGCAACCACGTTGTTCGGCTGCTACCCGGTGGCACCAAGATCCGGACGCAATCGGGTGCCGACAATCACGTGGTGCGTATGTATTGCCCGTGATTCGGATTAGGGCCGGCGGACCTTCGGCCGCCGGCCCTTTTGGCCGACCGCTGCAACTCGATCCAACGAGCAACGCGTATCTGATCATTCGCTGAGGAGCTCGTCGACGAATCGCTTGCGCGCGGATAGGAAGCTCGCAGTCAAGCGGACCGGCTCGGCATCGTCGTAGTCCACCGGCTCCAGACCCGACTCGGTGCATTGGTAGATCGTGGAGTCGGGATAGGGCAGGCATTAACCGGACGCTCTTGACAAAGCCCTCAGTCATGACGTCGAAGCTAGACGTCGGCCCAATTAGCCCCGCCGTCGAGGTCAGCGTTCCGGGGCGGCCAGGCCAGCCTGGAGATCGCGGACGATTGCGCCAAGCCGGCCCGAGGCGAGAAGGCCTGGCCCGAGCGGGCCGGCACGATTCTCACCGACTGGCGGGAGCTGCCGGAGAGCAGCTCTGGCGGCCGCGGAGATGCTGTTGAGCTGCCATTGGATCTCCTTGCTGACAGCCTCTGGGGAGTCGGGAGCGCTAAGCCAAACCGCCTTGGCGGCGTACGCGGCAGCACCCAGGGCGTGCGCGCCCATATGAG
>Ga0073928_10007870_pt1 | contig 13603 bp, 19 predicted proteins | sample PaiPotPPA55metaG_FD_76969 | JGI IMG/M metagenome (GOLD analysis project Ga0073928, IMG submission 76969) | Iron sulfur acid spring bacterial and archeal communities from Banff, Canada, to study Microbial Dark Matter (Phase II) - Paint Pots PPA... ...
GCCGCAATAAGTGCGCCGCGGCTATGCCAGCCTGCCAGACCTAACGTTGACATATCGTCAGGGTAGCATACTTGAAACACTCGTTTCAAGTATGCCGACGGCCGCTGTTCGTCGTGCCCGGACCATCCCTTTGGAGTTATTTCATGATTTGCGGCTAAGGTGTCCCTTTTCACGCCCTCGTTTTCGATGGAGGTCCCGCGTGCGTACTTTGTCCGTCTTCTTTATGTTCTTGGTCGCTTCGGCCGCCGCCGCAGTAGCCGCCCCGACGATGCAACAGCTTACCCCGCTTGCCGGCACAGTGGTTTCGGCTAACGCAAGCGGTTTGGTTCTCAAAACATCCTCCGGTAATCGCAGCATCGCGTTCGGTCCGAAGATGCGATTTTTCGCTATCGACAAATCGTCGCTGGCGAATGTCCAGCAAGGGTCGTTCATCGGCACGACGGTCGTAGCGCAGTCAAACGGAAGCTACAAGTCGACCGAAGTGCACATTTTCGCTCCTTCCCTGCGCGGAACCGGCGAAGGCTTTACGAAGATGGACAGCCAGGGACATCACATGATGGCCAATAGCACCGTAAAGAGCGTCCAACGGCCAAACATGATGGCAAACTCAACGGTGCGGACGGTTGGCTCGAGCGCAGCCGGAAAAACGATTACAATGACGTTTCCGAGCGGCAAGAAAACGATCGTGATATCGGCGAGCACGCCCGTGGTCTCCATCGACAAGGGATCGCGCGCAATGCTCGTGCCCGGAGCTCACGTTCGCGCCGGTATATTTAACGGGAGCCACGGGCCGGTTGCCGGTTTCCTGTTGGTTGGCGTGCACGGCACCGTACCGCCGATGTAAAAACCTATGTGTTTGTTCGTTCTTGCGCGCGAAGGTATTCCGCGGTATTGGTGCGCCCCGCGTAATCCGCCCACTCGAGCGGCGTCGCGTTATAGTGGATGTCCTTGATATCGCCCCTAGCCCCGCGCTCAACCAGCAATCGAGCGACATCCTCATGTCCGGCAAGGGCAGCTTGGTGCAACGGGGTCGCGTGCGAGTGACCGCCGACGGGACTGTACCGGTTTGGGTCTGCGCCGGCGTCGAGCAGCAACTGGGCAATCTCGACGTAACCGTGTTGCGCGCACAATCCAAGAGCGCGCTGGCGTTCCTCGTCGTTGGCGGCCGATAGCAAAGCGCGAACATCGTCAACGCGTCCGGTTGCAGCCGCCACCGACAGATCGATTTTTGCCCCGCGACGGATCAATGCGTCAACCGCCTCGAACTCAGCATAGAGCAGCGCCGGCAACGCGCAATTGGGATCTGCTCCATAATCGCACAGCAGGTCTATAAGCGCGACTTGCGCGCCACATTCGCGTGCCACGCTGCTCGAACTGACCAGCGCAAGCGTCGAATCTAGGCTTGACTGATCCGATGCGGCACTTGCGTCGAGAATAAGTCTTGCGATTTGCACGATGTTCTGCGGCAGAGTGCCTCGGCGGCTTGGGTTTTCGGCAATAAACTCGAGTAAGGTCGGTTTCGTAAAGTAGTTGTCACCCTCAAAGGTGACGCGCTTGCGGACGAGACCGGGATGGTTTTTCAAATGCGCGCTTAGACCGTCCGCATCGCCGGCATCGAGCAGATCAACCGCCTGCCGGAACACAGGATTTTGAATACGCTCGTGCTTGTGCAGGTTCAAATCGTCGCGGCGCGGCTTCTCAACGTGTGCTTTGAGTCTGGCCCAGCTCGAAAACCCATATTCGCGAGCGATGGCAAGTTGCGCATCGCTCAGACTGAATTTGGCTTCGCTGATGACCGAGTCGGTCAACTTACCGAAGCGTGGATGAAACTCGCGGATTCGCTGGATTGCTTCGAGATCTCGCGCCTTGTGAGCCTTCACGAGATCCTTGGCTTGGTGCTTGAGATGCTCGAGGCTCGGCTTGGATGGCAAACGCTTTGTCGGCATAACGAACTTCCTTTCAATGCTACGCCCGACGTCCTTGTGTGCTTGACGTCGACAGAGATAGAGTGTATATTACCTGTAGGTTATGGAAACAATCGGTTATGGAAGCGTGACACCGTACCGCCTGAACGCAACGTTTATGGCGCTAGCGGATCCCACGCGGCGGGCAATCTTGGCAAGGCTTGCGAGCGGCGAGGCCTCCGTAGGGGAACTGGCCGCGCCATTTGGGATGAGTCAGCCGGCGATTTCGAAGCATCTGAAAGTGCTCGAGCGCGCGGGCTTAGTATCGCGCGGCCAAGATGCCCAACGCCGGCCGCGTCGCATCGAGGTCGCGCCGCTCGCAGAAGCGACAGGCTGGCTCGAACGCTACCGGCAACTCTGGGAAGGCAATTTCCAACGACTCGATGCGCTACTCGGCGAGTTGAAGACCGATGCAAGAAAACCTAAACGCGCAAAGCGACGGAGGAAATAGCGGATGAAGCCGACGGAAACAAAGCACAAACTGGAAGTCACGACCCCGGGCGATCGCGAAATCGTAATGACGCGCGTCTTTGACGCACCGCGCCAAACGCTCTTCAACGCGTTCACCAAACCGGAGCTGATTAAAAAGTGGCTCCTCGGGCCCGATGGCTGGTCCATGCCCACTTGCGATGTCGATCTGAGAGTGGGCGGCACTTTCCACTACGTGTGGCGTAACGATACCAATGGCAAAGAATTCGGCATAAACGGCGACTACCGCGAAATCGCACGGCCCGAGCGTATTGTCCACGCCGAGAGGTTCGATGAGGCGATGTACCCGGGCGACGCGTTGATTACGACCGCTTTTGACGAGCGCAGCGGTTCGACGACCGTGACGATGACGCAGGTGTACGATACCCGCGAGGTGCGCGACATGGCCATCGAGTCCGGCATGGAGCACGGTGTAGCCGCAAGCTACGACCGCCTCGCAGAAATCCTCGACCAGAAATCCGCCTAATCGATGAACGGACGCGTTTACGACGCGATAGCGGCTATCGGCGAGCGCAGATTCGTTGGCGGAATCCGTGCTCAGCTGCTGCCTGGGCTCAAGGGCGGGATCGTCGAGATCGGAGCTGGGACCGGTGCTTCCTTTCCCTACTACGATCCGTCGGCGCACGTACTTGCCCTTGAGCCCGATCGCTCAATGCTCGCGAGGGCGAAGGAACGGGCGAAATCGGCGGCCTGCGTGGATTGAGATGCTGCAGGTGACGATAGCATGCTCGACGACATGCCGGCGGGCAGCGCGGATTACGTCGTAGCCGCGCTCGTTTTTTGCAGCGTCGAAGATCCGCTACGTACTCTCACGCACAAGTCGAGCTAAAAAACCTACAGATACCAATACCGATGCGACGCCTGCTCTACGGCTTTGCATCCAAAGAACAGTGAGCTTCGACGAATGCGGCGAGATTCTTCAGCGTAGACCATTTTCAAAAGCCAATCTTACGCTCCGTGAAGATGCGTAGCGATCTGCCAATCGTTGCCGCAGGGGTCCTTTACCATCGCACGGCGATCTCCGTACGGTGTATCGCCCGGCTCTTCGAGCGATACCGCTCCCGCTTCCAATGCTCGCTGGTACGTCGCATCGGCGTCATCGACATAGAGGTGAAGAAAGGCCGGCATCGCATCGCGAGGCCCTACACGGCTCACCATCACAATTGAGTCGCCGATTCTCATCTGGGATGGAGCGTGTTCGAGGAGATCCCCGCTCGCTCCGTACACACGTTTGAGGAACTCGACGAGCTTGGCCGGATCGTGAACTACCAACCGAGGCGTTACGCTATGCCATCCTTCCGGAATCCACTTGGCCATTACACACGGTCTCCATAGCGCTGCAGCGTTCGCATAGCATCATTCTTTAGCTTTTGTTAGCTTTGTTGTCATCCTGAGCCTGTCGCTTCGACCTTGCTCAGCACAAGCTGCGGACGGCTGAGCCTGCCGAAGCCACGATCGAAAAAGCGCGATGCTTTCGCATCGCGCTTTGATTGGCTAGCTAACTGGTTCTACAGTTTCGCGATCTCGCGCTGAGCAACGGTGCGGCCTTCATCGAGGTCGAGGAGGTCCGGCCAGGTCGTTACATCGGTGCGATCGGGAGCGATGCGCGTGCGCATTGCCGTGAAATGCTCGAGCGATTCGCCTTTGGGAACGCTCGTCATCCAGCGACGGTTAAAAGCGATGATTTCGTCCGACGATTTCTTTCCGACGAATCCTTTGGCGTACCCCTCGATCTCTTCATCGTTCTTTGCGACCTTCACGAAGTCGAGAAAGTCCGATCCTTTTATATCGAGAAACTCGAACAGGCCCTTGTCCATCGAGCTGGGGTAATCGTACTCGCCGATGTTGCCGTGCGCTAAGGCTTTTGCCTTATCAGTGGTGCGCGCGAGCTGCACGACGCCGAGCAATTTCTCTCGAACGCTGCGCGGGGTCGTTTTGGTCAAATCCATTGCTTTTGTATTTTCAAAGTTGTTATTCACGTACATATGAACCGCATAGTTGCGATTAAGTTGCCGATCGCGCAAAAAAGGTTGTTTTAGAGGCTTTCGCAATTCTTTGTCGGATGCGACCGCTCGGTTTAAATTAGCCCGGCACGTGTGGAAACATGCCAGTTAAGGTCGCGCGCTCGATTACGGTGTACGATAACGCCGTGAAAAGCAGCATACAGAACGATCTCGAACTCATGCGGACGCTCGACGATGCGTGGAACGCACAGGATTGGGAAACGTTCGAGAAACGCCACGCGCAGGACACGGTCGTGTTTTGGCCTGGCCAAGCCGAGCCGACGCACGGGCGGCAAAATCACAAAACCGAGTCAATTGAGTTTTTCAAGACGTTTCCCGACAACCATCTAATCAATCACCCGTATAAGGTTGAGATTGCTCAAGGGGATTGGACGTGCACGGTTGCCGATTTTACCGGCACGATGCGCGGACCGCTGAAGGGCGCTGACGGTAAGATGATCGCGCCGACCAATAAGGCGTTTCACGTAGAATTCTGTACCGTAGCGCATTGGAAGAACGGCGAAATCGTCGAAGAAAAGCTCTTTTACGATTTGGTCGGACTGCTTAAGCAGATAGGCGCAATGTGAAGGCTACGCGATCCGATCGGGTAGCGTCCATGCCCGTATAAAGATAGCGACTACAATCAGTGTCGCGCAGAGCAGCGCGATAGCAACGCCGTATCGAAGGACGACGAAAGCGCCGGCGAGCGCACCGGCAAACATGGTGAGAACCGCAGACGCGCGGCGGAACAATCTGGGGTTTACGCCGCCGGCAAGGCGCGAGTCCGCAGCGATACCGGTCAGAGTCAACGTGAGAACGGTCGTTGTGAAGTCGGGGATTGCTAGTTTCCGAGCCATCGCATTCTGCACGCCCATCGCTGCGCCCAGTAAAGCGATGATGAGGTACGGCGCCATATACACGTTGGCGACGAGAAATGCCATGATGCAAGCCACGCCGATGAAAAGCACCTTCGTTCCCGCGCTAACCAGGATCAACTCCTTGGGGATCGCGCCGAATTGTGTCGCGAAGCGACCGCCAAGCACTGCGCCGGCGAGAAACGCGCCAAGCGCAACGATGGATCCCACTATAGAGATGTCCGGCGCCCCGCCGAAGGCGAACCCGAGGAAGACGATGTTCCCCGTCATGTTAGCCACAAAAACATGTCCGAGTTTGAGGTAGCTCACTGCGTCGACGAAACCGGTAACGATGGTGAATCCAACCAGCAACGGCAGGACGCTCTCTTTAGTCATTGGCGTACGTGTCGCGAACGCTCTCTAGTCTGGTTTGGCCCGGAACCGGATTGTCGTCGGCGTCCAGAACTTCGACGTTGAACCCCGGGTAGGTCGGTGCGAAGCGCTCGCGTTTCCAATCGGCGACACTCCACGAGTCCTTCGCTGCGCGCTCGTAAGGCCACGTTGGAAGTCCTTGCCGGTCGGAGCGCACGTCCGCGCCCCCCAAATGACGAATGCGCACCAAAAATCCCTCATTTTGAGAAATCCTTAATTCGACGCGCCCTACTTTCGGCATCGTGCTCTCCCTTCGTAATAGTGGCGCTTTCATCGGGCCGTTACAGCGAGAGGCTGCTTATTTAGAAGATCTTGCGATGAACCTTAATTCTGGTTTTAACGCTTAGCGTTAACGGCACGGCGTTGGCCGGCGCGTCATCACCCACGGTAAGATCGTTGGGGAGGCTTTCTATGACGATTGCCACGCGGGCGTTTGGCGCGGTCGGAGTGGCTGGAAAGACGAATGTACCGTCCACTTCCGTTTCCGTCAACACGTCACCGGGTTCGAGTTCGATTTGGATGTGGTCGAGCTGAATTTTGCGGCCGGCCGGGTCCGCGTTTAGTTCTACGACGCGGCCCGCAATTTGCCGCACGGGCAATAGCGCAAGGTCAACAGTCGTCGTACCATCGTCGATGGTGGCCGGAAGTGAGGCGTAAGCGCCGTCTATGCTCCGCGCTTGCAAGCGGTGATTACCCGCCGTCACGGCGATGCTCACGACAACCGCGTCAATACGGCACTGGGGGTGATCGTCGACATAGAGCTCGGACGGCGCGCCGTGTTCGATTCCGATTATGTGCATCTGGACGCGCGCCGCAAATGCGATACGCTGGGTGAAGCCGAATCCGAGCGCGCGACCAGAAACCGTCGGATGCTCGGTCAAGTCAAACGAGCTAGACAGGCTTATCGGCAGCCCAATTCCGAAAACCGGTCCCAGACGGGTTCGTCCCGCCGAAACAATGCGTTCGACGCCAAAAATGAGCCCGGGACCGGCGGTCGTGTGCGTGCGGATAATGTCGTCCTGATTGCCCGCGCTCTGATACGCGCTAAATTCCAATAAGCGTCGACGCTGCGTAACGGACCCAAAGAGCGACCAGCTCGCTCCATCCGGCGAAGTTGTGTACGAGCCGGCAAGTTGGCCTTGCAAGCCCGCATATGAAACGCTGGCCGTGCGGTACTTTCCGGCCAATTGCAGCGAGCCGGTCGTTCCGCTCGTCCCAAAAACCGAGGCGGCCACATACGGCGTAGCCGTAAGACGGTATCCCGATGTGGCGCCGGCGCGCAGCGTTAGGTGATTGCTTGCGCGAAATCCGAGATCGACGCGCTCCGGCGCCTCTCCGATGGTGAGTGGAACGTTCCCGAGCGTTGCGGACGCGACCGCTTCGCCGAAGACGCGCCCCTGTGTTGCCACGGAAAAGCTCGCGGCCGCGCCCGAACCGGTAAGCCACACCTCGCGCGTGACCTTAACGATTCCGTCGACGCTTGAACGATATCCCGTAATCATCGTCGTGGTTCCGTTCGCACGTAAGAGGCCATAGAACGTCGCGCCGTTCTCACGCTCGCGCCGCATGAAGAGAATCGTTCTGCCGAGCGAATCGTGTTCGCTGCCGTACGTTAAGTCACCGCGCTGTATGTTGACGCCGGTGCCGCCCGGCGCATCGAACATGAGGCCGCTCAACGGGTTGCTTTCATATCCGAATTGCGCGTAGCGGTCGCTCGTTCCGATCGTCACTTGTCCGCTAAGTGCCGGAGACGAATTATCGAACGCGGAAAGAGCGACGCTTCCCCGCATGCGCGTGCCTTCTGTCGTAAACGAAAGATCCCGAGACGAAAAGCCGCCGAAATTAGCGATCTCGGCATGCACGACTAGTGCGTTCGTTGGGTCGCTGGCCAGCTGCCGCGGTGTCGCGGTCCCGGACTCGGAGCGAACCGTATACGTCGAGACCCGCGGCCGTAAGAGCGGCGCGGTGTGCACGTCTAACGGTGTCTGACCGGCAGAAATATCGATGCGGTTTGCGTTGACGGCAAAAGCCTGTGAAAGAACCGTTTGTAAATCGCCGGTGGCGACGAAAAGCATTCGGTCGCGGACAACCGGCAATGCGCTGGTCTCCAGTATAATGTCACTGCCCAGCAGCACGCCGCTCTGCCCGGGAGAGAACGAGTAGACATCGTCGTTGACACGCAGGATGCGAGTCGCGCCGGCACGCTTGAGGGAGTATTTCAGCGCGGCGGCAACATTTTCCAGCGATACCATGAGATGGGCACCGTCCGAGAAACCGGCGATCGATCGCGCCTGGACGCCGTCGACGTAGACTGCATACTTCCCGATCGCTACGTTCGCCTGAGCGGGGGCGGTAAGAAAGCACACGAGAACCGCAGCCAAAATGCTACGGAACCGTAACGGTCGTCTCGCCATCCTCAATCTCGTTGCCACCGTAGTCGATGGAGAGCTCTACACGGTATTTACCCGGCGGAATTCCTCGCACAGTTTCGTTTATCGTATGGAACCGTCCCGGGAAAATTGCGCCGATGGTCGCCGGCACGTTCTTTTCGATCCGGCCGCTTTGCTCGAATAGGAGCGTACCGCCGGCACGAATGTAGGCATTTGAGTTGTTGCGCACGCGTCCAATGATATGTACGGTGGACCCCGCAACTGTTGCCTTGAGGCTCTGCAAATCCACCGAACGGTGCGGATTCCCCACGTCAACGTAGACGACTACGGTCGCGCCCGGGCCGAACGCGCTTAGACGCCCGGTGAGTAGAGTCGCGCGAATGAAGAAGCCGCCCCAGTAGGACGCCGCAGCCGAACTGAAGTTGCTCGGAAGCGTCAGTGTAATCTCGGTGGCGCGCCGCTCACCGGGCTGCAAGATGAATTGGTACGCCGGCGTCGTGAGAAATTGCGTGATCGAACGTTTTTCTCGACCCAGTTTTTCAATAGCAATCGAACCATCTGCGCGCGTAGTCCAATCCATAGGAGCGAGCACGATGCGTTCCGGTTGGTCGCCGGCGTTGACGACATTGACGACGGTCTTGACGGATTGACCCGGTGTCGCGCGCATTTCGATCACTAAAGGATCCACCGCAAGGTTGAGGGCAGCGCGGGCCGGTACCGCCAGCACCGTTAGTGCCGCAACAAGGAGCAAAAGGCTGAGTTTCATCGCGCTCTCACGTGGCGCTTGCAACGACGGTGAAATTCGTCGCGGGGAAGGTGTCGTCGTCGAGCGTGCGGTCGTCCAAGAAGATCATCATATTAAAGTGTACCTGGCCTCCCGAAAGTGTAGTAGAATCAAAGCCGCCGGCATACGTCGCGCAAGTCACAGAAGATGAGGCCACGAGTTGCGCTTTTGTCGCGACCATCGTTTCGCCCGCATGCGACGGGCCCGAACACGTCATCGAAAAGTATGAGATTTTCAAAAGCCCTCCACCGGCGCCGGTGATATTCGCCGGCGCCAGAAGAGCGATCGAGCCTGATCCGGTACTATTCGTGATCATTGTGCCGGTTACCACGCTCGCGCTCGAGGGGAGATACTGCTGCGTTGAGTCAGTCGGGTTGAATGCCCACGCTTGCTTTGAGAGCGTGATGCTCGCGGCCGCGGTCACCGCGAGCGCCGGATACGGGAGTGCGAACAGCGCGATCGCGAGGAGCGCGCTGCCGCAGCGCAGAGCGGTTTTATGTGGCAGTTGCAGCCACCGTAAAATTCGTCGCAGGATACACATCAGCCGGAAGGGTGCGATCGTCTAAGAACATGCCGAGAGTGAAGTTGAGGGCGGTATTATAGTTCGCCGCGTACGTCGCGCAAGTCGTGGTCGCGCTCGGTCCCAACGCAGTCTGGGCCGTCGCGAACGTTTGGCCTGTTACTACCGTTCCGGCGCACGTTATTGACAAATCGCCAATGGGAAGCGTACCGCCCCCGGCTCCGGTAATGTTGACGGGGGAAACGATTGCTATGGAACCCGCACCCGATCCAAAGCTCGTAATCAAAGTTCCGGTTACGGTGATGTTTCCGCCATCCGAGGCGAGAAAATGGTCCGTGTCAGCCTGAACGTGGGCCCAAGTAAACGCACTGCCTGAAAGCGTGAGGGCTGCACTGGCCTGCTTGGTAACGCTGACGGTAATCGTCGTATTTTGCACGACCGCCAAGGCGGGCACCGCATTAAGCGCAAAGCTCAGGACGACGAAAGCGCCGATGAGTGGGAACGAGATACGGGTTTTCAAAAGAGTCCTTTTCACAGACGAGACCTAACGAAAGCCACTTCACGATGTGAATGGTCTTCCACGGCCTACTATTACTGTCGGTGAATGAGGCAGTGTACGTGTCGTTTTTAGTCGGACGTTTACACCGGCGATGCTGACACTTGTCGGAAAACGATGCTTTGGCGCCCATTTTGCGGTTTGTGGGACGTTTAGCCGGTATTCTAAGCAAGCATACACTCAATCCGATTGGGAGTCTGTATGCCCGCACACCCCACGAGGTTCAGACTTCGTTAACGTTCTGCGGACGAGATGTGCGGCGGTATTCCATGTTATAAGCGGCATTCTTCGCGGCTTCGATACCGTAGTAACGTTCGACGACCCGAAAAGCAAGATCGATACCCCGACGACTCGCCGCCGGAAGAAGAAACGTTGCGATTTTCAACGTATCTCGGTCCGCGAACCAATGTGACTTTGGGAAACATCTGCTCGAATCGATCGTACGCGTCGTGGTGCGTGGTCGCCTTGAGACGGTCAAACAAGCCCGCTCTCGCAACGAGAAACGCGCCGGTACAGACGGACATCATGATGCCGATGTCGCCGATCATCTTGCCGAGAAATGCATCCTGTTTGGATTGGTCGACTTGCTTGGCAGCAGTCATAGCAGTCATGGTGTCATCCTCCTCTACCAACAACTACCACCCCGTCCGTCTCAAGAGCCTCTCAACCTCTCAAGAGAGTCTCGACCCCTCCGAATTGTCATCTGCAAGAGGGTTCTCAGCTCTCCGCCTTGTCATCCTGAGCGTGTCGAAGGACGGCTGAGCCTGTCGAAGCCAGCGGAGTCAAATCGCGTGGAACTTCCGCGTTAATGATCGCGACGCGTCCCCGCATCCGTCAGGATGCAGTCTTATTTTGGCGGCGTTCTTCCTGGTACTGCGCCTCGATGTCCAGCGCAAGGTCGCTCAGCAGGTTCGCCAAGGTGCTTCGTGCGATGGAACGCCCGACGATAACATCGAACAGTTTTCCGGCAAAGCCGAACGGCGGCTCGTAACGACCGTTCAATTGCAGCAATGCGCCGCGGAGCTCAGGTCGGACCGTCAACGCGCCGTGAAAATCCGGGAACATTCCGCGCGTTTGTGGGCGCCAAGCGATCAACAGCGCATCGTGCTTGCGTGCGTCATCGCTACTGTCGTCAGCGCTTTTTGCGCTAACCATCACTTTTTCGCCCAGCGGCGGTGATGGTGTCAGGTAGAATCCGGGTCGACCGCGGACGGCCTTTTCCGCAAATTCAAGCGCGGCTGAAAACGGACACTCAACATATCGGGCTGCGCGTATGTGGGTCATGGTTGCGCGATCGGTGTAGTCCACCATAGCAGCCAGCGCCACGTTGGGCCTCCATTTGGCGCCGTTGAATTAGCGCCAAGACCAGCCTCGACGTATCCGTGAAGATATGGCAAGTGCGGGACGTTGAACCCGAAATCGATATTTTGATAGTGCGCGAGGTTTCCGAGGCCGTCATTGGTGTACTCGTCACGGAAGCCGAGGATGGCTCCGCGATTGAACATGGACTCGTAAATCTCGGCAGTTAAAGCCTGACTTCGCGCGGAGGGCAACTGAATGCCGTTTGCGTCAAGTCCAGGATTGGTGTCGTTTCCGATTTGATAGATTGCGAGAAGGCCGGGAACGGCGTGCTCCTGCGGATCGCGTTGCACGTAACCCGCGAAAGAGGTGTAGCGATCGGCGGCTCCCGTTGAAACGATGTAACTGCCGCTACTGCCGTACGCTCCTAACTCGAGCGGTTGATCGGCGTGCGCGCTTGCAAGCTTCCACTGGAACGTCTTATCCGTACCGGGAACCGTCGCGAAATCCGCGCCTGAAACAAATCCGTTTGTACTGGCAAGCCAGCTCACTTCGGCGTCTAGCGCACCGTGCGTGTACGCCAGTTTGCTGCCCCACCGATTGGCGTCCAGTTGATAAACATGCTCGCCCACCGTTATTTCGGGTGTAGCGAAGCCCGAGATATCGGACCATTGGCTGAACGGCGACGGCCCGGGTGCTTCGAGCTTTCCCAGAAACAAATGGCCGTCGCGGTGAAACAGATTGTTATACGTAACCCAAGCCGTATCCAGAGTTCCTCCACCGGAGTCGTTCTGCAGCAGCCATTGCTGAACATGGAATGTCCAGTCCGGTGCGAAATACCCCGCGCCGTGCAACGCCAAGTTGCCGAAGGAATTCTTATGGGATGGCGTGATGTCGCTAACGCCTCCGGTGCTGTCGCCGTTGACCTGCTCGCCGAACCAAATCGGGACGACCGTCTTGAGGACATCCCGATTTAGAGACGAGTACCCGGTTCGCTGAACGTAGCGGCCGTATGCGTTAAGTGCCGGTACGACCGTGTGGCACGTGCTGCATTGCACCCCGTAAGCTTTCGCGAAGACCGGCATTGCATGCGCCGCGCTCGTCGCCGAAATCGCCAGCGCTGAGGTAGCAATCGCAGGCAACAGTCTACGAATTGCACCTTGCATGGTTATTTTGCAACCTTGATGGTCAATTTCATATTCGGATGACCTGCGCCACAAACTACCGAACAATGAACGACGTACGTCCCGGCCTTTTTCGGGGTGAATGCGACGGTGACGAATTTATTGGGCATGATTGTCGTGTCGGAAATGCCCAGTTCGGGCGATGCGATCCCGTGAACGCCGCCACTCGACGTAAGCCGGAGTGTTGTAGGCTCCCCAAGTGGCACCGAGATCGTGTCCGGCGTAAATTTCCAGTTCGATGCAACGATGTCGACGCTTGGATGCGCTAAACCGATCAGCGGCGCAATCCCCGCAAGTAACGCAAACAGAAGACCGGGAAGGAAGACGCGTTTAAAAGTTTTCACTATACAGACCTCTTCTGCGTTACCATTTCGCGGTTAATTCGCGGCCGGTAGCGCCATTGTCAGTATAACAGCATTGTTTGACCGCATGGAGAAGGCCTCTGCGCTGACTGGAATACGCGGGAACGTCTGTGCGGCATCGCACAGGATCGCCGATGGTTTGGCCTTAGCCGGCGCGTTTCCAAACGAAGTACACCGGCACAGCGCTGAGCAGAATCGCCAAGCCGATGAGCCCATCCGCCGGATATTTCACGTACGTGGCGATCGCAACTCCCCACGATGCTATCAAGACGACTATGGTTGAAAGGGGATGCCACGGCATGCGGAAGATTCCGGCCTGCACAATACCGGCGCGTCTGTCGCGCGCTCGAAGCACGAACAGTGCGAGGGCCAGCAGGCCCATAAAGACGTACACGGTGGACACGACGTAGTTGAGAATACGCTCGTAACTTCCCGAGAGAGCCAGGGCGATTGCAAACGCACCTTGCAACGCGATCGACACGACGGGAACTCGCGTGCGCGGATGGATCCATGCGACACGGCGGAAAAAGAGTCCGTCTTGCGCCATTGCCAAATAGAGTCGCGGCGCGGTCAGCATACGGTTGCTGATAAAACCTAACGTTGATAGAATGATTGCGAGAGCGATCACCCGTGCACCGATTGGGCCCATCGCTACGCGCAGCACGTCGGAAGCCGGTGTCGCCGTATTCGCCAATGCTCCTGCTCCCAGAACGCGAAGGCAAATCGCATTTACGAGCACGTAAAGAACGACGACGCCGGCCATTCC
>Ga0073928_10007871_pt1 | contig 13602 bp, 8 predicted proteins | sample PaiPotPPA55metaG_FD_76969 | JGI IMG/M metagenome (GOLD analysis project Ga0073928, IMG submission 76969) | Iron sulfur acid spring bacterial and archeal communities from Banff, Canada, to study Microbial Dark Matter (Phase II) - Paint Pots PPA... ...
AATGGTTTTTGCGTGGCGCTGTGGACAATTACATCACGCACAACGCATTCGTGCAGCAAGCGGCCCTTCCATCCACCGGCGCCGAATCGCACAACAATTACATGAATTTGGTGCTCAGCCAGCAATACAGGTTCAGTCCCACCTGGCTGGGCTCGTTTGTCTTCGATGCCAGCGGTTTGCATTTAACCGAATCACGAAATTCAAATCTAGGATTTGCGCTTGCCTTTCCGTTTACCGCGACGTCCGCCACGATTTCGGGTTTCGAAACATTTGGCGACAACCAATTTGTGACCCCCATCACCGCTTTCCCCGTCCTGCGCAATCAGGAGAAATATCAATTCAAGTACACCGTCACACACTCGACGGGGCGGCACGTTCCCCGCTTGGGCATAGATTTCATTCACGAACCCGTACTCCGCGGCGCGTTGCCGGGAACCGCCGAAACTCTTGTGACCTTCGGCCTGAATCCCACCGATTATGCGGCAGACCCTGCCCAGTTGACCACGGACTTGACCACCTGCACGGCAAACCCGTCGCCGGGCGCGAATCCCGGTACAAGTTGCGCGATCACGCCGGCAGCCAATGGCAGCTTTTCGCAAAACGTTCAGCGCTTGGGATTTTTCGGGGAAGACTCCTGGCGGGTGCGTCCAAATCTTACGATCCATTACGGCCTGCGTTACGACACCACGTTCGGGCTGTTTACTTCAGAAAATCGCTCGCAAGCGCAAAACCCGGCGTTGCTCACTCTCGCAGCGGCGCAGATTCCGCTCTTGCACGGCTTGCCGCACGATTATCGTGGTGCAGTCGCACCCCGGCTGGGAATCGCCTATTCGCCGGGACAATCCACAAATAATGTACTCCGAGCGGGCTTCGGCCTCTTCTACAACGATCTTGCGCAGAACGGTTGGGTCACCGCTTTTCAGGCGGTCAATGAATTAACCGGGCCTTGCGAATTTTCAGAGGGCGCGCTCAACGGCCCAGGCTGTTTGCCTCCTGCTGCCACAACCGGGCCCATCGGAACCGTCCCGGGTTCGGGTTCCATCATTGACCCGCACTACAAAACTCCGTACGCAATACACGCGACTGCGGGCATCGAGCACGCCTTTAATTCGAAATGGATGATCAGCGCGGACTTCACGCACGAACAGGGTAACCACGGCTATCGGCGCTACCAATATCAGGCCGGGTTCACGCTGTTCTCGCCACTTTTTACTCCCGGCGGTCCTGCCTGCCTTGCTTCCAATAATGATGTAATCAACTGTCAGAGAAACAATATTCCGAACCTGACCGTTTTCAAATCGGACAATCGCTCGAGCTATAATGCGCTTCTGATCCATCTTCAGGGGAACGTTTCGCGCCGGTTCACTCTTGTTGCCAATTACACTTTGTCGCGCGCCAGCACCTGGGGCTGCGTGTTGGGCGAGCTTTTCGATTACGTCAACGGGGTGTGCGATCCTCTGCACCCATTCGCTAAAGGGGACTACGGCCCGTCGGGTGAAGATGTCCTGCAGCGCTTCGTTTTGGCTGGAACACTAAAAATTCCCGGCGGCTTCGAATTCACTACACTCACGCAGGTGGAGAGCGCCCGCCCGTTTACCTTGACTACCACCGTCCCGGTTACCGGGTTAGGCGATGCTGTTAACGACCGCGCCGTGGTCAACGGAGTCTCCACTAATTTGGACCAGTTGCGAGGAACTCCCTACACCCAAATGGACCTGCGAGTAAGCCGCCCGATTTATTTCCACGAGCGCTGGACTTTGACACCGTTCATCGAGTTTTTCAATCTCTTCAACCGCAATAATCCCGGCGCGAATTTCGTCACAAACGTCGGCGCTTTGCCCGTTCCGCAGGATCAAGTGGCCGCCGGAAACATCACCGATATCTGCACGAATGCTGCCTGCAGCACCACCAAGCCGATCACCAGCCTCAATCAATTGCGCGTACCGGCCGGTGGTTTGGGAGATTTCTTCGGTCCCGGTACCACCGTCGGAATTCCTTTCGCCGCTCAAATAGGCGCGCGCTTTACTTTCTAACCTGCCTCGCCTTGAGATTTTAGGTATGCTATGGACCGTAAAATCGGGGAGGTGCGTGTTGTCTCGAAATCCGCGAACTGGCCTGGTTGCGTTTGCGCTGCTCGCTGTTGTTTCAAGCGCGTGCGTCACCGAAGCCCAGCAATATCCCCTAAACACATATCAGGAAATGCGCTGGCGCATGATTGGACCGTTCCGTGGAGGAAGAACTCGCGCCGCCACGGGAGTCCCGCATCAGCCCAACGTCTTTTACATCGGACAAGGTGACGGCGGGGTTTGGAAATCCGACGATTACGGACGCACTTGGACGCCCATCTTCGAAGACCAACCCTCGCAATCTATCGGCGCCATTGCCGTAGCACCGTCCGATCCAAATATTATTTACGCCGCCAGCGGCGAAGGCTTGCAACGCCCCGACCTTTCGGTCGGCGATGGGATTTACAAATCCATGGACGCGGGAAAAACGTGGACTCACCTCGGCTTGCGCGACGGCCAGCAAATCCCCGCCTTGGCCATCGACCCGCACGATCCAAATCACCTGTTCGCTGCCGTGCTGGGCCATCCCTACGGGCCAAACGAAGAGCGCGGAATCTTCTCCTCCACTGACGGCGGCAAAACCTGGAAGAAATCTCTCTACAAAGATCAAGACACTGGCGGCTCGGACGTCCAGATCGATCCCGCAAATCCCGACGTCATGTACGCCTCTATGTGGAAGGTTCGCCAAGGCCCCTGGGAAGACGGGAATGAATATAGCAAAACCGGCGGCGGCCTTTTCAAATCTACCGACGGAGGAAATACCTGGCATTCGCTCACGAACGGCCTGCCCAAGGACTTAGTACAAATCTACGTCGCCATCGCGCCAAGCCAGCCCAGTCGTTTGTACGCGACGGTGGGCACCACAAAACCGGGAGACTATTCTTCGGGCGCTGGTCTGGGCTTCTACCGTTCTGAGGACGCCGGTGAAAGCTGGCACATTGCAACAACCGATGGTCGCCCAGCCTACCGCATCGGCGGCGGCGACTTGCCCATCCCCAAAGTGGATCCGAAAAATCCTGACGTCGTTTACAGCACCAGCATCGTCACCATGCGTTCGACCGACGGAGGAAAAACCTGGGTCAGCTTTCGCGGTGCGCCGGGCGGCGATGATTATCAGAACATCTGGATAAATCCCAACGACCCGAAGACAATTCTGCTCGTCAGCGATCAAGGCGCGCTCGTCACCGTCAACGGTGGAGACACTTGGAGTTCCTGGTATAACCAGCCAACCGCGCAGCTTTACCACGTCGGTGTGACAAATGAATTTCCTTACCGCGTGTGTAGCGGCCAGCAGGAAAGCGGCTCAGTCTGTATTTCCAGCCGCGGCAACGATGGCGAAATTAATATCCGGGACTGGCACCCGGTAGCCACCATTGAATATGGTTACGTTGCGCCAGACCCGCTCCATCCGGAACTTGTTTACGGCGCCGGTAGAAAAGAGGTTACCCGGTTTTACTGGAGTACCGGACAAGTAAAGAACGTCACTCCCATTCCCGACAGCGGTCCGAACTACCGCGCCGATCGCACTCAGCCAGTCATGTTCTCGCCGGTAGACCCGCACGTTCTCTATTACGCCACCAATGTTTTGTTCAAGACCTCCGATGGCGGCGAGTCCTGGCAAACCATCAGCCCCGATCTTTCGCGTGAAAAGTCCGACATTCCCGCGAGCCTCGGCAGCATGGCCGCGGACGATGCCAAAACCGCAAAGCAGCGCGGAGTGATCTACGCGCTCGCGCCATCGTTCAAAGACCTGAACACGCTTTGGGCCGGAACCGACGACGGCTTATTCTGGATCACTCGCGACGGCGGAAAAAATTGGGCGAATATCACTCATCCAGAAATTATTCCGTGGAGCAAAGTAACGCAGATGACCGCGTCGCATTTCGATGAACAGTCTGCTTATGCTTCCGTGAGCCGTTTCCGCATCGACGATCTTCATCCCTACATTTATCGCACGCATGACGGCGGAAAAACCTGGCAGGTAATCACCAACGGTCTGCCCGATAACGCTCCGGTCGATACTGTGCGCGAAGATCCCGTCCGCAAAGGCCTCCTGTTTGCCGGCACAGAAAATAGCGTCTGGGTCTCGTTCGACGACGGCGACCACTGGCAGTCCTTACAACTAAATCTCCCGCACACTTCCATGCGCGATCTATGGATTCACGACGACGACTTGATCGTAGCCACCCATGGCCGCTCGTTCTGGATTCTCGACGACATATCTCCGCTGCGCCAAATCGACCAATCTACAACGAGCGCAGATGCATTCCTTTTCAAATCTGCGGCAGCCTATCGCGTGAAACGCAGCACGAATCCCGACACTCCCATTCCGCCGGATGAACCGTCGGGGGAAAATCCTCCCGACGGCGCGATCATCGATTACTTCCTGAGTTCCTCGGCGCACGGCCCGGTAATTCTCGAGGTCCTAAATGGACGCGGCGAGGTAGTCCGCCGCTATGCCGACACAGACAAGCCGGAACGGACCCAGGAGGAACTCGAAAAACAACTCATTCCACTCTACTGGGTGCGGCCGTTCCGTGCCCTCTCTGCCGGCGCTGGCATGCACCGATGGATTTGGGATCTCCACTACCCCGCACCAGACTCCGTCAAACACGAATATCCCATCGCAGCCGTTCCTCATGAAACGCCGCGTGTGCCGCTAGGTCCGCCAGCCGTCCCCGGCGAATACAAAGTCAAGCTCACCGCGGCTGGCCGCACTTTCATGGCGCCTCTTATGGTAAAAATGGACCCGCGCGTGAAGGCCTCTGCCGCCGACCTGCAACAGCAATTTCAAGCCGACAGCAGTCTTGTTTCGCTGATAACCAAGAGCACGCAAGCAATCCTCGAAGCTCGCTCGTTCCACGAACAGCTTAATAAATTGTCCGCCGAGCCTAATGATTCGCTGGTCACCTCCTTCAAAGATCTCGACAAGAAGGTTTCAGCCGTATTGACAGGACCTTCTCGGGATGAGGGTCCGGCACCAAGTCTGACCGCCGTCAATTCCTCAGCAACAGCGCTTTATGCTGAAATCGACAGGGCCGACGGCGCGCCAACTTCAGCTCAGGTGAACGCTGTGGCCAAGCTCGAGAAAGATTTTGTGACCGTAACAAAGCGATGGGATGAACTGAAGTCTCAGGACTTACCCGGGCTCAACATTAAGCTTCGTGGCGCAAACCGCCCCGAAATTCATCTCGAACCGCACACAGAATCGGACGAAGGCGAAGGCCAAGATATCGACTAAAGGTAGGAGACTTTGGGCAGAATCTTACCTGGAAACGCGGGCCTTTAACTTTACGCGCCCGCCTTCCACGCTGACTGTATATTCCACTTCTTCGTTGCCCTTACTCTTCAGCTCTTTTGTCTTCTGTCGCACGAAGCGCTCGAAATCTTTCAAGTTAGGCGCTCCCGCTTTTTCCCCTGTCTCCGTTCGCGCTTCGATCAGCTTCTGATAAAGTTGCTGCACCTTTTCCGTCTCGCGTTCCGGATCGGCGAACGAAGCCGTATAAGGTTCCACCGCTTTTCTTTCTGCTACCGCAACACCGCGATGCGCTGAAGATGCCGGTGACGCTTTGGCCGGCAGGTTCGCAGTGGGCGGGCGACTCGCAGCTTGTCGCGCTCGCTCCGCCTCGATCGCCTTCGCCGCCGCGCCAAAATGCCGCTGCTGAGTGCCACTTTCCTTTTGCATGGTCTTCTTGCGCCACATCTCCACATACTTTGCGTACATCTGCGCAAGGCCGTTGTATCGAAAACGCTGCGCGTAGCTTAATTCCGCGGTGCGTTCGCTATACCGCCGCAGAAGCGATTCCACGCGCCACTGGGTATCCGACGGAGGCCTCGAACGCCCGCCGCCGAAGAATTGTACGTACTCAATCTTCAGCGTGCGCACGTCGCGCTCGATCTGGCTCAGTTCTTCGTCAATGGAAGCCATAATTGTTTGTGAACAATTCCAGCGTAGGGGCTCCTCTATTGTGCGTCAATGTGCTCGTGCGCCTCTATGTCGCAAGAGAAATCATTTGCACGCGCCACAATTGCCAGCCTGTTTTGGGTGTGTTCCAATGGTTGAGCGATGACTTCCCGAGCCCATCCCGTGCCGAAGCCCGAAAACGGATCGTCCAAAATGAGAGGAATTCCTTCTGTGGATGAGCTTCTCGGCCGTCCGGGGTTACTCGTTCTCGCCCAAAAAGCCGGCCGTGCGCTGGTCACCCGATCCGCGCGTTTCGTCCTGGGAAATCTGCGAGCGCATATGAAAGACGAAGCGGCCGGAGCGGGCCAAGCTATCGATCTTGAATATATAGAGACTCTCGTAGTCGCTGAGGTGGAAGCCCTTTTGGCGCCTTCGTTGCGTCAGGTGATCAACGCCACCGGTGTAATCCTGCACACGAATCTTGGTCGCGCTCCTGTTTCCGCGCAAGCCGCCGCGCACTTATCGCAACTGGCCACGCGCTACTCGAATCTCGAGTACGACCTTGAAACTGGCGAGCGGGGAAAGCGTGACGTTCACACTTCGCGCATGCTCGCGAATCTGGTAAGCGCTGAATCTGCTATCGTGGTCAATAACAATGCCGCCGCGGTATTTCTGGTCCTCCATACTCTTTCCAAAGGAGCAGAGACGATCGTCTCCCGCGGCGAATTAATTGAAATTGGCGACGGTTTCCGTATCCCGGACATCATGGCCGAAAGTGGCGCGATTCTGCGCGAAGTGGGAACCACGAATCGCACGCGCATTCGCGATTACGAACGCGCTACCAACGAGCGCACCTGCCTTCTCCTTCGCGTTCACCCGTCGAATTTTCGCATCAGCGGCTTTACCGAGCGCCCTGCCCTGGAGGATTTGGTCGCGCTCGGCCGCCGCTTGCAAATACCAGTGTTCGAGGACCTCGGCTCCGGGTGCCTCGCGGATCTTTCTGCCCATGGTGTTTCTGAGCCCGTAGTAGCGGCGAGCTGTTCCGCGGGCGCGTCAATCGTTTCATTCAGCGGGGATAAGTTACTCGGCGGCCCGCAAGCCGGAATCATCGCGGGGAAAAAAGAAATCGTGGAACGCATCAGGCGCAATCCGCTTTTTCGTGCTCTGCGTGTGGATAAACTCACGATCGCAGCGCTGGAAGTTACCCTGCGAGCTTACCTTCGCGGAGCCTTGGATGAAATCCCCGCGCTTCGAATGATTCGCCTCTCCGCCGACGACATCAGCAAGCGCGCGGAAGAATTTATCGCGCAGCTGCAATCCTCAGTATCGAACCAGAGTGATGCAACGTTTCGCTTGACGTCAGGATTTTCGGTAATCGGAGGAGGTTCCACGCCCGATCAGCAGCTACCTAGCGCGCTGATCACGGTGGCCAGCGCCCGCCACTCCGCCTCAGAACTGGAAGAGCGTTTGCGCAAGCCGGCCAAAGCAACCGCCGTGATTGCTCGCATCGAAGACGATCGGCTAATCCTGGATCTCCGCACAGTATCCCCTAGCGAAGAGTCCGAGCTAGCCGCCGCAATCACCTCCGCACTCAGCTAAGCGGCATCACAGAACTCAGAGCACCCGATAATCCTTGCGGGTGGTGGCTTCAGCTACCACATTAGAATTGCAGCGAGAACGACTTCAGCCACTGAAGTTCCGCTCTTGCGGTTTCCCTACCACCTCTATAGCCGGTTGATCACGCTTGCCACGCAACCTGCTCCAAAACCGTTGTCGATGTTCACCACGCTTACATTCGAAGCGCAACTATTCAGCATCCCCAACAGCGCCGTCAGCCCTCCAAAGCTCGAGCCGTATCCGGTACTGGTCGGCACGGCAATCACCGGCACACCCACCAGCCCGGCCAGAACGCTTGGCAGCGCACCTTCCATCCCCGCCACACATATGATCACCCGGGCTTCGGCAAGTTTCGTCCGATGTTCCAGCAGCCGGTGCAGCCCCGCCACACCCACGTCATACACCGCTTCCACCCGGTTTCCCATCGTCTCAGCTGTTACCAGCGCCTCTTCGGCCACCGGAATGTCGCTCGTCCCGGCGGTAACCACCAGAATCAATCCTTTGCCATGGACCGTACTCGAACGCTTGATCGAAATCGTCCCCGAAAGCGGATGGAACTTCGCCGCGCGAGCAATCTTTTTCACGCTGGCAAATGTCTTTTTGTCGGCGCGCGTAACTAAAATGTTATGCGACGCCTTCGCCCGCAACATTCGCCGCGCGATTTCAGCCACTTGTTTGGCAGTCTTGCCTCTGCCGAAAATTACCTCGGGATAACCCTGCCGTAGCGCGCGATGATGATCGATCTTCGCGAAACCCATATCTTCATACGGCAGCCCGCGCAGCCGCTCCACAGCCGCCTCCAGGCCAAGCTTCCCGCTGCGAACTTCAGCCAGAAATTTCCGAACGTCGTGCTCATCCATAATATTTTTTGTTCGCCTGCATTCGATAATCGTGAGCTCGCAGCCTTTGCATTCTAGCACCTCTCCAATAATTGCTCCGCAGCGCAGGGGCGTCTGCCCGGACGTGCATTCTTTCCGCGGCCCGGCTGCCACTTGTGCTAAAGTTGCGCCCAGTCAGGCGTCCACACCCCACCGTTGGAAGGCGCCTTGTAGGTCATCCCCCAATTTTGGAGGCACACTATGTGGCTGCTCTGGGAAATCTTGATCGGAATCCTTGTTGGTTTCCTCGCCGGACAAATCGTAAAAGGCCACGGCATGGGAGTGCTGGTTGATCTGATCGTGGGAATTATCGGCTCGCTCCTCGGCGGCTGGATATTCGGCCTGTTGGGCCTCGCCGCTTACGGATTGATCGGACAACTGATAATGGGAGTCGTCGGCGCGGTAGTCCTTCTCTTGCTGCTCCGCTTGATCAAGCGAGCCTAGCCGAAAAAAATAAAGGGCACGCGCGATCGGGTGCATGCCCAAGAACAACAGCGAGCAATTGTTTTGCTACGCTTAGTTTTCTGCCTTCCCGTTCACGTCCAGCACTATAACCGGCCCGTATTTCGCGAGCGCCTCTTGAATCTGTTTGCGGTCACCTACGGCCACCCACTGCATATGGTTTAGGTCCACGAATTTCTTTGCCGCCGCCTGAACGCCCGCCGCATCAACCGTGCCGATGCGATCCGGGTATTTATCCCAATAATCCATCGGCAATCCATAATGTTGCACCGTCAGCCAGCCGTTCAATAGTTGAGCAGGCTGTTCCAACGAGAGCGCAAAATTCGCTATGATGGCGCGATGCGCTTCGTCCAGTTCGTTCTGCGGCACCGGTTCGTTATTGATCAACTTGAACTCGTAGACGAACCGCTCCATCGCTTCACCTGTCACTGCCGTGCGTACTGGCGCGGACGCCGCCCAGTCGCCAGGATAAACGTCAGCGTTGAACCGGCTGTATGATCCGTAGGTCAGACTGTGCTCTTCGCGCAGGTCCATGAAGAGCCGCGCCTGTGGCCCGCCGCCTACAATCTGATTCATCACTACCAAGCGGTAATAATCCGGGTCCACGCGACGGATGCCTCGGTCCCCTCCCACTATAAATGTCTGCACCGACCCAGGACGATCCACCAGCGTGATCTTTTCCGGCTGTGGAGTAACCGCTGCCGGAAACGATAACGGCGATTCGGCCGCGCCTTTCCATGCTCCAAAATATTTTTCCACCAGCGCACGCATTTCGCTGCTCTTGAAATCGCCGGTTACTCCCAAAATTGTGTTGCCCGGAAGAAAATGCTTCCCGTGGAATCGCTTCAAATCTTCCACCGTTAGCTTCGCGATCGATTCCTTGGTTGGCGAGGTAATGGCCATGGGCGTGTCGCCATAAATAAGGCGCCGGAAAGCCTGTTGCCCCAGAAAATTTGGATTTGCCAACCGTTCTTCCAGGCTTGCTCCTTCGCGTTGTTTGTATTTTTCAAGTTCGCCGGCCGGAAATGCCGGATGCAACACCACATCGCTCATCAAGTCCAGAATTTGCGGCGCGCCATTGATTAAGCCCGACGCATTTACTGACGTATAGCTCGCCCCAAATCGCGAGGTTGCTTCCAAGGTCGCGCCCAGCTGATCCACTTCCTGAGCAATCTGCGCGCTCGTGCGCCGTTCCGTCCCTTCACGCAGCATTGCAGCTGTAGACGATGCCAGCCCTGGCAAATCCGCTGGGTCGGCGAGCTGTCCAGGGCGTATCCACATCGTGAACCCGACAGTCGGCAGCTTATGGTCTTCCTGCAGCACCAGCGTCAATCCATTCGGCAATTTCTCCAGCTGCGGCCGCGGCAATTGAACGCGCAGTATTTCCTTGTTCACCGGCGCGCGATTTAATCTCTGCACTTGGCTCATCGGCGCGGCTTTGTCTTGACCCTGCGCGTAAACGCCCGGCGCCGCAAACACTAACGCGGCGAACGCTGCGGCAGCAACAAACGCATATCCCGTGGACTTCGCAAACGCTCTTTTCATCGTGCCTTCTCCCATCTTGCCTGGTCTCTTGATTAACGTCGTCGCTCTGCTCATTCGCCCGTCTTTGGCGCTTTGGAGGCAGCCTCTGCGGCCGGCAGAGTGATCACCACAGTTCGCTGATCGCGTTCCAGAAATTTCTTCGCGGCGGCATTCACTTGCTCCAGCGTCACCACATTTTCCTTTTCTAGGATCGTGTTGATCAGGTTCGGATCGTTGAAATATACGGCATAATTGCTGATTAAGATGGCGGTGAAAAGATCGGACCGTCTGCGTTCGATGAATTGCCGCAGAAGTTGGGTCTTGGCTTTGGCCAGCTCCGCCGCCGTGACGCCATCTTTCACCACCGCCGCGATCTCTTCGTCTATTCCTTTTTCCAGGTCCTCTACTTTCACACCCGGCCGTGGGTTCGCCGAAAAATAAAGCTGGCTCACGCCGATTCGCGCGTCAGCTTGCACCGAAGCGTCTGACGCCAATTGCTTTTCTTTAACTAGGTGCTGATAAAACCGCGAGCTTTCGCCCTGCCCCAGAATACTGGCCAGTTGCTGCACCGCGTAATTTTCCGGGGTGTTTCCCGCGGGGACGTGATAGGCCATATCAATTTCCGGCAGACGCGCCAGCGGATCGTAAATCACCTCCCGCCGTTCGCCGTAATGCAGATCTTCATCCAGCGAAACTTTCGGCGGAGTGGGTTGCGATGCAATCCCCCCAAAATATTTCTTGACCTTCTCCAGCGCTTCGTCTGAATTGAAATCGCCCACCAGCGTGAGCACCGCATTATTCGGCGCATAATAAATTCGGAAGAAGTCCGACACGTCCTGAAGCGTCGCCGCATTCAGGTCCGTCATCGATCCAATGGTGGAATGCTTGTACGCGAAATTGTCGTAAGAAAGATTGTCCATGTCCAGTTGCGCGCGCCCGTACGGCTGGTTGTCGATGCCCTGCCGCCGCTCTTCCTGCACCGCGTTGCGCTGGTTGTCCAGATTCGTCTGGTTAATATTGAGCGCCTTCATTCGATCGGCTTCCAAATACAATCCCAGGTCCAGCTGGTTTTTTGGCAACTCTTCAAAGTACGTCGTGCGGTCTTCGTTCGTCGTACCGTTCATCCCGCCGCCGTTATTCAGCACCAGCGTGAAATGTTCGCCCTTGCCGATATTTTCGGACCCTTGAAACATCATGTGCTCGAACAGGTGCGCAAATCCCGTGCGCCCTGGCCGCTCGTTGCGGCTTCCGACGTTGTAACAAACATCAATCGCATACACTGGCGCGCTGTGGTCCGCCACTAGAATCACGCGCAGCCCGTTGTCCAGCTTCACATCGCGAAATTCGAGGTTGGGGACTTTTACATCGTTATCCGCCGGCGATGCATTCAACGCCGCGGCAAGCCCAAAAAATAGTGCGAATCCCGCCACAAGATTTACAACCCGCTTCCGCTTCACAAACATGTTTCCCCTCCAATATCGGCATTCCATTGTCCACATTTCCCCTACCGCCGGCAAACCACACTTTTACTTGCAGGCTTAGACGCAGTTCTACGCCCGACGGTAGCTAGGCGAAACCTCGGTGGGGTCCAAAGACCGTATGGTTCGGCAGAAGCTTGCCCTATAAAAAGAAAAGCGCCGCAGGTCAGCCGAAGCTAGACCAGCGGCGCTCGCTGTAGCGGTTATTTAGTTTTCGAACTGCACTTGCAAAATCTCTCCGGCCAGTCGAGGCATCCGTGCCGAATGCCCATTCCTGGCACGCATTGCTGTTTCCATGCGTCCGATTGCCACTGCTGTGCGGTTGAGCACTGCCGGTGCCGGATCATCGCTCAATTGTATCCGCTCGATGCGAATGCCAAGCGTGCGTTCGAGCTGCTGCAATTCTAGACGCTGTTCGCGCCCGAAAATTGTGGAAGCGATTCCGCGTTCACCTGCGCGGCCTGTACGGCCCACGCGATGAATGAAATTCTCCGCGATGTCCGGCAGATCGTAATTAATCACATGCGCGATATCCTGCACGTGAATGCCGCGCGAAGCTAAATCCGTAGCGATCAACACTCGGATGCGTCCCTGCTGAAATCCTGCCAGAGCCGCCGAGCGCTGGGACTGCGAACGCCCGCCGTGAATCATCGCGGCAGCGATCCCTTCGCGGTTCAAACTTTTCGTCAACCGCTCGGTCCCGTGCTTGGTGCGCACGAAAACCAGGCATCGCCCTTTTTCTTTCGCTAACAAGCGGTGCAACACGCCGAATTTCCGATCGCTTGAAACTTCGAAAGCCTGCAATTGCACGTTTTCTGACGGCTTCAGGATCGACCCAAATGCGAGTCGCACCGGATTACGCATGTAATCGTGGACCAAATGCGCCACCGACGCTTCCAGCGTTGCTGAAAAACACATCGTCTGCCGCTCTTTCGGCAGCACTCCTGCAATTCTGCGAATCGCCGGAAGAAAACCCATGTCCAACATGCGGTCCGCTTCGTCCAGTACCAGTACGCGCAATGAACGGAAGTTCACCAGCTTGCGCCCGAGAAAATCTTCGAGCCGCCCCGGTGTCGCCACTACCACGCGCGCGCCTCGGCGCAGCGCGTTTAGCTGCGTCCCTTCGGCCAATCCACCCACCACCAGCGCCGCCGGTGAAAGCTGTTTGCCTCGCAACGCGTCGTACTGCGCCACGACCTGCATCGCAAGCTCGCGCGTTGGAACCAGCACGAGTGCCGCGATCCCCGGCGTGACCTGCTGCAATAGCTGCTCGATCATCGGAATCAGGAACGCAAGAGTCTTGCCCGTCCCCGTTTGCGCGGTGGCCAGCACGTCTTTGCCTTCTAATGCCTTTGGAATGGCTGCTGCCTGCACCGGAGTCGGTATCGAAAATCCGGCTGTTGCCAGACGCTCCTTGGTGTAGGCGGAAATCGCCATGTTTGAAAATACTTCTGAAATCACTTCTGTGGAACTTTGCATCATTTACCTTTTTTGTCTGGCAGGCTGTCGCCGCACACACACACCATGTAGGCGGGGCACGACGATCAGCTCATATCCAGTTCTTTTGTTTTAAATTACGCTGAAGACTTACGGAGAAGACTGATGGCGGGTGTTCTCAGATCAACTACTCAACCAGAGGAACCGCACAACACAACCGCGGTATTAAGCGCAAA
>Ga0073928_10007872_pt1 | contig 13601 bp, 15 predicted proteins | sample PaiPotPPA55metaG_FD_76969 | JGI IMG/M metagenome (GOLD analysis project Ga0073928, IMG submission 76969) | Iron sulfur acid spring bacterial and archeal communities from Banff, Canada, to study Microbial Dark Matter (Phase II) - Paint Pots PPA... ...
CGCTGGGCGGAGGCGAGGCGGTCGGGTGGGGGGGTGCCGACGTGGGCATGGGTGTGCCGTAAACGCCGGGCACGTGCCGGGGCTTGGCGCGGGGGTGGGGGGGCGAAGCCCCCACGATTAGAAAGAGGCGATTTCCTTCCCCTCTAGGGAAGGGTTCAGAGGTGGGGTCCCGTGTCATCCGCGCGAAGCATGAAGAGAATGCGTCCCCATCCCCGTCAAGAAATTTCCCTTCCCCCTAGATAAGGGATCACAAGACTCCCGGCGCCAAGGGGGTCGAGGGGGCGGAGCCCCCTCGTCATCCAAGCGAAGCTTGAAAAAAACGATTTCCCCTCCCCTTTAGGGGAGGGGTTAGGGGTGGGGTCCCTCGCCCTCCGAGCGAAGCTGAAAACAAGAATGCACGCGTCCGCGCCAGGGTGGGGCGACAGGAGTAGGGATCACAAAACCAAGGGTAGATTTCTAGCATGGCCATAATTGCGCCGGGGAAGTTCGATATTCAGCTGCCGTTTTCCCCGGCGGGCGACCAGCCTAAGGCGATCGACGAACTAGTACGGGGGCTGGAGCGGGGAGACCGCTTCCAGACGCTGCTCGGCGTGACAGGCTCGGGCAAGACGGTAACCATCGCCAATGCGATTCAGGCTTTCGGGCGGCCTACTCTCGTGCTGTCCCATAACAAGACCCTGGCGGCGCAGCTCTACGGGGAGCTAAAAAGCTTCTTCCCGCGCAACGCGGTCGAGTACTTCATCTCGTACTACGACTACTACCAACCCGAGGCCTACGTACCGACGACGGACACGTACATCGAAAAGGACGCGTCGATCAACGAGGACATCGACCGACTGCGCCTGCGGGCGACATCGAGCCTGATGGAGCGCGAAGACGTCGTGATCGTCTCGACGGTCTCGGCGATTTACGGGTTGGGCGACCCCGTAGCGTACAAGGAGCAGATGGTGACACTCCAGCGCGGCCAGCGCATCGCGCGCGACGACGTGCTCCGAGGGCTCGTGCGGATTCAGTATTCGCGGAACGACGTGGCGTTCGAGCGTGGGATGTTCCGGGTCCGCGGCGATACAGTCGAGATCTTTCCGGCCTATGAGGAGCAAGGCGTCCGCGTCGAGATGTGGGGCGACGAGGTCGAGCGGATCTCCAAGATCAACGTCGTCACCGGAGAGACCATCACGACGTTGGACCGCGCGGCGATATACCCGGCAAAGCACTTCATCACATCGCGTCCAACTCTCGAGCGGGCGATTCAACTGATTCGCGCGGAGTTGTCGGAGCGGCTGGAGTGGCTGCGCCGCGAGGGCAAGCTCTTGGAAGCGCAGCGGCTCGAGTCCCGCACCAATTTCGATGTGGAGATGATGCTGGAGATCGGCACCTGCGCTGGCATCGAGAATTACTCGCGGCACCTATCGGGCCGGAGCGCGGGCGAGCGGCCAGCGTGCTTGTTCGATTATTTCCCCGAAGACTTTCTCGTTGTGATCGACGAGTCGCACGTCACGCTTCCGCAAGTCCGCGGCATGTACAACGGCGACCGCGCGCGGAAGCTGACATTGGTCGAGTATGGATTTCGTTTGCCCAGTGCGTTGGACAATCGGCCGCTCGTGTTCGACGAGTTCCTCGCTCTCACGCCGCGGGCGATCAACGTGTCGGCGACGCCGGCCGAGCTAGAGCTGCAATTGTCGGAGGGCGTAGTGGTCGAGCAGATCATCCGGCCGACCGGGCTCGTCGATCCCGAGATCGAGGTCCGCCCTGTGCGCGGTCAGGTGGACGATCTCCTGCACGAGATTCGCGCGCGCGAGCGCGCGGGAGAGCGGGTGCTCGTTACGACTCTCACGAAGCGGATGGCCGAGGACCTGACCGATTATCTGCAGCAGATCGGCGTGCGCGTGCGATACATGCACTCCGACATCGATGCGATCGAGCGCGTGGAAATCGTGCGCGGGCTTCGGCTGGGCGACTTCGACGTTCTCGTCGGCATCAACCTGCTCCGCGAGGGGCTGGATATGCCGGAGGTCTCGCTTGTGGCGATTCTCGATGCCGATCAGGAAGGCTTTCTTCGTAGCGACCGGTCGCTAATCCAGACGGTTGGGCGCGCCGCACGGCACGTGCGGGGGCGGGCGATCTTCTATGCGGATCGCATGACCGGCTCTATGCAACGCGCCATCGAGGAGACCGGACGGCGACGGTCAATGCAACAGGCGTACAACGTGGAGCACGGGATAACGCCCCGAAGCGTGATCAAGAGCGTCGATCAGGTCCGCTTCATCACGCGTGTCGCGGACGCCCGCACGGATCGCGAATCTCAGCGCGAGCTGCGAAAGATCGCCGAGCTAGGACCGGCCTACGCCGCTGGACAGGCTGAACGGGCGTCCATCATCGCACAGCTGGAGCAGCAAATGAAGGAAGCCGCGGCCACGCTCGACTTCGAGACGGCGGCGCGTCTGCGCGACCAGCTTTTCGAGATTCGCGCCGAGACGGCGCGGCCGAGTGCGGCATCCCGTTCCAGGGTGCATGCAGGTCAGCCGTGAGCAGCTGCAGTCATGGGGAGAGCGATTCGGACACGCGGCGCGCGCGCCGCTCGTAGTCGCGATTACTGGCGAGTTGGGGACTGGCAAGACCACGCTCGTTCAGGCGATCTGTCACGGCTACGGGGTGACCGACCCGGTGACGAGCCCGACGTTCGCCCTGGTTCACGAGTACCGGTCCCAGCGCGGCCCGGTATACCACCTCGATCTCTATCGCCTGCGTAATCCCAGCGAGGTTACCGCGCTTGGATGGGACGACATAATGGCGGCCGAAGCCCTGGTCCTGATAGAATGGCCAGAGCGCTCAGGCGACCGACTGCCACACGATCACGTTCCGATCATGTTACGTCACGATCCCACGGACGTGTCGCTGCGGATCTTGCTCGCCGGGTGAGCGCCGCATCGTTGGATGCGCCAGTTCTCGTGCTGGAGGCGGCAACCTGTCGCGCCAGCGTTGCTGTTGTCTCCGGATCACGCGTAATCGGCGAGGCCGAAGCCATTGTCGGGGCCGAGCGGGAGGACCGCCTCATGCCGGCCGTGGCGGCGGCTCTCAGAGCGGCGGGCGTCGCGCCTGAAGAGATTGCCGCGCTGGTTTGCGGGGCGGGCCCCGGCGGCTTCACCAGTCTTCGGATTGCCGCGGCGATCGCCAAAGGAATGGCCGCCGGAACCGGCGCGCAGATGATGGCGGTGTCGTCGCTCACGCTCATGGTTGCCGGTGCGGCCGGACTCGCACCTGGCCGGTATCTCGCCTCGCTCGACGCGTTGCGAGGGGAGCGATTCGCCGCGCTCGTCGCGATTGACGCCGATCGCGTCGTGGCCGAGGAAGCCCCGGTGCTGTTTTCGGCGGAAGAGGTCAGCGCAAGAGCAGAGGCGGTCGGGGCGACGCCGATAGGGCCAGGTTGCGAGATCCAAGCGTGGCCAGTCGCGCGTGGGTTCGTGCGGGCTGGGGAGACGGTCCGGGTTGTGGATGCAGCGTCGTGGGAGCCGGACTACGGCCGGCTCCCAGCCGCGGAAGCCAGGCGGGCAGCCCAATGACAGAGAACGACGACGACGAGATCCTGCTTCGCATGGCGACGGAGGCCGACCTCGAGGCCGTCGTGGCCATCGAGCGGGCGTCGTTTCAGGAGCCGCCTTGGTCGTGGCGCTCGTTCGCCTCGCTCTTGGACGATCCCTACGCTCGCTTCAAGGTCGCGTGTGATGCGCGCGCAGGCATTGTGACCGGTTACATCGTCACATGGATCATCGTCGAAGATGCGGAGATCGCAAATCTGGCGGTCGCGCCCGACTGGCGTGCACGCGGGGTGGGCGGTCGCCTGTTAGATGCGGCCGTCGCGGAAGCCGTCACGTCTGGGGTGCGGCGGTTGCATTTGGAGGTTCGCGAGTCCAACCGCGCGGCGCAGTTGTTGTACGGGTCGCGCGGATTCGTGGCCGTCGGCAGGAGGAAGAACTATTACCGAAGCCAGTTGAGGACGCACTCCTTTTCAGCCGCATTGTAAGGGACGAGAGCGGTGCAGACTCACAAGTGATGGGGACACCGTAACGAACGATGGGCTCCGCTTCCGGACGAGGTTATAGATTGCGGACAATTGCAATCGACACCGCACGCGCCGGAGGGCAACGTGAGCCGCAGTCTCAATAAGGTGATGTTGATCGGAAACGTTGGGGCTGACCCCGACGTTCGCTCGGCCGGAACTGGGAACCGCGTCGCCAATTTCAACCTCGCTACGACCCGAACGTGGAATGGGCCATCCGGCGAGCGGCAGGAAAAGACCGAGTGGCACCGTTGCTCGGTGTGGAATTCGAAGGTGTCCAACCTGGCTGACTTCGTGGAGAAGTACGTGCGGAAGGGTCAGCAGTTGTACGTCGAAGGTCGTGTCGAGTACCGGACGTATCAGGACAAGGAAGGCCAAACCAGGTACGCGACAGACGTCGTAGTTCGCGAGATCCTGCTACTCGGCTCTCGCGGAGGGGCCGCAGGAGGAGGGGTGGGAGGCGGGGCTGGCGCCGATGCCGAAGCGTCGCCGTCGTACGGTGGAGGTGGAGGTGGAGGTGGAGGCAGAGGCACGGGTCGGACGGGCGCGCCAGAGCGTGCGCGCACGGGAACAGGAGGGGGGGGCCAAGGATCGAGGGCGGGTGGCGCGGCCGAAGGCTCTGAAAGCGGTGGGACAGGCGGCACCGAGGACTTTGAGGACTTTCCCGGAGCTTTAGACGATGAGGACGACGATCTTCCGTTCTAGTATCGCTCGACTTGCGATTGCCGCGGCACCAATGGCATTGGTGCTGGCATCGGCGGGCGCACAGGGTCCGACCATGCCGTCGCCGTACGCTCGGTCGGCCGTACGCCCAGGTGAGATCAACGCTGCTCCGTATATCGACCGAGATGGCGGGCCCGCTGGCGCCGGCACGCTCCTGGGGACTTCCGAGCTGTCCGTAATCATCGACGCGAGCGAGCGCGAGCACTTTGAGCTTGGCGAAGATGTGTACATCACGCTTCCCGCCGGCGTAATCGCGGCCGTCGGGCAGCGGTTCTACACCTTCAGGCTCTCAGACTCGTTCGGAGAGCACGGTCAGGTGGTGGTGCCCACTGGCATCGTTGTGGTTCGCGCCGTTGGCGAGGGCAACCAAGCGACTACCGCGCGCATCGTGCAGGAGTTCAACAAGGTGGCGCGCGGACAGGGCGTACTCGCCCTCAACACGTCCTCGCCGCTGCCATCGGCGTCACTGGCTCCGGTCGAAAATGGACTCAACGCGAAAGTGGAGTGGATCGAGAACGCGGCGGTGGCACCGACAGTTCAATACTATGTCGTACTCAATGCGGGTGAACGCCAGGGAGTGCAGGTTGGCGACCGGTTCACGTTGTATCGTCCCTTGCAACCGGTACCCGAATACAATACGGCGCTTCCGCCCAGCGACATCGCAGTCGCTGAAGTCGTTCGCGTCACGCCATTCGGATCTACCGCCCTGATCATCAGTCAAACGCAGCCTGACATTTCCCCCGGCGTTGCTGCGCGATTGACTGCGAAAATGCCCTAGGGCCGCGGCGGCCGTCGAGAGTTACATTAGGGCGATAGTGATGGTTGCTATCGCCCTTCTGCTATCCGCGGCTTGCTACGCGGGCGCCGCGGCGCTCGCTGCGGTGTCGTTGGCGCGTGCGGTCGTGCCGCCGGTCCGTCTGGTCGTCGCGGTGCTCGCGGCTGGCGTGGGTGCTCATCTGGTCGCAGTCGGGGCGGCCGCGCACGAAGCGGGTCATGTGTCGATCATGGGGCTTGGACCAGCACTCTCGTTTGCCGGCCTCGCGCTGGCCGTGACGCTGCTGCTCGCGGAGACCTTGGCTAAGGATACGACGCTAGCTCTCGCGGGCGCACCGCTGGCCGCCGCCGCGACAGTGTCGGCGGCTGCCGTTCGCGACCACGTACTGGCCCAGCCGCGCGGCGTGCAGGGCGCGTGGCTCATGGCCCATATCGCGTTGAGCTTCGTGGGCATCGCGGCGCTGGCCGTCGCGGCGGCCGCGGGAACGCTGTATCTGGTCGAACGGCGCGAATTGAAGTCCCGACGCTTTGGGAGGATTTTTCGCGCCTTTCCGCCGCTCGAGACTCTGGATCGTGTCAACCATATGGGCGCGATCATTGGCTGTTTGGGTCTCACGTCCGGTATTGGGCTGGCGGCCACCTACTCGCTGGTATACGGCCAGGCTGACGGCCCCAGAGTGGTGTGGGGCATCCTGGCTTGGCTCGCCGCAAGCGGCGTGGCTGGTGCGCGACTGGTCGGCGGGTGGCGCGCTCGACGCGCCGCGGTGGCTGCGACCATCGCGTTTGGAGTGACGCTCGTCTCGTATCTCGCGGCCCGCATGGTCGCGGCCCGGCCGGGGCAATTCCTGTGAGCCAAAGCTGGTGAGTGGATTCCCACTCCTGCTACATGGCGAGCGCGTACTGGCGCTGGTCGTCGGCGGAGGGCCGGTGGCGCACCGCAAGGCGATGGCGCTCCTGCGAAGCGGCGCGACGGTGCGCGTCGTAGCCCCACGAATGACACAGCCGCTACGGGACGTCGCCTCCGAAAGGCCCGCGGCCAAGCTCGAGCTCATCGAACGTGCCTACCAGGCCGATGATATCGCCGACGCGACGCTCGTGGTTGCGGCCACGGATTCCAGGACCGTCAACGCACGCGTCGCGGCGGACGCCCGCGCTCGAGCGCGACTTGTCAACGTGGCCGACCGGCCTTCCGAAGGAAATTGTGCCACGGTCGCGGTGCATCGCGCGGGGCCGCTGATTGCTGGCATTTCCGCCGGCGGGGTTCCGCGAGCGGCCGCGCGCGTGCGCGATCAAGTCGCGAAGAGGTTCGACGACAGATACGCGGTTGCCCTGACCGCGCTATCCGAGCTGCGGTCGCGACTTCTCGCCGACGGCGAGGACGACGCCTGGCATGAAGCCGAGCATGAGCTCATCGGTGCCGATTTCTGCGACGTGGTGGAGTCGGGGATGTTCGCCGAAAGGATGGCAAAATGGGCGTGACAGTCGTGGGATTGAGCCACCGAACTGCGCCGATTGAGACACGCGAGCGATGCGCGTATTCGTCACGCGATGTGCCGGATGTGCTGAGAAGGCTGTGCGACGGTGCGGACGCGGGCGCCGGCGTGCGAGAGGCGGTGGTGCTTTCCACCTGCAACCGGACGGAGTTGTACGTGGTCGATGGCGCGCGAGACGCAGCCCCAGCCGCGTGGGCCCTTCTGGATGAACGGCTGTTGGGCGGCGACACCGACGCACGCAGCGCCGGCTACGTGCGGCGCGATCGCGAGGCGGTACGGCACCTGATGCGTGTTGCTTCGGGCCTGGATTCCATGGTAATTGGGGAAGCTCAGATTCAGGGGCAGGTTCGCGACGCGTGGGAAATGAGCCGCCAGGGCTCCGGGCCCGTGCTCAATCGCCTGTTTCAGACCGCGCTTGCGGTTGGCGGGCGGGTTCGAGCGGAGACGGCGATCGCGCGTGGCGCGGGGTCCGTGAGCTCGGCTGCGGTGCAACTAGCCAAGAAGATTTTTGGCTCGCTCCAGGGCCGTCGCGCAATGGTGTTGGGCGCTGGCGAGATGGCGGAGCTTGCGCTCGAGTGCCTGATCTCAGGCGGCGTGCGGACGGTGCTCGTCGCCAACCGCACATTCGGTCGTGCGACGGAGCTTGCGCGTAGGCATGGAGCCACGGCGGTGCGTTTCGACGAGTGCTGGGCTCAGCTGGCATCGGTCGATCTTGTCATGTGCTCGACATCGGCGCCACATCCAGTTCTGCAGCTCGCGCGCGTTGAGCCGGCCCTGCGTGGCCGTGGCGACCGGCCGCTGTGCATTCTGGACATAGCGATGCCGCGGGATGTCGAGCCCGCGGTCGCCACGCTGGACAATGTCTTTCTGTATGACCTTGACGACCTGCGAGCCGTCGTCGCCGCCAACCTCGACGCTCGCCGAGCCAATCTGCCATCCGCGGAACAGCTGATCGACAACGAGGTGGAGAAGTACTGGCAGTGGCTCGCCGGGCTCGCGGCGGTGCCGGTCGTGACGCGCTTTCGCGCGGAGATGGAGCGAATCAGAGCCCAGGAAGTGGCGCAGGCAATGCGCCGTTTGGGGCCGCTCACGCCAACTCAGCGCGAGGGAGTGGAGCGTTTATCGAAGAGCCTCATGCAGAAGTTCCTGCACGAGCCATCGGTCCGTCTTCGAGCCGCAGCGGCCAACGGGCGCGGCCTAGGAATCGTGGATGCGGCACGCTACCTCTTTGGCCTGGACGCGCGAGCCGCGGCCGACACCACCGCCGGCACGGCGGACGCGGCCTACGCACCGGAGGCGGCGGAGGCACCGGAGGCACCGGAGGCCGCAGGCGGTGCCCACGGAGCGGCCGCGCAAGCGCCCACAGAGGCGCGGGAGTGATGGCCCTTAGGGCGCTGGTAACCGGTGGGGCGGGATTCATCGGCTCGCATGTCGCCGATTTGCTCGTGGGTCAGGGACACTCAGTGACGGTCGTGGATGACCTGTCCACGGGGCGGCGCGAAAACGTACCGGACGCCGCCACATTCGTGCTGCTCGACATCACGTCGCCGGACGTCGCCTCGCTGGTCCGCGATGGGAAGTTCGACGTCATCCTGCATCACGCCGCGCAGATGGATGTACGCAAGAGTGTCGCGGACCCCGTCTTCGACGGAACGGTCAACATTTTGGGGACGGTGCGCCTCATGGAGGCCGCCCGAAAAGCGCGTACCCATCCCCGGATAGTTTTCGCCTCGACCGGCGGGGTGCTGTACGGAGACTTCGTCACGCCGCCCAACGAGGAGAGCTTCGCCAAGGATCCCGAGTCTCCGTACGCCATCGCGAAACTGACTTCGGAGTACTACCTCGCGTATTACGCTCGTGTACATGGCATCGACGCTGTGGCTCTTCGATATGGCAACGTCTACGGCCCGCGGCAAAACCCGCACGGCGAGGCTGGGGTAGTCGCCATTTTTTGCGGGCGCATCCTGGACCGACTGCCGCTAACGGTGTTTGGTGACGGCCGCCAAACGCGTGACTACGTATTTGTCGCCGACGTCGCTCGCGCCGCGCTGATGGCGGGCTCGGCGATTCTTCCGCCGATCGGGCGACTTGACGCGCGCGCGTTCAATGTCGGCACCGGGGTGGGCACCTCGGTTCTCGAGATCGCCGACGCCCTTGCCCGCATCTCCGGGATTCGCGTGCCCATAGACCACGCACCGGCAAGGCTCGGCGAACAACAGCGTTCGTTCGTATCGATCCACAAAGCGGCCGCGCAGCTCGGGTGGCGGCCGACGGTGGGCCTCGAGGATGGCCTCGCGATGACCTATCGTTGGTTCGCCGAGCGGCACGCGCCACGAGCGACTTCCGCCGACGCCCCAGTGACCATTTGACACACACCGCTTGACACACACCGCTTGACACACACCCTCTGCCAAACTCGTGACTGATCCCTTACTGCTGCAAATCTCCACGGCGGTGCCCACGTCGCCGTTGGGCTTGCTGATTGGCTCGACGCCTGTCACGAAGGGCGTCCTCGTCCTGCTCGCCGTGCTATCGCTCGCGAGTTGGGCGATCATGTTCGCAAAATGGCGGGAGTTCTCCACCGTCCGGCGCAAGTCCGGACGATTCCTGGCCAAATTCGAACACGTTGCGCGCTTCGAGCAGGCGCTGGGGCTCGCAGCGCGAGAGGATCCCAATCCCTACACGCGCGTGCTGCGCCGGGCGAGCGACTTTCTCACGGGCCCGGTGGCAGGGGCCGCTCCGGGCTCCCCTCGCGCCGCGAATCTCTCGGCGCCGCAGGTCGAGGCGCTTCGACTGCTGCTCGACGCGGAGACAAACACGGAGCGAGATCGCCTGTCACGATTCATTCCCTGGCTAGCTACCATCGGATCGGTTAGCCCGCTCATCGGCCTTCTCGGCACGGTGCTGGGTGTGATCGACGCGTTCATCGGGATTGCGACGAAAGGCTCGGGCAACATTGGCGCGGTGGCGCCCGGAGTCGCTGAGGCGCTGACGGCAACAGCGGCGGCATTGTCGGTTGCCATTCCTGCCGTGTTCGGGTACAACCTGTTCGCGAACCGGCTGAATCGGTTCGATGGGGAGCTCGAGGGCTTCGGCTCCGCCGTGATCGCGCTTATCGTGCGGGACAGGGGCCAGTAGGCGGGAAAAGGGGGAGCACTAATGCCGCGTCGGCGTGAACGCACGCCACTCAACGCAGAGATCAACGTGGTCAGCCTCATCGATGTGATGATGCTGCTTATGGTGATTTTCATGATTACCGCCCCGATCATGCAGGGTGGGGTGGATGTGACTCTGCCCAAGGCGGAGGCGAAGCCGCTGGAGCCAAAGAGCGGGCTGATCGTCACGGTGAACCGTGCGGGCCAGATCTACGTCGACGAGACTGAATTGACTTACAACGAGTTTCGCTCGAGCTTCGCCGCGCTCGCCTCACAGCGGGCAAAGGACGGCGTCTATCTGCGGGCGGACCAGGGCGTCCCGTACGGGACGGTGGTACGCGTGCTGGCGGTCATGCGAAGCACCGGCGTCCCAGATGTCGGCCTCGTCGCCGAGCCGGAGGACATCAAGTAGTGTCCCGCGCGGCGCCGGCGCCAGGCGCGGAGCTGACCGGCTGGCTGGGTATCTCGGTCCTGTTGCACGCAGCGATTCTGGTGAGCGTGTTCACCCTGACATCACGGCCGCCTGTCGCCGCGCCGCCCATCTATAAGGTCGACATTGTAGCGGCGCCGCCCGGACAGCGGGCGGAAGGGGTCGTGCTTCCAACGCCGGCCGCGCCGCAGCCAAAGCTGACGACTCCGGAAGCACCCCCGCCTCCGCCTCCGCCGCGACCGGAGGTAGTGCCGTCTGCCAAGGCAGTTCCGGTGAAGCCCAAGGTTCCCCCGCTGGTGACGCCGCACAAGCCGGTGCAAAGCACTCCGGCTCCGCAAGCGAAGCATCCAGCGGCGCCAACGCCAGCGACAGCGGCGAAGACGCCGCCCCCGGTTGCGGGAGGGGGCCCCGAAGGCGGTAAGGGCGCCGACGTCGCAAACGTACACATCCAAGGCGTCGACTTTCCATACCCCGCGTACTTGACCAATATCGTCCGACAGGTGGCCCGCAATTTCTCGCCGGGAGATAACGGCACACAGCTTCGCGCTCAGGTGTTCTTTCGGATACACCGCGATGGCAGCGTGACCGATTTCCGTTTCGTCAATCGATCGGGTGACTACAGTTTCGATATCGACGCGCAGGGGGCAATCGAAGCGGCGCGCTCTAGCTTCGGGCCGCTTCCGGACGGGTTCTCCGAGGATGTGCTCCCGGTCTTCTTCAGCTTCGACCCAACACTCATTCAATGATGCGAGCGCGATGGATTCCGTTGGTAGCCGTCGCGACGATGGCGACGGTAGTGATCGGCGCGTCGGCGCGAGCGCAAGACACGACCCGGGGAGTGCGCATAGGGCTCGGCTATGCAGGCACGAAACCGGGCGTCCTCGTGCTGGCAATCCTTGGGGTTGGCGGGGACTCCGCGCGCGCTATCATCGAGCGTGATCTCGACTACGGCGATCGAGTGGCCGTCATCTCGAACACCAACGGGACGATTGGAAGCAACGCGGGCGCAACCGTCAATTACGGGCTTTTCGCAAAGTTAGGCGCCGCGGCCGTAGTGCAATGCTTTCTCGGGCCGTCCACGCTGCACGTCATCGTTCACGACGTGGCCCAGAGCCGCGTGGCGCAGGCGCGTGATTTCGTCGTGCCGCCAACCACGAATAGCCCGGAATGGCGCATGGCGCTGCACAATGCGTCGGACGAGATAGAGCGCGTCATCACGGGAGTCCGCGGAGTTTCGGCGACGCGAATCGCATTCGTGCGCGATGGCCAGATCTACGCGATAGATCAGGATGGCGAAGGGAGCCGCGCTCTCACCGGCCCGGGGCTCGCCCTGTCGCCGGCGTGGCATCCGACCGGCCGCTACGTCACTTACAGCATATCGACACCGAAAGGGTGGGACGTGATGGTGAAGGATCTCAGCACCGGCACGGTGCGGGCGTTGGTGGCGACCCCGGGTGGTCTCAATACGACCCCGTTGTTCTCGCCGGACGGCAATACCATCGCGTATACGCACGGGCTGGAATCGGGGACCGATCTGTACATTGCCCCCGCATTTTCGAACGAGGGCGCGCGGCAGATCACGGTCGGGCGCGGCACCGACAACACGCAGCCGACCTACAGCCCCGACGGCCATAGGCTCGCTTTCACGTCGGGTCGCTCCGGGCACCCGGAAGTGTATATTACCGACGTCGACGGCACCGACGCCGAACTATTGACGCCGTTGGACTTTGAAGAGCAGGCGTACCGGTGTAGCCCCGATTGGTCGCCCGATGGGCGGGTGGTCGCCTTTCAGGCACGCGTGGCGGGCCAGTTTCAAGTCATGACCATCACTTTGCGCGATCGCGTAGTCAAACAGCTCACTAGCGACGGAATCAATACTGATCCGTCGTGGGCACCTGACGCGCGTCATTTGGTGTTCACGTCTACTCGCACCGGTGTGGAGCAGCTTTTCGTGCTCGATGTAGAGTCGGGCCGAACACGGCAGTTGACGCACGGCAATGCGGCGCGGCTGGCTGCATGGTCGCGTCCACTCACACGACTTCCCTAGCTCGCCCGTGCATGAAGCGCCGCCCTGAGCAAGCAAATGGCTGTATGATAGTATCGCTCAAGGGAGGTCCGTCGCCCTCGATTCCTTTCCACGCTTGGAGAATGCAATGATCCGTCGGTCCCGCCTTGCTCCCGCAATTCTCGTCGCCGGTGCCGCGATTGCGGCGGCCTGTGGCAAGAAACCGCCTGCGCAACCGCCCGCGCCTCAACAGGCGCCGCAGGGGCCGAACCAGGACAGCATCGCCCGCGCGCGACAGGATTCGCTGGCCCGCGCGCAGCGAATGGCTGACAGCATTCAAGCTCAGCGTGACCAGATGGCGGCGGCCATGGCGGCGGCGCGCAACACAATCATGGCGGCTATCTACTTCGATCTGGACAGGAGTGATCTAACCGACCAGGCGAAAGCAACCCTGGACGCCAAGGTGGCGGTCCTGAACGCGAACCCGAGCGTTCGCGTTCGCATTTCCGGCAACTGTGACGCACGCGGTTCCGACGAATACAACCTGGCGCTCGGACAGCGACGGGCCGCGGCCGCAAAGCGCTACCTCACCGAGCATGGCATCGACGCGTCTCGGATCGAGGTGGTCAGCTACGGGAAAGAGCGGCCAATCGCGCCTGGCAATACCGAAGACTCGTTTGCAAAGAACCGTAACGATCAATTCGAAATCACGATGGGCGGCGACAACATCAAGTCCGTCGGAACGTGAGCCGGCGCAGCGTGCGGCGTTGTCTGCTCCCAGCCGCTTTCGCGGCTGGAAGTCTTGGCTGCTTCGCCACGCGCGAAGACGTGCAAACGCTGCAAAGTGACATGGGGTCAATGCGGGCCGAGACGGCGCACGCCGATTCGGCGCGACAGGCGCAGATTGCGGCTGTCGCGGGCGCGCTCGCTCAGGCCAACGACACGCTCCGCGGCCTGAGCGCCC
>Ga0073928_10007873_pt1 | contig 13600 bp, 15 predicted proteins | sample PaiPotPPA55metaG_FD_76969 | JGI IMG/M metagenome (GOLD analysis project Ga0073928, IMG submission 76969) | Iron sulfur acid spring bacterial and archeal communities from Banff, Canada, to study Microbial Dark Matter (Phase II) - Paint Pots PPA... ...
GCTGGTACCGTATGCAATCGCTCGGGTTTTTGTTTTGGACTTGAATTCTGCGCTCTGCGGATCGAACTGGAAAAGGCGCCCGCTCATCGCTGACGTAAAATCCCGATATCACTCATTGACCGGGGTTCTGAGTGCTAACGCCTGTTTACATCAGTTAATGTGCAGTTTAAAGTACGGCGCGTTTCGGCATAGAGTGGTGCACATGGAAAACGGGGAGACCATCCAAATCCGGCTTCTCGAAGAAAGCGATCCTCCGAGCATCGCTGCCGCGTTCAAGATCATGGGGTGGAACAAGCCCGAGACCCAGTACCGACGCTACTTGCACGAGCAGTTGGCGGGAACTCGGACGTGCTTCGTCGCTATCGTTGACGGGCAGTTCGCCGGGTACGTGACGGTAAATTGGCGACCTGCTTACGCCGGATTTGCTGACCTGAATATTCCTGAGATTCAAGACCTCAATGTGCTCACAACATACCGCAGAAAAGGTATCGCAAGTCGCTTACTTGACCGCGCAGAAAGTGAAGCAGCCCGCCGTTCGGGTGTTGTAGGCATCGGAGTCGGACTGCATCCGGGGTACAACGCCGCCCAGCGGCTCTATGTGAAGCGTGGCTACATTCCTGATGCTCGCGGCATTACGTACCGAAATCGCTTTATGGAAGAGGGCGCAAGCGTAGTGCTTGACGATGACCTCGTAATGCATTTCACGAAGCAGTTACCAGCGGGGTGATGATGATCCGCTGCGTAACTGGTGAAATGTCGCGATTACACTCATCTTCCCCGCGACCGCGGGTTTTGAGTGTAACCGCCTGATTACAACAGTTGACCACCACGAACATTCGTTTCCGGCATATACTCTGCAAGGGAAAAACGGAAAGGCTGTTCAAAATGAAAGCCCTTAAAACCAGATTAATTACTCGGTTTTCGATTGCGGGTATGGCGTTTCTGGGAACCGTCGTAGTCGGGCAGAACAGCGATTGGAACCGGTTGATAGATACCGGCGACGCAGCCATGGCTAAGCATCAATATTCTGAGGCAGAGCGTATCTATCGCGACGCGCTGAATATGGCTGAGAAGCACTGGAAGAAAGATGCTCGAATTTCTGCATCCCTCATTAAGCTGGCCGAAGCGTGCGATGCTCAATCCGAGAGAGAAGATGCCGAATCCTTCGCGACCCGATCTGTCGCCGCTTTGGAAGAGGCTCTGAAGGAGCATAAGCCCAAGAATGCGTCTGACGAGCTTCAGCAGGTCGAAGTTTCAACCGCGGCTATCGACAAAGCAGGAGACATCTTTGCGGCAGACCAAAAATATGCAGATGCTGAAGCCATGTATGCGAAAGTGGTCGCAATTCGCGAAAAATACGCGGCAGAGAAACCATACTCGAAGTCCAATACGAATGAAGACTTTTTCAAGTTTATGTCCCAGACTTTGTCCCAAGCGGGTGCCAAACTTGCTGATGCAGACGATAAACTGGCAAATCTATATCGATGCGGAACGGAAGTTTCAGGACGCGGAGGCGTTGTATCGGAAATCAGAAGCCCTGCGGGAAAAGGCTTTCGGGGCGTCGTCTCCCCAGGTTGCTAAGAGTCTGAATGACCTTGCCGCTATCTATGCGCAAAAGGGCCAATATGATCAAGCGGAACCCCTGTACAAGCGTGTGATTTCCATCCTCGACGTCTCCTCCTATAAGGAACAGCCGCAGATGGCGACTGCTTTGGAGAACTATGCGCTCGTCCTGAAAAGAACAGGACGAGAAGCCGAAGGGAAAGAGCTACTTGAGAGGGCTAACGAAATTCGGGCCAAGTCGGCAACTCTTCCGCACTGATCAACAATTGGTGACCCGAGTAAAATCAGCCTTGCACAGCTTGTGCTTCCGCCGTGGTTTTGCTCAATTGGCGAACATATCACTTATTGACCGGGGTTCTGAGTGTAATCGCCTGATAGCGACAGTTGACTTCATTCAGACGAGAAACAACGCTTCGCAGTGTCAGCCCTATTGCAGCTTGGCGTATTCGGATTTGGCTTGTTTTAGGATGGGGATGTCGGGATCGGCATCTTTCCACAACGTGAGGAAATCCTGGTAGGCAACTCGTGCCTTGGCTGAATCGCCGGCAAGCACATAGGCCCGCCCCAAGCCGAGCTTCGCCAGCGCAACATAGGGCAGCGGCCCCAGCGCGAGTTTGTGATCGAGAATCTTCTGAAACTCGGCGGCGGCTTCCATGCCTTGTTTATTTTGGAGATATGCCAGGCCGCGCAGATACACCGGAACACCCTGCTCGATGAAGCCAAGCTCGGCCCATTCAGCGGGATGCAGATCCTCGATTGCCTTCGGTGCGGCGTTGCGCTGCAAATCGGAGCGGGTGCGTATCTGCGGGAGATCCGACTTTTGCAGAAAGCTGTCGAGCGGGTACTCCTTATTGAGGGTTGCGGCAATCGCCTCAGCTTTTTGTGCCTGCCCGCAGGTGGCAAACACAACGGCTGCGGCCGTCAGCGCCGCACGGTCCGGACTCGCTGCGAGTGTTGCCGCGTTCTTGAGCGCCCGGTCGCACAGACCGAAATCGGCCTGCACCGCGGCCAGAAATCCCAGGTCGCCTTCGGCGGTTTCCTTCAGGCCCCGACTGTTCTCCATGTCGACCATGCGCCGCGTGTTCTCTTCGGTTGGGTGCAGCTTGCCCTGCTCCCAGAGCCAACGATTCTGGAATCCCAGAAAGCGGTATTCAAACTGCTTTCCCCTGGACCATGCCAGTTCGCGGTCCGCATCCGCTTGCTTGCCCAAGGTGAGAGCAAAGAAGTAAGTGAATACGTGCGCGCCATCGCTTTGCGGAAATTTTGCCAGTGCTTCCTGCATTGTCTGCCAGCCTTCGTCCGGCCGGTTCGATCCAAGATACGAGTAAGCCAGATTCGACCATCCGCCCACTGAATTCGGGTTGTTCCGCACCGCGTTTCGAGCGGGTTCCACGGCTTTGGCAAAATCCCCTTCCATCTGGTAACCGACCGCGAGATTGTTGGGCGGAACCTCATCGTTCGGATAGGTGCGCCCGTAGAGTTCGAGCGTCTCCATTTCTTTCTCTTTTTCGCCGGTTACCGTCTGGTAATAGTGCTCCGTGATGTAGAGTTTTTCTCGCTCGCTGACCCGGTCTCGCAGCTCATAGGCTTTGCGCGTCGCCTCAATCGCCTTTTCAAATTCGCCGGAATTTGCGTAGATCGTGCCCATGCGCGCGTAGACCCAGGCAAAGTTCGGGTCGAGTTCGACGGCGCGCTTGTAGTAGGTCAGGGACTGTATCTCCCGCTCCTGATCGAACTCAACGTTGCCCATGGCGAAGGCCTTCAAGGCTTCCAGAGACGAGGTCGTGACCTGATCGATGGGTACGTCATATTTCTGGATCGAGGCGAGCGACTCGCCGAGCCTGCCACGCATCTGCGAGACCGCGCCGCCGAGAGCCGCGAGTACCTGCTCCTTGCTCCCGGCTTGTGCCTGCTCCTGTGCCAGCGAGTCTCCGGTCTGGCAATTGATGGCATTCAACGTGAGCACATACTGGCTGCCTAGACTGGCGATGGAGCCGGACAACATGGCTTTGCTGCCGACGCGTTGGCACAACTCGCGAGCCACGTCATTCGTAAGTCGCTCGTTCGGCTGGCGTCCCATGAAGCCGAGCGTCTGCTGGACGCGCGATTGCGGGATCACCTGGAGGTATGGAGACTGCTCGAGATCGACGCCGAGCGCCTGCTTCAAGGTGCCATCGAACACGGGATCGCCAGTGGTGTTCGCGAAGTCCGCCAAAACGAGAGTGTCTTTTGCTGTGAGCCCGGCTGCTTGACGCGAGCGGAGAAAGAGCAGTCCACCGATTGCTGCCAGGAGCACCGCGACCGCAATCGTGATGAGCGTCCATCGCTTGCGTGCTGGCGCTGGGGCCACGGCCACCGCGGCGGCTGAACCGGATGCGCTTACGGCGGGGGAACTGGAGAGTACCGCGGGCGCTGAGGTTTGTCCGGAACTTTGTCCTGAAATTTGCGTTGCAACTTGCCCTGAACCCGGTGGTGAAGAACTCACGGGCGTGGCGTGGCGTGCGCTGGGATGGGAGCCCGATTCGTGTGCGGGCAAAACTGTTCCTGAACTCACCACGGCTGCGCGTCCGGTATCGGTATCGCGCTTCAGGCGTTGCAAATCAGCGCGCATATCGGCGGCGTGCTGATAGCGCAGGTTGCGATCCTTCTCGAGAGATTTATTGATGACGTCTTCGAATTTGCCGGGCAGATCCGGATTGAGGCGTATGGGTGAGACAGGTGCGCGATCCAAGATTGCCTGGAAGATCAGCGCCGAAGTTTCGCCGCGGAAGGGCAGTGTTCCTGTGGCCATTTCGTAAAGCACGACGCCGAACGAGAACAGGTCGGTGCGGGCATCGAGTTCTTTGCCCTTGGCTTGCTCCGGAGACATGTAAGCGACGGTGCCGAGCGTGGAGCCCGGACTGGTCAGATGCTCCTCGGCAATGGTGGCGGCCGCGGTTACCCCTGACGAGCCCGCGGCGGGCGCAGAAGGCTGCATTACCTTGGCGAGGCCGAAATCGAGAATCTTGGCGTGTCCGCGTTTGGTGACGAAGATATTGGCGGGTTTGATATCGCGATGGACAATACCCTGACCGTGGGCCGCGTCGAGCGCGTCGGCGATTTCGATGCCGAGCGAGAGAAGAGTCTCCAGTTCAATAGGACGCGCGCCGATCATGTGCTTCAGGGTGGCGCCATCCAAGAACTCCATGACGATGTAGGCCAGGCCGTCCTGTTCTCCGATGTCGTAAATCGTGCAGATGTTGGGATGATTCAGGGCGGACGCCGCTTTTGCCTCGCGGCGGAAGCGTTCGAGCGCCTGCCGGTCGCGCGCGACGTTTTCGGGAAGGAACTTGAGAGCGACGAAGCGGTCGAGGCGGGTGTCCTCGGCTTTGTAGACGACGCCCATGCCACCGCCGCCCAGCTTCTCGACGATGCGGTAGTGAGAAATGTTTCGGCCGATCATTGGGCTGAAATCTTAGGGCCAGAGTAGAGGCAAGTCAATGAAAGGTGTGAGGTTGGGTGCGTTTCGAGGGCCATATCCGGGAGAGGATATCACGGTCGTCCATCTCGCGATCCTGCCAGCATCTCTAAAAGCTTGTCCCTGAGAACCATGTCAGCCGGTGAACCACTTTTGCGTTGAAGCCAAGCCTGAAAATCTTTCATTTTGACCTCGTGATTCCTTTGCTTCTTCCGACCCGCGCTGCGGCTTCCGAACTGCTGCAGGCAGCCCTACGACGCTCGGCCGATGCGGTGCTATCCCGTGAGCACGCGGATCAATTCTGTGGTGAACGACGACGAGGAAGGTTCCCGACCTGTGGAGCTTTCCGAGGTTCAGAATCGGCTGTTCGCATGACCATTGGCGTGGATGTGACTGGGGCTAAAGTCGATACACATCCTCGTCACACTCCTGCGGCTGAGACTTTGGCTTGCACGTTTGGTGTGTCCCCGAGACTGGCCAAGAACTCTGGGCACGCGCCTGTGAATTCCGCCGAATCTAATCCGATACACGTGGCTCTCAGTGGCGATTCACATACGGTGAACATGATTCCCGTCACAAACATTCCAATCCCGAGCAAAAAGCCTACGCAGAATGCAGTTCCATCGTCCTTGATGGTGTGAGATGCAATCACCCATGGCACCGGGATACACGTAAGCAAAAGAACTGCCCCGATCCATAGTCGCTTTGTTCTAATCGATTTGTGCGCTTCGCACAGCGGAATATTGAGCTCTATCCTCTTCTGAACAATTGCTGCGACAATAGCGTAAGGAAATAAACCGAACAATGCCAAGAAATAGAGTGCCGGGTGGTGCCACGAAAAACTCTTCTTTAGCGGCGGCTCAGTTGCTGAGGCGGCGCATTTCACGCAGCGGCTAGGTAAAACACTACCGCGAGGGAACACAAAACTATTGCCTTTGGCATACGGAGTCGGGGCGTATGTCGGCACCGTTGCCATATTGTTCGAAGCCATATCGTCGCTCCAGTGGGACTAGCGGTATAGTCAATTCACGGCTTGGTATTGATGTCTTTCCGGCTGCTCTTTGTCTGCTTCCACCAAGACTTGCTTGGGTCGGCGTTCCGGTAGTGAAGAGCCACCGCCAGTATCGCTAGGACTACAATCAGCATTGCTACACCTCGGACGATGATAGGCTCATGAGTCCCGAGGACAAGTTACTAAGGGTTCAGGGAGATTGTCAGCCGACTGCGGCCGAATTATACGCATGTCCACGCGATGTGCGGCATTCAACCATTCAACCAAGATTGTTTCCCTCCCGGGCCGAACCGATTCCGCTTTGAAACCCCAATTCCCTTTTTAACTCGTGGTTCTGGATGGAGGTGTCTGGCGTAACCTATCTTCTTCGTCGGGAATGCCACAGACTGTACTGTCAGGCGAAGCACATTCCGATTCGCCCGAATTGGAAGCTGAGCGTTTGCGTTCGTCCACACACATTAAGGCGGCGTCAAACCTTTCGGGCGCGAGAGCTACAGAGCAATAAGCGGGTCGAATGTTCGCAGATCACGTTCCTCGCTACTACCAGCCCAGATTGTGGGCAGGCCAGAAAGGACATTTAAAATGTGGGACAACTTTATCGGCCAACAGATTCGTAGATGCAATCGGAACCTGCTCATATGGAACATCGCCTTCCTTTTCGCGATCACTACATTCGCCAGCATGTTTGACTACAGCGAGGGAGGTTGGTCGTCGCTCCTTATAACTATTCCGATGCTCCTGATAGCCGGATGGAACTTGTCGAATTGGAAGAAGAGAGTACAGGACTATACCCGCCATCCCATTTGCAAGCGTCTCGCAAGTTTCGGCACTCTAGAGCAACTGATCCAAGAAATAGAAACAACAATACTGACGAATCCCGAAGAGAAGATTGCAGGTGTTAAGGTGGTCGGCCCGTGGCTCTTCAAATCCACCGTTTTCGGGCTCACATGTTTCCATGTGAAGGACATCGTCTGGGTGTACCAGAAGGTTACGAGTCATTCCGTAAATCTCATCCCGACCGGAAAATCGTTTGCTGCGTTGCTGCTTGACCGCCACGGGTACTCGGCAGAGATTCTAGCTGGCAAGGACAAAGTAGAAGCGTTAATGGCGCACATTTGTCAACAATCCCCTTGGATTGTCGCTGGATTCAGCAAGGATTTGGAGAAGATGTGGAAGTCGAAAAAGGCAGAATTCATCGCTGCCGTTGATGAGCGGCGAAAGGACTTCGCGAAAGCGACAGCGGCGAGTGCCGGAAGATGACAGGACTATTGATAATGAATCGTTACAAAAAAAGAAGTTTGCCAATGCCTTGGTTGCTTTCTTCATCTTGATGCTCTTGGGCGGAAGTGCAAATGCAAGCAAAATACACCACGCAGAAGGCGGCCTCGCAGGTCTGATTGGCGAACTGACTGGCTATGCATTTGTGCTACTTGGTCTTTTCTACAGCACTCGCTGGACGCTCACACTTTCCGGTCACAGCTACAAGGTTGGGCGGCAAGCCTTTGCTACGCTGTGGTTCTGGGAATCGATACTCGGCATGCTGCTCGCTTTGTTCATGCTCAGAATTAGTGTCGTATCTAGTTTGGCGACGTTCAGTATGTGGTCGCTGTCTACATGGGCAATGTATCGATGGCTGAAGCGTTTGCGGGTGCACGAGATTTCCCCTGCTATGGAAGTTGGCACTAACCGTTCGCCATCTGAAGGAGTGCCGCTTTCAATTGTCGTCGAGCACTCCGAAATTATCGCTAGTCCGCTTGCCCTTAACGGCAGGCGGCAACAGGTGGAAAGGCTAATCACCGATAGCGCAAAAATCGCAGTAGAGACAAGCGAAATTAAGGGCAAGAAAGCGGTGGTGTTCACGGCCATTATGGCTCTCGTGTTTATTGCCGCGGTTTGGATGAGTTACCCTGATCCAGCATTGGTACGAAGTTTGGGTTCGGCGGTCTTTCTTCTCTCAGCAACGGCTTGGGGAGTCAGCAAGATTCTTCCAGATGGCTGGCTAAATATGAGCCGGACTGTAGTCTTAGCTGTGGCGTTGTCCGGCGGCCTCATTCTTTACGTCGCGCACTGATAATTGTGGTGCCAGATAAGATTGTAGCGGTTAGGGGAAAGCAAAACACGGGCTGCGATTCGAAGTGATCAACCAGTAGATTGCGCTTTAGCGGGGTGGAACCTTTCGGTATCGGCGTCTGGGTTGAGGCCTTGTTTGGGAGTGGCGCACGTTTCTGCCGGGTCTGCGGGCAACGGGAGACGAAACCGCTCGATGTTTATGGTGGCATACATCAATCTTCGGTAGGCCTCGCACACCGCACCATTACCGTGTCCATCCATACAGCCGTCCCTCTTAGACGCAACTAGCCACTCGTTGGAAGGGGACACTTTTCTCCATTTGTTCCAGACTCGAACTTCATCGAAGAGTTCCTGCTTCAGGTTGATGGGTGGAAGCAGCAGGGTGCACACTATTTTTCTTGCCTCATTCGGAGTCGTTACTTTCTCTCCATCGACGATCACAACTAAAGGTACCGTTAGGAGTCTGAAGAGGCGCATCGAGCACAACCCAGCCACGCTTGTAAGGTAAGGCTAAATATGCGAGGCCCCTCGATTGCCCGTTGGTGACGGAGAACGGATTCTGGCGTACGTTGTTCGTCGGCACGCCACGCCTGTACGGAATTTAGGACGTAGTTCGGCACGCCGCTAATCATCGTGCCGCCCAATAACGCAATCGCGAGGACGGACAACGTGACATTTCTGTAGAGGGGTCGGACGGGCATAGTTGCCCAAGTTGGTAATCGCATGATTTTATGATCCTGTCACAGTTGAACCAGCCTTCAGCGATTACCCGCGTGGCAGGAATCCTCGGTAACCGCAGAATGCCGGTATGGTTGGCTCTGTGTTCACCTTTTGAATGTTTCTGCCTGATTTGACCGTACTCCTGGTCGGGAGGTCGTCATAGTTACGAGTGGTCAGTAAGCCAAATCCGAGGTATTTCATTTGTTGGCTTTGCGCTCAAACGCAACCTTGAAGCGCTTACCAACAAAAACGACCGACTCTCCGAGTGACCTTCCGTGCGAGCCTCCGTCCAAGGTTTTCCCTACAATGGAATCAGGACTGTGAGGACAAGAGCCGCTTACTTGATTGGCAGAATCTTCGGTCCCTGTGCGTTGGTCTCGTTTCTTGTCGGTCTGGGCAGCACTCTCAGAAATAGGCGAGCTAAAGCATGACGCTACACGATGCCAAAATAGGCTTTCCGGCCTCATGATGAAAAGAGATTATGCCTAAACGAATTGCTAGGCTTGAATTCTGTAGATACTATCTCGTGAATATCGGCCTATTTATTGTGCTTTTCTGCACGAGCATTGCCGTGGGCGATCCAGTGGGCTCTGTTGTCAGAGGAGCAGCCTGTGTTGGCGTTGTGGCTCTTAATATTCTTATTGCGATTCCACGTTTCCATGATCTCGGGAAGCCATCAAGCAATGTATTGTTGTTCCTGATTCCTTTTTATAACGCCATCGTATTTGCCCGACTTTTTCTGCGAGATAGTCAGTTGGGGCCGAACGAGTATGGGAACCAACCTGTGAAGAGAATCCTGAGGGTCGCTTTGCAGAAGTGAAGTGAACGCGCCGCAACCCTCGTCTAGGTTTCACTGTGACGTTACTCCTCCAAAAAAGGATGCCATGGTTACGAAAGCAGGCAAGCACAGCCTGAAGGCGGCTTGTACATCGGCTGACGCGGTGGTTGTTTCGATGTCGGCGATCTTAAGGGGACTATGAATACTCGATCACTGGTAGCTGGCTGCGGACTATCTCTGCTGCTTCTTGGTGTGATGTGGAGTCAGGACACCAGTGCCGTGAGCGTGCAAACTAGTTGCGCTCACTGGGCGAAGGTTCGTATCGACAAGCACAAGCAGTTCAAGGGCGACTCGAACGATCTCTATCAGACGGGCGTCTGCTTGGGTTATTTCGAGGGTCTGATGGACGGAATGGATAATACAGGCGGTTGGCTGCTTGAAGATAAAAGCAGTGCCGTTTTCCAGATCAAACGGTCATCGATTAACTCCACGTGGAATGTGATTCAGGGTTTTTATACCTATTTGGACGCCAACCCACTGGCAAACGGCAAGCCCGCGTGGAGCGTTCTCCAACATGTGCTGATGGCGAATCGACTGGCGGCGTTTGTGCCTCAGACTCAATATTCGGCCTTGAGTAGCGAGTGCAAAACTGGAACCACTAACATCTTGACGGAATTCAACACCGACGCTGACTTGAAGACGATAGACACCCCCACACTGGCATCGGCCACTGACAAATTGATAGTTTGCGGGAGTACTCCCGGCATCACCGATAGCGATATCGCATCCGTTCTCACCGCTGCGGCAGAATCCCAAGGCGTGCTTGTCAGCCGGGCCGTAAGGGTGCTGGAGCGCAACTCACTTTTGCAGGACTTCAAAGCTGAACGATTGCGTTCGACAACACAAATTAAGGCTGCGTCAAACATTTCGGGCGCGAGAGCCACGGAGCAATAAGCTGGGGATTGAATAGTCGCGACGTGGCGAACTGGAAATTCTCGTTCTAAGGAGGAACTTAGTGTTTTGCGGCCAATGTGGTGAGAATCTCCCTGACGACGCGAAGTTCTGCCAGTCGTGCGGACGACGTACTACTCCTGCTTCCACTTCAGCCATTGTTGCGAAGGCGGCGGACCACGTACTGTCATCCTCCCCAGAACCAACAGCCCGAGTTCCCGGTCCTTCGTATGGATGGTTTGCGTTTGCAATGGCTTGCTTTACGGTCTGTGCTGCGGGCATCGCGTTCCAGATTTGTGCGGCAGCCGCCACCTTAGACCTAAGCCGATTCGACAAAGTTGGTGGTTCCACTGATTCCATCATGGGTCTGCTATTCGCCGCCGTGTGGGCTGCGCGAACATGGAAACGGATTCAGGCGGCTGAGCCGGAGAGTGACGGGGAATTTAGGCGGAAGCATCGCTCCCTTCTCCTGAAACTGTCAGGTGCTGTCTCCGTATCCCTCCTGATTGCTTGTGGCTTAGGTGTATCCGCTGGCCACAAGCAGCGCGACACGCGGCGCTTTGTGCAAGCCGTTGTTGAACTGAACCGAGACCAAACTGAGGTAGACAAGCATTTTATGCAAACTTTTACGTATGGCAACCTTCGTCAGCCAGCTTCTTTTTCCAGCCCAGAGGTGGCGGCTAATTCACTAGCCGAATTTGAAGAGTACGCTTCAGCGTCAGAAAACGTTATGAGGCGCAAAGAGTCGCTGCTTGCGGGACACTCTGTTCCCGTACTGACAGCCCAATTCGAATCGGCGCGTGTCATGATTTCTGCGACGGAGGAACTTTATCGATATGCCTCAGAACCTTCGCGCAACGTACACATTGAAACTGGCGTTGTCGTCATAGGAGGAGTTGACGAATTTAACAAACGAGCGCATGCATCGAACGTCGCCCTACAGAAATTCAATTTGGCGTCCGCCGCGCTGAGCAGAGCGCAGGGGTTATCGCACCCTCCGAATCAATGATCCGATCTTCAAACCCTTGTGTCCGAATCGCACACCAAGTCGTGAGGGAGATTTATAAAGAGGAGACAAATGGAAAAGCCAACCGTGCCCGAGCAGAGCTTATTGAAACTGGCCGCACTTGCGGTGTATCGAGTTTTCACCAAACCCTTGACGGATGGTCACGGGAACTTTATTGACGACCCGAGCCGCACGTCTAGACGTGGGGCGGTGCTGGACAAGGTTATTGGAGCGTTGCGCCAAAAGTAAAGGACGCTTTCGGGAAGGGGATTCTAGCAAATGCTCACTTTGTCTTGTCCATCTTGTAGAACGCTGTTGGATACAGGTACCGTGAAGACTCTGGGATATGAGGCAATTCAGTGCAAAGGGTGCGGAAAAGTGTGTCGCACAACCTATACAGAGTGGGCACACCTGACTCCCTCCGGAAAGCGATGGTTCTGGTTTCGCGACCTGCTCTTTTCCGCAATATTCTTTGGGGTTATAGCGGCGTGCATCGCTCGCTCTGAACCTAGTCCACGAGCGATCACTTTTGTTTTAAGAGGTTCGTTCTGTTTAGTCTGTTTGCTCGTGATCTGGAAGTTCGCTCTTGTCAAGTTATCATTAGCGCGATGTCCAACTAACGCATCGCTAACCACGGTGCGGAAGCAGATGCCCAGAAAATTCCTTTGGCTTGGAATAGCTATGACGGCGAGCCCGCTTCTGCTCTTGACGGCCCTTTTGACTCCGGTTGCCGAATATTCCATGTGGCCGTTTATAGCCTCATTGCCGACCTGTTTGGTCGGGGTTTTCCTGTGGCAACAAGCAAGTCTGCGGGGAATTGCAAAAACTCCCTTAGGTTGAGACATACGTAGTCTCACAACGTATACTGGCTGGCCAAAGGCCCGACCCCGAAAACAGGGGCAAAAAGCCGCATAAAATGTGGTTGCGGATTTCACCCTTGTGGGCCGGGGCTGAAAAGTCTCGAAATAAGGGGTTCGCGAAGGCTGGGGGTTTGAGACTAGCTGTCGTAGTCGTATCGTGGTTCGGCGATTCCCGGCTCGGGCCGGAGCAATTCCTCGCGGATCGCTTGCCGCTTTTCTTTGGCCAACAGACACGCTTCCAAGGCGGTTTCGCGGAAGCCCTGTTCGCTGGCGGCAATAACGACGTGCAGGTCTTCCCTCACATCATGGATTAGGCGTTCGATTGGAACAAGTGGGACACTGCTCACAAAGGTGACCGTCCTCATCTTCTTCCTTTAAGCAGTTACGTCACCAAACTGAAGAACGGGAACCTTGTCTGTGTGTTTTCTTCAGGATCAAAAATGATTCCGTGCAGTGGGTAGTGGCTTAGTTTGAATCCACAGGCCGAGGACTGCCGATGTGCTGCCAAGAGCGACGATAGTCCGGCAGAGGGATCAGCGAGAGTTGTTAGTGCAATGAGGTTTCAACGATTAGGGATCAGCGAGTCGGACAACCCGCCCCAAGGGCATCAGTCCAAACCGAGCGAAGAATCCATTCCCATCGTCGCTCATCTGCTGGACGGCGGAAGCTTTCAGGATAAGGCGCACCAAGAGAGGTACCCTCGTTCTTGTACTGAATCGGCCTATCATCCTTTTAAGAACAATCAGTATGAGCTACGCACATGGCAGCGAATCAAGTAGTGCTTTACTTTGACACACAGCAGGATGCCTTGCTCTTCACGCTGGCTGCCAGTTCGGTAATGTCAGCAGAAGGGCCGGTCCACCGCAGCAAGGCAGCGGTGAAGGTTGCGGAGGAAATTTGCAAAGCCAGTCGAATCATGACTGAGGGTGTTCTCAACGTCACGTGAAGGGCGGCAATATTAGATGATTCGAAAAGCTGCGCTGCAAATAGGAGTCCCTGCACTACTCGCTTTCATTGCATGGAATGCGTACCTTGCCGTCAACCATCTTCAACGGGTGCAGAAAACAGCGGCGCTCACACTTGAAAGTTCCGCGATCCAAGCTAAACTTTCCGGGGTTTTGAAAGACCTGACCGATATGGAAACAGGTCAGCGCGGATACTTGCTAACCGGGGACCCCGCTTA
>Ga0073928_10007874_pt1 | contig 13598 bp, 19 predicted proteins | sample PaiPotPPA55metaG_FD_76969 | JGI IMG/M metagenome (GOLD analysis project Ga0073928, IMG submission 76969) | Iron sulfur acid spring bacterial and archeal communities from Banff, Canada, to study Microbial Dark Matter (Phase II) - Paint Pots PPA... ...
TTATTGCCGCCATTAGCGTCGGTTTTCGCAGATGCCTGATTCCCGGTAAGATCCCACCAGAATTTCTGATTGAGGACCGTGGTGTTATTTTGTGTGACTTTGATGCTGCCATCGGGGTTTAACACTGCGGAATAGAAATTCTTGCTGTTTTGAGGCACGACTGCCCTAATATCGCGCATCGCATCTTGAACGTTTAATCTGATAGCCATTGGTTTTTATTTCCTTGAAACATATTTGTGGATTGTTTGGAACGTTGCCGCCCTTACGGCGCGGCGATTGGAAGTTACTGGGTCGCCGAGGAGAAACGCGTGAGCACATGCACTTGGCGGCCAGCGGCCCAGCGGGAGGATGCCGCCAAACTCTTAGAAAGAAACTAGAAATGCCCTGATTTCTTGGCGAGGTTGGGATTTTCGTTGATCGCCCAGCCGCGAATGACCTCAGTCACCGACTTGTTAAACTCACCTGACTTTTCGCTCCAGGAGGGGTGCAGTTGACGGACTTGGTTTTTGGCCAGTCTCAGGACTCGAGCGTTCTCGGCAGCTTCTTGCGGGCTTCCTGGCGGGGGCGGAGCGGGCGGTTGCTCCTCTTGAGGTGGATTACGATATTCCTGAATCTTTTGAAACGAGTACGTGTGGACAATGTTGGGATCCTGTCCGCGACTTCGTGTGCCAGAAAGTGCTGTCCGGAAGAAGCCCAACTCGGAGCACTCAACGTGTGCCCGTTTGAGAGATGCCAAGGTCAGAATTTGTAGTCCCGAGTCCCTATGCCATCGGAGCAAAATTTCCCGGTTAAATGCTTCGTGTCCGTTCTCTTTTAATTCCGGGTGTTGTTTGTCCAAAAAGATTCTTAAAAAGGCGTGGTTTAGCTCTCCGGTTTCCGTTTCGCTGTACGGGCTTTTCGCTACGACGGTGGGAGGGGCGGTGAAGTCGGGACGCTTTTGTGGAGGCGCGTCGAACTGTCGGCAGGCGCGGTTATAAACGACGTCGGAGACGTCAGTATCCACGCGCATTTTCTCGAGCATTTTGGCGTCGGAGTCAGACATGATGATGGGCGTTCCTAAACTTGATTTTTTGCTGTTTTCCGCAACGAATTTCACTGAGGGATCGAGCTGACGCAGATGGGCTCGCAGGGTTTCCTCACTGGTAGCATGAATAACGCGTGGACCGGCATATTTTCCGGTGGTCCGATGCTGAGCATTAAAGGATAGCGGATCCGCGAATTTATTTGCCTCCTTCCAATCGAGCTCAGCGGTCCATTTAAGGTTTCCTGCTTTAATCTTTGCTGTGAAATGACTCGCCTCCGCGTTGTAACCGGGACGGGTATCAAACGAACTCATTTGTTTCTCCTTTAGATTTGTACGGCTTCTGGAAACCGGTCCTGTCGGCTGAGTCGATTCGGCTCGACATTGTCGCGGCGTTCCTTCGTGGCTAGGGCTCGGAGTTTCTTGTTGACGGGCTTTCCGATTGGCGAGAGTTTCCTGAGCTTAGCTTCCTCTGCGGCGCGTGCAGCCATTGCTTGTGCGAGTGCTTGCGCGGGATGGATCGGTGCGGATTTCTTTTCGGGTTCGGTGTATTCCACTTCGGTGGCAAATGTTCCTTCGGAACTGAGGTGTTCGTACGCTTGCCAATAGTTCTCTTTCGTCCAAACGCGATCGCGGCCGACTTGGCTGGCGATGAAAGAATCCATCAGAGCTCCATTAAACTCGCCATCGGGATACGCGGGGCATTCCGAGAGAAACTGCTTCGCGTTTGCGCTGCTCAATCCTTCAAGAATCTCATCGCGGCACGCGTGCCAAGCCGCCACAAAAGAATCGGAGCTCGCGAAATCATTTCCGTGTGTGCGAATCCACTCAAAGAGCGGAATGTTGGCTTCCGAACAGTTCGGATAGTCAGGGTTCGAACGGACGAATTTCAGAAATGGCGATTCGGGTTGTTCAGACATTATTTTTCTCTCTTTAGAAAATTAGAATCGCCGACGTGAGTTTTGGCACGGCGGATAGCAATTGCTCTGGGGGCGTAGACAGAGGCTGCACATTACCTTGTCACAGCCACAGACTCTGAAAGCCACACCGCAGTGCTCGCAATACAAACTGGGATCTATCGGAGGCGCGACCGGTGTTTTTGGCGTTACGTTTTGCGGGACTGGTCTTGCGGGTACAGCGACTGACTCAGCATCGAGCGCATTTAGAAAGGCGCGGGCGCGGGCTTGCTCTTCTGCGGCTTCCGCTGTAGTTAATCGACTACGGGGGGCTTTTTCAGGGCCTTGACTATCGACAGTCTTGACAGTCTCGGCGGGCTCGGGGTCCGGGCCGTATAGAGTTTCCCGAGCCTTACGGCGCATGTACACAGAGGCATCGGGGTCATCCAAAACACGAGAGGCTTCCCTTACGACGGCAGCATGATCGAGGACAGAACGAAATTCCCTTAATGCTAACTGATGGGCTTCTTCCGACTCGTAGTCCTTCCGTTTCGGACGTTTCGGTCTGCCTTTTGTGATTTCCGCTTGATTGTTGATGCGACTAATTGCTTTGCGAGCTGCAGCCTTCTCTTCGGTTGTGGAAGTAGGGTCGGTCACCGTTGATCTGGCGATCTGTTTCACGTCGTCGGCTTTTAGCACTGGTTATTCTCTTTATTTAGGGCGAGGAGCTGAGTGTTGATTTTTGAGGGCCCGCCTAGGGCTCAAAACCCAGCTCCCCCTTAACTACCAGGCAAGGGCAGCTAAGATCGGATTACGATTCGTTGTCCAAAATGTTTGCCGCGAAGCCCCAAGGCACGCGATTCCAGCAATCCATCATCGCGTTGCGAGCGACGGCTCTTTCGATTTCGGATTTGGTCGGATCGAGGGATTGTTTGCGGAAGTGGTGGAAGAGCCGAGCGGGGTTATCGGGATCGTTTCTTAGTTGTTCTGACTTGCGGCGCTTTGGGAGCTTCATCGCAAGCGCCCGTACTGGCCGTTTTGCAGGGCCGCCGCACGTTCTAGCGTTTCGAAGCAGATAGGCCCAACAAGCGAAAACTCTTTGTCCTTCAATTCAACGATCGAATCACCTTTGTCGACGACGAGCGGCACAACTCGACCGTCGCCCGTGAGGGCGAAGGCTACGACATCTTCGAAACCAGAGTCGATGCGGACGCGCCCAGCCTACAGCGGGGGTCAGCTGAATAATTCTTTCCGGGTTCATAACGCGAGGTCTCGGACGGCCTGGAGGAGGTGGATGGCGTGGAGGGCGGATCGGCCGGCGGGGGTTATGCGGTAGGAAAGAGCATCCGGGTCAGGTATGTCGATTAGGCGTTTCGAGAGTAAATAGGGTATCCCCTCGCCAACGTAAATGTCGTCGTCGATTCTACAAATCAAAATCTCGAAGTTAGAAAGGCGGCCACAATCATCCTCGCGGTCGGCCATAAAGTCTAGGATCCGGTATGCAATTTCTGGCATTGTACTTTTTTTCGGTAACGGTCATTTGATTCCTGAGTTCTCTCTACCAGCCCGCGCAGATATGCGGCACCCGGTTTGTTGCGGAGGGGCTTACTTCGTGGCTCCTTGTGCGAGTCTTAGCGGAACTATGTTTACCGCCATTAGACCTTTTGGCGTCTGTTCGAGTTCGAAGGTTACTTCCTCGCCCTGCTGCAAGGTCTTATAGCCTTCCATCCGTATGGCTAATTTCATTTAGCTTCGTGCTTCTATTTAGATGGTGGTAATCCAAAGTCACCGGTCTGCGCTCTGGGCAGTGGCTGCAACCCTTCGTTCGCTTATCGTTGTCGACGAAGCTTGAAGTCTCATCCAGAGGGGGGGCGGCGATTCGCAGGAGACGGTATCAAGGAGTAGCGACTGATACCCCTTCTACCCTATGCAAACACAGTGACGTCTACACCCCCTGGAGGGCGTAGGCGTCTTTGCTGCACCCGGATAGGTCTTTAGGAGGGGTCTGGAGCGTGGTCCCGACAATGGAGGCGGCGAAAGAGAGCGGCTTGGGCGTAGGCGGATTCGATCCGGATACGTGCTCGATCGATTCGACCCTGGAGTTCCTCTTGCCCGAGGTTGGACCTGCGTGCATTCTTGCGTTCCTGCTTCACTGAGTTACGCAACGAGGCCCGAAGCTCCCCGTCGAGTTGCTCGAATGCCTTATCAACGGCGAGGCCATAAGGCCCCAATCGCTTTAACTCGATCCGGCAGCGTATGGGAATGATCGCGAAGCAACCACCCTGGCACAGCGGGTTGGCGTTAACATTCTTGTCCACATATTCGCTCAAAAGCGGAATTTCATCCTCCGCATAGCGTGCTTTCTTCTTGGTCTGCCTCGTCCGCCGAATTTCGCGTTGAATCAGAGTGTTGATCTTCACGCCCGAGGCGAGGTCATGCGCGACGCTGATTGCCAGCTCCTTTGTTACTTGCCGCGTCCTCGACCGCCCCTTTGTCGTTTGCCGCGCATGGATATTGCGCGGGTTTCGCGGGTGCCCAGCTTCAGTTCCGGCAGGCCGTGTTCCTCCTTGAGTATCCTGTTCCACTCCGCTTGCAGATCGCGGCGATCCTCCGGACTGAGAACCGCATCGGGCAGAAGCACAAGGCTCGCAGCGAGCGGCCTGTTATCTGACTCATACTGCTCCCGGATGCGAGCCGTGTCGGTCGTGACTTTTGCCTTGCCAAGCGAAAGCCACCAGACCCGAAACACATCGCCGCCGTTTTTGAAGACCATAGGCATGAGTTTCCAAGGATCGAGGCGATAGTGCCGCTTCGTGTCTCTCTCATCACTCTCATCGAGTCCTTCTTCGAGTGCCCGGTCCCCTGGGTCGACATCCATTACGCAGACACGAATCGGCTTGGTGTACTTCTTGTCCTTATCATCGATATAGGAACGCGCGATTGATGGTGTATTCGCTTCGTCGGGAAGGACGCGGCTAATGCAGAAGTCGTTTCGCACTGCGCCCTGCATGCGGGCGGGCTCAAAATAGTTTTGATCTAACGGATGTACTTCTTTTCTCGTGCTCCATGATTTTAGTTCTGGCACGACCCATGGGTCTGCCCAATCGCCCTTTACCCACTTCAATGTCTCGCGATATGCGGGGCGGGTCGGTTTAGGAATTGGATGCCCGCCAAAAACTTCCTGCGTTGCAACATCCCAATGCAGTGGTGTGTGCCATGTGTTTGGTTCCGATTCGCCTTTACGAAAACGCCCATGGCAATGCGGGCAGGCGCGAACTTTCAGCGGTCGGTCGTATTTGTCCACTAGGTCGTTCGGCGATATTTTGTTTGGGCAGTTTGGCGTGTGGGCGAAATAGCTGAAGCGGATGGGCTCGAGGTACGGGCCTGGTAATGGCGTATTTGGCTCGCTCAAGAAATAGTCGGGTTGTGGCACGAACAGGAAATTGAAGTACTTCGAAAGGACAGATGAATGGAACGGAAATACGGAATTGCAAGCGGACACGTGGACACGCCAGACGAAACGGCAGTTTCCAAACTCGCGGCACACCAAAAAAACTTGGTGGTCGAAACATGGAACTTAGTTTTCTTAGATCAGCGCGACGTTTCGCCAAGGGCGGAAACGAGAGGTAAGGGCAGTGTTCACCGACTCACGCTGTAGAGTCGTCGACAATCTATCCGCTGTCGAGTGGGTCCGCTTATTTAGCACCGCTCGCGGAATTTGCGGAACAGCAAACATCAATGCAATAGAACGTCTTTAATTATACCTAATAAATCGGGATTTCGCGCCACGGATTTTTGGTCCACCACGTCCGCAGAAGCTCGGAAGCTCAAATCAAGAAGCTAGAGTTACGTGGCGGCCAGGACAGAGCGCCGGCACCAGGAATGGATACTCGAGCCTTTGAATTCCGGGGTAGGGGGGCAGTTACCGCCGACCTTGCACTTAAATGGAGGATTCCATGCAGATCAAGCTCCAGCTCCAGATCGGGCTAGCTTGGCGACGCCACCAGTACTTGCGGAGCCGGCGTTGGATTGCCTATCCTTAGGCGACTATCCTAAACAAAGATGGCGGATCAGTCTGTCCATCTTTATACGTATGGAGGAAATTATGGAATTCGTCCCGATGATCGGTGTCGGTGTTAGCGATCTACAACACGCCGCCCTAGCGGAAGTCCAACGCATAACCAAGGAAACCAAGGGCGACGCTCTTGCTCAAATGAAACTCCTCCTCGGCATGCTTCGTGAGCGCAATCTGATCAACGACAAAGAAGTTACGGCGCTGTCCCAAGTGGCGACAGCAGGCCATGAAGCAGGAACCGGAAAGAAAAGCGCCCAAGCGGCGTATTTTGAGGTGCGCAAGCTGCACAACACGCTGCTCGCGAGCCCCGTGACGAGCCCCGTCGCCCTGACCCTCGCCTCGTCTGCGGTCGGCTCGTACTCTATCACTCAGGGCTCGGGTGGTGAAACTGTGGTGTTCAAGAAGAGCGGTGGTGGCTGGGAGGGCCGAGGGGCAGCGGCCGGTGCGATCATCGGTAGCGTGTGGGGTCCCCTCGGGGCCGCAGTCGGCGGGGCCGTCGGCGGCCTAGTCGGCGCTGCCGTCGACGAATGCAAGGCGTAGCGTCAGTCATTCGGATGACCGGTTGAACCCGTTTTCGGTTTTTAAGAAAAGGAGAAAAAGTGTCGGGCCGAATCGAGTCCGGGCGAGCAGACTTGGTTGGGGGCTTCGGCGGCAGGGGTCAAAAGGGCCCCCCCCTGTGGCAAACAATAGACTTAGCGGTTCTTGTCTCGATTCGCGAGGTGTCGAGTCGACTGTTGCTGGCGCTGGATCGGGGTTTTTGAAACTCGAGTTTCTGGGTCTGCGGCGCTCGGATTCTACGGGCTTGATTTGCGCCTTTGAGAATTTGCGCCGGCAAAGCATAACCGCGTCGATTTACGCTTGAACAAATTGGTACTAAATCATAAACGGTACTTGACAACGCACCATAACGAGGTAAAGTTGCGTAAGGAGAATCACCTATGAGCCTTCAGGCACTCACGCAAGATGAAATCGTTTCTGTTCTGAAGCTTGCGGCTTCTGAATCGACACGCAACCACGCGATGGTGCTGCTGGCGTTTAAACACGGGCTTCGTGCTTCAGAGGTCTGTGCACTGAAGCTGTCTGATATTGATCTGAAGAACGGCATTATCACCATTCGGCGCTGCAAGGACTCGCTGAAGTCATCGCAGGATCTGCTCGATCTGCCTGGTCAGCCTCTATTAAGTGAAAAGCGCGTCCTGAAGGCTTGGCTCGCGGAGCGAGAGAGCTATCGCGATCGCTCGGACTACCTATTCCTGAGCCAGAAGGGCGGGGGGATGGATCGCAGCGCGTTCTTCCGATTGTTTCAGTCGCTAGCGAAGCGTGTCGGCTTGCCGGCTGTCAAACGCCATCCACACTGCCTTAAACACGCGCTGGGCTTCTATCTGGTGGAGCAGGGAGTGGCTTTGCCTTCGATCCAACAGGCTCTTGGTCACAAATCCCTTTCTTCGACCGGCGTCTACCTAAAGGTCAACGACGAACGCGCCAACCGCGACGTCGCCAGGGCATTTGCGAACGGTTTCTAACCCTCCAATACAATCCGTCCCCTAAAGAGCCCACCGATCTGGTGGGCTCTTTCTTTGTGCCTTCTGAAGAACGCACCGATCTGCCAGATTGATGCGTTATTTTGAAAAGATGGCCCGCAACCCGTTGATTTGAGATGCGCCATCCTCGAGCGATTCCATCGGTAATGATGCGTTTTGGGTCTGAGACTTCACTGTGGATGCTCGGCATTCAAGTGCTCTAAGCGAGTCCTAGTACGGTCTCCGAAAAGATTTTTCAAAAAATTGCGAGAAAAACTTTCGAGGCGCGGGGGGACGTGGAGGCCCTAGACTCGAGCCGAGGACACTCAAGTTTCGCGCACCTTGCCGGGGACGACCAAGACGTGGAAGGCCCTAGTCATAAATCGAAATACCCTGGTGGCTTTTTCAGTGGCAATTCCAGTGGCACGCGCCACTAAAAATGCCACTGACGTATCTCCTTTGTTTTCAGTAGAAGTGTAATTTCTACACCATTTTTAATCAGTGGCACGAACCACTGGGTGCCACTGGAAGTTGCCACTAGTAAGTGTATGACAGTGTTGGAGATAACATGCCAGTGGCAACTTTTAAAGAGGCAGGAATTAGGTTGCCACTGAACCCCGGTTACGCAGTAGCGGCAACCTAGACACACCAAGGGTGTCTAGGGTGCCACTGCAACCGGCAACTGCAGGAAGTGACCTCATCCGAATTACCACACGCCGATTCATTTACATGACCTCTTCAACCCGATGGTATCGGAAAGGCTCGTTTCGGTTTTTGTTAAACCCCGCCCCCGTCTGCTCCGCCAACCCCGCCGCAACCAGTTCGTCGAGTGCGTTCCGAATTGTGGTCCTCGTCGGAACCTCTTCCCCTTCCTCGCACTCGGTCTTCAATCGATCAATAACCTCCGCGAGTGTAAGACCAGGTGCCTCTTCGGGTAGAAGGGCACACACCTTATCCCCGACGCTCCTCCGCTTGGCCTTGGGCGCAGATCCCAAGGCTTTGTACTCAAACGTCGTCGTGTTGAAGTCAATCGCCTGCGGCTCCTCAAATCCGGTCGTCGCTCGCCCAGTGACCTCAATCAGCCGCAGGGTGGATGTGAATCGCTCACCCTTGGCCCTCTGTAAGCGTAAAAGGAAGTCCACAGCCCCCGCGAACGCCACGGTACCGCTCGATGCCTCCAAGATATTGCCCCCGGCTTTCCGCTCGTGCCAACCAAGCACTAGTGCTCGGCCATCTTCGATTTGTACCGGTGCGATCTTCTCAAAGCGTTGCATGGCTTCTCCGGGGCTCCCCACCTCTTCAACCAAAGCGATCCGAGGAAACGTGTCAATAATTACCACCCCCACGTCATGGACCGCAGCCACGTCACGAATCAAGGATGCACGGGCTGCCCAATCAAGCATCCCGTAAATCGTCGAATCCATAATGTAGAGAGAGTGCTGACCGTCTAGCGAGAACAGGTCGCTTGTTAGTTTGCCAAACCCTGCATCAAGAAGTTGCCGCTGGAAAGTTACCCTGGACTGTTCAGTGACATACAAAATACTCGCCTTCGTGGTTCTCTTGCCAATGAACTTGTCACCACGCAGCACGGACTTGATCCACGCCATGGAAAAGACGGTTTTCCCCGCCTTCACCGTGCCCATCAGTAAGTGCGCACTGCCCTTATAGATTAGGCCGTCGACGATAGATTCAATCTCCGTGGGAGTGTTCCTGAGATAATCGCCAACCTCCATAGCCTTTTCGCTGGCGCGATCGTACTCGGCTTCGGCCTTTAAACGTGTTTGCCGTAAGCCGGCCTCGCTGAATTCTTGCTTGGAAGCAGCAACAAAACTACCCCAGTTCCGCTCCCGGCACGAGGCATGAGGGCAGGAGTACGAATACACACCCACGGCATCTTGCGCAATGAACACCTCTTTAGTGTGCCGGGCGTTAAAAAAGCAGTGCCTCAGCATCCACCGCGTGCCATTATTCCACGGCTCCGACGGGCTGTGAGCTACCTGCGCCGCATCAAGCTTTTGCTCCGTTGTCTTTTCGTCGGCTTTACCGATATTGTGCGGTGGCTGTTCGTCTACCTTGGGTTCGCCCCCGGCTATGTCGGGGGGCGCTGGCTCGGACAGAATTGCTTCCGCCTCGTCAGCCGGCGACCAGTTGTAATCCTCGGCCTGTTGCTGCGCGGCAAAATGTTCGTCGGCTCTGCGATCCTCCGTGAAGTGTTCTTCGAGCGCCGCTTCCTTCGCTTCTGCGATATCGAATTCAAGCACACAAGTGAATTCGCCTTCGTCCCACTCGCGGCGCATCTCGTCACGGGAAGGAGGTATCAGTCGCTGATCCAAATACCATTGTGCAATTTTCTCGATTGCGGCTGCTTCGATTTCTTCGACAGTCAAAAGACCACGGCAGTTCGGAGTTTCAAGGCACGGATCATGGTCGCAATAAACACAGATCACGACGCGCCTCCGCCCAAAACGTCAGAAGAAGTGAGCGGGCGAACGCGAAACGCCTTTTCCTTTTGATTGCGAGGACTGACCTCGACGTCGAATGCAACGAGTTGATCTTTTAGAGGATTCGGGGAACCCGGCGGGAGATCCGTTTTGTGGAAGAAAAAATCTTTACCATCCTCACATTGTACAAAACCATAAGCACGATCGGCCCAATACGACAAAATACGACCAGTCATTTTCGATCTCCATTTCTCTATCTGCTGCGCCTTCTGCTTAAAAAGTTAAAACGGGCAATTCTCTTGAAGTTTTTGCCATAGCGGCGATGCCTTCACGATACGGAGTAATTGTGTGTCGCGTGTGACCCCGGCGTTCGAAACGCCCTCCATGAGGTATCGCTCCGCGTCGGCGTCACTTTTAAATCCTTGTGCGTGCCCCTCCCAAGCAGCTTTCCATTTTGGATCCGCATCGCACAGCCGCGTCACGATTTCAGAATCCTCACGCCAGAGGCCGGGAGTGATATTTGCTTTCACCCACTCGCATACGTCTTCGATTTCGCGAGGACGATCCTTTGGGGGGTCACAGCGGTGTTGGTTCAACCAGTGCACGGCGTTTAGCAGGCCATTTCCATCGAGGCCCTCGCCGTATAAGGCCGCTGCACGCTGCACCAGGTATGCATGACGGCCAGGCTCCTTGACCTTTTCGTTTTTTGTAAGTGGCCGATTGCTCGACTGTCGTTTGGCGTTAAGAACACAGTTGGTAGGCCAAGGGGCGATCGGGAGGTCAATCGCCACTTCATATCGTGTTCCTGATGGATGAATTGCACCCGGAGCGAGCCCGTACTGGTGGCTACACCTTATCTCGCCACGTGCGCCGTTTGCTTCATAACGCCCGTTGGGCGCTTGGCCAGTGAAATGGAATTGAGCGCCGTAAGAGGTGCGGCGTCCAGTGCGAACGACGAGGGTATTTGGAAGACCGTTTAGCAGTGCGAACGATTGGGCCTCGGCTAGGCTAGTCAGGCCCTCATCGACGTCCACAATGACGCCGCCGGTCACAGCCGGATTAAAGTCAGAATTGGTGCGCCACCAGCGTTTGATCTGCTCCAGGTCACGCGTTGCACCCACGCAGCCATTCGCTAAGATGTGTTTGTCCTTGGTAGCAGGCGCAAGCGGAAAAACGTGCCAGCCCCGACGGTGTGCATCGAGCGCCCATTCCAAAAGCGTTTGCGGAGAAGTAGACACTTCTTGTTTGTTCATTTTCCTCTCCAAGACAATGGCTCCTTTATTTATTTCACAAAAGTTCGTCGACAAAAAACTCACGCGACTGTTGCCGGTCTTCCCAATGCCTAAGACCTAGGCGTCGGTTGCTTAGGGTCGCTGGTATCGGGCTGTCTGCTCTGACGTCGCCCGTTTGTGGATTCACGTTCATTCACCCGACCTCTCGCGCGATCTAATAAAGTTCTGGATTGCTTCTTCGCTCACCAACCGCCGGCGGCCGACCTTCACAGACCTGAGTGCCCGCTCCGCCAGTAAGCTGTCCAGCAACCGAACGCTAATGCCCAGCCGCTGCGCTGCATTAATCCGGCGGTGCAACAAGGGCGCTACTACTGCCTCAGCCATTTCTCAAGCCTCCTCGCAAAAACTCCTTGCAACCGTACGCAGAATGGAGCAAGCTTCACGTTATGGCAATAGGAAAGTGACGGCTGTATGAAAGACCATAACGAGGGCATAACGCGGACGGCACGACCTCGAATCATATTTCCCGCGAAGCCGGACTTTAAACGGCTAAGGCAGACCTTCACGAAGCCAGCGGGGCTTGGTAACGATTTCTATCGGTTTTGGGGCGAAAACTTTGCCGCTAATCTTTATATGAGTCTCGAAGAGTGTAATTCCGCTCGAGAATTCACTTCCGAGTATTTGACGTCCCGATACAAGGAGTTAAAAGAGGAGACGATCGAATACGACCGCACACGCCTAACGGCGCTGCGCCTCTTGCGTCACGCTTTTGCCGGAGAAGACGATGCTTCATCCCAGGACATTCTCGACAGCGTGCAAAATCTGCTGCAACAGCATCCGCGAACCTGGGCCTCCACGAGGCAAGAAATACAAGGTCGAGAGCGCGAGATGGCAAGGCGCTTGTATCCACTGGTGTTTTCAAAAGAGATGGAACGAGCCAAGGTGCGAATGTGGTGTAAGAACGGCGAATGGCTGCCCGTGATCTGGTGCCCAAACATGAAGACAGCGATGTACGCATTTGCGGCGTTCAATGGCGTCGAAACCTGCCTAAATTGTCAAAAACTGTTTTGTCTGGATGTTCCGCGAGTTGACGACTCGCGCTCGGAAAAATACTGCACGGTGGCTTGCGGCCAGAGGTTCAGGCAGAGAATCTATCGGAAAAGACAGTTGGAGGAAGGGAAAGGGAAGTCACGATGACAAAAAAGCGCGGCGTTTTCGAGAAAGTTCCAGGATCCGGCATCTGGTTCATTCGATTTGTAGACGGCAAAGGACGCTATCGGCGCGAAAAAGCTGGCACTTACAGTTTCGCGATCAAGTTACTCGATAAGCGACGTGGGGAAGCCGTCCAGGGCAAAAAACTGCCGGAGACATTGCGCCGCAAATTCGTGCCTTTTTCTGAGGTCGCTGAGGACGCGCTTATCCATTCTCGCACGCACAAGCGGTCCTGGCAGGATGATGAATCAAGAATGAAGCGGCTGGTGGAGTGGTGGGGCGGACGTGATGCGGAAGGAATCGCTACGTCCGAGATGGAACGCCAACTCTCCGACGTAGCACGCGATGAGAAGTGGGCACCGTCGACCTTTAATCACTATCGATCACTGCTCATGCTGACATACCGGGAAGCAAGACGCTCAGGGAAAGTGAACGTCAACCCTGCGAGAGACGTTCGTCATCGGCGCGAGGACAATTCGCGTGTCCGCTATCTAAATCAATTCGAATCGGCGCGGACGGACGTTGACTATTTGAAGCCTCTCAAGACAGAAGAGGCTCGGCTGCGGGCGGTGATCGAGCACGACTACCCGGAGCACCTGCCGGAATTTGAGTTGGCCCTTAACACGGGGCTTCGCAAGGGCAGCATGTACTCATTGACGTGGGCGATGGTAGACTGGAACAGTCGGATGTTGAACATCCCCACTAGCAAGAACGGGGAGGCGCTCCACATTCCGCTAAACAACGCGGCTTTGGAAGCGCTAGAGAATGTCCATCAACGCGGAGAGAAAATCGGCCGCGCGTTCCAGTCGGAAAAGACGGGCGAACCACTGGCCAACTCACGGCACTGGTTTGAGAAGGCCGTTATACAGGCTGGAATCAAGGATTTCGTCTGGCATGATTTGCGGCACTGTTTCGCAACGAAGTTGCGGATGAAGGGCGCGAAACTAGAGGATATCGGCGAGCTACTGGGACATAAGAGTTTGACCATGACCAAGCGGTACAGCCATCTCGGACCGAATCAGTTGCATGAAATCGCAGCTTTGCTGAATTCGGATAGCACCCCAGTAGCACCGGCAACAGAGGCGGCGATCCAGGTTTCTCCAAGTTTTGTGAATTGAACAGTTTAGGGGCGTAGCTCAGTGGTAGAGCAGCGGCCTTTTAAGCCGAAGGTCGTGGGTTCGATCCCCACCGCCCCTACCAA
>Ga0073928_10007878_pt1 | contig 13596 bp, 9 predicted proteins | sample PaiPotPPA55metaG_FD_76969 | JGI IMG/M metagenome (GOLD analysis project Ga0073928, IMG submission 76969) | Iron sulfur acid spring bacterial and archeal communities from Banff, Canada, to study Microbial Dark Matter (Phase II) - Paint Pots PPA... ...
CCGCAGGCCACGCGTAGTTGTGGTTGCGGAAGCTCGTTCACCGCTTGAGATTCTGATGGGTCGTATCCGCTCAGCCCTACGGTTCGCAGCGCCTTCGGGACCATCTGTGCCTAGCTGTGTCCATCAAGTGATTACGATATGAGTGTCACGCAAACACAACGCGACGAAACTGGCCACGCGCCCAGCGCGAAGTGCTGGAATTGCCAGGCTGCAGTCACCGGAACCCATTTCTGCGCCGCTTGCGGCAAGATTCAACCGCTGCCGGCCGGCACAGATTATTTCGCGTTCTTCGGCTTGCCCGAAAAATTGTCCCTCGATGCTGCACAGCTCGAATCCGAGTTTCACAAGCTGAGCTGGAAGCTGCATCCCGATAATTTCGTGCGCGCCACTGAATTCGAACGCGATCTTTCGCTCAATCGCTCTTCGGAATTAAATGACGCCTATCGCACCTTGCGCGAGCCCATTTCGCGCGTGGAATACTTGCTGTTGCGCCGTGGCCTCAGAAAAGAAGGCACCACCAAGCAGCAGGCGCCGGCCGAACTGCTCGAAGAGGTTTTTGAATTGAACGAACAGCTCGATGAGTTACGCGAAGCGCGCGCCGAAGGCGGCGACTTGGCCGCTCTGCGTGCACCGCTAGAAGCCGCGCAGAAAAACTTCCAGGAAAAGCTGCAAGAAGTGGACGCAGAGCTGGCGCAAATCGGCCAGGAATGGGATGCCGCTCTCGACGCAGGTGCGGACGAAGCCAAGCAGCAAGCCTTACTGGCTCGCATGAACGTAGCCCTGAACCGCCGAAGCTATATCCGCAACCTGGTAGCCGGTGTGCAAAAAGAACTGGCAGACTCCTGAGTCTCACTTGTCATCCCGAGCGCAGCGAGGGATCTGCTCTTTGTAGCACCAAGAACAAACAAAACGTTCGCCAACGAATTCTTACGTAGAGGACAAATGGGACGCGTAGTAGGCATTGATCTCGGCACAACTTTCAGCCTGATCGCATACCTCGATCCGCAAACAGGCGCGCCGAAGTGTATCCCAGGGCCGTTCGGTTCCACGCTTTGCCCTTCTGTAGTCAGCGTCGGCGAAGACGGCAAAATAATTGTCGGCGAGCCGGCCCGCGCCCTTCTGCTCACCAAGCCCGAACGCACAATCTATTCCGTGAAGCGCCTGATGGGCCGCGGCGTCGCTGACGTCCAGGAAGAACTGAAGATTTTTCCTTTCCGCATAGATCCCGCCGGCCGCAACGTAATCCGCGTCAGCCTCGGCGATAAATGGTTCACTCCTCCGGAAATTTCCGCATTCATCCTGCGCGAACTCAAGTCCTGGGCCGAGAATTATTTCAAGGAGCCGGTCGACCGCGCAGTCGTCACCGTCCCTGCGTATTTCAACGACGCGCAGCGCCAAGCCACCAAAGACGCCGGCCGCATCGCGGGCCTCGAAGTTTTGCGCCTTGTAAACGAGCCCACCGCCGCCGCTCTCGCTTATGGCCTGCACAAAGAGAAACGCGGTTACGTAGCCGTGTACGATTTTGGCGGCGGCACCTTCGATATCTCAATTCTCAAACTCGTCTCCACCACCGAGGGCGATATCTACCAGGTCCTCTCCACCAACGGTGACACGCACCTCGGCGGCGACGACATCGACAACGAAATGCAGCGCCGCGTGCGGGGAAAAATCCTCCAGGCATTCCAGGCCGATCTAGCGAATCGCCAGGAAGACATTCAGGAGCTTCGCCAAATCCTAATCGCTGCGAAGCACGCCCTGTCCGCGGAAGATAGCGTGATGCTCCGGTTCAATCTTTCTGGCGGCAAAGTATTTGAAGAGCTCCTCACCCGCACAGAATTCGAGAAATGGATTGAACCCATCGTCGCCCGCACCATGGCGCCGGTGAAAATGGCTCTCGCAGACGCAAAACTAACGCCCAGCCAGATTGAAGAAGTAGTTTTGGTCGGCGGCTCTACGCGCATCCCTCTCGTGCGCAAGACGGTCGGCGATTATTTCGGCCGCGCTCCGCATTGCGAGCTGAATCCCGATGAAGTCGTCGCACTCGGCGCCGCCGTGCAAGCCGACATCCTCGAGTCCGGCGTGAAAACCATGCTGCTTCTCGACGTGACTCCGCTTTCGCTCGGGATCGAAACCATGGGCGGTGTAGTCGCGAAAATTATTCCGCGCAACTCCACGATTCCCGCAAGCGCTCAGGAGCTTTTCACCACCGGAGTGGAAAATCAAACTGGCATCGACGTGCACGTCCTTCAAGGCGAACGCGAACTCGCCAAAGATTGCCGCTCGCTCGCAAAATTCCAATTGAAAGTTCCGCCGGGTCCCGCTGGACTCGCGCGTATCGAAGTGAAATTCCTGATCGACGCAAACGGCATCCTCCAGGTAGCCGCTCGCGATTTGCGAACGAATGCCGAGCACACTATCGAAGTTCAGCCGAGTTACGGCTTGTCCGATGAAGAAGTCGAACGCATGCTCGAAGAGTCCATCGAATTCGCCGAACAGGATTTCTCCGAGCGTCAAGTCATCGAAGCGCGCACCGAGGCGGATACCATCCTCGCGGCCACGGAAAAAACTCTGGCCAATCCGCGCGCCAGCGAGCTTGCGCCGGACGAACGCCGCGCCATCCATGATTCTGCAGCGCAATTGCGCGCTGCCATGGCCGGCTCCGACTACAAATTGATGCGCGAACGCATCGATGCTTTGAATCAAGCCACTATGCACCTGGCCGAAATTCTGATGAATGGCGCGCTGCAAACCGCGCTGGAAGGCAAGCGCCTCGAAGATGTCTAATGCCGCTGCGTCTCAGGATTGTGGCGGCCTCCCGGGATTCGTCACCCGGGATATGTTGCGAACGGTGACTACATTTTTCGGTTTTGGAGTGACGCGTAATCCCGCGTGTTGTGGGGGATAAGTTTTTAGTTTTTGGAAGGGCGGGGTTTTAACCCCGCCGTCCGGGTCACAGTTCTAAAGGGGCTTCAGCCCCTGAAGCCAATTGCTGTTGCCAGCGCAAGGAGCGTTTAAGAATGGGCGGCAAGAATCCCTATATCGAAGAAACAAAATTCACGCCCGCGACGAAGAAATATAAAATCACCTTCGTCAAGGACGGCCAACCGGTCGAAGTTGATCCCCAAAAAATTCCCTACGGCCACGATGGCCTGCCCGGCAGCATCCTCGATATTTCGCAGGGCTATCACAAGGGCCTGGACCACGCATGCGGCGGCGTTTGCGCCTGCTCCACTTGCCACGTGATCGTTCACGAAGGGCTGGAAACGTGCAACGAAGCCACCGACGCCGAGCTCGATCAGCTCGACGAAGCCCCCGGCGTCACCCCGAAATCGCGCCTCGGCTGCCAGTGCGTCCCCGACGGCACAAAAGATATCGTGGTCGAAATCCCCGAGTGGAACAAAAATTACGCAAAGGAAGCCGAGCACTAGAGCCTTAGCTTTTGGAGCGGCGACCTTCAGGTCGGCGAATTGCTTTTGTAGTGCTAGCGAGAAGTCGGGATCCTAATTCTTAGGAGAAACCGTGCCGCCAACGTTCGATTGGGACAATCCGGAAGAAATCGGCATCCAGCTTGCCGAAAAACACCCAGGCGTCGATCCTCTCACCATCCGCTTCACCGACTTGCACAAATGGATAATCGAGCTCCCTGGTTTCACCGGCGATCCCAAACTATCAAACGAAGGTAAACTTGAAGCCATACAAATGGCTTGGCACGAAGAATTTCAGGACAGTCAGGGATAGTTTCCTCCGAGGCGGCCCATGTTTGATCCTCTTTCCAGTCCTCCGCTTTCCATTTTCTCGAATCCAGTTTCCTCCAGCCTCATCCGATATCCCTGTAAGTCGGAAAAATAAGATGACGAAATCCTGACCCCAATCTAGGAGGGAACTGAAAATGGAAAAAGACCTGCGTTACCCCATCGGGAAATTTCATCGTCCCGAAGCAGCATTGACCGAAGACCAGCGCCGCGAATTCATCGACGCAATCGAACAAACGCCTGCGCGCCTGGTCTCGGCCATAAAAAATCTAAAACCCGAGCAGCTCGATACGCCCTACCGTCCCGGCGGATGGACCGTTCGCCAAGTCGTCCATCACGTTCCTGACAGCCACATGAATGCTTATACGCGTATGAAACTTGCGCTCACGGAAGACGAGCCACAGATCAAACCATACGACGAAGCGCGTTGGGCCGAGCTACCAGACGGCAAAACCTCGCCCATTGAGCCGTCCCTAGCCATCCTGGAAAATTTGCACAAACGCTGGGTGCTTATGCTGAAGTCGCTCACTCCCGCGGATTTCTCCCGAAAATTCCGCCATCCAGAATGGGAAAAGCCCATGTCCATTGACGATTCGCTAGCGCTCTACGCCTGGCACGGAAAACATCACGTCGCTCACATCACCACGTTGCGCGAACGCAACTCTTGGAAGTAATTTCTTCTTCAAAACGTGGTACTAACGTTTCTTCGCGCGCAAATCCAGTGGAGATTCACTCTCTCCGCTTTCCGCGCCTCATTTCACGATCAACGTGACCATAGTTGACTGCGGTGGAGTTCCCGGCGAGTTTACCGCCGTAGCGGTGACCGTAAGTGTGTAATGTCCATCCGGAGTTCCGGGGAACTTAAATCTCGGTTCTCCCGCGCAACCCGCCAAAATTCCCGCGCCTGCGAAGAGAGCCAGTAGAACGATCCACGCCGCGCCTTTGCCGTTGCGCCGTCGCGCGAAACTCACTCCAGTTAGCAACAAGCCAGCCACCGGAAACCACAAAATACCGGCAAGAATCATCCGCGAAGGCGCGGCCACCGCTGCCACACCAGGGACTGTGTTGGATGGAGCCACAGTAACAATCGTGAGCGTCTCGATTGCCGGGTTGGCGCCCAGCGTAAGCACGGGCGGACTGAACGTAAACGTCGCCTTCGGCGGCAAACCCGCTACCGAAAACTGTATCGGTCCCGTGAACCCGCCCACCGGCGTCACCGTTAACGGGATGATCGCGGTTTGTCCCGCTTGAACCACAGACGTTGGTGCACTCACGCTCAGCGTGAATTGGGGCGCGACAATAGTTTCCGTAATACTGGGAGCATTGCTCGCGGCAAAATTTGCGCTCCCGGAATAAGTTGCGCCAATAGTGTGTGTCCCCACGGTAAGAGTAGATGTGGTGAACGTGGCAGATCCCGCGACGAGTGCCACAATTCCGAGCGTCGTGCCTCCATCTAGAAAAGTCACGTTACCGCTCGGCGTCCCCGCGCTCGAAAGCACTGTCGCCGTGAACGTAACACTCACGCCAACATTCGCCGTACTGGCGGAAGAAAACAAACCATTAGTCGTCCCCGCCGGATTCACCACCAGCGAAACTTGCGCAGTCGCCGTTGAATCGTCCGCGCCGTCCGTCGGAGTGAACGTCACCGATAAATTTTGCGAGCCGGCACCCAAGATCGTGCCGGTTGCCGGACTGTACGCAAACGTCCCCGCCACAGTCGTAGAAGCGTCCAGCTGAGTTGCGCTAAGAGCGGTCCCGAAGCTGATTGCCGCCGGCATAGCCCAGGTGATAACAGGCAAACCTTTGTTGACAATCAGCGTTACGCTGGCCGTTGCAGTTGTAAAGTCGTTCGCATCAGTGGGCGTAAACGTGACGGACAGAGTCTGCGAGCCTGCGCCGAGCACGGTACCGGCCGCGGGCGCGTACACGAAAGAGCCCGCAACACTGGCCGTAGCGTCAAGTTGCGTTCCGCTCAGCGCGGTCCCGAAGCTGATTGCCGCTGGTGTCGCCCAGGTCAAAGTAGGCGTTCCTTTCCCGATCGTTATCGTAAAGGTCTGAACGCTATCCGCCCCCACTCCGTTGTGCGCAGTCACAGTGATGGTGTAAACACCGGCAGTGCCCGAAGCAAGCGGCGTCCCGCTTAGCGTAGCCGTCCCATTGCCGTTATCGACAAATGTAAGCCCGCTAGGTAACGCACCCGTTTCCGTAATCGACGGAGTCGGCGACCCGGTTGTCGTGATCGTGAACGAACCCGCCACGCCAACTGTGAATGTCCCTCCGTTCGCGCTGGTGATCACCGCCGCTGTGCCCACCGTCAGACTTGCTGTCGCTGCGTTGCCCGTGCCTCCATTGGTCGAACTAATCGTCCCGGTCGTATTAGTCACCGGCCCCAGGGCTGTCGCCGTCACATTCACAGAAAGAACGCAGGAAGAACTGGCTGCCACCGTCGCAGCCGTAAGCGAAACACTCCCCGATCCCGCCACCGCTGTAGCCACTCCGCCGCAAGTGTTGGCCAGCCCGTTCGGCGTAGCCACCACGATTCCCGCTGGCAGCGCGTCCGTGAACGCCACACCCGTTAGCCCCACGGTGTTCGCGACCGGATTCGTAATCGTAAACGTCAACGAAGTTGACGCACTCAACCCAATGCTAGCCGCCCCAAACGCCTTCGCAATCGAAGGCGGCGCTTCCACCGTCACGCTTGCCGAAGCCGTCCCTCCCGTTCCCCCCTGAGTAGAAGTCACCGCTCCGGTCGTGTTGTTCTGCGCACCGGCGGCGATCCCAGTTACGTTCACCGTCAAACTACAAGACGCGCTCGCAGCCAGCGTCCCACTGGACAAACTCACGCTCGCCGAACCTGCCACTCCCGTAGCTGTTCCACCGCAAGTGTTAGCCAACCCATTCGGCGTAGCAACCACCAGCCCGGCCGGCATCGTGTCCGTAAAACCAATTCCCGTGAGCGGTGCCGACGCATTCGGGTTGCTAAGATTAATTGTCAATGACGTGCCGCCGTTCAGCGCGATCGTCGCCGCGCCAAACACTTTCGCGATCGTCGGCGGCCCCAATACTGTAACCGACGCATTCGAAGTATTTCCCGCGCCAGCCGTGGTCGAGCTAGCCGTCACACTGTTGTTCTTCACCCCGCTGGCAGTTCCCGTCACATTCACGCTGAAAGTACAAGATGCGCTGGCCGCCAACGTCGCGCTGGCAAGACTCACGCTCCCCGATCCCGCCAAAGCAGTAATCGTTCCGCCGCCGCAAGTCCCCGTCAACCCGTTCGGCGTTGCCACCGCCAAACCTGCCGGCAGCGAATCCGTAAACGCAACGCCCGTCAATGTGGACGTGGAGTTTGGATTGTTCACAACAAACGTAAGCGAAGTCGAGCCATTCAGTGCCACACTCGCAGCTCCAAAAGTTTTCGTAATAGATGGCGGCGACGCTACCGAAATACTCGCAGACGCGGTGTTTCCGGCCCCGCCATTCGTAGAAGACACCGCACCAGTCACATTCGTGTAGTTGCCCGAAACTGTGCCGGTCACATTCACCGTCAACGTGCAGTTGCTGCTCGCCGCTACACTGGCCGCGGAAAGCGAAACGCTTCCCGATCCCGCCACCGCCGTGGCTGTTCCACCGCAAGTGTTGGCCAGTCCATTCGGCGTAGCCACCACGATTCCCGCCGGCAGCGAGTCCGTGAACGCCACACCTGTAAGCCCCACTGTGTTTGCCGTTGGATTCGTGATCGTAAACGTCAGCGAAGTAGACGCATTCAACCCAATGCTAGCCGCTCCAAACGCCTTCGCGATCGAAGGCGGCGCTACCACCGATATACTCGCCGAAGCCGTCCCACCCGTTCCACCCTGAGTAGAAGTCACCGCTCCCGTCGTGTTGTTCTGCGCTCCAGCAGAAATACCGGTTATGTTCACCGCGAAGCTACAAGAAGCGCTAGCAGCCAGCGCCCCACTAGACAAACTCACGCTTCCGGCGCCAGCCACAGCGGTAGCTGTTCCCCCGCAAGTGTTAGCCAGCGCATTCGGCGTAGCAACCACCAGACCCGCAGGCAAAGAGTCAGTAAATGCCACTCCCGTCAGCGATAAACTCGCATTCGTATTGCTAATATTTATCGTCAGCGAGGTACCACCGTTCAACGGAATCGTCGCCGCCCCAAACACTTTCGCGATCGTCGGCGGCGCAGCTACAGTCACCGATGCATTGGAAGTATTCCCCGTGCCAGCCGTGGTCGAGCTAACCGTCACACTGTTGTTCTTCACGCCAACCGTTGCACCCGTCACATTCACGCTAAACGTGCAGCCAGCGCTTGCCGCCAACGTCGCGCCCGCAAGACTCACGCTCCCCGATCCCGCCGAAGCAGTGATCGTCCCGCCACCGCAAGTTCCCGCCAACCCACTCGGTGTCGCCACCACTAACCCTGCCGGCAGCGTATCCGTAAACGCGACGCCAGTCTGCGCAGTCGAAGCGTCTGGATTACCCACCACAAAAGTCAAAGAAGTTGACCCGCCCATCGCCACGCTCGCGGCCCCAAAATTTTTCGTCACCGTAGCGGGCGTCACCACCGCCAAATTCGCAGACGCCGTATTTCCCGTTCCACCATTGGTAGAAGAAACCGCACCGCTAGTATTCGTCAGGCTGCCTGAAGTTGTTCCGGTCACGTTAATCGCCAACGTGCACGCGCTGTTCACCGCGATACTCACTCCCGAAATTGAAACGCTTCCCGATCCCGCCACCGCCGTAGCTGTTCCTCCGCAGGTGTTAGACGCACCATTCGGTGTAGCTACCACCATCCCCGTCGGCAGCGTATCCGTAAACGCCACACCCGTTAAGCCAACCGTGTTCCCCGCCGGATTCGTGATCGTAAACGTCAGCGAAGTAGACGCATTCAACGCAATGCTAGCTGCCCCAAATGCCTTCGCAATCGAAGGCGGCCCTATCACCGTCACGCTCGCCGAAGCTCCTGTGCCGGCGCCACCTTGCGTGGAACCTGCCCCGCCCGTGACGTTGTTCAGCACGCCCGCAGCCGTGCCCGTCACATTTACCCCAAATGTGCACGACGCATTCGCCGCCAGCGTGGCGCCCGACATGATCACGCTCCCCGACCCCGCGCTCGCAAAGATAGATCCGCTCGGACAAGAACCCGTAATTATGCTCGGCGAAGAAACCTGCAGTCCCGCCGGGAAAGTGTCTCCAAATCCGACGCCGCTGAGCGCTGTCCCTGTATTCGGGTTGGTAATCGTAAAACTTAGCGTAGTCGTGCCGTGCAGCGGAATACTTGCCGCGCCGAAGACCTTGCTGATAGTTGGCGGCCCGGCGACCGTTACAGTCGCGGTGTTGCTCGTCGCGCCCGCTCCAGACTCGTTCGACGATACCGCCCCGGTAGTGTTCGCCTGCGCGCCCGCCGTAACGCCGGTGACGTTCACTCCAAATGTGCATGACGCGTTTGCCGCCAGCGTTCCTCCCGATAAATTCAGGCTACTAGCGCCCGCCGTTGCAGTCACAGTTCCGGCTCCGCAAGTTCCCGTCAGCCCATTCGGCGAAGAAATCACCAAACCCACCGGCAACGTATCAACGAACCCAACTCCCGTCAGCGCGGATGTATTCCCTGCCGGATTCGTTATTGTGAAACTCAATGTCGTCGATCCATTCAGAGGAACGCTCGCCGCTCCAAATGCCTTGCTGATTGTCGGCGCTAGAACTATTCCCGTCCCGCTCAAAGCCAAAGTCTGCGGACTATTCGTAGCCGTATCGGTTACAGCCAGCGTCGCCACCCGCGCACCCGTCGCTCCCGGCGTAAAAGTAACCGTGATCGTGCAAGTGTTCCCGTTCAGTACAGGACTAGCGGTGCTACAAGTGCCGCCCTTCGAGAAGTCGGCGCTATTCGTTCCAGTAAAAATGATTCTCACGATTGTGAGCGTGCTTCCGCTGCTGTTGGTCAACGTCACCGTCGACGGGCTGCTCGCTACTCCCACCGCCTGATTTCCGAAAGCAATGCTCGATGGAGCCAAACTAACCGGCAGAGTCTGCAAGAAAATCGAAACATTGTTGGCATTTCCATTGGCTACGGCCAGATCGAGCGCTCCATCACCGTTGAAATCGGCGGTAGCTACTCCAAAAGCTCCGCTCGCTGTTGTGAATGTAGTGGCCGATCCGAAGTTTCCATTGCCCGCGCCCAAAAATAAGAACGCTTCGCCCGCTGTCCGGTCCGACAAAACAAGATCGAGATTCCCGTCACCGTTGTAGTCGCCCACCACGCCGGCGATCAGGTCGCCCGAACCCGTCGTTGGATTTGAGTTCAGAGTGAAGGAACCTAGGCCATTCCCCAAAAGGATGGCCACGTCCGATGCGTTCACCGCCGCAAGGTCTAAATGATTATCCTTATTGAAGTCCGCTGTGATCAGACCAATCGGCGTCCCGCTTCCTCCCGTTGAGGTCGTGCTCTGGCCCTGAAAAGTCCCGTCCCCATTGCCCAATAGAATAGAAACCGTCCCATCAGTCTGATTCGCGACCGCCAAATCGAGAATTCCATCCTCATTAAAATCCCCAGGGACGATCTGCTGCGGCGTCGCTCCCACGGTAATCGTGCTCCCCGCGCCGAACGTGCCATTGCCGTTACCCAAAAATACGGTGATGGTCCCGTCGTTTGCATTAGAAACCGCCAGGTCAAGGTGGCCATCCCCATTGAAGTCCGCGGTAGTGATCGCAAACGGGCCGCTACCCGTCGTCAACGACGCCCCCGCCGTGTACGTGCCATCGCCGTGTCCAATCAGGATCGTTACTCCCGCAGGTCCCACACTGCCGCTGTTCGCAACCGCCACATCAGGTTTGCCATCTTCGTTGAAGTCACCAACCGCTATCCAGTTCGCGCCCGCGCCCGCCGTAGGAGTGGATTTCGTAGTAAACGTGCCATCGCCGTTGCCGAGAAGAATCGATACCGTGCCATCTGCATTGTTCGCCACTGCGAGATCTATCTTCCCGTCGTTATTCAGATCGGCTGCCGAGATCCCCTGCGGCATACCTCCCACCGAAACAGAAGAACTAGGCGAAGTAGGGAACCGCGTGCTCGCTTCGCTGGCGGCAACGGGAAAATAGAAAACGTTGGAAGTGCCCCCTCCCGGTGTCGGGCTAACCACCGTGATTGCGCCCAGTCCCACCGCCGCGACAAAAGAATCCGGAACGCTCGCCGTCAATTGTTTCGAATTAACGAATGTAGTCGTCAGCGATATCGAATTCCATTTCACCACCGACGTCGCGACGAACCCCGTTCCCAGCACCGTAAGCGTCACGCCCGTAGCTCCGGGATTGGCGCTCACAGGAGCCACCAGATCGATATACGGCACCGCGTTGATTGGCGCCCCAGCCGAAACACTCGGCGCCGTCAAGCCGAACAATGTGAGTAGTAAAACGCTGATAACTGCAGATCGAAAGCGGCGGAACGATAACGGGGAAAGATACTGCGAGCGGGTAGCCGGCATGGATTGCTTCTCCTCTTGGGTGAACCTGCAATGCGGTATCCCAAGAGAAAAACCGTCCGCTGCCTGGCGGGCGTTCCTTAACCGAACCCATCAAACCTAACACGCCCTTCGCACAGCATGGCGCGCGATTTAGCGACTTCGTTCCTATCAACCATACCCGCTACAACCGGCGATTCCTTTTCGAAGGCGTTCCTTCGCTTTTACGGGCTCCTACCGCGATTCCGCCCTCAAATAAATCCTCGTCGCGCTGTCGATTCCAGACCCGCCCATTCGACGCACCAGTAGAGCCGTCCTACGCGCCCAGCGACCGCAACATTCGCCGCGCGCAACGTCCAGGCTCGCATGTAAAATGGAGCGGCCCGCTCGAGCCGCCACTCAAGGAGAACCACAATGCGCTTCATGATGATCATGATTCCCAAAGAGTACGAAACCGCAAAAGCCGGCTGGGTGCCCAACTTCAAAGAGATGGAGAAAATGGGCAAGTACAACGAGGAACTAGGGAAAGCCGGCGTGCTGCTCGCGCTCGACGGGCTCACCCCGCCCGCCACGATGAGCGCGCGCGTTACCTTCAAAGGCGGCAAGTCGAAAGTTACCGACGGCCCGTTTCCCGAAACCAAGGAAGTGATCGGCGGCTACTGGATTATCCAGGTGAAGTCGCGCGAAGAAGCGCTCGAATGGGCCTCGCGCATCCCCGGAAATGATGGCGAAACGGTCGAAGTTCGCCGGATGTTTGAGCTGACCGACTTCGATGCCGAGACCCAAAAGCATATCCAAGAGAGGTTCGGCGACGACGTCGCCAATGAGATGAGCAAGTAAAGCTTCGTATCTCGCTCAGCCTCATTCGCGATTACTTATCGATGCGTCTCTCGATGCGTGTCGATTTCAACGCGCCGTTCGGTGTACCTATAGAGACCAGCTACATGTTGAGAGAGCTTCCGCACATTTAGCGTCGACGGAAGCTCTTCTCACTATTCGCAACAAACAGAAGGACCCTTGCTGCCAGGAGGTCGAAGAGGATATAGAAGAGGAGACAGAACTTGGAAATCGATACCTTTCCATGTTTTCCCCGATTTCTTAAACGAAGCGTGGGAAAATTAAACTCAACGGTGCTTTGTATGGAACGTCAAGAGCTCTGGCTATTGCCGGAAGTGCGCTGGAGAAGTCGTGGTATCCACGAGTGCGACCATGAATCAATTCAATTTCTGCTCGGAGACAATCGAACTGTATCTGTCGTTCGAACGGTTGCATGGCTCGGTCTCGCATAATGGCACGGGCAGTCTCTACGAACGCACCAGCCATTGCTAAGTCGCTCTTCGCCAGATTTGCTCGGCGCATTTTCGAATAGAGAATTCTCTGCCTCAAAACACCCAACGGTTCCAGGTTCCCGCCACCATCCGGTGAAACAGAATTCGCTTGTTCGCTGGGATTCGAGATTCTTACTTCAGGTTCAACGTGCGGCTGAATCGCGAGTGAATCATGAAGGTCTTCAGCGATGAACTCGCTGGCACAAGCTACTGCGAGAAATGCTGGAAGCATTACTTTCATATTTTTTGGTAGCGCTAACGGGAATCGAACCCGTATTTCAGCCTTGAAAGGGCCGCGTGCTAACCGTTGCACCATAGCGCCGAGGGTATTTCGCTTTTCAGAGTTTAACGTACTCCCGCGCTTTTACCAATCTCCTCACGAACCAAGTCTCGCCCGCAATTGCGTGCGATACAGCCAAAAAACTCGGCCTCGGTACAAATTCTCCCCCGAAACATTTACGGCATTCTCCCGATAGCCGCGAAAAGCCAATCGATGCAGAATCGCCTCGATGAGGGACCTGAAATCGTCGCGGTAGGCGTAGCAAAGTAACTGACGGGCTCTGATCATTGCTCAGCCAATACGGGATTGCGCTAAATCGACGCGCCGATTCCCTTAAAAGGAGCAACCGAAATGTCAGATCAGAATACATGCAGCAAATGCGGAAGGAGCTTCGGTTCAAGCAGTGAAGTGAGAGAGCACGAGAGAAATTGCCAGGGAAAATCGAGATAAACATCATATTCACAAACTTCATTCCATTCATAAACGGGGCGGCCCAACGGCTGCCCCTTTTTTTTCGACCGAGCAGTCCACCCACTCGGCGGCGCTGTCAAACGCAGACTGCGTGGCGCTTTTCCCATTTTCCACCTCGGCCAGATCGCCGTTGTCCCGGATCGGGTTCGCTTGCAGGATCCTGCTCATTTGCGAAGGGCGACGATTTGACCTCGGTGTACAATGTGAACTGATTCCAAATTTAAGCCGAAGTCCTGGTGGCCTCAGATGATGAACGAACATCGCAATCTTCTTTCCTTCGTGCGGCTCGGACTTGTTCTTGCCATCCC
>Ga0073928_10007879_pt1 | contig 13596 bp, 10 predicted proteins | sample PaiPotPPA55metaG_FD_76969 | JGI IMG/M metagenome (GOLD analysis project Ga0073928, IMG submission 76969) | Iron sulfur acid spring bacterial and archeal communities from Banff, Canada, to study Microbial Dark Matter (Phase II) - Paint Pots PPA... ...
AAAAATGCGGCGACCGACCTGCCAGTACAGCAGGGTGAGTTCCGCGTTCACTGCAGCGGCCGCGCGGGCACGTGCGCCATCGATAAGCTGTCGAACGTCGTCGAGCAAGGAACCGGAAATCAAATCAGTCATACGTAAAAGCCAAAGGAGTTGCGTGCAACGCGGACGGATCGAGGGGTCACCTTACCGGAAACCATGCAGGTGCGGAACCCCGCCTTATCGATCGTCAATTCTCTCCGCAGTGCGGAGAGAATCTTGCCTCGCTGTTCCTTGTGGCGCGATGCGCGGGGGCACAACCACGCGACAGGTGGCGAGCTTGCCATCTTCGATAATGCTGTATATATTACCAGTACTGTATGTTTGAACAGTATCGCCAGGAGCAAAAATGGAGCACTTGGTCAGGCTATACAACGAGAGAGACCGTCGAACGCTCGAATGGCTGCGTCGGCATGTCGGTGACGCAGCCATTGCTCTTGCTGTCGACCGATGCGCCACACCGGGCAAGCCCTATCTCTCCGCCGTTTGCAGGCACTTGGGAGTCAAAACGCCTGAGTTTTCGATTCCACGCCGAGAAGCGCCAAGTCCGGTGGCCGGACAATCTCTAGCGACCATCCGAAGCATTCTCACTGTGCGGACGTCGGCACCTCCCGCGACACTCGGGGTTCCACGCTAGCGGTGATCGCCAACGTTATGCTTCCGTCGATTTCACCGCCCGGTACTGCCACCCTCCTTCTGATTTATGAACCGCTGTGTCATGTGATTCACAGACTTAACATGCTTCATTGGAGTTTGGACTCTACTCGATGCAGCAGCCAACCAATTAGTTCGTATAACTGAAAAATTGGCCATTTGATTTATGCAAAATATTATAGATATCCTAATTATCCAACCTGCAATACGAACTACGACACAGTTTCAGGGCGTCCGGCATTGCGCGGGTTGCCAACGTTGCGGCGACCAAGAAGTGCGCGCGTCTGATCCTGCGACGCTCCAACGCGAGTACGGACCGGGCCTATCTTTGTATCATTGATATCAATGCCCGTTCGACAATGGGACTGCGGGCGCCAAGGTGACGATCAGTTATCCTTTAGGCGTAGGTATCGCGTATCGATTACCCAGACTTGGCGTTATGATCGAGCCCTTGATCTTGCTCGACATGCTTTAACGCCTGAAGGAAACTCGAACACCACCAGTGGACATCGTGCTTGCGAATCCGGCTCATGAGCGCTTCGTGCCGCTGGATGCGCTCTTCCAGCGGCATCGACAGCGCCCGCTGGATGGCTTGCGCTGTGCCCTGTGCGTCGTAGGGGTTGACCATCAGCGCTTCTTTCAGTTGCTCTGCGGCACCGGCAAAACGCGAAAGCACCAGCATGCCAGGATCGGCCGGGTCCTGCGCAGCGACGAATTCCTTCGCAACCAGGTTCATCCCGTCACGCAACGGCGTGACCAACGCGACGCGACTCGCGCGGTAAAGCCCCGGCAGGCGCTTGCGAGCAACATTGCGATGGATGTAACGCACCGGCATCCAGTCGAGTTCACCATAGTCGCCATTGATCGCCCCGCACAGACTGTCCATCTGACGGCGCAAATCGTCGTAGGCACCCACGGCCTCGCGGCTAGGAGAGGCGATCTGGATCAATGTTGCGCTGCTGCGATTCTCCGGGTACTGCGCCAGCAATTCGCGAAAGGCGTGGATCCGCTGCGGTAGCCCTTTCGAATAATCGAGCCGGTCGACTCCTAGCAGCAAACGGCGCCGTGAGTATTCTTCCCTCATGCGTGCAAACGTGTCGCGCCCCTCTTTCGCCTGGGCAAGACTGACGAACTCGTCGACGTCGATACCGATCGGATAGGCACCGATGCGCAGCGTGCGATTGAAGGCGCGAAGACGATCGTGACTCAGCTGCTCCGCTTGCGCCTCGGATTGGACGTAGTGAATAAAATGCGTCACATCGGTTTCGCTCTGGAATCCGACCAGGTCGTATGCGAACAGCGAGCGCATCAACCATTCGTGCTCGGGAACCGCCGCCATGATCTCTGGCGGGGGCATCGGAACGTGCAGGAAGAAGCCGATCCGGTTAGGGCAACCCATAGCCCGCAACTCGGCCGCAAGGGGAATCAGATGGTAATCGTGGACCCAGATGAGATCATCGGGCTTAAGCAACGGCATCAGCTTCTGCGCGAACAACCGATTCACCCGCCGATAACCGTCGGCAAAGTGGACGTCGAAATTGGCCAGATCGAGCCGATAGTGAAACACCGGCCAAAGCACGTCGTTGGCATACCCGAGATAGTACGTGTCGTAATCGCGCTGACTTAGGTCCATCGTGGCCAGAGTCACGTTGCCGACCGTTTGCACGCGCAGATCCTGGTATTTCGCGGTGGCCTCCGCTTCCTCACGGATTTTGCCGCTCCAGCCGAACCACAGGCCGCCGGTCTGCTGCAAGCTCTCCTTCACCGCGACAGCCAGCCCTCCGGCTGCGGCTTTGCGGGGATCGGCGGTGCGATTGGAAACGACAACTAGACGACTCACTGGATCTCCATATTGATGAATGGGTTCAGATCATGCGCGGGTAGCTTCGTCGGCAGGATCCGTGAGCTTGAATCTGTTCTCACGCCACGAGACGAATGGACTCGACACATGACAACAACAATTCCGACGCGCGGCAAATCGCCCCACAAAGAAATCCCTGACACGCTCAGTCGCTAGCACTCAGATTGTGAGAATTCACAACTCCACGGCCCTGGTCAATCCCCGCTCGGAGAGCTTTCGCTTCAGTTGCCCATTCAGGATGAGGTGGTTTCGGGCTGCGGCACGAGCACACCATCCTTGACGAGTGTGATATCGGGATACCACCCATCACCTTCACTCTGTTTGGCCTCGACAGACAGAATGTATTTTTCGCGAAAGTCTCTTTGCTCATCGTTTGCTCCCACGGAATTGGCTAATCGATCGTAACACGTCCCTTTGCCGTCAGTTTCAGACGAAAAGACGATCGAGATAGGTACCCGTCCCTGCATCTGACGGTGATTCACGCACTTTAACGAGGAACACCTACGGGCAGGAAGCGCATTGATTGGAAGTTGATCACCAATTTACCGTGGCTTCTAGCAGGCAGGCCGTAGAGCCTGCACGACACCCCCGGCGAGGCGGCGGCACCCGGCGCATGGGCATGCACGGCGCCAGGAATCAAAGCGGGTAACGCTGGAGGACGTCGCAAGGGAAGACTTCTCGTTGCTCGACATAGATGAGCACGTCCCTACCTTCAGAAAATACTGGGAAAAGTATCGTTTGCATTCAAACGTGAAGATGCAAAGCAAATCCATCGAGGCGGTGCGAAGTCTCGTTGCGCTCGGTGAGGGCGTAACAATCCTGTCCGATCTGGTTTATCGCCCGTGGTCGCTTGAGGGTAAACGAATCAGTCGCCGGGAATTGAGCGTTCCCATTCCGACGATGGATGTCGGCGTTGTCTGCTGATCAGGGAACACGTTGTCACCTCCAACGAAAGCGTTTATCGATACGCTGCGCGCATGGAAACGCACCAACGCATTCTGAAGACCGCAGCATCATGTGGCGCGAAGCTACTCCAGAGGCGCTCAGTCCTCAAGCAATAAAAAACCGCAGCGCCGACAGCCATGCGGAGCCATGAAGGCAGTCCACTCCCCACGCCCTCATCAATACAACGCCAAAGAAATTTCAAAACCTGACCGACCAGTCAAGTTCTGGCACGAAGTGTGCACTTGACTCGGCGCCTTGCTCCTGCAGGCTCTTCAAGTTGACCGATTGGTCGGTATTGGCGCGAACTATTACGAAATACTTTCGTTAACGCACGATCGCAGAGCGCCTGCGCACAAGGTTGGGTTGTTCGGTCGAGGGCACGGCTGGCATCGTCGAAGAAATGTCCCGGCGATGCCATTCGAGCGCTGTAGATCGAACACTTCGTATCCACTGCCTTATAAATATGGGTCAGAAAGAGAATGCAAAATAAAAATAGGTATCCGAAATATTTGGTGAGATTTCTGCTTACCCTTTATAGAACTGGCCGCTCCCCTTTTATTAAAGCCAGTCTTGCAACGGCGCTAAGCGGCATGTCGCTCTTGCAACCTGCCTGCGCCGCAACGGCTGATGCCTCGTCAGCCGCCGACAGCATACAAAGCTCCACGGAAGTAACCCCATCCGCAACAGATTCGCCCTACCTCTCATTCTGGTACCACCAGAGCCTGAGCGTGATCGGCGACAAGAACGTACGGTTCGGCCCATATCGGGATAACGACATCTACCTGGAGTACGAGTACTTCGGCCGCAAGGGACCATTCGATCTGTACGGCTACATCGATGTTCCGAAGGCGTTCAACGTTGGCAATGGACACGACACGGGTGCATGGGACCACGGCTCGCCGCTCTTCAGCGAACAGGAGCCGCGCGTCTCGATCGACTCGCTCACCGGCAAGCACCTGGGATTTGGTCCCTTCAAGGAATGGTACGTCGCGTTCGACTGGATCTACGACCTGGGGAATAACCAGGCCAATCGCCAGAATACGCTGTACAGCGGTATCGGTACCGACATCGACACCCACACGCCCCTGATGCTGTCGGCGAACTTCTATGTGCGCCGTCAATGGGAGAACTACGGCGCAGCTAACCAGGACTCGTGGGATGGGTATCGGGCCCAGATGAAATACATCTATCCGCTAGGCACTTTTCACGGCGGTTCGCTGACCTACGTCGGTTTCTTCAACTACGACTTTGGTTCCAGGCTCGCCGAGGAGACAGGCGGCAACACGCGCAGCGACACGGCCTTCGTAGCGACCAACGTCCTGCTCTATTCGTTCACGCACTGGCGTTTCGTGGCCGTCGGCCGGTACTTCCACAACGGCAGCCAGTGGAACGGTACCGCGCTCGATTTCGGTTCCGGCTCGTTCCACAACAGATCGACCGGATGGGGTTATTACCTCTCGGCCGGCTACCAGTTCTGAGCCGCTTTCGTCGAACTCTCTTAGCGATTCCTCTCTACGATCTCCTCATAGATCAAGGACCCTCATGTTGAAAAACACATTGCGCAGGACCCTTGCCTGCATCGGCGTCGCGTGCATGCTTCTGACAGGCGCGCATGCGGCACCCGGCTCGTCCACGCCACGCCCGGTCAAGGTGCTTATCATCTCGATGTTCGGCCCCGAGGCAAAGACCTGGCTCGACCATCTCGGGCATATCCAGGCGATCGCGGTTCCCGGTTTGTCGCCGGATTACCCGTCGGTGCACTGCAATCGGGACAATGTCTGCGTGCTCACGACCGGAATGGGCCATTCGAATGCGGCAGCCTCCGTGGCCGCACTGGTGTATTCGAGAAAGTTCGATCTGCGCAAGACGTACTTCCTGGTGTCGGGGATAGCTGGCATCGACCCGGCACAAGGTACGCTCGGTTCGGCGGCATGGGCCCGGTATCTGGTGGACTTCGGCATCCAGTGGGAACTCGACGCGCGTGAAATCCCCACTGGCTGGAAGACCGGTTATCTCGGGATCAACACCAAGAGCGAAAGCGAAAAGCCTCCTCTCGACTATCGCACCGAAGTGTTCCAACTCAACGAAGCGCTGCTGCAAAAAGCCTATGTGCTTTCGCGTAATGTGACGCTCACCGATAGCGCGGCGGCGAAAGCCTATCGTGCAACCTACCCGAACGCGCCTGCCAACCAGCCGCCGGCTGTGATCCAGTGCGACACGCTCGCGGGCGACACATGGTTCTCAGGCAACGCGCTGGGACAACGGGCGCGCGACTGGACGAAATTGCTGACCGACGGCAAGGGCGTGTATTGCACGACCCAGCAGGAAGACAACGCGACCTTCGAGGTCATCAAGCGTGCAGCGGCCGCAGGTCTTGCCGACACAGCCCGCGTCGCGGTATTGCGTTCCGGATCGGACTTCGATCGACCGCCAGAGGGCGGATCGAATGTCGACAACCTGCTGAATTACCAGCAACAAGGCGGTTTTGTTCCTGCCATCGACAACCTCTACCTCGCCGGTTCGCCGTTGGTCAACGCGATCGTCAAGGACTGGGCTCACTGGAAAACGGGCGTGCCTGCGAACTAGGCTACGCGCTGTAACGAACGCGTGATGCGAAGGCAAGCATCATATAGCCGGCGGGTTTCGTGAGGATTTCGTGAGCGCCCCGCCGGTCAACTATCTTTATAGAGTGAGTACCCCGTGACTATCGTACGCAGCCTGTGCGGCATGTTTCTGCTTTTGCTGATCGCCTATGCCCTGTCGACCAATCGACGCGCCATTCGTCCACGCACGCTGGTCGCTGCGCTATGCGTGCAGATTGCCATCGGTGCGCTGGTTTTGTTCGTGCCGCTCGGCAGCGCCACCCTCGCCGCCACCGCGCGCGGCGTGAACCATGTACTCGAGATGGGCAATCACGGCGTTTCCTTCATGTTCGGCGGACTCGTCGATAGCAAGATGTTCCAGCTATTCGGCGGTAACGGCTTCATCTTCGGCCTGCGGGTTCTGCCGATGATCATCTTCGTTACGGCACTGATCGCTGTGCTCTATCACGTCGGAGTGATGAAGTGGATCGTCAACGGTCTTGGCATCGTGTTCGAAAAACTGCTGGGCGTGAGCCGTATCGAAGCCTGTTCGGCGGTGGCGACTATCTTCCTCGGTCAGAGCGAGATGCCTGCCCTCGTCAAGCCGTTTATCAGACAGATGACCGGAGCTGAATTGTTCGCCGTGATGTCGAGTGGCATGGCGTCGGTCGCCGGTTCAGTGCTGGCTGGTTATGCAGGTCTAGGTGTCAGGGTGGAGTATCTGCTGGCCGCGTCGTTCATGGCGGTGCCGGGTGGCCTGCTGTTCGCGAAGATGATCTTCCCGACCACCGAGCCGAGCCAAGTCGTTCTCGACAGCCTCAGCTTCGACGAAAAACGCTCCGCCAATATCATCGAAGCAGCTGCATCGGGTGCGTCTGTCGGCCTTAAAATTGCGATCAACGTTGGTGCGATGCTGATCGCCTTCATCGGGTTGATCGCACTTCTGAACGAGGCCGTCAGCGGGTTTGCCGGCCTCTTCGGACATCCGCAAATCACGCTGCAAAGTGTTCTCGGCTACGCGTTCTCGCCACTGGCATGGCTGATCGGCGTTCCCTGGCACGACGCGCAGCTCGCCGGCAATTTCATCGGCGAGAAGATGATCCTGAACGAGTTCGTTGCCTATGTAGACCTGTCGCCCTATCTGAAAAGCGCGGCGGAGGTCACCGCAGCAGGCTTGCAGGTGCTCGATCCGCGGACGCTCGCCATCGTGTCTTTCGCGCTGTGCGGATTTGCCAACTTCTCGTCGATCGCCATCCTCGCGGGCGGCTTTAGCGTGGTCGCGCCCGAACGTCGCTCGGAAGTAGCACGTTACGGACTGCGGGTGGTGGCAGCCAGCACACTGTCGAACCTGATGAGTGCCGCCATTGCAGGTATCTTTCTTTCGATGCCTTAGCATTCGCGAGTCGAGTTCAACAACACCCCGGCTCAAGCTTTTTTCCCGAGGAGACTATCCATGTTCTTGCCACAGGAAATCGTTCGAAAAAAACGCGACGCACAGGCGCTTTCCAACGAGGATATCGTGGGCTTCGTTCGTGGCATCGTCGACGGCAGCGTCACCGAGGGACAAGTCGCAGCGTTCGCGATGGCCGTGTATTTCAACGACATGAGCCTCGACGAACGCGTGTCGTTCACGCTGGCACAGCGGGACTCAGGCCAGGTGCTGCAGTGGCGCTCGCTCGACCTTCCGGGGCCGGTCCTCGACAAGCATTCGACGGGCGGTGTCGGCGACCTCACGTCGCTGCTGCTGGGCCCAATGGTCGCGGCATGCGGCGGATTCGTGCCGATGATTTCCGGCCGCGGCCTCGGCCATACCGGCGGCACACTCGACAAGCTCGCGTCGATCCCCGGCTATGACGTCGCGCCCGACATCGGCACATTCCAGCGCATCGTGCGCGAGACGGGCGTCGCGATCATCGGTCAGACGGCGCAGCTAGCGCCTGCAGACCGGCGAATCTACGCGATCCGCGACATGACCGCGACGGTGGAATCGGTCGCGATGATCACCGCATCGATCCTCTCGAAGAAACTCGCCGCGGGTCTTGGAGGACTGGCGATGGACATCAAGGTGGGTTCGGGCGCGTTCATGCAGAGCTACGAAAAGTCGATCGAACTGGCGAGAAGCATCGTCGATGTCGGCAACGGTGCCGGATTGAAAACCACCGCCGTGCTGACCGACATGAACCAGTCATTGGCGCCCTGCGCCGGCAACGCGCTGGAAATCCGGTGTGCGATCGACTACCTGACCGGTCGCGCCCGGCCAGCGCGGCTACACGAGGTCACCCTCGCGCTGGCAGCACACATGCTCGTGTTGGGCGGTCTCGCCGAAAACACGACCGACGCCTGCGCGAAGCTGAATGCGGTGCTCGACTCCGGCGCCGCTGCCGAGCGTTTTGCGCGGATGGTGAGCGCACTAGGCGGACCCGGCGATCTGATCGAAGCGCCCGAACGTCATCTGGATCATGCGCCGGTTGTCATTCCCGTTGCCGCACCGAATGCGGGTTTTGTGGAGCGCATCGATTGCCGCGCGCTGGGTCTGGCGGTCGTGGGCCTGGGTGGCGGCCGGCGCCGGTCCGAAGACACAATCGACTATCAGGTTGGTTTGACGGACCTCGTGGAGCTGGGCGAACGTGTTGATGCGGGCCAGCCCATCGCCGTCGTCCACGCCCGAGATTTGGTGGCCGCCCAAAACGCCATCAGTGAAATTCAAACGGCGTATTCGTTCGCTTCAACCGGGCCACAGGTGCCGCCGAGCGTGTATTGCGTCATCGATTGAGCTCTTAACGTAACCACGCAAGCAGTAGCAAATCCTTATAGAAATTTCAGTCTTACCGCGTCAGAACCGTCTGGGGTCTGCCACTAACCATGGTTGGCTCGAAAACGAAAATCAAAAATAATTTGTAAAGTACGCTACGTGCGTGTAGTTTACTTTACATGAATACTTTGACCACTTGGTCTGTCCTGGTCCTGACGTTTCCCACCGAGAACGCGACCGCCCGCATGCGGGCGTGGCGGGCGCTAAAAACCAAGGGCTGCGTCGTCCTGCGCGACGGCATCTATCTCTTGCCCTACACCGAGGAACGCGAGGACGAGATGCGCGAACTCGCCAGCGGCATCGATGAAGCCGGCGGCACCGCGCATCTTCTGCGAGCGCAAAGCCTGAATGCGTCGCAGGAGGAGGACTTTCGCGCCTTGTTCGATCGAAACGACGACTACATGGCATTCGTCGCATCGCTGAGCGCCGCGCGGAAAACCTTGGGCGGTCTACCGCCGGTTGAGGTCACCCGGCTGCTGCGGCGCCTGCGCAAGGACTACGAGGCAGTCCGGACAATCGACTACTTTCCAGGTGCCGCCTCGACCGACGCCGAAATCGCCTGGGAAGACTTCATGGCGCTCGCGGATACAGTCCTCTCGCCGGGCGAGCCGCATACGGCCGAGCGAGTTATCCGGCCCCTAAGGCGTGACGACTATCAGGCCCGGACATGGGCGACCCGGCAACGGCTGTGGGTCGATCGTGTCGCGAGTGCCTGGCTGATCCGTCGCTTCATCGACCCGAAGGCTAGCTTTCTTTGGCTTACTTCTCCTGATGCCTGTCCGCCTGATGCGCTCGGATTCGACTTCGATGGTGCCGCCTTTACGCATGTGGGCAAACGCGTGACGTTCGAAGTATTGCTCGCGAGCTTCGGACTCGACGAAGACGCAGCGCTGCTGCGACTCGGCGAGATGGTGCATGCGCTCGATGTCGGCGGCGCACCGGTGCCCGAAGCGATCGGCTTCGAAGCGGTGATGGCCGGCGCGCGTCAACGCGCATCGGACGACGATCAACTGCTCGACGAAATGAGTCGCGTGCTCGACTCGATCTATGCGCACTTTGCATCGAGTACAAAAAACGCGAACGCCGGGGGCCGTTCATGAACACCGCCACGGCGACCGCGCCGGGCTATACGCTCGGCCAGATGATCCTTTACATGCTGCGTCTTGGCACTTTCGGATTTGGCGGGCCCGTGGCATTGGTCGGCTACATGCGTCGCGACCTGGTCGAGCGCCGGGGTTGGATCACCGAGAACGATTACCGCGAGGGGTTGGCATTGGCTCAAATGATGCCGGGTCCCCTCGCCGCACAGCTCGGCATTTATCTCGGCTACGTTCACTACCGCGTCGTCGGCGCAACGCTGGGCGGCATCGCGTTCGTCCTGCCTTCCTTCCTGATGGTCGTCGCGTTGGGCTGGGCATACACCCATTTTGGTGGCCTCGCCTGGATGCAGGCGGTCTTCTACGGCGTGGGTGCGGCGGTGGTCGGGATCATCGCGATGAGCGCCTGCAAGCTGACCACGAAAAGTGTCGGCCGCGACAAGCTGCTATGGGTGATCTATCTGACGCTCACAGCCGTGACAGTGGTCACCGAATCGGAAATTGCCTGGTTGTTTATCGCAGGTGGTCTGCTCAACTGGTTCTGGCGTGCTCCGCCGAAATGGCTCAGCAAAGGTGGATTGAATGCGCTCGCCGCAACCCAGATGCCAAATATGAGCGGCGTCGTGAGCGGTGTTGATCTGCCGCTGCTCGGCCAGATTGGACTTTTCTTCACCAAAGCGGGTGCATTCGTGTTCGGCTCGGGACTTGCAATCGTGCCGTTCCTCTATGGGGGCGTCGTGACCGAACACCATTGGCTCAACGATAAGCAGTTCGTTGATGCAGTGGCAGTCGCCATGATTACGCCCGGACCGGTCGTAATCACAGTTGGGTTCATCGGTTATCTGGTGGCGGGTTTCCCGGGTGCTTGCGTCGCTGCGCTCGGAACATTCCTGCCCTGCTACCTGTTCACAGTGCTGCCAGCACCGTACTTCAAAAGGTACGGCAAGTTGCCCGGCGTGAAGGCATTCGTCGACGGAATTACTGCGGCCGCGGTCGGTGCCATCACGGGTTCCGTACTCGTCATTGCAAAGCGGTCGCTCATTGACATGCCCACTATCGCTTTGGCAATCGCGACCGTATTGCTTCTCTGGCGCTTCAAGAAATTGCAGGAACCCGTCGTCGTCGCGGCGGCGGCCTTGTTTGGTCTTGTCGTGTATCCGATCATCCATGCTCACGCCATCTAACAGCACACGCGTGCGCGCAATCTACGAGGAAAGCAATCATGGCAACACGTCGTACCTTCCTGCACAACACCGCTGCTGTTAGCGCGGGAATCATGCTGGCCCAGGCACAAACCGTTCATGCCGCGCAGGACCTTGGCTACAGCGACAAACTGACAGACGCGGACGGCAAATATGCGGCTGGTCCGTTGCCATTCGCCTATGACGCGCTTGAACCGGTGATCGACGCGCGCACCGTCGAGCTGCACTACAACTTTCACCATAAGCCTGCTGTGGTTGCCGCAAACAAGGCAGAGGACAGCCTGGCGAAAGCGCGAGAATCAAACGACTTCGCGCTGGTGAAATTCTACGAGAAAGAGCTCGCGTTTCAGCTATCCAGCCATATCCTGCATACCGTTTACTGGACCAGCGTATCGGGCAAAGGTGGTGAACCGAAGGGCGAACTGGCTAAAGCCATCGACAAGAATTTCGGATCGTTCGCGAAGTTCAAGGCCCAACTGGTTGCGGCAACAATCGCCGTAGAAGCCTCGGGCTGGGGCATCGTTGGATATCATCCTGCAACCGGTAAGCTCATGATTCTGCAGTGCGAGAACCATCAAAAGTTGACAGCCTGGGGTATCCAGCCCATCCTCATCCTCGACGTTTTCGAGCATGCGTATTACTTGAAGTATCAGAACCGACGTAACGAATACGTCAATCAGCTTTTTAGTGTCATCAACTGGGACAACGTGGCGCTCAGGATGCAAGCGGCGATGCCTGCGCGAAGACTGACATGAAATCGGTTACGTGAGAGCGTCCAAAGATCGATGGAATTATTACGGACTACGGATGAACATAATTCAGTTTATTACAAGATTCCGCTAGATCACGCCCCAAAGTCGACCGGATCGCCTATGCCTCAGCGCTCGCAATATTGCACGTATGAGTGAGTAACACACTCAAAGTCTCGATCAAAGGATCAACGATGCGCCGCGCGTATGCTGTGACTCTTCTGGCGATGTCGGCAGCGACAATGGCGCTGAGCGGCGCTGCTCGCGCGCAGGGAATGCCGGTTCAAGCGAACGCACCGATCGAAAAGGTCGCCGATGTGCCGCTTGACGGTGGAACGACACGGCTCGACTACGCCAGCCTTGACTCTGGCCGGCACTTGCTGTTCATCGCGCATTTAGGCGACAGTGAAGTCATTGTGTTCGATGTACAGGCTTCGCGGGTAGTCGGGCGCGTCGCGGACATCAGTTCAGTGCACGGCGTGCTTGTGGTCCCGGAACTAAATCTCGTTTATGCCACCGCCACCGGCAAGAGCGAGGTGACGGCAATCGACCCCGCGACTTTGACTGTCATTGCCCATGTGCCAACTGGCGGATACCCTGATGGGCTGGCGTATGCCCCCGACGCGCACAAGCTGTACGTCTCGGACGAAATGGGCGGCAACGAGGCGGTCATCGACGTACGCACAAACAAGCGGGTTGCCTCGATCGCGCTCGGCGGGGAAGCCGGTAACACTCAATTTGACCCGGTAACGAAGCGCATCTTTGTGAATGTGCAGACGCGCAACCAACTGGTCGAGATCGATCCAGCCACGGATCGAATCGTCGCGCGATACGACGTACCAGGTGCGAAGGGGAACCACGGGTTACTGATCGACCCAGAGCACCGATTTGCCTTCATCGCGTGCGAGGGCAACGACATGTTGGTCGTTTTCGACATGCGCACGATGCGCGCAGTGTCCTCCTTTCCGGTAGGCGATGACCCCGATGTTCTCGCTTACGATCCCGGATTCCATTACCTGTACGTGGCGAGCGAATCCGGACCCGTATCCGTGTTTCGAGTTGCGGCGGCGGCCGTCACAAAGATCGGCGACATCCGCGTTGGCCCCAACGCGCACGTTGTAGTGGTCGACCCGGCGACACATCGCACGTATTTCCCGTTGAAAAATCTCGACGGCCGCACCGCGCTTCGGATCTTTGAACCCAGGCAATAGACACAGATCGCCGACGGCCTTCTGCGATGTCGTTATATGAAGCTTCCGCTGTACCCTGAATGCAGCCGCATGTGGAGAGTGAAATGGCTAAAACGGAAACAGGCAAGATAGCTGTGCTTTGGCGCGGTGATCACGAGGCACGTAAAAGTGCGACTCCAGAGAACAATCGCTTTTATCGTGTCTTTGAAGAACTGAAGGCGCTCGGCATTCACGCGGAACCCGTCGTCTATTCCGACGATATTGTGGACGACGTGTACGAGGAGCTCTTAAATTTTGAAGGCGTATTGGTATGGGTCGACCCGATTCACGAAGGGCAGACCCGGGTTGTTCTCGATGCGCTGTTGCGGGAGGTGGCGTCGCGCGGACCTTGGGTCAGTGCCCATCCCGACGTTATTTTGAAGATGGGCGTAAAAGAAGTTCTCCATCGCACGAAGCATCTCGGTTGGG
>Ga0073928_10007880_pt1 | contig 13595 bp, 10 predicted proteins | sample PaiPotPPA55metaG_FD_76969 | JGI IMG/M metagenome (GOLD analysis project Ga0073928, IMG submission 76969) | Iron sulfur acid spring bacterial and archeal communities from Banff, Canada, to study Microbial Dark Matter (Phase II) - Paint Pots PPA... ...
CGTCGTCGCGCTGCAGGAGGAGCTCGGCGTCAGCTTGACCGCGCTGCGCGAGTCGCTCAAGGTGCTGACGGCCAAGGGTCTGGTGGATGCGCGCCAGAAGCGCGGCACCTACGTCCGCCCGCGCGCGGACTGGAACCTGCTCGACCCGGACGTGCTGCGCTGGCAGTTCAGCGCGGAGGCGGACGTTTCGCTGCTGCGCAGCCTCGACGAGGTGCGCGGCATCATCGAGCCGGCCGCAGTTCGGTTGGCCGCGACGCGTCGCACCGAGGAGGATCTCGCCCGGCTCGACCAGGCGCTGGAGGCCATGTCCGGCGCGGACACGCCGCGCGCCGAGGTCGACGCAGACCTCTCCTTCCACCGAGCCCTGCTCTCGGCGACGCACAACGAACTGCTCGATCGGATGCAGACCGTGCTCGAATCCGCGCTCGCCGCCCGTGACCAGTTGGTGCACGGCACTGCGGACGTGTCGGACGACCCGGTGCCCAGCCACCGCGCGGTGCTCGACGCCGTGCGGGTGCGGGACGCGGACGCCGCCGAGGCGGCCATGCGCGCCCTGCTCGACAAGGCAGTCAGCGACGAGGAGCGGGCGCGCCCTGGAACGGACAGCGAGTGAAGATCACCAGGATCGAGACCTTCCTGGTCCCGCCGCGGTGGCTGTTCTGCCGGATCGAGACCGACGACGGGCTCGTGGGGTGGGGCGAACCCGTGGTCGAGGGGCGGGCCGAGGTGGTGCGCGCCGCGGTGGAGGTGTTCGCCGAGTACCTCATCGGCCGGGACCCGCTGCGTATCCAAGACCATTGGCAGGTGCTGACCAAGGCCGGGTTCTACCGGGACGGGCCGGTGCTCAGCAGCGCCGTCGCAGGCATCGACCAGGCGCTGTGGGACATCGCCGGCAAGGCCTACGACGCGCCCGTCCACGCGCTGCTCGGCGGTCCGGTGCGCGACCTCGTCCGGGTGTACGCCTGGGTGGGCGGGGACGAGCCGGCCGAACTCGCCGACTCGATCGCCGCGCAGGTCGAGGCCGGATTCACCGCGGTCAAGATGAACGCCTGCGGACGCATGTCGCCGATCGCGAGCTCGGGCGAGGTCGACGCCGTCGTCGCCCGGGCGGCCATGGCGCGCGAGTGCCTCGGCCCGGATCGGGACGTGGCCATCGACTGCCACGGCCGGTTCACCCCCGCCACCGCGCGGCGGGTGCTGCCGGAGCTCGCGCCGTTCCGGCCGCTGTTCGTGGAGGAGCCGGTGCTGCCCGAGCATCAGCACGCGTTGGCCTCGCTGGTCGAGGCGAGCCCGGTGCCCCTCGCGACCGGCGAGCGAATATACGGCAGAGCAGGCTTTCTGCCGGTGCTGCAGGCCGGGACGGCCGTCGTGCAGCCCGACCTCTCGCACGCGGGCGGCATCAGCGAGGTGACGAGGATCGCCTCGCTCGCCGAGACCTTCGGTGCCCTGCTCGCCCCGCACTGCCCGCTCGGTCCGATAGCGCTGGCCGCCAGCCTGCAGGTCGGTTTCGCGACCCCGAATCTGCTGATCCAGGAGCAGAGCCTCGGCATCCACTACAACAGGGACGCCGACCTGCTCTCATACGTCATCGATCCTGAGCCGTTCCGCTTCGTCAAGGGTCACGCCGTGCGCGGACAGCAGCCGGGGCTCGGCGTGACGGTGGACGAGGCAGCGGTGCGTGCCGCCGACCGGAACGCGGCGCACACCTGGCGCAACCCCGTCTGGCGCCACCCCGACGGATCCCTGGCCGAGTGGTGAGCCGATGAGCGGGACTCAACCTGCCGAGGCCGTCGCGCTGACGGTGCAGGTCGATGCCGACCACGGCGGCCGGTGGACGTCGTTGCACGGCGGCGGGCGGGAATGGCTCTGGAGCCGCGACGAACCGAGGCGTGTGCACGTAAGTCCCGGCGGCGACTTCGCCGACGCCGGCGGTCTTGAGGAGTGCGTCCCGACCGTGCGCGGGACGCCCGACCACGGCGACGTGTGGAGCAGGCCGTGGGCCGTTTCCGGCGAGTCAGGGTTCGACCACGTCGTGCGCGGTCGCGACTTCGAGCTCCACCGGTGTATCGACGTCCGGAGGGGAGTCGTCGTCGCGGACTACCGGCTCGTCGCAGAACCCGGATTCCGATTCCTGTGGGCCGGGCACGCACTGCTCGACCTGAGCGCGAACGCCCAACTCCAGCTCGACGGGAACCCGAAGGCTCGCCTGTTCCCCGAGGCGGCGGCGTACCTCGCACGGCCCTGGCCGGAGTGCGCCCCCTGGATCGAAGGGGACTGGCCCAGCCCTGCCGGAGTGCCTCTCGGCTCCCTGGGGCCCCACGACGGAAGCGCGATCGGCGCGGTGATGTATCACCGCGGCGACGCTGCCGCTACGGCGACCGCAGTCGTGCACGACGGACCCGACAGTCTGCGCATATCCCTGCGAGCCGAGGGCCAGCCGACCGGCATCGCGCTGTGGCGCAACCTCGGCGGATTCCCGGCGGAGGACCCGTACCGCAGCATCGGCGTCGAACCGATGCTGGGCCGGGTCTTCGACCTCGCCGACGCCGCCGACGGGGACTGCGCCGTCACGCCGGCGTCCGGAGAAGTCAGCTGGCGCCTCACCATCGCCGCGTTTCGCAATACGAACCACGAGAACCACCACGAGAACCGTCGTGAGAACCACGAGATCGGAGCCTGATATCCATGGATCTTCCAGCCCTGCTGCGCGAGAAGCGACTGCTGGCCATCGTGCGCGGTCGGGACGCGGAGTCTGTACTCGAAACAGTGCTCGTCCTCGCTCGGGAAGGCGTCAGCCTGATCGAGGTCTCACTCACCTCGGCGAAGGCGCTCGACGTCATATCCCGTGCCAAGGGGGAGCTCGGTCCTGCGGCCATCCTCGGCGCGGGCACGGTCGTCACGGCTCAGGACGCGCGTGATGCACATGCCGCCGGAGCCGAATACGTCGTCACCCCCGGCTTCGGTGACGGTGTCCGGCAGGCCCACGACCTCGGCCTGCCGACAGTCGTCGGCGCACTCACCCCGAGCGAAGTGATCGCGGCGCGCGCCGCCGGCGCCGATGCCGTCAAGCTGTTCCCTGCCTCGGCGATGGGCGGCCCCGAATATCTGCGAGCCCTGCGCGCGCCCTTCCCCGACGTCCCGTTCGTCCCGGTCGGCGGCGTGGACGCGCAAGCCTGCCGACGCTACCTGGAACTCGGTGCGCTCGCCGTCGGTGTCGGCAGTCCGCTGATCGGCGATGCCGCGGACGGCGGTGACCCGGAGGCACTGCGTGCGCGGATCCGCGGCTTCCTCGGCGACGCCTTCGGAACCGCCCAATGACTCAAGTCCCTGCCTCGCCGTGGACCGATCGGCTCGAACTGGGCGAGGGAGCGCGCTGGGTGGACGGCCGCGTCGTCCTGGTCGACCTGCTGCGTGGACGTCTGCTCGCGGCCAACCCGGCCAGCGCGTCGCTGGATGTCCTCGCCGAACTCGACGTGCCGCTAGGTGCGGTGGCTCCGATCCGCGATGCGGCCAACTCGTGGATCGCGGCTGCTGGCACGGGTGTCTGCATTCTGACAGGCGTGGGCACGGACTCCGTAGAGGTTGACTGGATCGCGCGTACGGCCTCCCTTTCGTCCACCGCGTTGCGCGTCAACGACGCGACTGCCGATGCCGCGGGCCGATTCTGGTTCGGCACCATGGCCTACGACGCGACCGAGCTCGCCGGCTCGCTCTACCGCGTCGACCGAGACGGCACCGTCACGCTGGTCCTCGACCGCATCTCCATCCCGAACGGCCCCGCCTTTACCGAGGACGGCGCGACGATGTACCTCGCCGACACCGCGCGCGGCCTCGTCCACCGCTACCGTGTCGACGCGGAGACCGGCGCACTGAGCGAACCCGAACTCTTCGCCGACTTCTCCGACACAGCAGGCGCGCCCGACGGGATGACAGTGGACCGCGAGGGCGGAGTGTGGATCGCGTGCTGGGGTGACGGGACGGTGCGCCGATACCTCGCCGACGGCACGACCGACCGCGTCGTCGAACTGCCCGCCGGACAGCCGGCGAGCGTGTGCCTCGGCGGCCCGGGCGGGCGACTGCTGCACATCACCACCGCGCACTACGGCCTGAATCCGCCGGGAGAACACGACGGCGCGGTCTTCACCGTGCCCGTCAACGTGTCCGGCTTCCCGGCCGCGGCCTTCCACAGCGAGGTGAAGCTATGACCACCTCATCGGCGGACCTCTTGTGGCGGCCCGCGACGCGCGACGGGAAGCACAGCGTCGCCTGCGTCGGCGAGACCATGGTCTCGTTCATCCCGTCTCACGGCGCCACCCTGGATTCGGCCGACACTCTTGCGCTCGACATCGCCGGCGCCGAGTCGAACGTGGCGATGTATCTCGCCGACCACGGCGTCGACGCGCGGTGGGTGTCAAGGCTCGGAGACGACGCCTTCGGCCGCCGCGTGCTGCACCGGGTCAGCGAGGCCGGGGTCGACATCTCCGCAGTGCGAACGGATCCGGAGCGGCCCACGGGGCTGCTGTTCAAGAGCCCCAAGGACCCCGCGAAGGGCGGCGGCACGAGCGTCTCCTACTACCGAAAGAGGTCTGCGGCCTCTGCCATGGGCCCATCCGTCCTGGATGAAACGGCAGTGCGCACCGCGAGTCTCTGGCACTTCACCGGGATCACCCCGGCGCTATCCCCGAGTTGTAGGCAACTGGTCGAAGCCGCGCTGCGCGGCGATCGTCCGGCCGTCAGCTTCGACGTGAATTACCGGCCCGCAGTCTGGCGGGAACAGGAATCACCGGCGCAGCTGCTTCGCAGCCTGGCCCAGGCCGCCGACATTGTGTTCGTCGGACTCGACGAGGCGCAGGAGCTTTGGGGAAGCCAGTTGCGCGACCCGAGAGACGTACGAAGCCTGCTCCCATCGCCGAAGATCGTGGTGGTCAAGGATGGCTCGCGATCGGCAACGGCGTTCTTCGGCGAGGCACAAGTCTGCGTGCCCGCGCTCACCGTCGACGTCGTCGAACCTGTTGGCGCCGGTGACGCGTTCGCGGCGGGCTTCCTCGCCGGCCTGCTGCGGGCCGAGCCCGTGCACCGCTGCCTGCGACTAGGCCACGTGACTGCCGCTAGCGCCCTCTCCGTGCCCGGCGACCACGGCCCGCTCCCGGACGCGTCGGAGATCGACCGACTGCTCAGCATCGATGCCGAGGTGCTGTAGCAGGGCTTCGATACCGACTGTGGTCTCTCCCAGCAGCGTGCCGAACGGCGGCGGCCCCGCGTTGCTGCGGGGCCGCCGCCGTTCGTCTGGATACCGCGTTCAGCTGAAGGTCCACTCCTGCAACGCGGAGCCCGTATTCGTTTCCTGCGTCACCAATGCTCCGTCCGACGTCGACGTCGTCGTCAGCAGCAGCCCGCTGTGCACGTTCTCGACTTCGTACGCGCCGCTGGAACGCCTGGTGACCGTCCAGTGCTGATTGTCGGCGCCGGTGCACGTCCACTGGATGACCGAGTTGCCGACGTTCGTGAATCCGCCGTTGTCATCCATGCACAGGTTCGAGTTGGCGTTGACGATCTGGTACGAGCCGTCCGACTGCTCGGTGAACACCCAATTCTGGTTGGCGCCGCCATTGGCCGCCCAAGTGTCAAGCTGGGTGCCGCCCGTGGTCGACCAGTTCGGATCATCCAGTGCCTCGCCGGAGACGGAGAGCACGTGCGTGCCGTTCAAGCTCGTGCCCTGCGCTACCGTCCACGCGAACGTGGTCTGACTCCATGCTGTGCCCGCAATCGCGGTGACCGTCGCGGTCCCGCTTCCAGCCGCTGTGGCATAGCCGCTGATCCGGCCGGTCGATCCGGTAATCGAGACTCCGTCAGGCAGCCCGGTCGCGACGTAGCGCACGCTCGCCCCGGTCGACGAGGTCGCGCTCGCCTGAACGCTCGCAAGCGATCCCGCGGTCCAACTCTGCGCCGTGATCGAGGCGAGTGTGACGTTTCCGGACACAGTTCCGGCCGCGGTGATTGAGAGCGTCTGCTGGCCGGGCGTGCTCGAGCCGCCGACGGGGTTGCCGGTCGTGTTGGCCCAGTACCTGGCCGGGACGGTCTCGGCGACTGTGCTGGAACCCGCGTTCGCGCCCGCGGTCAGGCCGAGCGCAAGCCCGCTGTACCTGTTGACGAGGCGGTACGTGCCGATCTTTGCACCGGTCGTCGGATTGGTGTCCGGCACGATCCACCACTGCTGGCCCACCGTAGGCCCGCTACTACCCGCGGCGGTCACCGTCGGCGTCGTGCCCCAGGCGCGGCTGGTGGTCGAGGACGTACTGACACCGAGCAGCTGTCCGGACGAGGCGCTGACGATCTGATACGAACCATCACCGTCGGGCACGAAAGACCAGTCCTGGGCCAGCGCCTGCCCGCTGCTGTTCGCGATCTGGTAGGTGTCCGCGGGGTTGAACGGGTCGGCCGCGGGTGCGGATGAGCCGATCGTGATGTTCGCGTACTCGCCGTCCGAGCTGTGGCAGGCGATGGCGCAATAGGCGCGGAACGTGCCACCGACTATCGTCGAGCTCGTCAGGTTCTGGTCGTCGAGGAACCAGCGGTACCAGGAGTCTGACGTGTAGCTTCCGGTGTTGCCGATGAGGGACCACTTCTGGGTCGCGAGGTTGTCGGTCGCGTAGATCTGCTGCGGCACCGGCGCGCTTTGGCTCACGGCCTCGGGCTCGCCGATGTACAGGCCCAGATACGCGTCGTAGGTGATGTTCATGATGAACAGCGGGGACTTCGACGGCAGCTCGCCGGCCGCGATCTGCTGGTCGACGGTGCCGGTGTTGGCCGGGTTGTAGTCCTGCGACGGCGACGTGTATCCGTTCGGGTTGGCGGAAGTCACCGGCTCCATATTGCTTTCCAGGCCGCCGACGCCGGGCTGGGACCAGGAGCCGTCGTACCACTTCTGCCAGGTGCCGGTCCCCATCTTGCCCGAGATCGGAGCGCGCGCGACGTGCGCGAGACCGCCGGTACTGCCGCCTACGCCGCCCTTCGGCACGATCCGCGAGCCGTAGTACACGTAGAAGTACCCTGACGCGTAGTCGACGTAGAGGCGCTGGTCGCCGTCGCCGTAGTCATAGGTCTGGTTCGGGAACGCGGTGGTGTCCCCGCGTGTGGTGCTGTAGGGCGACGTGATCGCATGCCCCTTGATCGTCCATGTCTTGCCCTGGTCGGTGGACACCGCGTAATCGATGGCGTCGTAGTGCAGGCCGTCGCCGAAGGGCTGGGGCGTGAACTCGTTATGGACCAGGCCGTACCAGTCGCCGGTGTCAGGGTCGACCCAAGTGCCGAGCAGGTCACAGTAGTTCGCCTCGGCGTATCCGGAGCCTGACGGGGCCGCGGTGGCGGTCAGGCCGGTCGGGCTGTTGTTGCAGCGCCACGTCGTGTCCGCGTTCGAATCCTGCGAATTGGCTGGATTGACGGCGCTGTCGAGCGTGCTGTCGGCCGTCGCGGTGTCGAAATTCGTGCCCGAGTAGAAGTCCCACGAGCGGGAGTCCGTCGGGCCGTAGAGCGAATGTGAGGACTGATAGTAGAACGATCCGTCCTTGTCGATGAACGGGTCGGCGGGGGTGTCGTCGGCGTTGCCGAACGTGCCGATCGAGCCGACGTTGATCGCGTATGTGGTGGTGGCCTTCTTGGCAGCGGTCACTGTCGTGGCGGTCGCTGTCGAGGCGGACGCGACGGTGCCGCCTAACAGGGCCGCGGCGGCCAACGCCGTCGTGGAGACCGACGCGAGAAGTCTTCTTCCGGTGCGAGGAGGGTTCACACTGATCCCTTAGTCCGCGTGTGTGGGTTTGTCTGCGGCGCCGGAGCTTGGCGCAGCGATATGGACGGTACTGCTGATTTGACCGGTAAAACAAGCAGAGTCGAAAGATCTTTGCCTGCTCATGGCATCGGCGGCTTGACGCGGCGTGCTCGCGTATCTAGCTTTCGGCTACTGACCGGTGGACGGTGGACCTGGGGGATGGCGATGGCAACGATGCAGGACGTCGCCCGGCGCGCCGGGGTGACCAAGCAGACCGTCTCCAACGTGGTGACCGGCCGCGTGCGGGTGAGCGAGGAGACCGGGGCGCGGGTGCGCGCGGCGATCGAAGAGCTCGGATACACCCCGAACCTGGTGGCCCGCTCGCTGGTCACCGGAACGACGATGACGGTAGGCCTGCTCGTACCCACTGTCGCAGGCTCCTTCTACGCGGAGCTGATCGAGGAGGTCGAGGAGAATCTCGAGCAGCACGGGTACCACATGCTGCTGTGCACGACGCGGCTCGACGGTGAGCGCGCGCGTCGGCACCTGGCCGGACTCTCCAGCCGGAACGTCGACGCCCTGCTGATCGCGGGGGACAGGGACCTGATCGACCACCTGCCGTTGCTCGCGGACGCCGGATTCCCGGTCGTTCTCTGTGCGTGGGAGACCGAAGCTCCGGACCGGTTCCCGGTAGTCACCATCGACTATGAGCTTGCGGGATATCTGGCTGGGAGGCATCTGCGCGAACTCGGGCACACGAAGGTCGCCGTCCTCGCCAGCTCCGAGCACGGAGTTCGCATCGCCGGCTTTGCCCGTGCGTTCGCGAAAGACGGGATCGCGCTCGCCGACGACGCGGTCTTCACGGCCGCGGAGCCGACCCCGCGCGGAGGATTCGAGGCGGCAACTGCGGCGTTGTCCGCGAATCCGGAGATCACCGCGCTGTTCGCGACCCACGACGTTCTCGCGCTAGGCGCCATCGAGGCCGCGCGGGCCGCAGGGCGGGCCGTGCCGGGTGACCTGTCACTCGTCGGCCACGACGACAACCTCGACGTGCGCCACACCTGGCCGCCACTCACCTCCGTCGCCATCCCCAAGCGCGAGATGGCTCGCCAGGCGATCCGCCTGCTGTTGCGATCGATATCCGATCCGGCGACGGTCGTGAACTCGGTCCAGCTCTTGCGCCCAGAGCTCGTCGTGCGCGCGAGCACGGCAGAAGCCGCAGCCACAGACGCACGCGCAAGCGGGTGACCGCGTATTACACGAAGTCGGAGTTGTCCTCGGCGACCGGGCCGACCGGCTCGACCGGCCGGACATCCGCACTGAGCGGCGCCGGCTCCGGGTCGTCGAGTTTCTCCTCGAGGCACTTCCGCGCGCCGGCCTCGTTCTCGGAGAAGGGCCCGTAGAGTCCGGGCGGCCCCTTCACGTACCACTTGATGGAGGTCGAGGGCGTGTTCACGGTGGCGTTGAAGTCTCCCTCGCGGATCAGGCTCCATCTGCCGTCACCGTCGAGGGTTGACCAGGACGTGAGCGTTTCCATGATCCGACCGTAGGTCGATGCGGCGTGCGCGACGACAGTGCGGCGTCATTCGGGTGACGACGGTCTCGAATCAGTGGACGTGTTGCTGCCAGTCGCTCGGCAGCCTTTCCGCTGGTCCGGGCACCGTCTGCGATTCCGGATGATGCACCGGCGGCGCCAATTTCGGGCCCTCGAGCATTTCATCAGTGCGGTAATCCCAGAACCAGTCCTCGCCCGGTTCGAAACTCTGCATATACGGATGACCGGTCTCGGCGAAGTGCCGGGAGGCGTGCTGCTCCGGGGAGCTGTCGCAGCAGCCGACGTGCCCGCACTGGGCGCAGCGGCGGAGATGCACCCACCAGCCCTGCGCCGCCTCGCATTCCACACAGCCGGGCCCGCTGGGCTGCACTGTCGGGTCGATTCCCTCGATGGCCTTCGACATCATGGTCCTTCCGTGCGTTGCCCGGTCTCCGTCTATACGTCTAGCGAACACCCGCAGACGCCCGGCCGCGCGCCGATGGCCGCCGACCGGGTTGCCGCAGAAAGGTCGGCGCAGCAGTCGGCGCGGCGTCGGCCGTTACTTTCGGCCGGGCAGGCCGAGTTCGCGGGCGAGTGCTTCGTTGACCCAGGAGTCGGTGGCGGCCCGGCTGACGAGGCCTGGATGCACGGTCATGCGCACGGCCAGGCCGTCGATGAGCGCGGTCAGCCGCTCGGCGGAGGACCTCGGGTCCGGGCAGGTGAACTCGCCTGCGGTGACGCCGTTCTCGATCACGTCGACCAGGGCTGCCCGCCATTGCCGATCCAGGTCGGCCGCCACGTTGCGGAGGGTCGGTTCCCTGAGGGACACGGCCCAGCCCTCGATCAACAGCCGCCAGCCCTTCGCCTTCCCTGTCGGGGAGTACCAGCGGATGACGGCGCGGATGCGCCGTTCGGCGCTGGCCGGGCGCGCGACGAGGAGCTTCAGGTGATCCAGGTCCGCTTCGGCGGCGTAGGTGAACGCCGCAGCGACCAGGTTCTCTTTGGACTCGAAGTGGTAGATGACGAGGGCGTTGCTCACGCCCAGGGCCGAGGCGACGTCGGACAGCCGCAGTTCCGCGACTCCGCGCAGTTCGATCTGCTCGACCGCGGCGCGCAGGATGTCGGCCTGCCGTTCCTCGGCGTTCAACCTGGTTCTCGGCACAGCGCACAACTCTACCGGGGCGTAACCCTTGACAAGCCGTTCGGCCAGCTCAGTCAGGGCAAGATCCACTTCTGGTCGGACGCGCCGTTGCAGTCGTAGATGGCCAGTTGGGTACCCGAGCCGCCGTTTCCGTTGTCCGCAAGACACTTGCCGGATTGCGGGTTGACCAGATCGCCGCTCGGTTGCGCCACCCAGTCCTGGGCACCAGTGCCGTTGCAGGTGTACAGGCCGACGACGGTTCCATTCGCAGTATCGCCGCCGTTGACGTCCATGCACATGCCGAAGACCTGCAGCGTGCCGTTCGACCCCACCGTCCACTGCTGTGCGCTGGTGTTGTTGCACATGTAGACCTGGATCGGGTTGTAGTTGGCGGTCAACGCGCCCCGGTCATCCAAGCACAGGCCCTGATAACCAGTGACTTGTCCGACCGGCGCGGTGGTCGAACCAATGGCCGTAGTCGTGGTGTTGGAGGTTCCGGCGCTCGTGGTCACCGAGACCGTGGCGGCGGTGCCGGGAGTCACGGCCCACTGGCCGTTCGTTCCGGATGGCTCGGGGACGGTGAAGGTGACGGCGTCGTCGCTCCAGCTGTCAATGGTGAAGGTGGCGGCATCGCCGGGTGCGCCCCAGTTCGTGCCGTTATCGCTGAAGTTCAGGTGACTGCTGCCCTGGCTCGCGCCGAAGCCGCTGCCGGTGACCGTGACCTGCTGACCCGCCGCCGCGCTGGACGGCGAGGCGAAGGTGATCACCGGGGTGCTCGGCTCGGACCGCTGCACGGGGGATCCGCCGACCTGGGTGACCGTGACGCTCGCGTTGCTCGCCACGGCGCCGAGCGGGACCTGGAGGGTGTCGGTGGCCGCGCTATAAGTCCACTGCGAGGCCGCGATCGTCTGCCCATTGATTTGCACGGAGGTGGGCTGCGACTCGTCGACCAAATCAAGAGTGTAGGCGCGGCTATTGGGCTCACCGGGGTACGAGCCGACGGCCGGCGAGATGGTCACCGTCGAGGTGCCCGCGGACGCGTTCTCGGTGTAGCTGATCGGCGTCTGCGCCGACTGGCCGGACTGGTAGCCCAGGCCGGTCCCGGCGTCGTTATAGAGCGAGTAGCTGCCGTTCGCTCCGGCATGCACCTGCAGCGTGATCGGTGCGGTGCCGGCGGTCTGTGCCTGGCCCGTGGAGGGCTGCAGCGGGATGATGCCGCCTTCCTTGACGAACACCGGCATCCGGCTGGTCGGCACGTTAATAGTCTGCGTTCCGGGACCGGTGAAGGTGGCGCCGGTGAAGTAGTCCTGCCAGGTACCCGGCGGGAACCAGACCTGTGTGGCGACGCTGGCGCCGGGCTGGGTGACCGGGGCGACCAGTACGTCGGACCCCAACGTGTACTCGGTCGGATTCGTATATGCCGCAGCCTGGCCGGGGTAGTTCAGGTACAGCGCCTGAGCCATCGGGATCCCGGTGCTGCCCGCCTGGTACGCCAGCGTGTAGAGGTAGGGCACGAGCTGCTCACGCAGCTGCATGAACTGGTCGCCGACGGCCTGGGTGGCGGCGTCGTATTCCCAGGGCAGGCGCGGGTTCTGTCCCCAGTCCACCCCGTCCGAGTGCTCACGCATGATCGGCTGGAACGTGCCGAGTTGTAGCCATCGCAGGTACAGGTCGTCGGGCACGTTGGCAGTGTTTTCGGTGCCAAGGAAGCTGCCGATGTCGTCGCTGACGTATGGCTCGCCGATGCTGCCCTCGTCCTGAGCCAACTGCGCCTCGCTAGCGAGGGTGTTCCAGGTGCCCCGGGTGTCGCCGGTGAACGCGATGGCCGAGCGGTGGTCGGCCCAAGGACCCGAGAGGTACGCTCCAGCCTGCGAGGCCTGGTTCGACGCGCCGACACGGGCCAGGTCGAAGCCGCGCTCGCCGTCGTTGACCATCTGCTGAGCGGTCAGGTAGTTGATCCAGGCGTCGGGGGTGACACCGGACTGCGAGAACACGCCACTGTTGTCGCAGCACCAGTCGAGCCAGGTCATGGCGACGGAGTTCTGGGTGGGATCGGCGGTGGCGAAGTACGACTCGGCCTGCGCCACGTTGGCCCAGTCCCACACCGCGCAGGGGCCGCCGTTACTGCAACTGGACTCGGTGGCCAGCGAGTTGCCCGCGATGTCCTGAGCCTGGGTATAGAGCGGGTCGTTGGTCGCGATGGCCGGATGGACGTTGAGGGCGACGTCAATACCCTGTGACGTGGCCCAGTCGGTGAACGCGCTGGAATCCGGGAAGAGCGAGGAGCTCCACTCCCACCCGTTCCACGTATTCGGGCTCTTCCAGTCCGTGTCGACCGACAGGTCGTCGAGGGAGACGCCGTTGGTCTCGAACTGCGGCAGGATCGTGCCCTGGTAATCCGCGGTCGAATAGGGCTGATACCGAGAGAACCAGTTGCCGAACACCGACTCGTCGGGCAGCGTCGCGGGCCCGGTCAGCTTCGCCAGGTCGGACAGCGCTCCGGTGAAGTCCTGCCCGTAACCGAACAGGTATCCGTCCTGGATGTCGCCGGCCGGACGATTGGCCAGCCAGCCGTCCGAGGTCCACGCCGCGGTCTGCGAGTCGTCGAGCAGGTACCAGCCGGACTTGTCGAGCAGCCCGGCGGCCATGCTCGGAATGTTGGCCGTGCAGGTGTCGCCGGACTGGCCGCTCGCGCATGCAGGCGAGGCCGAGTACGAGCCGTTGACCGAGTCGTAGGAGCGGATGTACCCGCCGAGCGGATTCGCCGGCAGAAACGGCACGGGACTCGCGCCGACCGCGGTGACTGCGATGTCGTCGATATTGACGTTGCAGTCGTCGCTGCTCTCACAGTCCATTGCGACGGTATTGGTGCCCGCAGTCAGGGTCACCGGCACAGTGACGGTCGACCAGGCGTCCCAACTCGCAGTCGCCGGAAGCGTGACCTGCGTGGTGACGCCGTCGACCACAAGGCTTTCGGTGCGCGGAGCGGGCCCGCCGAGGGTGCCGACGTAGTTGGAGTAACGAATGGTCACGTCCGCGGAGCCGGCGGAGGCGCCGAGCACCTGCCAAGACGCGTCAGCCCCGGTAGCGGTCAACCCGGCGACAAACCCAGCCGGACTGAGGTAGTTGAGATGATTGCCCGCGATCGAAGCCGC
>Ga0073928_10007881_pt1 | contig 13594 bp, 16 predicted proteins | sample PaiPotPPA55metaG_FD_76969 | JGI IMG/M metagenome (GOLD analysis project Ga0073928, IMG submission 76969) | Iron sulfur acid spring bacterial and archeal communities from Banff, Canada, to study Microbial Dark Matter (Phase II) - Paint Pots PPA... ...
CCCTTTCTTTGGAACTTCCCGGAATTGCGTACCGGTAGCGGGGACGAAGACTTGATTTCCACCTAAAAAAGTAAAGCTCAAATTTCCCCCGTCGAAACGGCCCCACGCTAATCCCACGAGGCGTTCTACAAAGTAAATCATCTGCATGCGCGGGGAGTCCGGCCGGTACCAACCCGAGTACGCGCCAGCATCAGGAGACAGTGCCGCGACCGGTGGCAATGTTGGTTTCTGGAGCCCGCGCGTGACGTACGCGCGGATAGTCTTGCCGATTTTTTCAAATGCGTCGACGTTCCCGGAGTTAAGGCTGAAGAAGTAACCCACTCCATAGTCAGGCATGTACGCCATTTCCGTCACGCCGCCTTCGACTCCTCCGTTGTGTCCGTGGTAAGGGAACCCTTCGTGGATGCTCCAGTAGTTGCTCAATCCATATCCAGTTTTCAAACCTTCTTGCGAGGCCCAAGTGCGCGTCGGTATTTCCATGCGATCGATCGAACTCGCCGGAATCACTTCCACTCCGTTTACATTGCCGCGGTTGAGGTAGAAGCGCACGTACGCCGCCATGTCATTGGCCGAAGCGTTTATCGAGCCGGCCGGCCGAAAGAGGATGTTCCAGTAAGGAAAGGGAGTCTTTCCGTCGGAATGGTAGAGAGCGGTAAGCAGGTGAGCAGCGGGTTGAAAATAGGTTGCCGTGGTCATGCCGATGGGCTGGAAAAAGTTCTGGGTGACGTAATCTTCAAAACGGTCGCCGCTAATTTTTTCGACGATGTAGGCAGCCACGGCCGGACCAGAGTTGCAGTAAGCCATGCGCGTCCCAGGCCGCCAGCGTGAAATGCGAGAGTGGTGGTCGTAATCTAGCCCTTCGCGCAGACCCATTCCGGGAGCATCCTTTGCGTACTCGCGGAAGTGCATGTCGTCCCAGCCGGTTGTGTGTTCTAGGAGGTCAACGACGCGCACAGGGTCACTCGCTTCCCAGGGATTATCAAACCACACCTCGGGAGCGAGTTTGTGCACGGGGTCTTCCAATGAAAGCTTGCCAGCATTGGCTAGCTTGAGGATGGAAAGCGATGCGAAGGCATTGGAGGTTGAACCGATGCGGAACAAAGTGTCCTTGCTCGTAGCGCGATCGACCGCGACATCGGCTTTGCCAAGACCTGCAATCCACTTGGGACCGTCGCGGTGTACGATTGCGACCGACATGCCCGGTGTATTCGCGTCCCTGAGGATTTTCTCCAGTTGTTGCTGGAGTTCCGCAATTGACTGCGCGGGCTGTGGAGTCTCCTCTTTCTTGTTCTGGGCGCAACCGGCAATTGCGAGCAGGCAGAAAAGAAGGAGGCGAGTGATGGATTTCACGGTTTGCATTTTGCTCTGGGAAGGAGTAGCTGCGCAAATAGAAAAACCTCGCGGAAGGCTCAGGAAATGGCTCCCTAGCTTTCTTTGGCGCTAGGTCCTGGCGTCGAACGCGTTGGCGATGAGTGGCGGAGACCCGTAAAATCTTCGTGTAAAAGAGGGGGTCGTTGCCCGACGAGCCGAAAAAGGACTGAGACAAGAATGGAACTCTCTTGCGGAGGCGAAGAAGACAGATGCTGAAGATACTCGTGGGCATTATTTTAATTAGCATGTTTAATTTGCTTGCCGCAGAAGCTGTAACCACTGATCGCAATGTGCTACTCCGCCGTTATCGTGAAGGGGAGAAGTTGACCTATCATATGAATGGTATTAATGAAGGCTGGCATTATGAGATTCAAGCTGACGGAGTTGTCAAAAGAGATTCAACCGCTGGTTATTTCGAGGAATATCGCTGGTCAAATCTGATAAGTGACAATCAGAAAGTTTCGCTTTCTCCTGCAAGCGTGGATTTTCGCCAACAAGTTACGCTAGATCCTAATCATACGTTAGTATTCCCGAACCTCAGCGGCATTGACCCTAGGCTAATCGGGCCAACCACCGACTTCATGACTTTCTACGCCGATTTATGGTTAGCCGTAAAGACTGGCAAGCTGGCCGATGCTGGAGACCATTTCTACGTCAAACGGGGCACCCCGAACTCGTGGGCGGACGGCAATAATGTACTGATTGGTGAAGACTCGATCGATTTCGATCTCAACCTCAAGGAAGTCAACCGATCCGAGAACACCGCCACCATTCTGGTATGTCACCTGCCACCTGAAAAGCCCGAGGTTAAGCTCCCGGCGAATTGGATGGCCAAACCCGTATCTGATGCTGCAAACAATTTTGTTCAAGTGCAGAGAAACAAGGACGGAAAGTACGTGGCTTCGGTGGGCAAGGAAACGTTCGGTGTTGAAATAAAACTGAGCCTCCTCGACGGAAAGATATTATCAGGTCACATGGACAATACTGTGGAAACGATTGAGCGGGAATGCGCGGACGCTGAGCTTGCCGTGTGTGGTGAGCCCACACCTCACTTAATCAAAAGGCAAATCGAGATTTCTCTGGCATCGACGTTGGCACTACACAACCCCGTTCGGTAGACCTTAGCATGGGGAGCACGAACTTCCGGATAGCGAAACCCGCTCGGCGATTCTGACAAGGGATTGTCGTCGTGGAACAAAAAGGAGATTAGCTATGAGGCGAGCGGAATTATGCTTGCGGGTCGTGGGCGTGGCGGTGCTGGTTTTTGGGTTGCTCGCAGCATTTCACTTGCAGGGCCGAGCACAAGAAAAGGAGAGCGCCATGGAACATGCTGTGCAACACCGTCGGGGATATCCGACCGTTTATCGGACGATACAGATCGATGGGCTCTCCATCTTTTACAGGGAGGCCGGCCCGAAAGACGCGCCGACACTTGTCCTGCTGCACGGACTTCCGTCTTCATCGCGGATGTTTGAGCCGCTCTTCGCGCGGCTTTCCAATGGCTATCACATGGTGGCGCCGGATTACCCGGGATTCGGGCACAGCGACTGGCCGGACCCGAAAAAATTCGCGTACACCTTCGACCATATCGCAGAGATCATGAATCACTTCACCGAAGCGCTCGGACTTTCGCACTACACTCTGTACATGCAGGATTACGGCGGGCCCGTTGGTTTTCGTATGGTGTTGACGCATCCGGAGCGGGTGGAGGCTCTCATCGTTCAGGACGCTGTGGCGCACAACGAAGGGCTGGGAGCAAATTGGAAAACACGACGGGCGTTTTGGGCCGATCGCGCTCCCAACGAAAGCGCGCTGCGCACCAATCTCCTATCGCTGGCGACGACGCGGACGCGCCATGTCGGCGACGATCCCGACGTGGAACGTTATAACCCCGACCTGTGGACGGATGAATTTTACTTTCTCAACCAGCCCGGACAGGCCGAGATTCAAAGCGATCTTTTCTACGACTACCGCACGAACGTCGAGAATTATCCCAAGTGGCAAGCTTGGATGCGCGAGAAGCAACCACGTCTGCTCGTGATATGGGGTAAGTATGAGTTCTCGTTCGACCCGTCGGAACCGGAATCGTATCGCCGCGACGTGCCGAAGGCCGAAGTGCACATCGTCGATGGAGGCCATTTCGCGCTCGATACCGCAGCGCATCAGATCTCGCTGATCGTCCGGGACTTCATGAAGTAGCGGTGTGCGGCTGTTTTCCGCCCCTTACGGGCTGGGGCTACGAGCGCGCTGCGAAAGACGGACCGATATAGACGAAGATGATTCCGGTTGTTCCGAATGCTTTGCAGATGCGGGGGATTCTTCGAGATCCCTCGGTGGCACCATTGGTGACGGGTGTGCCATTTGCGCAGTACTTGCCCTTGAAATCAAACGAACCGCGCCGCGCTAGATCCTTCCCCCTCGACCACCGGTAGGTTTGTAGCAATAGTTGGGCTGGTCAACCCTCGTTCCGGACAACCGTTAAGCTCCGACAGAGAGGCGGAATCGGGTGGCGCTTTGTGGCGCTATTTCTTTGGGCGCGACTCGGGCGGCACCAAGGCTGCCACACGGTAGTAAACGGTCAGCTGGCCGTAGATTTCTCCTGAATGCTCGACGAAACCATAAGCGAAATCGCTGATGCGGGTCTGCTCATTTTCGAAAGGGTCCACCACCATGTCGGACATGCCCTTATCGCCTTTCGCTTTGATCGCCGCGGCCCCGTCCGCAAATGACTTCTTCACATATGCGACCACGTCGGCTTTGGTTTTGAACCGGTCAGTTTTGGGATCAGCCATCTCGGGCATCTTCTCGCCCCGGACTGCAGTAATGAAAAACTCGTTCGCGTGAGCGGCGTGGATCAGTCGCTGGGCGAAAGTACCTACCGTAGGAACCGGCTTGAGATCATACTTGTCCTCCGGGAAGTCTTCCGCCATGGCGATTAGTTTGCGTCCGATGTCGTTCCACTGTTCGAGCACGGCTTCAGACGGGCTCGGCGCCGGCTTTGGCGCAGCGCCCTTCGTCGGCATGTCCTGCGAGCGCGCTGGTGTGACCAAGATGCAGCCAGCCAAGATCACTGCTACAAGCAAACGTATGCTACTCATTTTCATCGAGCTCATCTTTAGCGGCTTCATCGGCAATTCCTCCGGTCAGTAGCCCTCGCGCATATTACAGGAATTCGGCTGAGACGAAAAGAATCGTTTCGATGCGTCGATGCGTGGGTCGCTTTCGAGGGTGAAGGCAAAGTGCTGCGCACGATAAAAAGCAGATCCTCGAACATCAAGAGCTAGTGTTGGTTGCAGGTTTGTGGCACGCGCATCATGTCGATGACGAATCGTTTTGCGGCGACAAAGACGCTTGGTTGCGTTGACTTGCGTTGGAGCGCAACCTAAGATGTGCGACACATGGCGGACTCCTCTTCGTTTACTGGGCAGATCATCTCGCATTACCGCATCGTGGAAAAGCTGGGCGGCGGCGGTATGGGTGTGGTTTATAAGGCTGAGGACATCAAGCTGCGGCGTTTTGTCGCGTTGAAGTTTCTTCCGGAAGATTTGGCTAAGGACAAGCTGGCGCTCGAGCGATTCGAGCGTGAAGCACAGTCCGCCTCGGCGTTGAACCATCCCAACATTTGCACGATTTACGAAATAGATGAATTCGAGGGGCGGCGGTTCATCGCCATGGAATTTCTGGATGGGCAGACTCTGAAGCACAAGATCGGCGGACGTCCGCTGGATATAGACACGCTGCTGGACTGGAGCACGCAGATTGCGGAGGGGCTCGACGCCGCACACGCCGCTGGAATTATCCATCGAGACATCAAGCCCGCTAATTTATTCATTACCGCTCGCGGCCACGCGAAGATTCTGGATTTCGGCCTCGCGAAGCTGGCGCCTACTCACGAAAAAGTGGCGGAAGGCGCGACGATGTCCGGGAGGCCTGCGGGTCCTGATGAGTTGTTGACGAGCCCGGGCACTTCGGTGGGCACAGTCACTTACATGTCGCCGGAGCAGGTGCGGGGAATCGATCTGGACAAGCGCACCGACCTGTTTTCGCTGGGGGCGGTGCTGTACGAAATGGGGACCGGCGCGATGGCGTTCTCCGGAGCAACCGGTGGCGTGATTTTCGAGGCTATTTTAAACCGCACGCCGGTTCCTCCGCAGCGTTTAAATCCGGCGTTGCCGGCTGGATTCGAGCATGTGGTTAACAAAGCGCTCGAAAAAGATCGCAAGATGCGTTACCAGTCGGCCGCGGACATGGGCGCCGACCTGCGCCGGCTGAAAAGGGAAACGGAGTCCTCGAAAACGCTGGTGCCGCCAGAATTTCCTGAGTCATCGAGGTCGGTCCCGGCGCAAGCTGCGACGAAATCGAACCGCTGGGGAATTTATGCGGGCGGCGCTGCGCTGGTGGTGCTGCTCGCGATCGGCGCGTTTTGGTATATGAAGCGATCTGCGTCGCATGCGGCGGTGGTCGCGACTAGACCGTCTGTGGCCGTTCTCCCACTGCAAAATCTGAGCACGGATGCCGACAGCATTTATTTCAGCGACGGAATGACGGACGAAATCACCACCAAGCTTTCGAAGATTCAGGGAATTGACGTGGCGCCCCGTTCCAGCGCCGCCGCGGTGAAAAGCGCGGATCAGAATGCGGGGGAATTGGGACGTCAGTTGGGCGTGCGCTACCTGCTGGAAGGCACGGTGCGCAAGTCCGGCGACCAGGTGCGCATCAACGTGCATTTGATCGACTCGACCACGGGATTTCAAGTTTGGGCCGACGATTTCGTTGGCGAGATAAAAGACGTTTTTTCGCTGCAGGAGCAAACAGCGCTGAAAATTGCGCAGGCGTTGAACCTGAACCTGAGTCCCCAGGAGAAAAAGGCTATCGAGCAGCGGTACACGCAAAATCCACAGGCGTACGAAGCCTTTCTCGCGGGACGCGGCATGCTGGAGGTGGAAACGCCTGCAAGATTTGAGGCGGCACGCAAGAATTTTGAGCAAGCGCTGAAATTTGATCCCAACTATGCGCCCGCGCTGGCCGGTCTTTCGCACGTGGAAAGTCTTTACTATCGCGATATGGACAGCGACCCGTCTCACCTGAAGCTCGCTGAGGAATATTCGCGGCGGGCGATTGCGATCGATCCGAGTCTGGCAGAAGCTCATGTAGCGTTAGGTCAGACGTATGCCTTGCGATATGACTACACTGCAGGGGTGCACGAATTGCGGGAGGCCACGCGATTGGAACCGGACAACTCGCTTGCCTGGGATTTGCTGGCGTGGACGCTGACATACGAGCATCCTCCCGAGGCGCTAGAAGCGGAGAAGGCCGCGCGCGAAGCAATTCGACTGGAGCCTTCTTCCTCGGCGGCGCATTACCACTTGGGCCGCGCGTTTCTGTTTCAAGGCCGCTACCAGGAAGCAGAGGTCGCTTTCCATCGCGCCGGAGAGATCGGGGACAAGACCTATGAGAACCTCGGCTTGGCGCAACTCTCGCTGGCGGAAGGGAATTGGGATCAGGCCGTCAGTTACGTGTCAAAGGCGAAGACCGGTCCGAAAACCGCGATGGATCATTACTGGTTGAGCGCGGCTTATGCCGGAAAGGGCAATAGAGAGAAAGCGCTGGCGTCGTTGCAGGCATCACTCAAGCTGGGATACGGCGATTTCGTCACGCTCGACACGAGCCCGTATTTCGCGTCGTTGCGCGACGATCCGCGTTATAAGCAGCTCATCCAGCAGTACCGCAAGAGGTAGTAGCTCGTTTTCGTTCTTTGGTCTCGCGCGAATCGGTATTTCGCAAAAACAGAGCGCAGATTGTTCGGGACTTTTGTACTTGGATGGAAGTGAGGGTAGCCGCCTGCACGCTATAATCAAGATGCGGCGATAGTGAGTTGTCAGCAAGCTATCGCCGCAGCCAAGTTGATCACGGCGCTTCAGAAGCGGAACGTGAGCCCCACGTATGGCTCAGCCATTTGCGTGGTGGCATTTGTGAACTGGCTGACGATGGTGAAATCGGGAGCCTTGTAAACTAGGCCGCGGAATCCAGCTTGCACGGAGAACCGACCATTCAGCTTGTAAGAGACTCCTGCGCCAAGAAGAAATGTAGGACGAGGCTGGGAAAACCCTCCTGCATTTGAGCCTGAAAATATGGGAGCGGAGAACAATAGCGCGCCGGTTCCGGCTTCTACGAATGGATGAAAACGAGACTCGCTCGGAATTCCGAATGTGAATTGGTATGCAACGGTAGCTTCGTTCACGGCGGCTTGCGTGGTGGCCAGGGAACTATAGTATTGAGTGAACTGCGTGTGGGCGTAATTCACTTCGATTGCACTCCAGCGATTGAAGTGATAGCGATAATTCACCAGGACTCCGCCGGAGTAGGACGCGGCGTCCGTGAGCCCCAACCCCGACGCTTGCTTCTGAAAATTTCCAGTGAAGTTCGCCGACACTTCGGAATTGCCCTGCTGCGCGAGAGCTGGCAATGAAAACAGCGCCAACGTCGCGATAAGCACACCTAGTTTTACTCTCATTTCTAATTGCCTCCCGTGGTAGCGGACTCTTTGCGCGCCGCAGGCACACCCGTGGCGTTGCGAAAAATCCGCGCTTCCATTTTTTCCTGCGGCTTACGTCCAATGCGTATCGGAGTTTCCCGTTAGCAGCGGCCTGAGACGCGGGCGAACTTGTAGAGAAAGTCCGTCCTCCAGGGCCGCGAGGATAGAAATCCGCGGCCCTCGCAATTTCTCTTACCCGCGGTTAGACGGAAGTGTTCTTGGAGGGGTTGCACCAAATGGCGAAAGCTAAAAAAATATACTTAGAAGTTTGTGGAACTTTTTGCGATACGAACTTCTTAGCAACCAGACGGGCAGGAAGCTCTAGCTTTAATAATGATGGGCGCGCCGAGGCCGCTAGCATTTCGCCATTCGAAAACGTAATAGAGCCTACGTGCCGTGCCCCAAAAATAAATTCCCGCGGAACATAAAGCAGCCGCGCCATCGCTAGTAGCAAGCGCCCGTGCCAAGCATTCATGGCGGGCGCAGCATGCTGCTCTCCTACGACCTGGCGACGCAGGGTGCGTTGGCGTGTATTCGACCTTTACGATACCTACGAAGGCACAGAACAGGCTGGAACGCTTGTGAATACCGCAAAGAATTGTTAGGTTTGGGCGTGACCATCGTTCCACCAACCGACTTGCGGCCGCAGAATCGCCGACGCAGCAAGCGTGTGCTTGCGCGAGTCCCGGTGGTCGTGCGGCTGCGGGACGCGGGCAAGCAATCATTGGCGGAAAAGGCGGAAGCAATCGTTGTGAACGATCACGGAGCGCTAATCCTGCTGGCCGCTACCGTGAAGGTGAACCAGATCGTTCGAGTGGAGAACCCCCATATTGGTGAAGAATTGCTGTGCCGCGTAACAAGCGTGGGCGCGAGTTTTATGGGCAAGACCCAGATCGGCATCGAGTTTATTGTGCCCACCCCCGGGTTTTGGAAGGCGGCGGCCAAGCCCAAAGAAGCGGAATCGGCCCGCAAAGGAGACAAGGAATCGCGCAGCCCTGTGAAAGCGGGATCAGGCATCACCGCGAAGAAATAATTTGCTCTGACTTTCCCTCCGTTTAGATTCATTTTATCTGGAAAATCCTTGCGTTATTGACGCCCACAGAGTAAATACACGCTCGCATGGCTACCGACGGTTCGATCGGTGCGCGCACGTTGACGCTTGAGATGTACGCCTGGGAGGACGCCACGGTTGTCGGCTGCACCGGGCGTCTGACCACGGAGACCGCTGTGCACCTGAAAACGGAAGTGAAGGCGCTGATCCTGTGCAAACGCCGGGTAATTCTGGACCTCACCGATCTCGCGCACATGGACAGCTCCGGACTTGGCGCGTTAGTGGCGCTTTATATTTCGGCGAAGGGCGCGAAGTGCCAGCTTCAATTGGTAAACTTAAGCCCGCGCATTCGCGAACTCCTCAGTTTGACGAATGTTCTCTCCGTGTTTGAAGATTACGGCCGTTGCGGCACGCGTTTGCCGTAATTTCTCGCCGGCCGCCGATTATCCGCCCTCGTACCTTTTAGAGTACGGTTTGCACGAAACAGTTCGCACCGCCGAAAGATCGAAGTATTGTTTAAGCGATGAAAAAACTGAAGCTTCTGGTGTCTCTTCCCACGGAGGACAACGATTTCCAGTTGGAGCAGGCTCTTGCCGCGCAGCGAACTGGCGCAAAACTTGGGATCGACGTAAGCGTGATCTACTCCGATAACGACAGCGTAAATCAGAGCACGCATATTTTGAAAGCGATCCAATCTCCGGCGGGGTCACGCCCGGACGGAATTGTTTTGGAGCCGGTGCGGGGAAGCGCGCTGCCTCAAGTGGCGCTGGTAGCTTGCGACGCTGGAATGGCCTGGGCGGTCTTGAATCGCGCGCCGAGCTACATTTCAGAACTCAGACGCAAAACGAAAGTGCCGGTCTTCGCAGTAAGCTCCAGCCATGGGGAAATCGGGCGCATCCAGGGAAAACAATTCGCCACGCTGCTGCCAGAAGGCGGATCGGTTTTGTACATCGAAGGGCCTTCGTACAGCACGTCGGCGCAGGAACGCACCGCCGGGATGATGGAAACAAAGCCCAAGAATATTCAAATAACAACACTGAAAGGGCAGTGGACGGCGGAGAGCGCCGAGCGCGCCGTGAGTTCTTGGCTAAGACTGAGCACTTCGCAGAAAGTGCCGGTGGATCTGGTTGGCGCGCAGGATGATTCCATGGCCATGGGCGCGCGCGCCGCATTTGAAAAAATAAAAAATGAGGAAGAGCGCAATCGTTGGTTGGGTTTGCCGTTCACTGGTTGCGATGGCGTGCCGAAGACGGGCCAGAAGTGGCTTCGCGACGGACTGCTGGCGGCAACGATCTTTATACCTCCGCTCGCGGGGAAGGCCGTCGACATTTTGGCGAACGCGATGAGCACCGGGAAACAGCCGCTGGAACACACGCTGACCGCGTCGACGTCACTTCCGCCGCTGAACGAGCTGAGGCCGCGGAGATGGTAGAGCCCCTTTCCCCGTAGCGCCCGCCGTCAGGCAGACAATACAACGGCAAAGCCGAAACCGAACACTACCCACAGATACTTTCGCGGTGACGACACATACGCAAAGTTGAGCGTTGGAATTGCTGAGTCCACACACTATTATGGACTGATGAACGTAATTCTATCGGTATCTGCGATTCGGGACCTGGAGCAAAAAACAAAAATGGCAATCGCGGCTGTTATCTTCGCGATCTGCCTTACGATTTCTGCATTCATCGATGTCCGATACATAGCGGACGGCAGCGGAGTCACGCTCTATTGGAAGGGAAGCGAGGCATACATCTTCACTTCCCAAACCCATACTGGCTATCACATCAGTTATTTGGACCTTCCGGTTGTGATCCTCTTGCAGTTCTACTGGGTGCCTGCGCCATCGGACGAACGCGAATGCCCCTTGGCGATCCACGTTACGCCGACCGACGTTGAGCGCCAAGGAGGCACCTGCGGTGGCCAGGAAGTGCGAGGCAATATGGTGACGCCCTATGACAACCATTTCTACGCGCTTTGCCAAAGCGCACTTCTTTGCAAATGGACTATCGACGGTTACGTGATCGCCACGCCGGATGAAACGCGGCGCCTCGACCCCGGCAGTCTGCCGGCCCTAGCGCGCGAGGACGGCCAAGTGATCAGCGGATGGACCTTGCACTATTCGCCATATGCAGGCAGTCGCTATGAGATTCCACTCAGCGATGGCTCTGTAATTTCCGTCATCAATCGCCAAAAAAGGGCGCACTCCTTTCCATTGATCGCGGTAGCGCTCGTGCGCCCCGGTCAAAAACCGCAAAGTCTCTATTACGCGGACGGGACTCCTCACAAATCCAGCGAACAGGAATACATAGACACCTTTCCAAACCACTAATTGTTTTCAGCGTAACGAAACGCTCGCCTTGCCATTCTACCGGAGGTGTACCTTCACCTAACATGTCTACTAAAGAACAACGCGAAGGCATCGAACTGCTGCAAGGCACTCTCGATCTGGATTCTACGCACCCTATTGTATGGTCCTGTCCACGGCCACGCCATCGCCAAAGCCATCCAATTTAACTCCGCCGAAGTGTTGCAGGTCAAACAAGGATCGCTCTATCCCGCGCCGCACCACCTCATAAAACGCCAATGGATTTCATTCGAAGAAGGAGCCCCGGAAAATAATCGCCGCGCCAAATTTTGCAAGCTGACGGCGAAAGGCCGCCGGCAACTTGCAGTCGAGACCAGCAAATGGGAAAAGCTGGCGAGGGCGGATCATGAAGCTTCGCGAACAATGGTTCTACAACCAGATGGGCAGAAGCCGTCAGCGTATTGGGCGCGAAAATATTGAGAGTAAGCGCACTTCAACTGACATGCTTCCGATCAAAGCTCCGGGCAGAAAACTGTCCTTGGCACGCAATCAATTTCGCACGCAGCTGGTCCTGCCGTCGCGGTCCGTGTAAAGGTGCTCGCCATCCGGACAGGGTGCGGACCGTGGATGGTCTCGCTCTGCATCCCGGTTCTGATCTACCGGCCGGTTCTGATCTCGCTCGCGCTCCCGGTCTTTGTCCCGATCCCGATCGCGGTTCGCGTCCCGGCGCGCGTCGTCAGATTGAGCTTGCGGCACGGGGGTTGCCGTCTGGGGCCCGTAGCATCCGGAAACCATTAGGGCTAGTAAGAATCCGATGATGACAAACGACCTCTTCATTTTGAATCTCCTTGTGCTGTCGTAAGAAAGAAAATTCGGCCACGATTGCATCCCGAACGATAGCGGATGCTCACAATGCGCGCTGTCTCAATTGGCAAACATTCCAGTAGTGATGATGGTTTCAACGAAGGTCGAGTCGCTAGAGCGAACTTGGTATGAGCGCGAGACCGGGTTTTATGGTCCCCCGAATTTCGGGCCCGTCAGCGCAGACTGCCCCATTCCGACCGCATGAAGCAGTTGCGTGGCCTGCGCACGCTATGATAATATTAGTTTGCGTTTGTTGCTTCTTGGCTTGTCCTCGGGGTCGCCGACGCTGTGGCTAACAGTCACACAATCAACACATTAGGAGTAGTTCCGTGGCAAAAGAGCAAGGTACTGTGAAATGGTTTAATGCGGCGAAGGGATATGGCTTTATTCAACGTCAATCCGGCGAGGACGTCTTCGTGCACTTCTCGGCGATCCAGTCCGAGGGTTACAAGAGCCTCAACGAAGGGCAGGCAGTCGAGTTCGAGGTCAAGCAAGGCCCCAAGGGCCTGCAGGCCGAGAACGTAACCGGTCTGTAGCCCTCACTAGGTTAAGTTCAAAAAATCAGCGTTTCGTATCGAGGGGCGGAGCTAAGCCTTAGCCCTTTTCGAAGGTGGTGTGCGAAGCTTGGCCCGTTGGAAGGGGAATTGTCTGCTAGCGTACATGAGTTAAGAACAGCAATTTTGTGGAATTCTCGGTTTTGTAGCGGCCGGCTTCAGGTGGGCGCAGTTGTAGCTTATAGAAATCGAACTTTGGAATCATTCAAGGAGGCAGCGGTGCAGATTCTATCCGAAGGGCAGTCGATTCGTCACGAGCAGTATGGAATGGGGACAGTTACGGAGTCGAATACCGATCGCACCACGATTGATTTTGACGATCACGGGGTGAAGCGGTTCGTCACCTCGATTTGGTCCGCTGAACTTATTGGCGAAGCCCCCGCTCAGCCTCCCACGCGCCGCCGCGGCCGCCGCAAGGCCGCGAAGAAGGCGTAATTCCGCGCAGCAGTTCTGGCGCGGCCAATATTAGAGTAATCCCGATAGGTTGCGTGGTTCCAAGAGCCCGCAACCTATTTTTGTTTTTGGAGCGTGCAGCTGTGTAGGGCAAATCGAACAATCTACTGACCGCGCGATACGCCCGCCACAGAATCATAAAATGAAAAAGACGATTGAGACGTCGATCGAGTTGTACATTAGCAAGCGTTCCCACACGGTCACTCTTCTGCCCCCTAGTTACTGCACGCTGCCGATTGTTTTCTACGCGGTTTCGGCGACTGGAAACTTGCTGCTCCTTCTTCCGGATAGGGGGCCCTCCGTAGCCTCCGATCCGACTGGAGGAAAGTGGGAAGTCGCTAGCATTACGGTGGTGACGGCGCTCGTTTCGATTTTCGTAATGGGAGCTTTTGCTGCGATCGCATGGGCGAGGCTGCGGGATTGGAACTCAACGTCCTAACTCTATTTTTGCAATAAACACG
>Ga0073928_10007882_pt1 | contig 13593 bp, 16 predicted proteins | sample PaiPotPPA55metaG_FD_76969 | JGI IMG/M metagenome (GOLD analysis project Ga0073928, IMG submission 76969) | Iron sulfur acid spring bacterial and archeal communities from Banff, Canada, to study Microbial Dark Matter (Phase II) - Paint Pots PPA... ...
AGCGATCCACGAGTTGAAAGTAGCTGCCATTGAAGACGGAAAGCGTCTGGAAGATCATGAAGCCGTGGATCCGCACTGGCCGTGGGCAGGGCGATTGCACAAGGCGCGCGAAGTTCTCAACCGGGCTATCGGCGATTGCAGCAAAGAAGAAGACAATCCGGCCACGCAGGGACTTCAGGCGCGGGTTTTGGAGCACCTCCACAAGGCGCATCACCACGTGGATGAAGCGATCGCCATCGTCGAACATCACTAGGGCGTAACGCGGTAGTCGGAAGACAGAAAGGTGACGGGACATTTTGTAGTTTGGCGCGATCGCGCGAGGCTGCAGGATGTCCCTCTTTTTTGCGCAAATCCACAAACGAAGGCACAGCGGATCCCCGACCGGGGGCGTGCAAGTGTCAAATCGACCACCCGTCGCGGAGCGGGAAGCCACAGAGCGGTTCCCTTCCCTAAGAACTTCAGGGCAAATGATGACCTAAGACAACGGCCGCAGGAAGTTCATTGCGGCAGGGCGAAGTTTCCGAAGAACACTTTCATTAGTACGACTCCGCCAACCAGCGCTGTGCAGATGCTTAGCAAAGTGCCAATCAGAAAATATTCCGCGAATTGTTCGCGATGGAACTGCGGGAAGCGCGCCACGGATTTTGCGGCAATGATCAAGCCGACGGTTGCGGGTGAATGCAACAAAAGCGCGGTCAACACCAAAAACCTCTCCAGCCAGCCAATGTACATGCCGGCATTGCTCAATTGCGCGGGAGTTTCGCGCGGTGCCGGATCGTTAGTGTGCGTCGATACCAAACCGATGTGACGCATCAATGGCTTGGTCACCAAACGTATCAAGTAGCCGCAAGCAAAAATCACCAGAACGTAAACGGTGAGCAGAAACAAGATTCGATCGCTGTGTTCGCGGATCACACCTAAGCTGCCGCGCGCGACATTTGCCAGCGGTGTCTGCTCAACCAAGCAGGCCGCCCACACCACCATGATGACGTGCGCAAACTGGTCCACGATGAAGGCCCGAGCGCTGTCGGCGTCTGGGCGCGATTTCGAGAGACGAATTTTACAGAAATCGATAAAAAGATGGACGAGCGTCAAACCGATCACCACCAATTGAAAGCGCAGCGAGCGGTCTGCACCGGGAAGAAACAACGCAGCCGCCAGCAGCGCGCAAATATAGTGAATCGCGCCGTGCTTGAAATAGCCGATGGCCTGGCCGTTTTTCTTTTGCTGCACCAAGTGGGGCGTTTGAAATATAAAATCAGTGAGGAGATGGGCTAAATAGAGGGTCAAAACAGCGCGAAGAGTCATTTGTACAGTTTCATCCCAAATTGAAGTTATAGGGCGATTTCGTCCTACAGGTCACTGGCACGGATCAGGGTCCGCATGCCCGGAATGGTCTCTTCCAACTGCCAGAAATGCCCGCGCCGGAGATTTCGCCACACGGTGGAGGCGTCCACATGCAGATCTTTGGCCGCAGCATCCAGGCGACGCCGCGTCCGGAAAGCTTTAATATTTTCCCACTGCTTAGAGGTGATGCGCAAGAGCAGCGTATCATGCAGGCCGTAGATAAGATTGGCGGTTGAGTCGAATACCCGATTTTTAGAACGGAAGGAAGTAAGTACTTCAAATTTGTAATCGTTTTTTCGTTTCAAATTATCCAAGGCTGCACGCGCGAAAACGAATGGCTGGCCCGCGAGGCGGTTCACCGGCGGTTGAATACGCCTTGGCGCAGGACCGAAGCCAACTCCTATCCTTAGTTGCAACGGTTGCATCCTGACACGCAAATCCAGAATTACTTCGGGGATATTGTTCGGAGAAATGCTAATGGTTTGGAATTCGTCGCCGGCGGTGACGGAATACGGCAAGCGGATCCACTTTCGTTTCAGGTGCGCGCGAGAAGCCTCGGCCATTCCAACGCCCAATAGTCGCCGCAATTCCTCGTGCGCGCTGGACTTCACCACATCCGCTATCAGTACCGCTGCTGTGTTTGGATTCATTGTATGGATTCGTCCTAATTATGCAATATGGGACGAATATGTACAAGGACTTATTGAGGGCTCGCAAGCTACTAAGGCACCCATTGATTAGCTACTTGGCCTGCAGCTTAGAAACGTAGAGGAACGATGTAACGATAGGCAACAATTCTGCGGACGAGGATCCGCCCCCCCCGGTCGCGAGAGTAGAAGAGCCACTCGCTAAAACGGTCTTTTTTGGTACTTCGAACAACCTGCAATCCACTATCTTGCGCCGATTCTGTGAGTTAGACGCTTTTCGGTAGTACTACTGATTTCACCCGAGGAGTACTGCGAGAATGTGACTTCCACGCTAGTGCGCGTGCTCCCTGCGATTGTTACATTGAAACCTTGGACAAGCTTTTTCAAGGGGTTACACACGGATGAGCGACGCGAACAATTCCAACAGGCAAGATGAAAATGCGATGGAAAATATCTCCTCAGCGCTGGCGGCCGAGATTGAACGCGGGTTGCGTGAGGCAGCCAAAGCCGGCACTAATAAATCATTCGATAGCGACGCACGCATGCTGGACGCAATGTGCGATGCGGTGATTGCAGGAAGGCCTAATACGGAAGCTGCGCTCGCTGCCGCCAACACTGCGGACCCACTCGCAAGTCTGCTGCACACCATAAAAGCTGAGGCTCACGCGACTGTGAAGCCGGACACACGCCACGAAGACACGCAATTGTTAGAGGAAATTGAAAAGGTGGCGGAAGCTTGCGTTACGGAATATTCACTCCAGGACATCGCGCACACTTGCGCAGGGGGCAGCGAGATTGTCGTCGAAGACGTTGCCGGAGCTTCCGTTGAGTGCGAAACAAACTCCGAGGTCATGCCAGCGCCGGCACCAGCTGAGAAGATCGCTCAGCCTGTCCTCGAAGCGGCAAAAAACCCGAGCGGGCAAACAGGTTCCGATCGACGACGACGACGCCGCGCGCTGATTTCATCGCCGGTGCGCGTGCGCGGAGTTGACGTCACGAACGGCGGTCCGGACGAAATTTCCACCACGGTGGACGTTTCGCGGCTTGGTCTATTGTTCGTCTCTGCGCTGGATTGCTATTCGCGCGGAATGGAAGTGATGGTTACGTTTCCTTACAGCAAGGCAGCGCACGCGATTCAGGCCGAGCAGCAGGGGCGCGTGGTGCGCGTTCACAAAGGCCCTGACGGCCGCAACCGTGTGGCTATTGCGCTGGGAGTGGGCGAGGGTCAGGATCTGGTTGATTCGTGCGGACGCAAACTCGGAGATGTGACGAGTACTGCTCCGATTCCTACTTCGGCACCGCAGACGCAGAAACCGCTTGTTCTAGCGGTAGATGCCGACGTAACGCTTCGCGATTCGCTGAAAGCGTATCTGCAGGGCGAAGGCTACGAAGTGATCGCAGTGAGCTCGAACGTGGAGGCGCGCGAAGTTCTGGATATGTTCACTCCCGTGCTGGTGATTGCTGAAGTGGAAGGCGAAGGCTCGCCGGGGTTCGACATTTGCGCGCATGTGAAATCGAGTTCGCGCCTGCGAAATATTCCCGTAGTACTGGTCACGCGTTCAGCCTACCCGAGCGATTACTCCACGGCGCATTCCATGGGAGCTGTCGTTTGCATGGCAAAACCCTTTAAGCAGGAGCGTCTTGGGCACGTTGTTCGTTTGCTCGCGCCCTTGCCCGCGCATTTGCAACCGAAATTCAGTCCTCGTCTGGGCCATCCATCGAGACGTCCGGGGTGCGAGACGAATGGAAACGGGCGCAAAAAAGCGCTCGGCGTGGTGAACGGGATCGGAAAGCGGTTTAAGTTTCCTTCTTTCCGATAAAACGAGATTGATTCCTCTCAGACAGGACTGCCGCCGTGCCCTTCATGCTTCAGGGTGAAGAGGCATTCGCTTGCGCTGCGGCGGATAGGCCTCTCCCATCGATATTTTCCCGCCTGTACGCATGGACAGTTAACGCCGAACAGCACATTTTCCGCGCCGCAGAATTTTTGGTTTGGTATCCAGCTAGACTAAGAGCATGAGTGGGGATTTCACGTCCGCTAAGCCTGGCTATACGCCTGCGAAGGCTCGAACTGTTTCGGCCACGCCCGCAACTGCGCAGACGCGTGTGACTTCGTCGACCGCTGCAGAGGCTCGACCGGGAGCGCCAGCCAACGCGGGAGTTCGAGGCGGATCGTCCCTCAACGCTCAGCCGATTCCTCAGCGCATGATCAAATGCCCCAAGTGTGCAAGTGAAGCGCGCGAAGTTGCGCGATTTTGTCCGCGCTGTCATGCCACGCTCCGTTTTGAATGTCCCGCCTGTAAACACGAACAGCGCAAAGGCGGTGCGTGCGAAAACTGCGGCGTGGATTTTGTGAAATACATCGGTGCGGTTGTGGCGGGCAAGAAAGCGGAGGCCGATCAGGTCCACGATCGTATCGAGCAACGCACCAACATGATGAAGCATGTTTTATGGCTGCCGGTCACTGGCGGCTTGTCACTTTTTAGGTATTTCTTCGGCCGCGCGAAAAACTGAATTGCACTGCCAGCCATCCCGCGTTAAAAACACTGCTTTCGAACAATGATTTTGATTAGGACCGTTGTTCGGGCGCGAAAAGCGATAGAATGGGTGTGCTGCTGCTCCTGCGCGCACCCGCCAGTGATTCGCGCGACAGGACGGCGTCATTCGCGTGATCGACAATTCGAGATTGCATATTGGCAAAGGAGCACTGGCAATGGCGATGTATCCAGAAGATTTGCTTCGACCGATGAGAGAGGAACTTAGAAGTATCGGATTTAATGAATTGCGCACGGCGCAGGAAGTGGACGCCGCCTTGAAAGAAGAGAAACGCACAGCGCTGGTGGTGGTGAACTCCGTCTGCGGATGCGCCGCGGGACGAGCGCGTCCGGCGATTGCGCGGGCCATTTCTCGCGCACCGCGGCCCGAACTTCTACTTACCGTGTTTGCTGGGCAAGACGCCGAGGCTACAGAGCGCGCGCGAAGTTACTTTACGGGCTACGGTCCCTCGTCACCGTCGATCACGCTGATGCGCGACGGAAAAGTGGTGTTCATGCTGGAACGCACTAGCATTGAGGGACGCGATCCGTCAGCGATTGCAGCCGATCTTACGAAGGCGTTCGATCAGTTCTGTACCCCGGCTGCTGCCGCGAGCGCGAGCAAGTAAGCGCCGCTCGCATTCAGCTTCTTTACGATTTGTGAATCCTATTTAGGCCGCGGGTGCGGGCTTTTGAAGCCGCTGATATAAACACTTGGAAGGCCAGCGCAAGCCTGATCGGTATTACTGAATCTCTCCACCTAGAAGCACGCTTCACAGTACTATTAGCAATCCGCTCATGGCTAGACATTTGATCGCGATTTTTCTGATTGTGGCGGTGCCCATTTGGGATCACTTCGAAACGAAGCGGCTTAAGACCAGCAGCGATCCGCGCGTAAAGACCCAGTCATACCAAAAGACGGTTGGTTGGCTGTGGGCGGGTTCGGTGGTCGCGTGCCTCGCGTTGGGCTTGCACACCGTGCTTACGATTCATCGCGATGCAGGTGAGGCTAGCTGGTTGCCGGGTCCAGGCTTCATCATCGGATTCATGGGCGCAGCGCTGGTAGCTTTGTTCCTGCCAATCGTTCTGATGATGCGAAGCGAGACCACCCGCGCGCGCATAGCAAAGAGCTTGGAAAAGCTGAATTTCATTCTTCCGAAGACTGCCGAAGAGCGGCGCTGGTTTGTTTTGGTGGCGATAACGGCTGGAGTGTGCGAGGAAGTCCTTTATCGCGGATTTTTGATTCATTACTTTAGTGAGTTGCCAGTTTCTATCGGTCTGATCGGGGCGCTGATTCTTTCATCCTGCGTTTTCGGGTTTGCGCATCTTTATCAGGGCGCCGTGGGGATTGTGCAAACTACAATCCTCGGCGCGATTTTCGGCGTTATATTTATCGTGACTGGAAGTCTGCTTTTGCCGATGATTTTACACGCGTTGATTGATTTAAGAATTTTGCTAATTTTGAAGGCTGACGGGCGCTCGTTGAGTTCGGAGGCCAGCACTTAATGAGTTCGAAATTAGAAACGTAGGTGAAGCATTGGGAGGGGCGTATGTTTTTGATTTTGACGATCGTGCTGATCATTGCGCTGGTGGGCAGCTTGCCGACTTGGCCGCATAGCAAGAGTTGGGGCTACTACCCCACCGGCGGCGTCGGCCTGATTTTGTTAATCTTGCTGATCTTGTATCTGATGGGCAAATTGTAGGCGCGTAACACTTACCGCTCCGCGGCATTGACAATTCCAGGAGAAACTCATTTGGTGGCGGGTCTTCTCGAAGCGCAAGTCGCGAGGACGTTTTCATCCACGCAATGACCACCGTGCAGTATCCGTTGTACGTCAAGTAAATCCTCCGATTGGATCGATCCCGCAGCACTCGTATCCCACACTTCCGCCGTATGTTTGTTGATTGCGAAATATCCGAAGGTCGGAGATCCGGAATCTGGCGCGCCTTGGTGTCCATGCCAGTGCTTTGCACCGACCGGGAAACATCTTCCGACGCGCTTGCCGGACGGGTGATCGTTCTCGGTCCGCTGCTCGCTGGACGGTTACCCGGATAAGACCGCAAAGGCATGCGATGTCAGGATAAACGTGCGCATGGCGCGAAATTCTAGCATCTCACGCGATCGCTCGAGCTTCATTATGCGTTTGCCGCCTCTGCGTCTTCACCTTCTGTAATTTTTGCTGAGACGTTGATGCCGTGCTTGGCTGCGTCGAAACGCTGCTTGCGGTCCATTTTCTTCATGATTTCGCGGACGCCGCGGCCGATTCCTGCTGCGAGATTTCCTGCGGTAACGATCGTTTTGCCGGCGGAAGTGCCTGGGCCGCTGCTGCGATCGGTAAAGGTGATTTCTACTTCTACGGTTTTCGCCATGATAGCCTCCGAGTAATTTTATCCGCTGAATATTCTAGCAATGTTTCGCCCGTGGCCGCGCGCATTTTCTCCGTCCCATGAATTGCCGCAACTATGCACAGAGCGGACGGAACTGATGCATACAGTACTATGTGGTCCGACAGATAGTTTCCAGTGGAGCACAACGTAAACGAGTTGAATGACGGGAACGAAGGAGCAAACCACTCCCCAATATACGTTGCGCTGCCATCCAAGAGTAATAATCCAAAGGCTCCCGAGGAACGTGAGAATCCAGCCTATAATGAAGAGAATCCATCCCAATGTGTGCACTACAGAACCCAAGGAACTCGCCTCCGGACTACGATTCCCCTGATAATGACTGAACGCGTACAGAAGAGAACGCCGAGTAAACTCTTCGGATGTCGTATGCCTTACGGCTAACTCAATATGTACAAGACACCGAAAACGTCCTCCGAGGCTTGCACGGGAATCGACACGCACTCTATTTCGGTGGCTTGATGTCTAGGAGCATGCCGGGCATATTGCCGCCGGCTTGCACGGAGGGCATTTGGCCGTTCCACTTGGCGATCCAGCGGTCGGTGACGGCTAGCTGCTGCCACTTGATGATGTTTTCGCTGATGGACGCGGCGCGCAGGCGGTTTGATTCCGCTTCACCGGTCGCGATGGCGATTTGCGATTTGGCCTGACCTTCTGCGGCGGCGACCATTTTCGCGGCGTCGGCTTGCGACTGTACCAACTCGTTTTGCTTTTGCACGGCGATCTGCTGCGCCTGAACCTTTGCATTGATAGCGGCAATCACGGACTCGGGCGGGCGGGGCGAGCCGATGAAACCGAATTGGTCGATGACCACGCCGATGTCGATGACCTGCTGCTGCAAATCCTTGCGCGAATCGAGCTCCAGCTCGGACTTCTTTTCACCCATGATTTCCTGCACGGTGTACTGCGAGCCGGTGCGATTGATGGCGTCACGCGCTACGTTACGCAGAAAGCCGTGCGTGAAATGGTCGATGTTGTCGTTGCGGAATTTCACGTAAAACGCGGGAACCTTGGCGGCTTCCAAATGGTAAGAAACGGAGAGATCGCCGTAGACGGTGAGTCCGTCCTTGGTGTTGAAGGACATTTCTTCGTTGGTTGGCGAGCCTTCGTTCAAGTCCCTGGTCCATTTGGCGGTCTGGATCGAGGTTGGGTATTCGACGATGGTGGACGATAGAAAATTGTAGAAAACCCAGCCGGTGCGTATGGGCAGGTCTTCGACGCCGCGCTGCGTTCCGGCGAGGTCCACTTTAATACCCACGCGGCCGGGGCCGATCCTGGTGGCGCATCCGGCAAATAAAAACGCTACGATGATAATGGGTACAGCGAGCGCAACCCATTTACGCAGGTGAAGAGATTCAATTTGCATCTTTTTCCTCTTTTCTTGTTCGCACAGGGTAGGCGTGCGGCGTTACGTGATGATGCCAAATCCAGTGTAATGCGGACGGAACCAGCGCAATCAGCGCGACAATAATTAAAATTCCACCGAACACCGCAGCGTCGCTGGGTTTGTTCAGCAGGTCAAATGCTCTTGTGAGCAAATAAAGCGCGCCAAAGAAAATCAGGATCGCCGCGGAATAAAAGAACCCAGCTCTCAGCTTCATCGATAGGTACAAAAACATCCAGTAGAGCAAATGTCAACGCAATTCTGACACCGCACGCGCGTCTCAATGCAACTGGAATACGACTTGGATCATTGTGTCTACTTCGACAGGCTTTCCCTCAAGCAACAATGGCTTGTAACGCCATTTTTTCACCGCATCCAACGCAGGTTCGGCGAGCAGGCAGCGCCCTTGAATTATCTGGGCGTCTCTCACGCCCCCGTCCTTGCTTATTATTGCGTGAATTGAAACTGTTCCTTCGACGCGCGCTCTTTTCGCTTCGTCCGAATAAACTGGGGTAACCTTGTGAATGAGTTGTGCTGCCGCAACGTTGCCGCCAACCCTAATTCGGAGCGGTTCCTTATCGCCGGGTTGTGAGCTTTGCGGTGCAGGATTCGCTCTGACGTGAATCGGTTGTTCGGCCTTAAAGTTTCCAATGTAGCGGAAACCGCCATCCACATATGCAAAGTACGACACTATAGACACTGTGTCGGTAGAATCGGTACGAAATCGCACGTCGTAGAGTGGCTCGGGACGGTCCCTTTTCAACAAGACCGGATATTCCTTGTCGGTCGCGTTGTGATTGCAGGAATCATCAAATCGAACTGCCTCAATAATCTTTCTGTTCTCCTTCAGCATGCCCGCAGCCATGGGTCCTATGGTATTTACGATGGTCACTCGAGCGCTATCTGACGAAGCAGCGTACGCCGGACCGAGATCTGGGCCGAATACTGATTTGAACCAGTCATCGGGCTTTGGGAGAACCAGTGATCTTCCATAGGCTGCGACCGTTGGTTGATCGCCATTGTTCGAGCCCTTCATCACAGCGCGCATTAAATCTTCTAGTCCTCGCGTGGTGTCGGGATACGACGGGATAGTAGTCTGTGGCACCGCAACCGGCGCCGACGGAGCATTTTCCTGCGCGATGCAAGTACAGGAGCCAAGGAGCACAGACAGCGCTTTCCCGGCAGTACGTAGAGTAGGCACGACTTCCCCCTGGCTAGAAGATTATCAACGAATTACATGCACGGACCGATTAAAATGCGCAACTCGAATCGAGCACTCGCTACTAGCTTGCGAATCTCCCTGCTACCCGGGAGAACGGTCGCAGAGCTGGAGTTACTCGGTGGTATCATGCGCGTTCGTTATGACGCTTGGGGCACAAGAGAATGGCAATGCACAGGCGCTGGCGGTGCTGCGCATTGGTGTCGGGGCATTTTTCCTGGTGTTCGGCGAATACAAAGTGTTTGGAACACAATTTACGCTGGGCGGCGGATTCCAGTTCTGGATCAACAAGTTTTTGGATGGCGGAGTGTATCCGTTCATGGAGCCGGTGCTGCGGAATTTTGTTTTGCCGCATGCCATTCCGATTGCCTTTGCGGTGGCCTACGGCGAGTTTTGCGTCGGATTAGGGCTGGTGCTGGGTATTCTGGTGCGACCGGCTAGTGTGGGCGGACTGGCGTTGATGCTCGTGATGCTATTTTCGTCCGATTATCCCGGACCACACGCGCCGTTCTGGCAATATTTTGGCGCTTCGCTCAGCCATTCTATTTTTGTATTGTGCTTTGTCGCCTTTTTGATTGGACGCAGCGACGAGGCCTGGTCGGTGCGAAAGTGGCGAGCGTCCGCTAAGAAGTCGCCACCCGCAGGCTTCTGAGCCATCCGAGTGAACCTTCATCCGTATCTCCAGTCACGAAGAGAGCCGACCACACGCCGGCGCAACGACGGCGCGGTTCGCATAGCATTGCCCAATGCACTCGGCGTGCATTCGCTACCCTCTCAACGGCGCCATTCGGTCGCCAGAGGCTTGAGGTTCCCGCAAGCGTCTCGCAAGGGGCGCGAGCGGCAGGGGGCGACCGGACGGGTTCGCGACGTGACTGCGGGCGGTGAGCCGGCGACGGGAAACACAAAAGCAAAGGCGGTGCGTGCGATTCAGGAACTGATTACGAAGGCGGACATACGGGCCGTCTCCGTGATATGCGTAACAGCTTGCCTTTCGCTTTTTTTGTTGGAATTTGCGGGCAACGAAGGGACCTACGCGCAACTATACCCGCCGAACCGCATCGGCGCCGATCCATATTGGGTGCTGCGCACAAAAGCCTGGTGGGTGCTGTGGATCGTCATCAGTTTTGTGGTGATTCCGGTAATCGCGATGAAAACCCTGCCGGGTAAGCGGCTACGCGACTGCAATCTTTCGTTTCGCGGATTCGCGGAGCATTTTTGGATTTACGTGGGGCTGTTTGTGGCGGTGCTTCCGCTGATCTGGGTGGTCTCGCTCGCTCCGGATTTTTACAACTACTACCCCATGTATCCGGCAGCAGGACGTTCGTGGAACGATTTTCTGATGTGGGAAGGAATGTACGCGGCGCAGTTCGTCGCGCTGGAATTTTTCTTTCGCGGATTTCTGGTGGGAGGGTTGTCACGCCACATCGGGGTAGTTGCGGTTCCCGTATCAGTGATGCCTTACATGATGCTGCATTTCACCAAGCCCGCGCCGGAGGCGGCAGCTTCAGTGGTGGCGGGATTCATCCTCGGTTATTTGGCGTGGAAGCTGAAATCGATTTGGGGAGGCGTTTGCGTGCACTGCGCGGTGGCCGTGTCGATGGATCTTCTGGCGCTGTCGCATAAAAACCAGCTTCCGTGGATGCATTATTAACAAAGCAGTTTGAGTGAAAGGTTAATTGTAGAGAATTTGTTCGGATAGATAATGCGGATGTTATACGGAGTTTTCTGCGACCCGGCCTTGATCGGTGCCTTCGGCTTCCACTAAAAAATAGCACTTCATCGGATCCTCCGGCGCGGAACAAAAATGAGGATCACGCATACCTTAGGCCCTAACCCAAAGCAATCGCCGCAAACGGCAAACGATGTTATTGTTTCTTCTGATCGCTCGCCGTTTCCACCGGCTGTTCTTCCGCTTTCTTCCAGCTGGAGTCCGGGTCGTAAGCCTTCATCGTTTTTGCGGCGGACTCGGTGTGCGGGCCCAGATCCTTCTGATACACCGCACCGTCTTGCGCGACGACAAAAGTCATCACGCCGGAGTTGCGATATTCAGCAGGATAGGCGACGAACGCGAAGCCACCAGTCATTTTTCCACCAACCACATAATCGGACGCGCCGCCGGCGGCATGCTTGCCTTGCCGCGTGACGATGCGGAAGTAGTAGCCGTGAAACGGCATGGCGCCGGTTTTCGGCGGACCGCCCGGACTGCCGGCATTTGCCACTAGCGGACCGATCGGACTCTCGGACTCGCTCCCGGAACCCTGCCAATACAGTCCGTCGTGCTTGCCTTCATCGCTTACAAATTTCTGGGCGTACTGACTATCCTGCTTGGAGAAATATTCTTTCTGGGCGGCCACCAATTCCTCGCAAACGCGAATGGCTGACATTTCGTTCTGGCCGACGCGGCGGTATAAAACTTCTTCCTTGCCCGCAGGCGTATCGAAGTACCACACGCCGTTCTTGCTTATCAAGGGGATGGGGGTGGGCCAGTTTTCCGCGCCGATATACAGCGTGGTCGTCCCGTTGGGTTCGTTTACTAACCGATGCATCATTCCAAACTTTTTTTCAAAATTTACGCGGTTGGCTTCGTCCTCGGCCGGGTCACCGGACGAAATGATCTCTTTCCCTTCTGGGCCGAGAATGGCAAGGAGGGCTTTCTCGTCGTTGCTTTTCACGGCGCTGGCAAGGGCGTGACAGGCCTCGTCCGCGGACGAAAACGTCTTTTGACCTTGTTGCTGAGCTGTGACTCTGGGTGAAAAGTTACCAAGTAGAAGAAAAGCGGTTATCGCAACTTTGAAATAGCCTGATGGCTGAACAGTTCGCAGGCTGAACTTCGCATGAGGCATATGTCTTTCTCCATTTATAAAATTCGAAGGGGTTATCAATAGTTGCGTTAGCGCCCACGCGCTAACGCAACTGTGGGATTGAGATTTAGCGATGGTGTCCGCCGCCTCCTCCGCCGCCGTGGAAACCGCCGCCCCCTCCGCCGAAGCTGGACTGTCCGCGCGAAGAATAGCTGCGAGCTTCTCCACCATGGTTGTAACCATTAAGGGCGCCAGAGCGAACGTTAGATTGACCGCGAGGCTCGCCGAAACCCCGCGCCGCGCGGCTATCACCGTTGAACGGCCGGCTCGTTGCGCCGCGGTTTTCAACTCCACCGCGCCCGCCAATATTTTCATTTCGTCCGTCGCCGCGAACATTATTCGCAACACCGCGTTCACCGCCGCGCCGATAATAATTGTTGCGGTTATAAAATGTATTGGTGCGTGAGTAGTAGCGATTGTGGTTGTAAACCACGTAGCGATTGCGCCAATCGAAACCCCAGTGGCCCCATCCCCATCCGAAGCCGCCCCAGTATCCGATTCCAAAGCCGACTCCGAAGGACAGGTACGGGCCGCCAAACCATATCCCGGGATAGTTGTACCAATACGGCCACGGAGCTATCGGATATCCGTAAACGAGCCAGGGATTGTATGCCGGCACATAAACAACATCGGGTTGGGCGGGCTGAATCACAACATCGGAACCTTCGCCTTGTACGACCTGCTGCGGCGTCGATTTCAAATTGCCTGCTGATTGAGCTTTTCGACGCATGCGCTGGATCGCGTCCATCACATCTTGCTGCTGATTGTAGTAAGCGTCGCCCAGAGATGAAGTCCAGGAGATGTTTTTGTCCATATTCGCCAGCACGGAAGGAAATGCGCAGAGAGCTTTCACGCTGGGATCCCAATTTTGCTGATCTACAGCTTGTGCCAACGCGTCATCCTTTAAATCGGGATGGGCTTGAACCCAGCGGTCTGCTTCCACGATTTGCGCAGGGAAAGTGGCCGCGGACAAAATTTGCGCCACCAGAGAATCCGCATACAGCGCGATGGGCGCGACAAGCTGATCCAACTGATCCGGCGCTTGCGGTGTGTAGGAAGGTGTCGCGTCGCCTGACGCGGGAGCCTGATCCTGCGCGGTTTGTTCCTGCGCCGCTTGATTCTGGTTGTCCTGCGCAGCCAGCACAGTTTGCGGCAGTGTGGCGAACAGCATGCCGATTGCCAGCAAAAATGCGAG
>Ga0073928_10007883_pt1 | contig 13591 bp, 15 predicted proteins | sample PaiPotPPA55metaG_FD_76969 | JGI IMG/M metagenome (GOLD analysis project Ga0073928, IMG submission 76969) | Iron sulfur acid spring bacterial and archeal communities from Banff, Canada, to study Microbial Dark Matter (Phase II) - Paint Pots PPA... ...
ATTGCGGCACCCGTAAAGTCGAGGCGTGGCCGAACGACGTTTTCGGTGTAGCGCCCAAAGGTTGCGCCACCCAGCGCGAGCAGATTTAAGACACAAGGCGAAGGCCTCGCCTCGGAAGAATTACGCACTGCGTCCGTGATACACCGACCTCCTGTTAGAATAAATCTCGCGGAGAATCAGCATGAACAATCTCGAACGCTTGTTACAACGTAACAAAGAATTTGCGGCTCAGCAGTCTGCTGAGGGCACTCTTATGCCTTCGCTTCCACGGGCGATGCCCAACGTAAAGGCGATCATCATCTGTTGCGCCGACATGCGTGCGGATCCAGCTCATGTCCTTGGAATTAAACCGGGCGAGGCCGTCGTGCTGCGCAATATCGGCGGACGTTTCACCCCGGGGTTGTTGGAGCAGTTAGGCCTACTCGGGCGAATCGGTGAGATTGTCGGAGAGATTCCTGGAGGCGGCGGGGAGTTTCACGTCATCGTGCTCCAGCACAAAGATTGCGGCATCACTCAACTCGCCGGTGACTCGGCCAAGCTCGCACACTATTTTCAAATACAGGAAGGCGACCTCAAGACAAAGGCAGTCAGCGATCCCCGCGCGGCGGTTGCCGTCGATGTTGCTGCGCTTCGGGCCGTTCCCGCATTGCCGGGCGCGTGGCTCATATCAGGCCTGGTGTACGACGTGGCCACCGGACTTGTTGAGGTCGTCGTGCCGCCAGCCCCAATTCGTGCTGCGTAAAACTCCACTCAGGAGTTCCCAGCCGAGCGCGCGCGCAGTTCTGCCGCTTTTTCTAAAATGGCGGGAACGAGTGTGCTACTGAGGTCGCCTTTATCCAGAAGCGTATATGCGCCGAATTTGTTAGCCAAAACATTAGCTTCCGCATCTTCCCAAACGGAAATCACCAATAGCCGCGATGCGCCGGAATTCAGCAGAGATCGAACTTCAATTGGCGAGACTCGCGCTTCATCCGGCATATGCAAATCCAAAATGACGACTTGCGGTCTTAAATCGTTCGACATTTGCGTCGCCTGAGGAAAATCAGTAGCTTCGCCGACAAACGCGATTTCAGGATGCGTCTGCAGAAGGCGGCGAATTGCTTGCCGCTCGAAGTCTTTGTCGCCAGCCAGAAGCACTGTGATTGGCATGGTTGCCCGCCCGAGTAGATTAAGAATCCGCAGCCGGAATTATAACGGATTTTGCAGCGCAGGAAGATTCCGTCCCTATTCAGGTAGTCGTTCGTAGGCCAAACACTTACAAGGAATCTTGCCTCGTTACATATGAGAGACGCAACGCGTCAAAAGATATACGCTTCAGGCAACTTTAATTTCGGGGATAGGTTCTCAGCTGCCTGGTGCGGCAACTTCCCTGACGATTTATGACGACTAAGGCATCCAAGGTCTTTTTCTCCGACGACGTGAAGGTCGAGCCTCGCACCGGCGAGGTGTTCAAAGCTGGAGCGGACGTATCGGTGAAGACTGCTCGCCGAAAAGTTCTGGCGGCTGGAACACTCCTTCTAGTGGTGTGGGGTCTGGCTGCTTGCGGCGGAAGCAACACACCCTCGATGCAATCGTGCCCGGCGCTTCCCGCTCCGCCGCCGTCCAGCTTTGGGTCGATCGTCGATGGGTTGGTGGCAAACGAAATGGCGGCACAGGGGCTGGTTGGCATGTCAGTCGCCCTGCTGACGAACGGAGCGGTAACGGAAGACGTTCCGTTTTTCAATGTTGCCGATCAGATCATCCAGGGCATTTGCACGACGTCAGCTACGGCGGGGAGCTGCTGAGCTGTGGCGTTGGCAAAGGGTATTTTCCCAATTTTCCTCATTCGGACGCGGGCTTTGCGCCTGGAACGCGGCTTTTCAGGAATTTGATCTGCCCGTCGTGGTTGGATTCGTGTTCGGCCACGTGAAACCATTTGGCGTAATTGTTGGCCGAGAAGTCGCCGTCGGTAACCAACGTCGCTAGCCACTTGTCGTCGCGCTTGCGGAATTCAGTTAGGCTCTTCTCTCGCGCTTGATTCAATGCATCAAGATAATAGTCGAGACTGTTTCCCTTGATCGCTTTGCGTGCCGGTTCTCCGAGATTCATGGGGATGTCCCATTTTTGCTTCACGTCGTCGGGCCACGAATCCCACTTCATGCCGCCAAAGGTGTTCATCTGATAGTAGGTCTCGGTAGCAGCCAAGTGGAGGAGCATTGCGCCGATGGTGTTCGCTTTCGCATCGAGCAGAAAATCAAGATCCTGCTGCGACAAGCCCTGCACGTTGTGCACAACCTGATCGCGGGTGAAGGCCAACATGGACGTCAACGTTCCGATCTCGGGCGTGAAGCCCGGTTGTGGCCCGATAATCCATGCGTGTTCCGGAGCGGCGGCGGATACGGGGAGAGCAGCAAGAGTTGAAAGCCCGATTGCCATTCCGACGCCGCCCTTTAGAAAATTGCGCCGGTTGGGTTTACATTCGCTTGGGAGCATGAGATTTTCCCTCCGTGTGGGCGTATTGTAGACTCGCTTTCAGTCTTCTCTCAAGATCACTTACCATAAACAACGGTTCGCCACCCGACGAGGTGGGAGAAGTTGCGGAAGGAATTCTACGGGGGCTTAATCTAAACCCGCAGCCTTCTGGAAAACGAAGACTGCGGCACCCTCAAGTGCTAGACGTGGCCTTACGGAATTTCGGTGTAGTATGAAAAGGTGCGCCACTCGGCGACGAAAGGGCGCGTTACTCGTCATTGACACAAAACACATGGGAACAAACGCGATTGTGAAGTGATGCATGGCGGCTGTGGCGGGTGCTGCTCTTCTTATTCCTACTATGTTCTTCAGCTATCGCGTCGGGTGGGGGATTTACTTCGAGTACGTCCTGTTTCCTAAGGAGAAGGCTGAAGAACACTACATCGTTCCCAGTCGATGGCAAGATTTTGCTTTTCAAGCGATCTTTTGGACAGCCGTTCTAATCCTGCTGTTCATTTGCTTCCGGTTGATTCGATTCGCGTTAAAATCACGCAATTGATCGGTGAGGCTGCTTACCGATGATCATCGCCAGGCAGCCCCGCGAGCTATAGGTCCGAATCTCAAATTCCGGCTACAATCGTGGTTGACAAGATTTAAGGCGCGCACGATGAAAAATCGCAATCATGCTTCGGTCTTGCCCTCGCGATTAAGCCGGGGATTCAGCTTGAGCTTTGCGCTTGGCGTGATAGGTTTGCTCGCGGCGGTGGTGCTACCGGCTAGTGTGGGCGCGCAAGCTAAGGTTGCGGTGGCTGAGGCTGACATTGTTGCGCGGGTGAACAATGACGTGATCACGCTTGCCGAGTATCAGAAAGGCGAACAACAATTACGCGATGAAGTGACGCACGATTGCGCGGGGTGTCCGCCGGAGCAGATTGACGCGCAGTTCAAGCAGCAGCAGAAAGATTTGCTGCGCGGCATGATTGACCAGTCGCTGATGGTGCAACGCGCGAAAGACATGGCCATCAACGTGGAACCAGACTTGGCTAAGCGCCTGGACGAAGTGCGCCAGCAGAACGGGCTGGCCACGCTCGATGAGTTGCAAAAAGGCGTGGAAGCTTCCGGCTTGAGTTGGGAAGATTACAAGAGCACCATTCGCAACGGGCTGCTGCAGAAAGAAGTGGTGCAGCGCGAAGTGGGCTCGCGCGTGGACATCACTCCCGAAGAAGTGCAGCAATATTATGATGCGCATCCGCAGGAATTCACGCTGCCCGAGCGCGTGGTGCTGTATGAAATTTCGCTGAGCACGGAAGGGAAAAGTCCGGAAGAATTAGCGGCCGTGCGCGCTAAAGTGGAGGGCCTGCGCACAAGCGTCCTGAACGGAGACAATTTCAACCAGGTTGCGCGGCTTTACTCCCAGGGCAGCACGGCGAAAGACGGCGGCGCTCTCGGTACCTTCAAACGAGGAGAGCTCGCGCCACAGATCGAAGCGATTGTATTCCAAATGAGCAAAGGCCAGATCAGCGACGTGATCCAGACCCGTACCGGATTCGAATTTCTGCTAGTCGAAGATCACCTGCAAGCGGGATTGCAGCCCATTGATAAAGTGCAATCCGACATCCGCCAGGCCATCCACGCGCAGAAAACGCAGCCCCTCTTGCGCGACTACCTCGCCGAACTCCGCGAACAAAGCAACATCATAGTGAAGCCCGGCTACCGCGACAGCGCCCTGCTCTCCGGCGCCAACCTCCCCTCGCCGGACTATAGTCTCACCTGTAACCCGCCGATTTTCGATTCGTGTGTTCGCCAGCGCGTTTATCAGGTATTAATCTTCAACTAGGGTAAGTTGCCCTTAAGAAATCTTCTGTCGGAGATAGAAGCCGCGTGGAATAAAGGCGACGTGCACGCTTACGCAGCCTTCTACCAAAGATGCCGGCTACGTCAGCCGGGCCAGAATGCTGGTGAGCGGGCGCACTGAGATTGAGAAATTGCACGTCAAGGCGTTTGTAGAATCTCTGCGAAACCCCAAATTAGGTCTGAAAGCCCGCCGGGTTGCATTTTTGACTTCAGCAAGCGCTGTTATCTACGCCAGATGCTGAGCTGAAGCACGCTGGGGATGATCGCAATCTCACATGTGCGATCACAACGTTGTAGTTGCCAAGGTAGACGAAGGCTGGCGAGTCAGCGCCGCGCACACCACGGAATTAGCGCAGATCTGCAGCGATTGATGATGATAAATCTACCGAGCGATTCAGCTTCCGCGCAATCAACCATTCGGAAACAGGCCTAACTCCCGAATTGAAGGATGCAACTCAGGCGCCGGCAGTCGCAGCGCGAGCTGTCTGTTGGCTGGCCATTTGCTCCATCTGTTCTTTCATCTTCTGCTGCATTTCCTTGAGTGTGGGCTGCGCAATGTGGGTAGCGACCATCCAAATGTAACCTTCTGGATCAACAACGGCTCCACAGCGGTCGCCCCAAAACATGTCCATCACAGGCCCCTTAGGCACGGCGCCGAGTTTCACGGCCTTCGCCACCGTCTTGTCTGCGTTCTCCGTCAGCAGATACAAACTCGTTGGTGAGGCGCCGAGTGTTTTTGCGCTACGAGAGCCCATCTGCGGCATTTCCGGCCCCAGCATCAACGTCGTGCCGCGCAGCGTTAGCTCGGCATGGATCGCCTTGCCGTCTGGGCCATTCATAATCCCCCGTTTGGCAAAGCCGAACGCCTTTTGATAAAAGGCGGCTGCCGCTTTCACGTCGGTCACCGTTAGCATTGCTGTTACCGAACCATAGAGCTTTTTATTTAACGGATCGACTTTTCTTTGCATAACGCTCCTTTCGTGAGGTGAGTATTCGAGCTGAATTTTGGCGGAAGTTGTTCACGAATGCACCGATCGCGGAAATTTGCGTGCAACGGAAACCAAGGATACTCCAATGAGAAACGTCTGGTCAACGTGCGAGTCGATCGCAACTGCACACCTCGCGAGTCTCTTCCCGTGCCCGAAGGATGCTGCAGAATGCCGGCCAACACCGTGGTTCTGTCCTGAGTATTTGCTTAACGAAATCCGAGACCTTCTCGACTGCGACCGCTTGAGGCGGCTTGAGTCAGACTTGAACCCCGAGGGATAACTGTCGGGGAATCCGCTTCACAACCAGGAATCGGTTTCACTCGCCTGAGCAGTCGGATAATCGGACATGGGTTTGGGAAGCTTACACATGTCCGATTATCCCGTTCGTCTTATGTCCCAGTTTTGACGTAGCCATCTTCGGCAGTGATCAGGCCCATATTCGGCATTTCGGTTTTTACCTGTACTGGCTCAAGAGCTGGCTTCTTTGCACCCTTGGCCAGGAATGTGAGCTCATATTGGTGTTTCAGGCAGTAGCTTACATCCTCCAGGTACGGGGTAAAATCAACCGGAGTGCCGAAACCGAGGTAGTAGGTCTGTCCGCCAGTCTTGTGAGCAAGCAGATCTAGGCCAGACTGCTCCAGTTGCGTGCGAAACTGACCACGGCTGCGAACGCCTGCTCCGGGCATATAAATCGAATAGACGATAAACCCTCCTCGTTGCGCGCGATCGAAAGCCGCTTGAAGATAGGGGTTATTGTATGGATCATTCGAAAATCCGCCCCCGAGAGGATCGATTCCGCTGGTGATCATCAAGATCTCGCGACGATCTTCGGTCTCCGGCCATTTTTTCATCAGCTCCGACAGTGATAAGTAGGGGCTCGTGTATCCCACTGACGCTCCCAACGGCAAGCGCAACGCTTTTTCCGCCAAGGAGTGGTCCTTAGTGAAGTCTTGCACGGCATCGACCGTGCCGTTCCGCATATAACCAATGCCGATCGCGGTCGTATCCGGTTGGTCTTCGATGAATTTTTCAATGCTTTTGAACTGCAAGCTGACGCTGTCTCTCGAAGTCTCGTCAATCAAAATGAAGAGCTGCAGTCCGGCGCGGTTCCCTTGCAGAGGAAGCCAACTTGTCACCGTGTCCCGCTTGTCGCGCTGATACACCTTCACGTCATCTGCTGCCACCGCCGGAACTTGTCCGCCGTGGCGTGCCTTTACCGTCACCACCATATGAACCGGCACATCGCTCGATGAATCTGGTTTATGTGTTGCAGCCAGAGTCGGCCCACAAATCATGCCCAGAACTAGACCAAATATCGCTCCCAAGCATATCGCGCATTTCCTTAGCAAGTTTTTTCCAATCTTTTGAGTTACCATGATTGATCCCTTTCTCTCCGAATATCTGAGAGTCTCAACTGGCGCTCGTTTCACTTCGCCGATGTCGCCAGTCGAATGAGAGCATTTCGCTCCCAATAGATAGGACGTGCAAATCAGAGTATTGGATGCGTGTGGGCATCTCTGTAAGTGCCAGATAATAAATTATTTAAAAAAGAGCAATTCGGGGAGGGAGTTCGGTAAGGACGTTATCAGGTACTGACGGGGGTTCAACGCCTGTAAGCCAGAGCATAATTGCATCTATCTCCGCGCCAACAGTTGCAATGAACCGCCATCTCGAACCGAGGAGACCCGCGGCCATCGCAAGAAGCAATGAGCCGCCAACACCGCCGATTAGAAAGGGGTTCCACTTGCCTAGTCGGATTACCGGCACACGTGATTTTGCGCAGATTTTCTTTGTCAGGTAACCGCTGTGTCGGGCACAAGCAGACTAAATCGACGCCTCTAGTGTGGAGGCGCTAAAATAAGCGACCTGGAAATGCGCGGCGGCACGGTGGATTGCGGCGAATGGAGGCAGTGGGCGTGAGCTCATTTGGTTCCAAGCTAGGTTATCTTGTTCACCATCGGAGCTTTCAAGTTGCGCTGGTTCTCTGGGTGGTGATCGGCCTGGCTGCGGTGGCGCTGTGCGATGGAACGATGCCGCTACCGATTGAGTCGCATCCGGACAAGCCCATTGCGATGGTAGTTTCGAGTTCGATTGCGTTGCTTTTTCTGGTGCTCGAAATAAGACTCGTTGGGCTGATTACGCGGCGGCGCGCATTGCCGGATCTCGCTCGGCGCGCGCCCGAGCGCAGTGTCGCGTTACGCGAGACAATTGCTTTGTGGCTCTACGGCGCTTTGGTGCTTCTGGTCGGGCGCCTTGTTGGCCTGCATTATTTTGGTGACAGTATTGCGATACATCTAAAGGGATCGCTGGTGGGCGCCACACGGATGCAGTCGCCAGAAGAGGTATACACATGGGCGGCGTATAACGGGATTCTACTCGCGTTGATTCCGTACGTCGTGTTTCGGATGCGCGGCTACTCGAATCAGCAACTAAATTTGACGTCGTCCAACCTCAAGAGCGACATGACCGTCATCGCGGTGGTGCTGGCAATTGGGTGCTTCATAGACCTGGTGCTCGATGGAAATTTCCTGAAGTTGACGCCCCACCAGCAAATCGCCGGTGGACTGTTGTCGTTCATCTTCCATTTCTTCGGCACCGGCTTGCCGGTCATGATTTTCATTTACTCCATTCTGATGCCGCGGTACGCGAAGTTGGTGTCCCCAGTAACAGCGTTCTTGCTGGGCGCAGCGAGTTATCCGGCGATTCACGTGTTCGAGTCCTGGACGCGCTACGACTCGCCGGTGCATTCCACCCTGTCTGTGATCGTTGTATTCCTGATTTTCTTTCCCCCGGGATGATGAAGTCGTTCCTCACGCTGCGCACCGGAAATGCCTGGGTTCACGTATGGGGCTTCCACGCCATCTCACCCCACGTCACAGTTGATACGCGGCTGATCGTTCGCGATTTCAATATTCGGTGAATCCGATGCAGAGATCGCGCCAAGAAATCAGGCAGCTCCTTATAAGCCCTGACTGCGTCTTCGACGCGTCACTGGTGCCACAAAATTGTCCAAACCGATTTATTGATTCCAGAGAACTTATCAGACAAGTTTATGGAGAGTCGCGTGACCGTACAAGTCCGGTTGCGCGTTGATCGGACATGTAAACGGTAGGCGAACCCGGTGTTACATTGTCAGGACGGCGCGGAAGCGAGCCTTGCCGTCCGCAACTCGCTGATACGCTTTCGCAGCCTCGGCCAACGGGTACGTCTCGACTATCGTTTTAACTTTTCCTTGCGCTACGAAATCAAGGGCTTCGTAGAGATATTCGGGGCCGTTTTGCTGGCTGCCGATGATGCGAATGCGCTTCATGATGAGGTCCATCAGCGAGATCGAAAGTGGCTCCGCGTCCGCACCCATTGTGACCAGCCTGCCGTCGGGGCGCAGTCCCTGAATGCTGTCCACCATCGACTTGGTGGAATTGGATGTGCTGAGGATGATGTCCGCGCCGCCCGCCGCAGAAAGGCTCTTTCCGTCGCGGACAATTTCATCGGCGCCGAGCTCGCGGATCAACTTGTCTTTATCAGGAGAGTGGGAAATGGCGATGGTCTCGAAGCCCGCAGCCTTCGCGTATTGCACTGCGAGGTGTCCAAGCCCGCCGATTCCAAGCACGGCTACGCGCTCGTGCGGCTGGGGCGCGGCCCAGCGCAGTCCACTGTAGACCGTATAGCCCGCGCAGAAGATCGGCGCTGCTTGCTCGTAGGAAATCTTGTCGGGAATCAGATAGGTGGCGTCGGCATTCATTAGCATGTACTCGGCGTGACCGCCTTGTACATCGACCCCCGTGCCCTTCATGTAAGGACAAAACATTCTGCGGCCCCGTAGGCACCATTCGCAGCGCCCGCACGTGGATTGAATCCATGCGGTGCCGACGCGGTCGCCTACCTTGCGAGTAGTGACGTCGGGAGCCACGGCAACGATCTCGCCGACCGGCTCATGGCCTAAGATTCTGGGAAATAGTCCGGGAAGGTGTCCGAGCGTCAGATGTACGTCGGTGTAGCAAATGCCGCTCGCATGCATTTTCACCAAGACCTGATTAGGTCCGGGTTGAGGTTGCGGAACGTCTTTGATCTGCCACGAGCTGTTCATCGCTGGTACGACTGCAGCTTGCATATTTGTCTCCTCCATAGCGATTCGATGCTGACAACTTGAAAAGGTAGCGCCACGCGCCTCAGTTAACTGTGCGAGCTTTCATGTGATTAGTCGCAATCGACTCAATTCAAATTGTGGCGTTGTGGTTCGGGTCAAGCCCTTGTAAGGATAGCCGGACGAGTCAAATTTACTTGTGCGGTTAGGCGTTAATGACGAGTTGACGCTCAATCGGGAATGATCTTGCGCCTCGGCCGTGCCAGCGAGTCCACCACGACCCAGGCGGCGCCAACCACGGCGAGATTAACGGCACTCTCGGTCCAGTTCCAGTGGCTCGCGTGATCGGCCAGCAGCATCGGACCGTTCGCCAGCACACCGAAGGACGCGAGCATGGCAGTCGGCAGGATCGCGGCGAGGCGGGCCTGCACGCCCGTCAGGATCGCAACGCCCGCCGCGACGAAGCAAACCCCGGTCGCATAACCCCAGAACTCTTGCGTAGGCGGCAGCCATTTGGGGACCATCGAGGCGGTGTTGCTCATATAGACAAAATGCGCTCCGCCGAATATCAGCGCACAGACCCCGAACGCGAGTCGGCCTAAGCGCGTAAGGTGCGCGCCCGATGCCGCATCGATCGTGGCGGTGGCGGCGTAGATGATCAGCCCAGCCGCGGCGATCGAGAGCTGCATGGCGATGTCCTCGTAAGTGACGAATATGGCGTAATCGGTGAGCAGCAGGCGGCCGTTCATCAGGATGACGACAAAGACAGTGTAGTAGATGGTGAGCGCTGCGGCGCCCCAGGCCACGGTTCGGCGCCACTCGACGGCCGCGGCCGCGACGACCATGAACGCACCGGCGGCATAGGCTAGGGCGATGCGAGCGGGAAAGTGCTCGGGCATCGGCTGCCCCGGGTCGAACTCCCCGAACGCCAGGCAGGCCATACCGATCGCCATCACGCCCAGGCCGTAGACGCGCCAGCCGAAGGCCATTGTTGTATTTTCCGCCGTCACGATTGTTCCAGCTTGGACTCAAATAGTTTTGCTCAGGTGAGCATAAGACGTAAATAGTTTTGCTCACCTGACTGAATAGTTGCTCCGTTCCGGGGTTTTTGGTAGTGGAAGACCTGCAAGAGACATCACGGCGGGAATTTTGCCCGGGCTTAAGCTAAACCCGCACCCTTCTGAGAAAGGCAGAGTGCGGCACCCTCAAGGTCGAGGCGTGGCGTAGCGGAATTTTGGTGTAGTCCGAAGGGCTGGGCCACCGTACGCCCGGTTTGTTCATTGGCTGGAGAATCTGGGCAGTCCCAAGTGGTCCGTGCCCGGGAGGCTGGCGCGAGACGGCGGAAGGGCCGACACCCGCCGCCTGCGATATAATCACGGCCATTGTTTGTTTTTGTGATTTGATTCGTTCTGATTTTCGCGTTGATGGCTCCCAGCTTTTGTGCGGGAAGGGACTTCGTATGCAGCTCAAGTTTGATCGCCGAGAATTTCTTGTGGTGGCGGGGGCAAGCGTTACGGCGACGGGACTTTCAAAACTGCCCGCTGTTCTCGCACAGCAGGCGACCGGGGGCGTTCAGATGGTGAAACCCGAACTAGCCAACGTGAAGGCATGCGTCTTCGATATATTCGGCACCGTTGTGGACTGGCGCAGTTCCGTGATTGCCGAGGCTACGGCCTGGGGTAAGGCTAAGGGCCTCAACATTGATTGCGCGGACTTTGCCGACGATTGGCGCCTGGGATACAAACCGGCGATGGACAAGGTGCGCAAAGGCGAGATTCCTTGGACCCGCCTCGATGATCTGAATCGTATGACCTTGGACGACCTGCTGAAGAAATACAAAATCCAAGGACTCAGCGAAGAAGAGAAGGTGAACTGGGCGCATGTCTGGCGACGGCTGAACCCCTGGCCTGATTCGGTTCCGGGGTTAACGCGGTTGAAAAAGAAATACATCACTTCACCGATGTCGAACGGCAATGTCGCGCTGATGATTAACCTGGCTAAATTCGGCGGCTTGCCATGGGACGCCATTCTAGGTTCGGACCTCGTCCAGCACTACAAACCGGACCGCGAGATGTACCTGTCCGCGCCCTTTTATCTGGATTTGAAGCCAGAGGAAGTGATGATGTGCGCAGCCCACACCTCCGACTTGCAAGCGGCACGCAGCTGTGGTCTTCGTACGGGATTCATCTACCGTCCCGACGAGTATGGCAATGGTCGTGTCGGTGTACCGGACAAAGCTAAACCAGGAGATTTTGACGTGGTTTCCAGGAGCATCATCGATTTAGCCCAACAAATGGAGGCGTAATCGCGCGCCGTTGAACCACATTAAAAGCACGGCGAAAGCAGGTCCCTCAGCGACCGCAAGGCGGCCCCTGTCGAGATGACGGACCTGTGCCACTTAGCAACCGTCGACGATGCCACAAAGGCCCATGAAGATTTCCACGGTCCGCTTTTTCAAGCCTGCATGCAGCGATACTAGACTCCCGAATGAGTAATCCCGATATTCCAGTGAATAGTTCGGCGGAAGGGTTACGCCGTGGGATGAACCAGCGCCAGCTTTCGATGATGGCGATTGGCGGCGCGATTGGCGTGGGGCTTTTTCTAGGCAGCAGCGTGACGATCCGGCTTGCCGGACCCGGAGTGATTGTTACCTACCTTTTCGCGGCGGTGGTCGCGTTGATCGTAGCGTACGCGCTGGCCGAGATGGCGGTAGTGCACCCGGTGGCCGGCTCCTTTGGAATTTATGCGGAACGCTATCTGAATCCGTGGGCCGGATTCACGGTGCGCGCCACTTATGGCGTGGTTCAAATCATTGCGATCGGAGCGGAAGTTACCGCCGTGGGCATTTATTTTGGATTCTGGTTTCCCAGCGTCCCGCAGTGGGCTTGGGTCTCTGGCGCGTCGGTAATACTGGTGACGATTAACACGCTGCAGGCGAGGCGTTTCGGGGAGTTCGAATATTATTTTGCGTTGATCAAAGTGCTGGCGATTCTGGCATTTATCGGTGTGGGGATCGCGCTGCTCACCGGACTTGGCCCAACACCGGCGGCGGGTCTTTCGAATCTGACCGGTCAGGGGGGATTTCTGCCGAATGGCTGGAAGGGAGTGTGGCTGGCAACGACACTGGCGATCACGAGTTACATGGGCGTGGAAATCATCGCGGTGACCGCAGGCGAGGCGCAGGATCCGGAAAAAACGATCCCACGGGCCATGAAGACCATTGTCTACCGGTTGATTATTTTTTACGTGGCGGCAATTGCGGTGATGTTGGCAATAACTCCCTGGAACCAGTCGGGAGGGGATATTACGGCCAGCCCTTTTGTGCGTGCTTTTTCCGCCGCCGGAATTCCCTACGCAGCCAGCATCATGAATCTGGTGGTGATCACGGCGGCGCTCTCGAGTTCGAATGCCGATCTATATCTTTCTACGCGGATGATTTTTTCGCTCGCACGCGGCGGCTATGTGCCGGTGCCGCTGGGGCGGCTCAGCGAACAGGGAGTACCGCTGAGAGCACTCGCTACGGCAACGACAGGGATGATCGTGGCAATAGTGCTGGCAATCTATGTGCCCGAAAAGTCGTTCTTGTTGCTGTACGGAGTCGCAGTCGCCGGCATGTTCTTCGTTTGGCTAGTGATTTTGTTCTCGCACTTGAGCTTCCGTCGCGCGATTGGACCAGCGCGCGCTGCGGAATTGCAGCTGCGGCTGCCATTGCACCCAATCCCCACGATTTTCGGCATTGCGGCGTTGCTTGCTATCGCCGCGACCACGCTTTTCGTTGACGGTTTGCGATATTCCGTAGCTCTGTTTGTTCCCTTTCTGCTGCTTATCTCACTGGCGTACTGGAAATTGCAGAAAAATAGAGCCGCTCTTAGCTCGAAGGTTTGATTCTGCACTTCACACAGGACAAAGTTCCTGATAGCGTTCTAGCATGGAGCAGATTAAGAAGTCGCGACTATTCGGCTTTTTCTCGCTGGTTGTGTGCATCGTTGCGCTCCAAGGCTCTCATTACTATCGCATCCTTTTTCCCGTCGGCACCGTAGTTTGGTTTGGCCTAGCCACCGCTACTCTGTACTTCTATTTAAAGGGAATGTAGGCAAGAAGCTGGCAGACGTCACCCTCGAAAGGCTATCCAGAGAGTAGGGTACTGCCGGATTAAACAGCCTTCGTGGCAGTAGGTTCAAGAAGCACCAAATCCAAATGGCGTTCCAAAGCC